>Ga0335076_10005683_pt1 | contig 12582 bp, 10 predicted proteins | sample Lox_Sample_25_FD_206717 | JGI IMG/M metagenome (GOLD analysis project Ga0335076, IMG submission 206717) | Soil microbial communities from Loxahatchee National Wildlife Refuge, Florida, United States - Lox_Sample_2.5 | ecosystem: Environmental > Terrestrial > Soil > Wetlands | place: USA...
ATCCTCGGCCAGTTCGACCTCGTCGGCATCCCGGCGGCGCCGCGCGGCGTGCCGCAGATCGAGGTCACCTTCGACATCGACGCCAACGGCATCGTCAACGTCTCGGCGAAGGACAAGGCGACGGGCAAGGAGCAGCAGATCCGCATCCAGGCCTCGGGCGGCTTGAACGACGCCGACATCGAGAAGATGGTGAAGGACGCCGAGGCGCACGCCGCGGACGACAAGAAGCGCCGCGCGCTGATCGAGGCCCGCAACCAGGCCGACGCGCTCATCCACAGCGCCGAGAAGCAGCTGAAGGAGAACGAGGCGAAGATCAACGCGGCCGACAAGGCCGCGGTCGAGAGCGCGATCGTCGACCTGAAGGGCGTCAAGGATGCCGACGATGCGGCGGCGATCGAGACCAAGACCAACGCCCTCACCCAGGCCATGATGAAGATCGGCGAGGCGCTCTACCGCGCCGGCCAGGCCGAAGGTGCTGCCGGGGCGGAAGCGGCCGGCGGTGCCCAGGGCGGCGCCCAGGGTGGCGGTTCCGAGGGCGGCGCCGAGCAGGCCGCCGGCAGCGACGAGAAGGTGGTCGACGCCGACTTCGAGGAGGTCGACGAGCGGAAGGGCAAGACCGCCTAGCCGCGAGGAGGCCGCACACCAACCAAAGAGGCCAGGGATCTGGAATGGCTAGTCCGGTCCCTGGCCTTTTTTCTTGTCTCACCGCCGAGAGATGATTACTGACTCCCCCACGATGAAGCGCGATTACTACGAAACGCTGGGCGTCGAGAAGGGCGCCGACCAGGACGCCATCAAGAAGGCGTTTCGCAAGCTCGCCATGCAGTATCACCCGGACCGCAATCCGGGCGACAAGACCGCCGAGCAGAAGTTCAAGGAGCTGAACGAGGCCTATGACGTCCTGAAGGACGACCAGAAGCGCGCCGCCTATGACCGCTTCGGCCATGCCGCCTTCGAGAACGGCGGGATGGGCGGCCGCGGCGGCGGGGCGGGCTTCGCCGGCGGCGGCTTCGATTTCACCGACATCTTCGACGAGATGTTCGGCGAATTCATGGGCGGGCGGCGCGGCCAGGCGTCCCGGGGCCGCGGCGCCGATCTTCGTTACAACATGGAGATCAGCCTCGAGGAGGCGTTCCACGGCAAGCAGGCGACGATCCGCGTGCCGACCTCGGTCGCCTGCGAGGCCTGCAACGGCACCGGCGGCGAGAAGGGCGCGCAGCCGGTCACCTGCCCCGCCTGCCACGGCTACGGCAAGGTGCGGGCGACCCAGGGCTTCTTCACCATCGAGCGCACCTGCCAGTCCTGCCACGGCGCCGGCAAGGTGATCGAGAAGGCCTGCAAGACATGCAAGGGCTCCGGCCGCACCGCCAAGGAGAAGACGCTGCAGGTGGCGATCCCCGCGGGCGTCGAGGACGGAACCCGCATCCGCCTCGCCGGCGAGGGCGAAGCCGGGATGAACGGCGGGCCGGCCGGAGATCTCTACATCTTCATCTCGCTCTCGGCGCATCGCCTGTTCCAACGGGAGGGCTCCGGCGTCCATTGCCGGGTCCCGATCGCGATGACCACAGCGGCATTGGGCGGCACGATCGAGATCCCCACCATCGACGGCAGCAAGGCCAAGGTGACGGTCCCCGCCGGCACCCAGACCGGCCAGCAGTTCCGCCTGAAGGGCAAGGGCATGTCGGTGCTGCGCGCCACGGCGCGGGGCGACATGTTCGTCGAGATCGCGGTCGAGACCCCGGCCAACCTCACCCGCAAGCAGCGCGAGCTCCTCGAGCAGTTCGACGCCGAGTCCAAGGCGAATGCCAAGACCTCGCCGGAATCCGAGGGCTTCTTCGCCCGGGTGCGGGAGTTTTTCGACAGCGGCAGAAGCTAACCGGTGGGGCTAGCGTATCGCCCGGCGAGCCGCCGGGTGAAACATCGACTTTAGGAATATTTAACTTGCAGCATCCACACTAGACGCCAGGATATTCCCAAGAGGCGCTAGGCGGCCGCTCGCGGCCGTGGCTGATCGCATTGATGACCTCCCCCCGTCCTCAGACCGCACCGGACGAGTCCACACCGACCGGGCCGGCGTCCACGTCGGCGATGCGGCGCAGCGAGATCGGTGCCGAGGCCATGTACTGGCTGCTGCATGCGCCACTGGCCTGGCTGACCTGGATCTATGCCCTGGCCGTCGCGATCGCCGTTCCGCTGGTGCTGCCGGCAACCGCCCATGAGCGCGGGCTCTGGTGGGACGGCATGGATCTCACGACCGCCGCCATCGCCGGCGCACAATGGCTGCTGGTGGCGCGCGGCAACCGCGATCGCGTCGGCCCGGCGGCATTCTTCATTGCGGGGGGCCTCGCCGCCTGGTGGCTGAACGAAGTCGTCTGGACGATCTGCGACGTGACCGGGAGCAAAGCGGCGCTTTTCCCGTCCCTGAACGCAGTCGGCTTCGTGCTGTTCCTGCCGCTGCTCGGGCTCGGACTGGTGCTCTACATCCAACGCGCGGTCAGCCGGTGGTTCACCGTCCCGCTGCTCTGCGATCTGGGGGTCGTGGCCGCCACCTTCGTCGTCCTGGTCGGCTTCCCGATGAACGACCTGCTCAAGGAAACCGAGATGAACCTCGCCGCCCGCGTCACGGCGATCGGGTTCCCGATCCTGGCGCTGGTGTTGGTCGCTTTCACCGTCTATTGCCTGATCGCCTTCGGCTGGGGCGCGCGGCGTTGGACCTTGTCGCTGATGCTGGCGGGCGGCACGCTGATCGTCGGCGCCGACTTCCTCTATGCGCTCGGGCTCATCTATCCTGAGTTCGATCTCGGCGCGGTCCTCGACCCGTTCTGGTCGATCGGCTTTGCGCTGATCTCCCTCGCCGCTTTCGAGCACGGGAAGCTCCGAGAGACCGGCAGCGCGCCCCCGGTCGAGGCAACCGAGCGACGGCTGCGGCGGCTGCGACAGCTGTTGCCGGCGGCGGGGCTGATCGCCGTCATCGGCGCGGTGATCGCGGATTCCGAGGGCTTCAACCTGACCGAGGGGCTGACGATCCTGCTGCCGGCGACCGCCTTGTTCGCCGTCAGCATCGCCATGGCGGCGTTCTGGAACCGGCGGCAGATCGTCGACCTCGAGGGCCGTAGCGATGCCGCGACCAAGGCCTGGCATAGGGCAGAGGCGCGGTTCGGCACCCTGCTGGAATTTGCGCCCGACCCCACGCTCATTCTCGACCGGCAGGGCCGCATCCGGGCGGCGGGCAAGGGCCTGGAGGACGTGTTCGGACTGGCGCGCGAGGAGGTGCTGGGCCGGCCGGTCACCGTGCTCTCCGCGGAATTCGCCGACGCCATGCCTGCAGCCATGCTGGCGCGCCTGGCAGAAGCGGCTCCGGGCGGCGACACGCAGAGCTGCCGCTTTGCGCTGACGGCGCGGCGCAAGTCCGGCGCGCCGTTCCCGGTGGAAGGCGTGGTCTTTCACCTGGAAGGGGATGGCGCGCTCCTGGGGCTGATGCTGCGCGATGTGACCGAGCGCCGCGAAACCGAGCTGGCGCTGCGCACGGCGAAGGAGAACGCCGAGCTCGCCGACCGTTCGAAGTCGGAGTTCCTCGCCAATATGAGCCATGAGCTCCGGACCCCGTTGAACGCCATCATCGGCTTCTCCGACATCATCGAAGCGCACGCCTTCGGTCCGGACGATCCGCGCTACCGCGACTATGCGCGGGACATCGGCGCCAGCGGGCGGCACCTGCTCGGCATCTTGAAGGACATCCTGGACTTCGCCCGGATCGAGACCCGCGACATCAAGCTGCGGGAGTCAGAATGCTCGATTCCGGAGATCATCGAATCCTGCTTGCGCATCCTCGGCCTGCGCGCCCGGGAGGCGGGCGTCGATGTCTCGGTCGGCGCGCCGGCCGACCTGCCGCTCCTCTATGCCGACGGAGTGAAGATCAAGCAGGTGCTGCTGAACCTGATCTCCAACGCCATCAAGTTCACGCCCCGCGACGGCCATGTGAGGGTGACCGCGACGCTGCCGGCCGCGGGCGGCATCGAGATCTCCGTCGCCGACACCGGCATCGGCATCCGCGCCGAGGATATCCCGCTGGTGTTCTCCCCCTTCGGCCAGGTCGCCAGCGCGTTCTGCCGCAGCCATGACGGGATCGGCCTCGGCCTGCCTCTGTCGCGCCGGCTGGCGGAGCTCCACGGCGGCCGGATCGAAATCGACAGCCAGCCCGGCGAAGGCACGGTCGTCACCCTCTGGCTTCCGCCCGAGCGCACGATTACAGTCCTGCCCGCGGTCCGGGCCGGGCGCCAGATCGCGGCTGGTTGAAAAAGTCCTTTCATCTGAATGGTTAAGACTTTTTTCACCGCGCCGGGCGATGCTCGGACGGGAGACGCTGCGCATCGCGTGCAGCGCAAGTGGGCATTGATGTCTATCGCCAGTCTCGGCAGCACGGAGCAAGGGTCCATCACGCGGCGCCGCACCCGATTCCTCGCGGCGTGGATCGGCGCGCTATTCCTCTTCGTCATCGTGCAATACGGCCTGACACCGCCCGGCTCGTCCCGGGCCGTGCTCCAGATCGATCTCGCCTGGACCGCGGTTTCACTGCTGGCGGCGTATCAATGCTACCGAACCGCCGCCGGCTTCCAGGGACGCGAGCGCCTGACCTGGCTCGGCTTTGCCGGTGCCTGCCTCATCTGGCTGGTGGGCCAAGTCTATTGGGACTACAGCGCCGTCTTCCGCAACGTGGACGTGCCGTTCCCGAGCCCCGCCGACATCGGCTATCTCGGCTTTCCGGTGCTGGCCGTGGGCGGCCTGCTCGGCTCGATCCGGCGGGCGGAGCTCCGCGCCGGCTTCCTCAGGCCGCTCTGCAACCTCGGACTGATCGCCGTCGCGCTCTACACCAGCCTCGGCATGCTGCTGCACGATTCACTGGTGCAGTCCACGGATTCGCGGCTCTACGCCGCCACTGCGGCGGCCTATCCGTTCCTCTACGGCACCGCCTTCCTGTTCGCGCTGACCGCGCTTGCGATCTATGCCGAGCCGCACAAGCGCTTCGTCGCCGCCCTGCTCTCCATGGCGCTGGCGGCGCTGGCGATCGCCGCCGCCGACTGGGGCATGGGCATGCTCGGCCGCTCCTACATCGCCGGCGACTATGCCGAGCCGATCTGGCTGGTGGGGTTCGCAATCATCGACTGGGCCGCCTGGGAGCGCAGGGTGCAGCCGATCGTTCGCACCGCCAGGAACGTCGAGACCCAGACGTTGTGGCTGGAGCCGATCCTGCCGATGCTGGCGCTGTTCGCGATCTTCGTGGCGGTCGCCGTCGATGCCGACGGCCTGCCGGTCTCCGAGGTGCGCAGCATCCTGTTGCCGGGCGGCGTGCTGTTCGCGGCGTTGCTGGCCGGCGCCGAGTGGGTGAGCCGCGGCGCCGAGGCGAGGCTGCGCCGGCGCGCCGAGACCGCGTTGCGCGCGCTGCAAGTCTCCGAAGAGCGCCTGGCCTCGATCCTGGAAATCGCGCCCGAGGCCATCGTCGCCGCCGACCGCGACAGTCGCATCGAGATGTTCAACCGCGGCGCCGAGCATGTCTTCGGCTATGCCGCCGGCGAGGTGATCGGCCGGCCCATTGAGATCCTGTTGCCGGAACGGCTGCGCGCGCGCTTGAGCGTCAAGGACAGCGCCAACCGCCGCGGCGGCGACGCCGCGACGCGCTGGGCCGCCGAGTTCGACGCCCATCGGAACGGCGAGATGTTCGGCCTGCGGCGCGACGGCACCGAGTTCCCCGCCGAGGCCTCGGTGTTCCAGCTTGCCACCGACGACGAGCTCTCCTTCGCGCTCATCCTGCGTGACGTGACCGAACGCCGGCGCCAGGAGCGCGACCTGCGGCACGCCAAGGAGACCGCCGAGCTCGCCAACCGCGCGAAGTCGGAGTTCCTGGCCAATATGAGCCACGAGCTCCGCACGCCCTTGAACGCGATCATCGGCTTCTCGCAGATCATCGGCTCCAGGATGTTCGGTTCCGACATCGATCGCTACGTCGACTATGCCCAGGACATCCACAACAGCGGCAAGGACCTGCTGAAGATCATCAACGACATTCTCGACCTCTCCAAGATCGAGGCCGGGCAGATGAACGTCAGCGACCAGTCGGTCGATCTCGACCGCGTCATCACCGGCTGCATCAAGGTGGTGGCCGAGCGCGCCCAGCGCGGCCGCATCACCCTCGAACGCAACACGCCGGACCACCTGCCGCGGCTCTGGGCCGACGAGCTCCGGGTTAAGCAGATGGTCAACAACCTGCTGACCAATGCCGTCAAGTTCACCGAGCCCGGCGGGCGGGTGGTGATCTCGGTCCGCCGCAGCACGACTCCGACCGGCAGCCCGGACGGGGTCGATATCGTCGTGCGCGACACCGGGATCGGCATGGATCCCTCCGAGATTCCGATCGCGCTCTCGCCCTTCGGCCAGGTGGATCAGGGCCTGGCGCGCCGGCACGAGGGCACCGGCCTCGGCCTGCCGCTGGTCCGGCGCATGATCGAGCTGCACCAGGGCACGCTCAGCCTGCAAAGCGCCCGTGGCAAAGGCACCACCGCCACCCTGCACTTCCCCGCCGACCGCGTCGTCGCCGTCGAACTCGCCAGCTGACGCGCCCCAGCTGACACGTCTTTGCTTCCCCGCTTTTGATTCTGGCGTCCGCGACCCTGTTGCCGACTCCACGCTGACCGGATTAGATACCGATCACGGGATTCAGGGGGTTGCATGGCCAACAAATCGACGCGCCGAGGCGCCACTCAGCCGGCACCGAAAGGCGCGGGCACCAAGCGCCCTGCCAAGCCGGTTCAGGCCAAACCATTGAAGCAAAACCATAAACCGGAAAAGGCCGCGGCCGCGCCGGCGACCAGGGTCGCTCCGCCGCGCGTCCCCGCTCCGGCCGCCGCCATGGCGCCGCGCAGCAAGCGTGGCGGCAACGGAGCGGTCCGAGTCGGTATCGCCGGTTGCGCCGGGCGGATGGGCCAGATGCTGCTGAAGCTGCTGATCGCGGCACCCGGCGTGCTCGTGGTCGGCGGCACCGAACGCAAAGGCTCGCATGTGCTGGGCCGCGACCTCGGAGCGCTGATCGGCGGCGAGCCGCTCGGCATCACCATCGGCGACAATCCGGAGCCGCTGTTCGAGCAGGCCGACGTGGTGGTGGATTTCACCAGCCCGGCCGCGACCGCCCAGCACGCGGCGCTGGCCGCCAAGACCGGGACCGCCCATGTGATCGGCACCACCGGCATCGATTCCGACCAGATGGCGGCGATCGGCCGGGCGGCGCAGCGGGTGCCGATCGTGATCGCGTCCAACATGTCGCTCGGCGTCAACCTGATGGAGCAGGTGATCGAGGAAGTGGCCCGGATCCTCGATTCCGAATGGGACATCGAGATCGTGGAAATGCACCACAAGCACAAGGTCGATGCCCCCTCCGGCACCGCGCTTGCCCTCGGCGAGGCGGCGGCGCGCGGGCGCGGCGTGCAGCTCCGCCGGGTCTCGCGGCGCGGACGCGACGGCCAGGTCGGGCCGAGGGTGAAGGGCGAGATCGGCTTCTCGGCCATTCGCGGCGGCGACGTCGTGGGCGACCACACCGTGATCTTCGCCGCCGAGGGCGAGCGGATCGAGCTCGTCCACAAGGCCTCGAATCGCGAGATCTTCGCCCGCGGCGCGGTCAGGGCGGTGCTCTGGGCGGCCGGCAAGAAGCCGGGCCTCTACAGCATGAAGGACGTGCTCGGCTTCAATCTCGGCGGGTCGGCGACGCCGTCGAGCGCGACCTGAGAGCAGCGACGCGCGGCAACGCCAGCCCGGCCAGGATCAGCGCCAGGGCCAGCAGTGCGTTGAGGTGCGGCTGCTCACCGAGCAGGAAGTAGCCCCAGCCGAGCGCCAGGACCGGCACCAGGTAGTTGTTGAGCGAGGCAAAGCCGACGGCGACGCGGCGCATCAGCACGTAGTAGAGCAGGTTGCCACCGCCCGTCGCGGCGACGCCGAGCCAGAGTGCCGCAACGACGGCGCGCCAGTCCCACACCAACGCCCAGGGCCGATCGATCACCAGCCAGAAGGGCAGCATGGCGAAGAAGCCGGCCGCGAGGATCACGCCGATGAGGATGTGCGGCGGCAGCTTCGGCAGGCGCTTCGCGTTGACGCCGTAGAGCGAATAGCTGACGCAGCCGCCGATGATCAGCAACTGCCCGACCACCTGCTCGCCGAGACCGCGCAGGGCATCGACGCCGACCAGCACGATCATTCCCGCAAAGCCGAGCGCCACGCCGGCGAAGCGGACGAAGCTCAGGCGCTCGTCGCGGGTGAAGAAGTGCGCGAGGATGACGACCATGATCGGGATGGTCGCCATGAGGATGCCGGCCAGCTGCGAGGTCGTGGTCTCTTCGCCGGAGGCGATCAGGAAGAAGGGCAGCGAGTTGCCGATGACGCCGAGAATGACGATGCGCAGCCACAGCCGCTTGCCCTGACGGCCGCCGACGGCCGGCGGATTCTGGCCGAGAAGCCGCGAGACGATGAGCAGGGTGACGGCGCCGATGCCGACGCGCAGCGAGGCGAGGGTCATCGGCGGCATGCCGTGCTCGACCGCGACCTTGATCGCGTAGAAGGACGAGCCCCACAACAGCGAGAGACCGAACAGCAGGCCGTAATCGGCGAGGCCGGGATGCCGGACCTCGCCGGCGATGCGGGGGGCGCTCATGGCGGGAATTTCAGCCGAAGGCCGGGCTGCTCCGATGCCGTTGCAGGACATCGCCAAGCTCGCGAGCGAGGTCGCGCCGCTCCTGGGGCGAGAGGAAGGCGCCGACCGCGATCGAGCGGCCGTGGGAGCGGAGGTAGAGCGTGTTGTCCGGCTCCTCCGCGCGCTCCAGGATCACATTCAGCCAATAGGGCTGCAGCCGCTCCGCCGTGTGCCCGCCGTGACGGTCGAAGCGCTCGAACAGCAGATGGTCGGCATAGAGCCGGATGCGCTCCGCGCGCTCGTCGCCGCGGTGATGGCGGCGGAAGAGGAACCAGAACAGGAACCACTCGCCGCCGAGGAAGCCGAAGATCGGCCAGGCGCCGAGCAGGAGAAAGACGAGGCCGTAGAGGAAGACGATGACGGCGGTTCCCGCGATCAGGAACAGATAGCCCTGCCGCCCCAGCGAACGGCGCGGATAGAGCAGTGCCTCGAAGATCGGCCGTTCCGGTTGAGATGCCCGGTCGTTCGTGTGGTCTTCCATCGCCGCGGGAGTATAGACTGCCGCCGATCGGGGGTGCCATGCTGAACAAGAAGCAGATCGAAGCGTTTTTCGCGCGCCTTGCGGCCGCCAATCCCGACCCGCGCGGCGAGCTCGACTACATCAACCCCTATACCCTGCTGGTGGCGGTGGTGCTCTCGGCCCAGGCGACCGACGCCTCGGTCAACAAGGCGACGGAGCCCTTGTTCAAGATCGCCGACACGCCGGCGAAGATGCTGAAGCTCGGCGAGGCGAAGCTGAAGGGCTACATCAAGACCATCGGCCTCTTCAACACCAAGGCGAAGAACGTCATCCGGCTTTCCGAGATCCTGCTCGCAGAGCATGGCGGCCAGGTGCCGGCTGATCGCGAGGTGCTGGAGACGCTGCCCGGGGTCGGTCGCAAGACCGCGAACGTCGTGCTCAACATCGCCTTCGGCCAGCCGACCATGGCGGTCGACACGCATATCTTCCGGGTCGGCAACCGTACCGGACTCGCCCCCGGCAAGACGCCGCTCGAAGTCGAGACGATGCTGGAGAAGCGCGTGCCGGAACCCTATCGCCTGCACGCCCATCATTGGCTGATCCTGCACGGCCGCTATGTCTGCAAGGCCAGGAAGCCCGACTGCCCGGTCTGCGTCGTCAAGGACATCTGCCAGTTCAAGGGCAAGACGACGGTGGAAGGGTAGAGCCTCTGACTCTAGAGCCCGGTCGTCACTCGGCGGAAGCGGTCGGTCGCTCCAGCAGCGACTTCAGGCAGCGGCCGGTGGGCGCCGCTTCGGCGGTGTGGGAGCGAGCCTCGATATAGGTGACCTTCATGGCGCCGCTCTGCTGGTAGAGATAGAGATCCACCACGCAGTCGCCGGTCACGTATTGCCAGACCTGGGCCGGCAGTTCGGTGCGGATGCGGGTGGGATCGCCGAGTGCCCGGCGCACCGTCGCGTGGTCGAGGCCGATCAGCTCCTTCGGGTCGCCGGTCAGGCGCAAGGCAGTTGGCGCGATCACCGAGTCTCCGCTGGCGACCGCCGGGGTCGCGGCAAGCGGCGTCGATTTCGGCTTCGGCGCCGCGGAATTGCTCATCATGAAAGGGTCGGCCGACTGCGCGCTCGGCGCGGCGGCGCTCTGATAGTTCAGATGATTCGCGGGGACCTGGCAGCCGGCCAGCAGCAGCGCCGTGGCGCCAGCGGCGAGCGCCCTATGCAACCGCTTCGAGAGTGTGGGGGGCACCGATCGCTTCGATCGTCCGCCACCACCTGCACTCCGCCCCTTTGGCCCCAACATGACGCGTCCCGGTCTTTGCCCGGGTCCCAGACTCGAATGCCACTTCGGGGCAAGCGACGCCGCCGGTCGGCGACGCCGGGATTTGGACACTTACGGAAACCGGCCGCGGGCGACGCCCCCGAAATCGCGCGCCCGCAGCCTCGTTTCCGGTTGGGTTAGCGACCCACCGCTGCAGTGGGCGCTTGCATGATCTGCGCGTCCGCCAGGACCTCGACCTCGCCCGACAGCACGCCGCCGCGCTCGATCTCAAGCTGGCCGTAGCGGATCTTGCCGAGCACCTTGCCGCCGGTGCGCACGATCAGGCGCTGGCGCGCCGTCAGATCGCCGTCGAACCGGCCGCTGATGTCGGCAACGTCGACTTCCGCCGCGCCCTTGAACTCGCCGGGCGCCAGGATCTCGATGTTCTTACAATCCTGGAGCACCGCTTCGACCCGACCCTCGACCACCAGCGTGTCGCAGGTGCGGATCTCGCCGTTGAGGGCGATGCCGCCGCCGACGATCAGCTTCTTGGTGTCGGGCTCGCTCGAAGGCTTCGGCGTCGGCGTCGCAGTCGCCGTTGCGGCTGCCGCCGTGCCGTCGCGCCGCGGACCGAAGACCGAGAGATCCGGCCCGCGTCGGGCGATCTCCGGATTGAGCGCCGGTCGACTCGCCGGTTGCGCACCGGCGGCTTCCGGCCGCTGATAATTGCGTGGGGTGGCTTCCGTCGTTTCCTTGGCGGAGTCGGCGGCTGCGTTTTCGTCGTCCCTTTTCTTACCAAACATTGTGGTTACCTTCCTTGTCTAAACAGCCCCCGAAGGTGGACGCCGGGTCACCGAAGCAGCCCGACCGCCCTCAAGAATTACCACGGATTCAAAAAGATGCACCATAAAAGCGGTGGCGACGATCGGCGCGATCAAATTCACAATCGGCACTGTTGAAAGGAAAGCGATCAACACTCCACCGAGTGTGAAACGTCCCCGATGGGCGGCATAGACTCGTTTCGCTTGGCCGCGCTCCAGCCGGCGAAAGGCGGGCATCTCGTAATACTCGCGCCCGAGCAGCCAGCCGTTCACGCCGTAGGTGATCACGAGGTAGATCGGCGGGAAGAACAGGAATGGGAGTGCAACAATATTTACAATCAGCGAGAGCAAAGCCAGCTTCAGCCCGTCGAGCATCGCGGCCCAGATCGACACCTGGAGCGGTTCCGGACGGCCCGGATAATAGCGCGCTTCGACGGCGTCGATCACCCGCTCGGCGAAGACCGCGCTGATCGCGGCGGCGAGTGCGGGAAAGGTGAACCACGCGATCACCAGCGTTGCGAGCACGCCGCCGACCTCGGCCGTATGCGCCCACCAGCCCTGGAGGCCGGAGAGCCAGTCGATCAGGAACCAGGCAAGCCCGCCCACCGCGACGAAGACGGCGAGGGCGAGGGCGATGCTGAGGCCGATCAGGCGCTGGATCGCCGGATCGCCCAGCTGGGCAAGCGCTTTGGAAATAGCCCCGAACACGGAAATCCCCGCTGCAGCAAAGAGATGGCCCGCGAGATTTAGGGCTTCGGGCGCGACCCTGCAATGCCTGATCGGGGGCCGGCTGCGGCTTGTGCCGGCCGCGCCGATCCCTATACTGCGCCGGCTTTTCGCGCCGCAGCAGAGGCCCGGCATGGGCCGTTTAGGGCGAAAGGCAATCGGACGCCCGACTGGAAATTGGAATGATGCCGGACAAGCACTTCGACGTTTGCGGCATCGGCAACGCGATTGTCGATGTCTTCTCCCATTGCAGCGAGGAGTTCCTCCTCGACATGGGGCTGACCAAGGGCGCCATGATGCTGGTCGACCCCAAGCGCTCGGCCGAGCTCTACGACGCGATGGGTCCCGCGGTCGAGGTCTCCGGCGGCGCCGCCGCCAACACCATCGCCGGCGTCGCCAGCCTCGGCGGGCGCGGCGCCTATATCGGCAAGGTCGGCAACGACCAGCTCGGCGGCATCTTCCGCCACGACATCCGCGCCACCGGCGTCCACTTCGAGACGCCGAGCGTCGCCACCGCGACGCCGACGGCGCGCAGCATGATCTTCGTGACGCCGGACGCCGAGCGCACGATGAACACCTATCTCGGCGCC
>Ga0335076_10005684_pt1 | contig 12582 bp, 8 predicted proteins | sample Lox_Sample_25_FD_206717 | JGI IMG/M metagenome (GOLD analysis project Ga0335076, IMG submission 206717) | Soil microbial communities from Loxahatchee National Wildlife Refuge, Florida, United States - Lox_Sample_2.5 | ecosystem: Environmental > Terrestrial > Soil > Wetlands | place: USA: Florida...
TATAAAATCTTGAAAAAGTTCAACTTAACAAATATTTAAATGAACTCAACCAATATTATTAATTCTAGTGATCCAGGATCCGGTTCATATAATAAAAATTAGAACTCGACTTGATTTAAGATTGGCAAAAAGCCAGCCGATCTCCGGTCGGCCCCTGGTTTGGACCGATCGACAGACATCACTGCTTTTTTTATACGATGCTATATATTTTTTTCTATTCTTCTTGAATATACTATTTATATCACTATTTCAATAACGCAACATTATTTAATTATAAGTTTTTGATATGAGTATTTATGTTCTATTCTTCCAGTATTCTATATTTATTGTATTTGCTCTTTTAATATACTGACTTTTATAAAATTGATTAGTTGTAAATATTTAAAAACTCTTATATATTCTATTTTCTATACTAATCATATTGAATGACATAGTTTAATTTCGTGGTGGTTGGAATTACAGGTTGAATTGTCCACTCTTAATTGGAGTAAATTGTCCACTCTTAATTGCTGTAAATTGGGTGTATGGAATATTAAGAGTTACCCCCTGCCGACGATCCACGGGACGATCTGATCGGCGGCCATGCTTGAGAGGCTTTACGTAACTTGCCGGCCAAAAGGCTGTGGGGTCACCGTACCCGGCTTGTGTGGTTCTTCTCCCCTCTCTGGTCAAGGTCAGGAGATCTGGAGATGTGGGACTTCAAGTACAAGCGGACTGTGTTTCAGCCTTGCTAATAGAAAGATTGCTCAAGGCGGTCATCCGCCGCCCAGCCGACCATCGATTTCCCAGACGCAAATCATCAACAACCGAGGGCAACCATGACCCCCTGCCCGTTGGGTTTCCAGCACGCCTTCCATATCACCTGCAACGGAAAATCCTTTCGTATATTCCCCTTGAGTCGTTGCTGGTCGCCATGAAAGTGAGCTGCTCTTTTGACGAAGCTTGTCGTGAGCTCATCCTCGAACAGTTTCTCGCCCTTCCCGGGCTTTGTTTCGCAAGCGCGAAACGAAATCTCGACGACACTGCCGGCGTTTATGGATTCGAAGGATTGGGACGGGGAGATGCCCACCAATATCTCTTGGACGAAGAGTACCCTTGCGAATTCCGACTCATTAACGATTTCTTTATTACCAGATGGACCATTCCCGATTCTGCGTTTGCGGACATGATTGCGTCCGGCGCCTGGCTCAAAGCATTTGCATTTACGACCGGGGAACGGTCTCGGTGGGTGGCAATCTTCAAACTTGACGAAATCCATCGGCGGCGAAAGTCAAAGCGAGCCAAAGCCGTGTCCGTGCCCGCGGCTCAAGAACTTTATTGCCTCGATCGGCCCGGACTCCGTCCCCTCAGAGGAGAATGGGCGAATCGCCGGGAACATTCCAAGTTGGTGTTTGTGCCCGAAACAGACGAGTGGTATTTCACATGGCCTCTCGCTGCCTTGGCTGGCTGGGGAGTTTTGGAGTAATGAGGGGGAATCGATGGTGCCAGAATATGTTAAATTTGGGTTGCTGACCGTTTTGAGCGGAATTTCCAGTGGGTACCCCGGCGCATTGTTGGCCATTGTATTCTTATACATTCATGCTCTTTTCCGAGGAACCACATTTTCCTGTAGGTGTGCTTCCGACCGGAGTTCTCGATAGTATAATTATGAACGGTCGATCAGATCCCCCATCCGTTGCATTGTTCATCGTACACCATTTCCGCCAGGTAAGTTGATCGAAACCTTCCACTGAGGTGATCAAAAGTTGGCTAAATGATTCCGCCTCTATCAATAGTTATGCAGTAAATCAATGGTTCCTTATGTATGCTCAATTTTCACAGATATTTGACGTATTTGATGGACCAGAGAAGGAAAGGAAGAATGCGGCGGGTTTCCCCTCCGTTTGTCCATGAGGGACGATGGCTATCAATGTGGAATGAATTGGACGTCGATACGACTTGGTGATAGAGGATTGCCCATGGGCTACTTGGAGGTCCAATTTTCGTGAAGAGACGCAGATGACCAGATTGCTCCGCGATGAGATTCATTGTTGCTGCAGTGAAATGGTGAGGCAGCGATAAGCTCTTCAACATGTACGTCCTCTGAAACCCTGAAGATCAGACGTAGTGAGCGTTAATGTCCTCCATTGTTTGTATAGCAAAATCTCGACAACCGTTAACGCCTACAGCCAGCTATTATCTGTAGCCCTGACCTTGAACGGAGACCCTGGGAGAGAAATCCCTGTGCTGCAAACGCCCTAGCTCACGGCGTTTTATCTCATCCGGCGTTCGGAGGAAGTAATTTTGAGGCCCATGAAAGCCACAAATAATGTTTGGAAGGGCTCGCTAATGCGTGATGCCATGTGAATATGTTCGGAGATGGAAATTGATGTTGCAGTATCTCCGGATGGGCAAATTTGGAAACCGATCCACGGAACAAAGCCAATATCTCGTGTTCTGCACAACGAATGGATTGGATAGGAGGGCGGGGCGATGTGGCGAGTGCACGAATGAGCGATCTATCGTTATTCCGCGTGCTTGGAGATGAGGGATGGAAATGTCCCGCGGAAGGGCATGGTGATCCCTTCCAGATCGTGACGGAAGTGAAATCTCTCCCATTCAATGTCGTAAATAAATATGTTTCCCCTATATACTGTACATAAACTCCCAGCACCAATATATGCTTTAGACATGAATAAAGACTGTGGGTAGCTTTATAATTCCTCGTCCTCAGTGAGCTCGCCCTCATCATCACGGCCCCTCCCAAAAGCTTGCGCCGCAGCACGATCCCTTTCATCCCCGCCCTCACCACCCTGATCACTTTCCTCATCAGCCGTGACATCATCATCATCCACAGTATCCGGCATTACCGTATCCTCGTCCCTCTCTTCTTCCTCAGGAGGTTCCGGAGTCGCTGGGCGCTTCCTCTTGCCCCGGGATGACGACGTAATTAGCCTCCGCGCAGGCGCCGGAGCCTTCACCTTCGTGCTACGTGCGCTTGTACCAACAGTAGTAGTCCTTCCTCGTCCTCGTCCGCGGGTTTTACCATGTCCTCTTTTTGGCTTGTCTTCCTCCCCATCCTCATTTTCAATTTGTGAAGGTTCGGGAGTGGGTTCAGGCGACGAGGGAATCTTGGCTCCTGGAACAGGTCCATTATTCGTCAATTCCCGAATTTTGGCCTTCTTCTCATCCAAGAGGGCATTAAACTACGATGAGAACCCAAATGCAAAAAGGAGAAGGGGACCTTCTTCAATAATTCCGTTTCGTAGTCTTCTTTAGCTTTTGTAAGGGTATCCAGGGCTGTTTTTAATTTCGCGATGGCGTCGTGTTCACTGGACGTCTCCTTCTCAAGTTTCCGCGCTTTCGCCTGCTATCAGGTAATTGCCCTTGATGGGGATGACTTGAGCGGTGATTGTAGCATTAGCGGATTCAATGAGCCATTCCACTAAATCAATTTCCACATCCTCTTCAAATGGGATGTCCAGTGCGCCGATTTTATACTATTGTCAGTCTCCCCCAGGCAACAGAAATACAGTAATATCCTCGTCATCCCGCTCAATATTAATCTATCGTCAGCTTAACACGGTGAGAGGCCCGTACACTCAAGATATCTTTCCTGCGACTTATCTGCGCCGAAATCGCAACATCATCTCCGTTCTTCCTCCCCTCGCCGCAGTCGCCGTCCAACGAGAAAAGCGCATTGAAGAGAATATCAAGCCATTCGCTCACGCTCCCATCAAAACTCCCGCTTTTCCCTGCTTCAACGTCTTTCTTCGTTACTATCCATGAGCCAGGCTTGTTGAAAGAACATACGGTTCTTCGAGAAGCCGAATTCGCCGTCCGTGGCAGTAACGGTGAGGGGGAACGAGTGTGGGGAGCCTGTGATGCGGCAGATGACACTTTTGGCCGGCTTGGATGATTTCAGAGGGAGCGCGAGATAGTGCGACGGCATCGCCGATGGAAAGGACGCCCAGGCGGAAACGATGATGAACCGCTCAAAGGAAAAGCTGACGCGCCGATCGTTTCCTCATCATGCAAACTTTTGATTGGTCGCCCGCACGCATGCGATGGGAAACCTGTGCACACAACACATCCTCAGGACGTCTGCGTATGGGAGAAGCCCGAAAGATAAACTCCGCCAAGAGTGTAAAAAAAAGAAAAGAAAAGAAAAAAACTACGGTTTTATAGTTAAGAGAAAAGGAAAATAGAAAAACCATTTGCATCCATCGGAAGTACTTCAGTTCCTGGAAGAACGCCATCCTATGTCTGCCGTCCCCCCACCTCTTTTTGACCGACTCAAACCCATATAAGTCCGCAGCTGGACCCTCCAAAAGCCCAATCCAATGCAGGTGAAAGCATACAGTAGGGTAAATATCTAACAGTAACCGCCCTCGTTTTTATTGACATCACTTTGCGTCTCAAACGCCTTCGGGTTATTATTAAAGTATACCAACATTGTTTCCTCAATGCAAATACGAAATCTTCACTTGACCCTTTCATTAGAAACCAGCTTGCAGAGTCCGATATTAGGAGCCAATTTTTCGTCGTCAATCGTGTGATCAGATTTGAAAGTGTATTTAATATTTCACGGCAAATATCAGTCTCTGCGACCTCTCTGGAGGCTAAGATTAAATTCATCTTCTTTGAGAGCAATCGGAGAGCCGAGTGGATAGGTAATTCCCGCTCAGATTCAACCCTGCTTGCATAGGGGACAACTGCGGAGGTTTTCTGCAGCAATGATGTATCTTGTTCTTCACTCAATCATGCAGATGAGCCGCCAGAACGGAGTTACTCTGCGATCCACGAATAGTGGGAAATAAGGGAATTCGATGTCTTTTAATGCAGATACAGAAAGCCATTTCAATGATTCGGTTTATTTAAATTAGGCGGCGAAATGAAAATAGAGACCAAGGCCAAGATGCATCAACAATCAATAGGCAAGATGACTTTGTAGAGGTTGCGAAGTACCTCCGTGACTGACCGCTGGTCTGATTGGCAAACGATCGCAAGGAACTGTATTTTCCATCTCTGGAGTACTAACCACCCTGAGAAGTGGCTGTAATACTTGGTGTTCATTTAATTGCATCAGGCCTTTCGGGAACTTAATGGAAAGTGGGCCCTTCATCTGAATGGATGAATTACCTTTTTCACCAAGTCAGTTTCCGTCTGATGAGGATGTGCACCTCAAGCAACCAATCCAATGGCATTGCTGTAGCTTCAGGTTTCCTCAGCTTGTACAGTCGTTTGACTGCAGTCCCGACATGGGCTTTAGCCCCAGTTTTCAGAGTCAGATGAGTAACATGAGAAGATATCTCTAGAGATGTAGACTGGAAGGCCTATCATTGCCTGGCCTTGTATATGGATCTCATGTGCATATTGCACCCACTTATAGGGAAGGTCGAGTTGAAATGAGAGGAGAAAGTGTTGGGCGGATTATATACTCTTTTCAAACCACGACCGAAGCACGCAGCCCTTCGCACGATCCAGCTTTTGGACGGATCGAAAGTATCCTATATTTGGCAGTCAGTCCAAGGTGATTTAGATCCATGGACTCTACTTCACACAGTAACCCATGAAATGTTCGTAATATCCTACGAAAAGAATGTGGTGGCTACATACTCGCTTCTTCTCAAGCCTTAGGGTTGTTGGCTTAGGCATGGTCCCTTTAGAAGATCTCAAAATTCATGTATGTGGGAGCATAGTTGCGTCTAGTCTACAGCCAAAAATCACCGCTCCATAGAATGCTCAGAAAGGAATTGCGGTACTGATTATTTTTCCTCTGCAAAGATATCCAGAATTATCATGATATCCTGCCATTAGAAAACCCAACCAAAACAAGGAAGGAAAGAAAATTTCCCTCAACAGGAAGAAGATTCCAGATCTGTTATCCCAATCGAAAATTCAAAAAGCACGTGTAAAAAGGTCCCCTTTTGACATTGTGGACAATCATCTGCAACCAGTGACAATGGGAGAGCTGGTTTGAAAAGGGAAGAGGGCTGCGAACCGCAAATAGTTTGAATACACGTGGAACGAACACGCCTTCCCTCTGAAAAGACAACGGAGCCGGGATGACTCCCGCCAGCTGGCGACTCGATGATTATCTGCGCCTATGGTAAATCACGATTAGTCTGCCTGGTCGTGTGACATCCAGGATGAGTCATTGGATTTGGTGATCGGCGCGCCGCGCACCCGGAAAAACAAATCTCCTCAACGTTCAACTTTTGCTTCCTCCGTTGCCCGTTTCGTGCACGATGGAATCAACGCTGGCACTCGGGCCGTCCGAAGAGGACACCAACCACATCCAGTCGCTCGTCCGGTTCTGGTTTCGAACAAACTTCCCCCCGCCCCAGGACGCCCCCTTCTGCTCCTTCTGGTTCCGCGCAACCCCCGACGAAGATGCGGACATGAAAACGGCCTTCTCCCCACTATGGCACCAGGCCGTGGACGACCCATCTCTTCGCCAACGCTGGAGCTCCACCCGCCAGGGCCGCATCGCCCTCGTAATTCTCTTGGACCAGCTTCCGCGAAACATGTTCCGTGGGACCGCCCAAATGTTTGCTTCCGATACACTTGTCCTGCCGCTCGCTCTCCAAATGACTAAGGATATGCAATTGACACCCGTCGAGAAGATGTTTGTTTACACGGCTATTCAACACACCGAATCGCTTGACTACGCTCAGCTGGCAGAAGAGGGATTAAAGGACATCGTCAAATCGCTCGCGGGACAAAAATCTCAAAAGAAGTATATGAAAATGCTTCCGTCAGCAAAGGCCCATGTCGACGTTCTCGAACGGTTTGGACGATATTGTCATCGCAATCAACTCCTGGGCCGTGAATCCACACCCGAAGAAAAGAAATTCCTTGCGACCGCCGGCAACAATTTCATCCGTTCCGTCATGGGTCCAAAATCCACCCCTCCGCGCACAATACCTCCCAAGCCCTTTGGACCAACGTGTAATATCCGACCGATGCGTGTGTTACTCCTTCACGGGTTCCGGCAGAATGCAACCGTTATTCGCGACGCGATGAAACCCCTTCTCAAACAAATGAAGATTTACCCGATCGAATTCATCACGCTGAATTCCCCGATGTTGTATAAGCCTGGGACTACGCCGTTCGGGGATTCTACGGTAACACATCACACGTGGTCTACCCCGAATGAGTACTTGCGATGCTGGTGGAATGCCTCGGATGATGGGAGGGTGTATCGTGGATGGGAAGCCTCGGTCCGGTACGTCGAACAGGCTTGGCTTGAAAGGGGGGGATGGGATGGTGTCGTTGCATTTTCGCAAGGAGCCACATTGGCCTCGCTATTATCCTCCATGCCACAGCTCTCTTGCTCTCATTCCCGATTCGCCATCCTTATCTCTGGATCCCCATCTCGCGCCACCGCCCACCAGGCTCAATTCGAAAAGAAGATCCTGGGGGTCAAGACACTCAACATTTATGGCGTACAAGACGCGCATTTGGGACCTCCGGAAGAGATGAAAGAGCGGACGTTAAAGCTGGCTTCAATATATCAAGATCCTGAAATTTTAGAGCATGGAGGAGGACACTTTACGCCGCTATGGTGGCCGTTGGATAAAATGAAGGAGTTTATTTTGGATAACGCGACGCCAGTTGAGACGTCGACGGATGGAGATCTTCATGAGATTGCAACGAAACCTATAATGGAGAGATTGGATGTGTTGACACGGTATTGGGTCTTTCATATTGGAGATGCACGCGCTTTGCCCACTTTCAACTCACCGGAACTCAAACACTTGACTGGGATGTGCCCATATGATGATGCAGTAGCAACCGATGTCATGGCTGTGTTTGACGCTCTCTGCACAAAGCACCCTGACACAGTTGTCTTGGACGATCTGTTTGTGCTGACATTTTACTTCAACCACCGATTCTACAAGAAATGCACACACACCCATTTCAGGGACATGCTCGCCAAACTCGCCGTTGACGCCCCCGAATATATCATCTCCCACTTCGCTCTCATAATAAAATTCGGCCACTGGCGCGATCTCAACACCCTCATCCTCGACAACTATTCCCATATCGAGTCCCCCACCCCTTTCACACTGCCCGCAAAACGCATCCACCAAGCCATCATGGACTACATGGCCGCCCAACTCAAAGCCGATGCCGCCGTCATCGCCTCTCAATCACAATCCCGCACGGGCGAAGAAGGCGAAGGAACAGACTTTGCCACTCTCTCAATTCTCGCACTCTACATCCCTCGAATCAAAGGTGCCATCGACAACAAAACGCATTTTTCTCGCGACTTGGCAATGACCTTACGTCCTCAGGACGACAAGTTGACTGCGTACGTGGGCTTCCAGAAACTTTACCGGTCCATTTGTACCGTATTGGAGAATTCATCGCTGGATCGCTCGACTCATAGCCACGCACGCCAGATGGAAATGATGCCGCAATTAACGGTTGAACAACGGAAAACGGTCCTTTCCATGCCGCCTAATTTATTCGTGACGACGCCCGAAGAGGTCCCTGTCGCACCCTGTCCAATGGCCGATTTAACCCCTTTGATCACGTATCTCACGTCCAACCCGTCTCAGTTGCCAAAGGAGAACGTCAAATTTGTGCGTGGGAGCATTGTCCCTGTTTCACTGACAACGGGTCCAAAAGGTGTTGTCGATTTATGCAAACAGGTCGTTGGACCTGAAGGGGTTGCCCCCCTCCTCGAAAGTCTGATGATGTGCAAACGCGTCGAGGGATTGTTATTGGGGAATAATATCACGGGAAGTAAGGGTGCCAGGGAAATCGCGAAATGCATCCGTCGGGAGGACAATCAGATTACCACGTGGTACCTGGGAGGAAATCAATTTGGGCCTGAGGATATTGCTGTCATCTCTCGTGCATTGGAACCAGACACTAAGGCGCAAGCGCTCTGGTTGAAGCGGAATCCTGTTTTACCGGAGGGGACGGGATATTTGGCGCGGATGTTGGCGGTGAATTCGACCTTAACAACGCTTGATATTTCAAATTGTGGGGTTTTGGATGCTGGTTGTATTGCCCTTTTCCGAGAGGGGATGATGCATAATCACACGATGAAACATTTATATCTCAATACCAATGGGATCAGCAAAGTCGGTTGTCATGTTATCGCAGAGTACTTTGAAGCGGGCGGGACGTTGGAATCACTTTACATGTCCTGCAATCCCATTGGCGACGAGGGGACTGAGATACTTGCCAAATCATTGAAGGCAAACACGACCATCGTCCGCCTCGGTCTCGCGTCCTGCGCCATCGGAGAAATCGGTATCACCGCCCTCTGCGAAACTTTCCCCACCCTCCCGAATCTTGAATATCTCAACCTCGGCTTCACAAAAGGAACCTACATCTTCAACGGTCTACCAAATTACCTCGGTCTCGGAGGAATCACCAAACTCTGCGCCATACTCTCTTACATGCCTTCCCTTCGTTACCTCGACATTAATCACAATCAAATCCCGCCCGAGGGCCTGCAACTCTTGCTTACGACGCTGCGTGCGCTGCCCGAGGGCCAGGGTCTGACAACTTTGATGTGTGGACAATTCGGACAGGAACGGTCCGGATTGATTGAGGGGGAATTGAAGGAGGTTCTTTTGCGGAATGCGGTGCTCTGGGGAAAGACGGTTGTTGGGGGGGATGACGAGAATTTGTGGAAGAGGGCCGGGCTTGAGCTGAATGAGCGTGCTGTTTGTCCTGATCATGTTAAGGAGATTATGAGTGTTACTCGGAACGTCGATATTTAGCCCTTTCCTGGAGCTAGTGTTGGGTAGCATCGCGGGTCACGCCTCGTTACAATTTAACCTTGGTCGTTCATTAAGTCTGTGTGAGATGGGGCGGGTCAAATTGCGATCGTGCCCGGCATTTGAAGATTTTCATTTCACCTTTGCGTCGCCACACACACTCACACACACACAAATCACGTCCCGCGTCTCTTTCGCTCTTTGATCGGCCACAGCCAAGTCGGAAGCGCAACAAACTTTCCTCGTTGCCCCGACGCTTCGCCGCCCACAAGTGAGAATGGAGGGAGGAAAGCCAGCTTCTGTGATCGGGAATGCGGCCGAGGGAATGGCCTCGTTCTCTGACACATCGAGTCTGTCGCCGCCCCCATCGACACTGTCCTCGTTGTCACCGCCTCCGGGCTCAACTCCATCAACACCAACCCTCGACCGGACAACAACTACCGGCACCACCAAAAAGGCCCGTCCGAAAAAGCCAGCGGGCGCAGTGAATGGAACGGACAAGGCTAGGCCGCCGACAAAGCGGAAAAGGAAAGATGGTGAAGCAAAACGACCGACAGTGATCAAAATCAAACTAAAACCGCCAAAGGGAGGGAACACAAAAGACGCAAATTCCCAAGACGCAAAGAACGGTGAAGATGGCGAGGGAAAAGTAAAGAAAATTAAAAAGAAACCAAGGGAACCTAAATTAGATCCTGTCCCACGCAGTGTCGTGAATAACCACGATGTGCCCCTCGTAGTTCTTTTCCGGAGCAAATTTCGTAGTTTGTTTGCTGGGACGAGTGAACTTGGGCCGCAGGATGTGGAGGAGGGGTGTTTGTTGCCTGATCGCTTGGGCGACAAGTTGACAGAGTTTGTTCTTCGAATTTGTGCTCTGATCGGGAATCGGAGGAAGACGGCTGAGTAACAACCCACCTCCCTCCCTCCCGCATTTCTTATCGTCTCTTTCGGGCTTTTGGCGTTTGGAGACTAATGGTGACTAGGCCAGATCAATTAGAGAGGGTGGTACAAGAAACGGCGGAGTCATGCTTTGATAAAATTGGATTTAAAAAGGATGGCATTCCTTACCACCCCTTCCGGAACGTCATCTTCGCAACCCTAGATTGGGATGCTCGCGTACGCCCCTCCATCCTCTTAACGTGTCAATACTGATATGCTAGCTGCATTTACTGCGAGCATTGGTGCATTGGGCCCTCACAACCTCCGAAGCAGTCCGCCAACTCATCGACGAAGCCTACAAAATTGCACCTACGGCCCGCGCAGACCGCGCAGACCTCGACCTCTCCCTCGGCGTCCAACCCCTCTACACCCTCAAAACGGACCGCTTCTTCCTCGTCGAGGGACGAGATACGCGGTTCCGTCTGTACAGGGAAACCAACCCCCACTGGAAAGTCGTCAACATCACTAGCGAGGCGGAAGATAAACCCTCGTTGTTGGCGTTTGTAGCGCGGTTGGAGGAGGGAGGGAAATTAGAGAGGGAGTTTGCAGGGTTATTGAAGGAGGGAGTGATTTCGAGGATTGAGGCTGCTGAGATAAGGAGAGTGAAGGCTGAACAAGCGGCGTTGAGGTTGGCGATGTGGAAGGCTGCGCCGCCGGTGTATAATACTCGTACCCGTGGGAAAAAAGTCAATTATTCGGAATTGGATGGGGGGAGTGAGGAGGAAGAGGACATTCATGAAGGCGATGAAATGGAAGAGGAGAGAAGAGGTGTCGTGGGGACTAGACGGAGCGAGAGGAATCGTGGCGGCGGTGGGGGGGATAGGGAGGTTGTGGAGTATACCGGGTCAGGGAGGATGGTGAAGAGGCCGCGGTTGAATGGTGTTGAAGAGGAGGAGGAGGAGATGGAGTGGAGCGAGTATTCGGACAAGGGGGTGACGGATGGTAGTGATGATGAGGAGATGGTTGTGGAGGAGGATGAGGACGTCGAGTCTCGGTCGATGGTCCTGAAATTCAAGATTGCAAGCAGCAAGTTGGCTGCGACTACGAATACTAAGGATTCCCTGTCCGCCAAGGGTGTGGAGACGAAACCTTGGAGTACGCCGCCAGGGAAAAATGTTCCTTCACCTTCATCTTTTCGTTCCGCTTCTCAGGATCATCCACCGAGGACATTCCCTCCATCGGCTCTAGCACCAGGCGGATACGTCCCGTTTATCAAGGACCCCGCAACCGTGCCATTCCGATCAACGCAATTATCCCCCCAACCCCTTGCACGACCGAACCCTGTTTTCAACAGACCCGCTCAACTACACGCCTTCCCACCTCCACCCCAAATCTCTCTCAATTACATTGCCCAACCCAACCATTCCCCCAAAGTCGCACACCCGCACACATCCCCTCCCCCGTATCAACCGCAAATACAATCCTTCCAGCCTCAACCATATCAACCCCGCCCGTATGGACAACCACAATTTTCGCCGCGACCATACCAACCGCAATTTCCACATCAACAGGACGAAATCGTGGTCAAAGATTGGCGCCATCAAGACCTTCAACCTAAATCACCATTTCAAACTCCCCCGACCCAATCTTCAGTCAACGGAACCAACTCAAGCGGCAATGTCGACCGTACCATACAACTCAATCGTCCTCCTACCCCTCTTTCTCCTCAACATCTCCACCAGAAGACATCGGAGGATCCCCCCGCCGAAACAAACGGAAGTCAACAATGGACTACCCCGGAACTGTTGGCACCGGGTAATATTGCGTCTAATGATACAAGTCCGAAGGATAATGTTCCTGGGCTCGATTTAGCAGGAACATAATAGTGCTGTTGGAGACACTGATGTTAAGACAGATCATATTGCGAGAAAAGAGGAACGTGTCAATGGACAAATTGGGTAGAATATAGCACTTCCCAACA
>Ga0335076_10005686_pt1 | contig 12578 bp, 10 predicted proteins | sample Lox_Sample_25_FD_206717 | JGI IMG/M metagenome (GOLD analysis project Ga0335076, IMG submission 206717) | Soil microbial communities from Loxahatchee National Wildlife Refuge, Florida, United States - Lox_Sample_2.5 | ecosystem: Environmental > Terrestrial > Soil > Wetlands | place: USA...
AGGCTTTGCATCCTCGCGCAGGGGCATGAGGCTCCATTCCGCAGCCTCGCCAAGCCCAGGCGAATGGTCAGACTGCAACCGGGGCTGACGGCGTTTCCGATCAGGCGGAGAGCTTCTTGCGGCCGCGGGCGCGGCGCGCCGCGAGCACCTTGCGGCCGCCGACCGTCGCCGAGCGGGCGCGAAAGCCATGCCGGCGCTTACGCACCAGCTTGCTGGGTTGATAGGTCCGTTTCACCGGCTTTTTCTCCGAATCCGATTGCGCGGGAAGACAATGAAAGGCCAATGCGACGCGCAAACACCGACAGCCCGCAACGCCGTTGAATGGTCGCGCGGAGGAGCCGGAAAATCAGTGCGGCGCTTTACGCGCCGCCCACGAGGCGCGGCTTATGCCGCGCGGGGCGGGCGAAGTCAATCGCGGCGAGGCCTCAAGCGCGGCCCTCTCGTCCTTTCATCGCTGCAGATCGATCGTCTGCCCGCAGTCGCGGCGTCCCGAGTCGAGGCAGTTCTGCAGCTTGCGCTGCTGGTCGAGCCAGTTGAACGCCCAATAGCCGAGCGCAATGAGGACCACGACGGCGATCAGGGCGAACAGATTGCCGCGTCCGCCGCCGCTCGGCTCCTGTTCGCCCGGCGGCGCCTCGCTCACGCGATGCGGCCGGGGGCCGTCCTGACCTCGATCTCGCCCAGAGCCGCCAGCGCCTTGGCCACGATCCCCTTGGCGTCGAGCCCGGCGGCCGCATACATCCGCTCGGGCTTGTCGTGGTCCAGGAATTTGTCCGGCAGGGTCATCGTCCTGACCTTGAGCCCGTTGTCGAGCGCGCCCGCATCGCTGAGCAGGGTCAGGACATGGGCGCCGAACCCGCCGGCCGCGCCCTCTTCGATGGTGATGAGCAGCTTGTGCGTCCGCGCCAGCTTGAGGATCAGCTCGCGGTCGAGCGGCTTGGCGAAGCGTGCGTCGGCGACTGTGGTCGACAGGCCCCGCGCCGCCAGTTCGTCCGCCGCCTTGAGCGCTTCGGCGAGCCTTGCGCCGAGCGACAGGATCGCGATCCGCGAGCCCTCGCGCACGATCCGGCCCTTGCCCATCGGCAGCGGCTCGCCGCGCTCCGGCAAATCCACGCCGACCCCTTCGCCGCGCGGGTAGCGGAGCGCGATCGGACCGTCGTCGTGGGCGGCGGCGGTCGCAACCATATGGACGAGCTCGGCCTCGTCGGAGGCCGCCATCACCGTCATGTTGGGCAGGCAGGCGAGGTAGGCGATATCGAACGCGCCGGCGTGGGTCGGGCCGTCGGCGCCGACCAGCCCCGCGCGGTCGAGGGCGAAGCGGACCGGCAGGTTCTGGATCGCCACGTCATGGACAACCTGGTCGTAGCCGCGCTGCAGGAAGGTCGAATAAATCGCGCAGAAGGGCTTGTAGCCTTCGGTCGCCAGCCCCGCGGCGAATGTCACCGCATGCTGCTCGGCAATGCCGACGTCGAAAACCCGATCGGGAAACGCCTTCTTCACCCGGTCGAGCCCGGTGCCGTCCGGCATGGCGGCGGTGATGGCGACGATCTTCTCGTCCCGACGCGCTTCGTCAATCAGCGCGTCGGCGAACACTCTGGTGTAGGCGGGCGCATTGCTCTTCGGTTTCGACTGGGCGCCGGTGATGACGTCGAAGGCGGTGACGCCATGATACTTGTCATGAGCCGCCTCGGCCGGCGGATAGCCCTTGCCCTTCTTCGTCACCACATGGACGAGGACCGGGCCACCCTCCATGTCGCGGACGTTCTTGAGGATGGGAAGCAGATGGTCGAGATTGTGGCCGTCGATCGGCCCGACGTAATAGAAGCCGAGCTCCTCGAACAAAGTGCCGCCGGTCCAGAAGCCGCGGCCGTATTCCTCGGTGCGCCGGGCCTTGTCGTACAGGAATTTGGGCAGGCGCCGGGCGAGCTGCTTAGCGGCGTCGCGCAGCGAGCGATAGGTATGGCCGGACACGAGGCGGGCGAGATAGGCCGACATCGCGCCGGTCGGCGGCGCGATCGACATGTCGTTGTCGTTGAGGATGACGATCAGCCGCGAGCCGAGCGCCCCGGCGTTGTTCATCGCCTCGTAGGCCATCCCGGCCGACATCGCGCCATCGCCGATCACTGCGACCACATGGTTGCCGGCGTGCGACAGGTCGCGCGCCACCGCCATGCCGAGGCTGGCGGAGACTGACGTTGAGGAATGGGCCGCGCCGAAGGCGTCGAATTCGCTCTCCGCACGCTTGGTGAAGCCGCTCAAGCCGCCGCCCTGACGTAGCGTTCGGATGCGATCGCGCCGGCCGGTGAGGATCTTGTGCGGATAGGCCTGATGGCCGACGTCCCAGACGATCCGGTCGGCCGGCGTGTCGAACACATAATGCAACGCGACAGTCAACTCGACCACGCCGAGGCCGGCGCCCAGATGCCCGCCTGTAACGGACACCGCATGGATGGTCTCGGCGCGTAATTCATCGGCGAGCTGAGCGAGATCGCTTTCGTTCAGCTTGCGCAGATCGGCTGGCGAGTCGACTTTATCCAGAAGCGGCGTGGAAGGTTTGGTCACTTTATCCCCAAGGCGCCGCTGGATTGTCTGCCTCCTGCCGCGCGGAATGACACCTACACCGATTCAGACGCCTGCCGCAATTGCACCATTGCGCCGTACGGCTCGTTCCACCAGCACAATCAGTTGAAAGGGCGGATCGAGCCTTCAATGAACGCGGCGCACAGGCAAAGGTTGCGGGAAAAGGGCCCTAGCCGAGCCTTACCGGGGGGAACCGTCGTTCAGGACTCCCGAACCGTCTCGAGGCCGTCATTCGCGGAGAGCTCGCGCGGGCTCGGCCCGGCGCGAGCCCAGACGGCGCGGGCGATGACGGCGATAAGCAGCAACACGCCGGTGCCGAGCCACCCATAGCCGCCCCCGAGAAAGACCCGCTTGAACGTTTCGACCCAGTCGGAAGGCGGAGCGCGCGAGAGAAGCGCAGGCGGGAGGGCGGCGCGGATGCTTGGCGTGTCGAGCAATTGCCGCAATCGCCCGGCGTCGGGATAGGGAATATCCATGAGCGGCGCGCCGGCGAGACGCGACAGGTCGCCGGCGGCGAGATAGCCGCGCAAATTGTTCTCCTGGGCCTCGGCGGTCCGGTGCCTGAGCTCCATCGAGCCCGGCAGCGGATGCTTTGGATGGATCAGCGACCCGGCGACGATGACGAGCCACCCCGCGAGGGCGAGCGACGGCCAGACCTTGCCCCTGACAGCGACCGGATCCAGCGTCGCGAGCCAGAACAGGCTGGTGAGGTTGACCGCAAGCCCGATCAAAAGGGTGTCGAGGTAGCGGGTCTCGACCGGGATCAGCGCCCGTCCGTCTGCGAAAGCGGCGAATTGGGTCAAGATCCACCCGAACGCGGCGACATTGAACCAGCGCGGATCGTTCAGCGCCGGGCGGTCGGCGAACGCCCGCAGGCAGAACAGGACCGACGGCAGGGCCATCAGCGAGCCGAGATTGGGCGGAGCGGGCCAGCTCATCAGCTGGAAGCCCGCCGACACGAATTGTCTGAGCGAATGCGCCCGATAGACGTCCGACGCCGACACGTGAGGAATGAGGCTCACAAGCGCCACGGTCGCGGCGGCAAGCGCGGCGATCCCGAGCTGCTCGCGGACGCCCGCTCGCCGACCGCACGCCATCTGGGCGAGGTGCAGCCCCGCGACCGCAGCGAGCGTCAGCGCGCCCGCCGCCATGCACAGGAACGAGGCGAGCCCAAAGAGGCCGCCTGCGAGCCATCGCGGCGACCAGGCCGGACTGTCGCACATCAGCCAAAGGCTCGCGAACGAGAACGCCAGAAGCAAATAGAAGTGGGTGTTGAAGCCGAGCAACATGTTGTCGTAGCTCAGCGGAAGCGCATTGATCAGCGCCGACAGGACCATCGCCGCGGTCGCCCAGCCGCCGTGCAGCGGACGCGAGAGCGCGTAGGCGATGGCGACCACGGTCGCGGCGTCGATGACCGCATTGGCGATCATCTGCAGGATCACGTCCCAATAGCCCGAGACCTTGAACACACCGAGCGTCAGCAATCGGGTGAAGAAAATGACGTGCTCGTTGTGAGCGCGAAACAGGTCGCCGACGCTCAGCGTCCCCTCGAGGTAGGGCTTGAGCAGGTTCGCTGCCTCGCCGTCCCATTCGTCGGTGTAGGGCGTGGGATTTCCCGCGGCGCCGATGACCAGGGCCCGGGATCCGACCAGAATGAGGAAGAGCGAGGCCAGCAACAGCGCCTGGCGTCTCCCGTCGAGAAATCGCGCCAGCCGGTGTCCGGCGCGCACGGCCGGAATGTGGCGCGCCTCGAGCGTGGGGTTTGACGGCTCGCCTGCGGCCGGCATTCTTGCGATGCTCCAAGCGGATGGCGCCCCTGACCGAGTCGCCGCCGCTGCTTGCCATCGCGCGGCCCGCGCCGCAAGCGCGCGCCCGGGCCCGGCGCCGCCAATTGCGGCCGATGGCTTGCCATTGCTCTCGGACCGCCGCAAAAGGTTGGCCGATGAACCGCTTCGAGCCAGAATCGATCAGCAGCGTCGCCGCTTATACGTCGGACAGCCGGTACGGCTTTGCCCGGCTCGCCCTCGCGCTCTTGATTTCGACCCTCATCTGCGTGGGCATGTGGGCGATCATCGTGGTCATGCCGGAGGCGCAGCGCGACTTTGGCGTCGACCGTTCCGAGGCTTCGCTGCCCTACACCTTGATGATGTGCACGCTGGCCTTCTCGACCATCGCGCTCGGGCGGATGACCGATCGCCGCGGCATCGCCGCGCCGATGGCGATATCCGCCGTGAGTGTTGGGATCGGCTTCGTCCTCGCCGGCTACGCGCCCAACCTCGCCGTGTTTTCGGCCGCCCATGTGCTGATCGGCGTCGGCACGGGGACCGGCTTCGGGCCGATGATGGCAGATATTTCGCACTGGTTCGTCAGGCGGCGCGGGTTCGCGGTGGTCGTCGTGGCGTCGGGCAACTATCTCGCCGGCACGATCTGGCCGCTCCTGATGAACCTGTCGATGCCCGTCCTCGGCTGGCGGGGGACCTACGCCGGCATCGGCGTCATCATCGCCGCGATCGTCCTGCCGCTCACTCTGCCGATGCGCCGGCGCCCGCCGGCGGCGGCGTTCGCCGAAGCCGAGGCGGCGACCGCGGCGGCGCGGGCGGATGTCGGCATATCGCCGCGCCTGCTGCTGACGCTCCTCGTTTTCGCCGGCTTTTCCTGCTGCGTCGCCATGTCGATGCCGCAGGTGCATCTGGTCGCCTATTGCGGCGACCTCGGCTACGGCGTCGCGCACGGCGCGGAGATGCTGTCGCTGATGATGGCGCTCGGCATCGTCTCGCGCGTCGGCTCCGGCTTCGTCGCCGACGTCATCGGCGGCTCGGCGACGCTGATGATCGGCTCGTTCATGCAAGGGGTCGCGCTGGCGCTCTACCTCTATTTCGACGGGCTGACGTCGCTCTATGTCGTCTCGGGAATATTCGGCCTGTTCCAGGGCGGCATCGTGCCGATGTATGCGGTCATCTGCCGCGAGCTCCTGCCGCCCCGGCAGGCGGGCGCGGCGATCGGCCTCGTCGTCTCCGCCACCATCCTCGGCATGGCGTTCGGCGGCTATTTCTCCGGGCTGATCTTCGATCTGACCAGCTCGTACCGGATGGCGTTTCTGAACGGGCTCCTGTTCAACGTGTTCAATTTCGCGATCGTCGCCTGGCTGTTCTGGCGCCGCCAACGCGGCCAGCCGGCGAGCGCGTTCGCCGCGGCGGCGTAGAATTTCGGGCCCTCATCCCTGGCCGCTTTCTGTCATGCCCGCGAAAGCGGGCATCCAAAAGAAAGCTTTGATGAGACTCTGGATTCCCGCCTGCGCGGGAATCACAACAAGGCCGACGGTGATTCCATTTGAGAGCGCGTTGCTCTAGCGATTCGCCGCGCCGCCCCGCTCATGCGGCTCTGATCAAAACACGATGTTCCAGTCGCGCTTCATGCTCACCACGGTGAAGCTGTAGGCTTCGGCCTTGTCGAGCGCCTCAACGAGCGGGCTCAGCCTGAACTCGCGGTCGTAGGCCGCCTCGCGCTCCGCATCATCATGGTGGAGAAGCAGCGCGAGCCGAGCCCCCGAGCCGGACTTCGCGTACCGCATCATCGGCAGATCGCCGTCGGAATTGCCGAACGCCAACAGCGGCCTGCGGCCGATATGCAGGCCGATGCTCAAGGCCTTCGCTTCCCGATCGTTGAAGAGGTTGAGCTCGGAGAGTTTCGACAACGAAACCCGCTCGCCGCCGCCGTCGTAGCGCAGCTTGACGCTCGAGCCGATCACCTGCTCGCGCGGAACGCCATAGGCTTCGTCGGCGAAGGCGCGCATGAAGTCGGCGCCGCCGGCCGAGACGATGTAGGTCTTGAACCCGTTGTCCCGCAGATAGGCGAGCAGCTCGATCTGCGGACCATAGACGCATTGCTTGAACAGCCGGCCGATCTTGGGATGCTTGGCCGTCGCCAGCCATCCGCGCGCGACGTCGATGAACTCCTCGTCGGTTATCCCCGCATGGGTGGCGTAGGCCAGTTCATAGAGCGCCTGTTTGCCGAGCCCGAATAGGGTGTTGTAATCCTGTTCGAGCACCGCCTTGAACGGCTGGCGTTCGGCCATCGCCGGGTCCTTGCCCGCCAGGTCCTTGACCCGGTTGAAGGCGAAAAAGAACTGGGTCTGAAGCGGCTGCTCGCAGCAGAGCGTGCCGTCGTTGTCGAAGACAGCGATGCGCTCCGCCGCGGGCGCGAACCCGGGCCCTCCCCCCTTGGTCACCCGCGCGACAAAGTCTAGGATCGCGGATTTCGCCGCGCCGTCGTTCCACGAGGGAAGCGGCTTGCTATCCACCATTCTTGTCTCCCCAGCGCAAAACCGGCTCTTAAGTCCGCGCACGAACGAGCGGTTTGACACCGTCTCGATAGGACCGCTAGTGCTGGCCCCCTCCCGGGAATCAACGCGCCGGCAAGACGAGGCAGATAATGCGTGAGCATCTGGAAGTCATTTCCGCCATCGGGCTCGGGCTGGGGTTGGCGATGGCGCTGGTCCCGGGGGCGGCCGCCCAGCAAAATCCGGTGACGGCGATCGACATCGCGCTCGAGCCCGACGCGACGATGGTCGAGCACGCGATGGCCGACAACGCCCGTCTGCTGAAATCCTTTCCGAAGGGCTTTTCCCTCGATGCGACGCACCACCCGCATGTCTCGATGCTGCAGCAGTTCGTCCGCACCGAAGACCTCGACAAGGTGTTCGCGGCGGCGGACGCGGTCTTCGCCAAGGAGAAGCCGACGACATGGACGCTGAAGGCGTTCAAATATTACTACATCCCCGCCCCGCCGATTGGCGTTGCCGGAATCGTCATCGAGCCGACCGACGATCTGCACCGGCTGCAGGACGAGCTGATCAAAGCGGTCGAGCCCTTTACCGTGAAGACCGGGACGCCGGCGGCGTTCTTCAGCGACGAGGGCGGACGCGACATCCAGGGAGCCCTGATCAGCTACGTCGAAAATTTCGTGAGAGACGCGGCAGGCAAGCGATTCAATCCGCATGTGACGATCGGGGTCGGCACTGAGAAATATCTGAACGAGATGCTCGCGCAGCCGTTCCCGTCGTTCACCTTCGCGTCGGCGGGCGCCTCGGTCTACCAGCTTGGCAGTTTCGGCACGGCGCGCAAGGAGCTCAAGGCGCTGACTTTGGCGCCCTGAGGCGGGCGCCGCCGCGCCGGACCGACCGCGACGCACGCCGAACAATCGCCGCAGCCGATCCGCCTGAGCCTTCGCGGACCCGGCCGCACGGCGGCCGCGAATCGCGTTCCTGAACCGACTGGTGCAGAACCTGTTCATTTTCGCCATCGTCGCCTGGCTTTTCTGGCGCCGCCAGAGGGGCCAGCCGGCGGGCGCACTCGTCGCGGCCGCGTAAGATTGTGGTCAGGAAGGCCGAAAACCTAGACGGGCCTATTCCCCTTAGTCGGACGGCCGGATAGATTTGGCAGGCCTAAGCACCGCGTAGGCGCGGCCATGGGGAAGGTCTTCATCAGCTACAGCCACGACTCGCCCGAGCATTCGGAGCGGGTGCTGGCGCTTTCGAACCAATTGCGGGCGCTCGGCGTCAACGTGGAGCTAGACCGCTATCGCGTGCGGCCGCCACAGGGCTGGCCGCTTTGGTGCGACGAGCAGCTGAGGCCGGAGGTATCGAGCTTCGTGCTCGTCATCTGCACGCCGACCTATCGCGCGCGGGTCGAGAACCAAGTCGGCGCAAATGAAGGGCGCGGCGTCTACTGGGAAGGCGCAATCCTCTACAACTATCTTTACAACGCCAAGGGCGATTCGCGCTTCGTTCCGATCCTGTTGGACGACACGCCGGAAACCGCGATTCCGATGCCGCTCGAAGGGCATACCCGCTATCGCGTCCGCGCGTTCGAGCTCGGCGATTCCGGCTTCGAAGCGCTTTATCGCGAGCTGACCGGCCAGCCGCGGACGCCGAAGCCAGAGCTCGGAGAGCTTGTACCGCTAGGCGTCGGGGACGCGCCGCGCACTGCGAAACCTCTCCCCGAGAAACAGGCCGTCACGGACTTCCCGTCGGTGGGGAGCTTTTGGAGTCCGTTCTCAAACGAGGAAAGCGTCGAGCGCGACGAAGTGAGGTTCTGGGCGATCGTAGAAACACTCGCCGCGATGGCCGCTTTCTGGTGGGTCGCGATCCGCTACGAGACGTTCCTCCTGCTGACCACCAGTCTGTTCGTCGCGCCCCTCCTGCTCTTGCGCTCCGTCGAGTCGACGCATCTCGCAGTTAAGTGGCTCGACAAAGGCATGTTTGCCTCAGGGCGGCCCGACGACTTCTTGCGGACAGAGGAGGCCGGGAGGCGCGTGGTGTGGCGCTGGATTTGGATCGTCTTCGTGATCGCAGTCGCAGTCATTCTTGGCCTCGACTATGTGGTGGCAGAGCTCTTTCTCGCAGGCCACGCCGGATGGAGTGCGTTCGGGCGCGGGGTATGCGTAGGCTTGACGTTTTCCTGGTTAGTGGCGGTGGCAGCGCAAGTCGCGTTCGTAGTGATGGCGGGAGCGGGAGTAGTAGTGGTGCCGGTAGCAGCAGCGGGGTTAGGGGGGCAGTGGGATTGGAGGGACACGCGGCAGCGGTTGCGTTTTCGGCGACTGTAGCGACGGGCGGAATGGCTATTGGAGCGGCATCGGTAGCAGTGGCCGGAGCGCTAGGGGTAGCCTTTGCGGGTGCGGGAGTAACAGCGGTAGCGGGAGTGATAGCGGGAGCTGCGGTGGCATGGGCAGCGGCAGCAGGCACTGTTGTCCGACAAACGACACGGCTTATCCGAGAAGAGACACGGTTTTTCGACTTTTTTGCTATGGCGCCAAGCACCCTCCTGGGGATTTGGCTCGCCACTTTGACATTTCGATTTGCTGCGACGGCGCGCCATGCCCGCGAGGGCTATCGCCGCCTGCCGACCAATGTGCAGCGTCTTGCCCTGAGTATGACGCCGCTGCAACACCCTGAGCTTCTTCCCGGTCTGCAGGCCAGTCACCCGCTCCGCTTTAATGTTTATTTCCGCGAGCTCTTTTCTGGCTTCCCTCGGTTAGGCAGGTTCGATGTGTTATTATTTCTTGCGCTGTTCATCTATCTTCCTGCCTGGGCCTACCGATTCATCCTCAAGTCAACGCTATGGTTCTGGTGGATCCTGTTCATCGTCGGTGGTGCGCCGCGGCTCGATGGCGGCATTGAGGGCATGCGCGCGGATGCTTATCGCAAGGCATGGCCTTGGGTCGGGATAGCGACAGCGCTGTTCAGCTTGGCCGCATTTAGTGTGAACTGGCTGGCGATACCTTTCGCGAGCGATTTCATCGCCGGTCCAAAATTGCCAATGGCGGTCGCGCTTCTGGTATTGGTCGACTGGAGGTCGGTACCGATTGTTACGTATATCACGATCGCTTCCGTCTTGACGACATTTGCTGTCGGCTTCTGGACGCAAGCTGTCTATGCGGATTCCCGTAATCCGCTACGCGCAACACGCGTATCCGCGCAACTGCCGTGGCTCGGTCACCTCATAAAATGGAAGAGTGGGTTTGGCGCGGTCACCATCGCTCTGCTCATGTTGTATGTGGCCCTGTACGCCAACGCCGTTCACCACTACGCTCCGGTTTCCGACTGGGCGGCGGGATGGCTGCGGTGGATCTACGGCGCCGCCGCCGAGCCGCTTCAACCCGCCTGAAATGCCCGCGACAGGCTTGCTGGACGCGTCTATTCTGCAGCCTGGCGTCCCGAGCGAATCTTCACCCGAGACACGCGCCAAACCCGGCCGACAACGCACCCGCCGATAGTGTCCGCCCCGTCATCGGAGCGCCCCCAAGCCATTGGCGAGACTTAAGTTTCCGCTGCGCCATTCCGGTTGCGGCAAACAAATGCTTGGCAATTCCAAAATCCCCTGATATGCTTTTGGATGATCGAAAGCGTGGATCTCGCGAGAGTGCGGCTTGCGAGAATGGGCCGCATGAGAAAGGACAGTGTGAGACGTTCTGCACATGGCCTGAGACGGGGGGATTTTTTCCATTTGAATCCGCCGTAACCCGTTGAAAAGCCCCGATTCGGAAAAATAAAAGAAAGCAAATGAAAGCGATTTCGCTTTCGTCCATTTTCGGGCGCTTGCTCTTAGTTTTTCCGAAAACCGCGGGGCGGGCGGCGCGCGCCTGCCGCAACGAGCCCGGTTATTCTTCGAGCTCGCTGTCCCAATAGAGATAGTCCATCCAGCTCTCATGCAGGTCGACGCGACGACCTAACGCAGCCTCACGAAGGCCGTCGTTCGCTCGCAAAAAAACGCGGAATAGACTGGACCTTCCGCTAATTGGCACTAACTATCGGTCACGAAGAAGTAACAGCGCATAACAGGGTCGGTTGTTTACCCCACGGCTACCCGAGTTGTCCGAGGTCCAACTATTCATGTCGAAAGCTGTAGTGCTGACAGACGCTGCCGTGCGGCGCTTCGAGCCCGAAGCCATGCGCCGCGAGATCGCCGACGCCAAGGCGCAGGGCCTCTATCTGATTGTCCAGCCGAGCGGGGCGCTGAGCTTCGCGGTCAGGTATCGCGGCGGCGACGGCAAGTCGGTGAAGCTCACCCTTGGCCCATTCGATCCGACCAAGCGGAACGCGGTCAAACAGCCGATGATTGGCGCTCCGCTCCTTCTCGCCGAGGCGCGTTGGCTGGCGGCGTCAGTTCACCACCAGCGGAAGGGTGGGACCGATTTCGTCGCCGAGCGCAAGGCGATGAGGCTTGCCGCCCGCATCAAGGCCGCCAACGACACGGAAAACTCCTATCCTGCCTTGCTAAGGCGCTACGTCGAGGAGCATCTCAGGCCACACACCAAACGCTGGCGCTCGACCGCGCGGCTGCTCGGGCTCGCCTTTGTAGCGGATGAGGCCGAGCCGACGGTCCTCGTGGGCGGCTTGGCCGACCGCTGGGCAATGAAGCCCGTCCGCGCGATCACGGCCGACGACGTCTATCTCGCGGTCGACGATGCGGTCAGGGTCGGAGCGCCGGGGCTTGGGCGGCGGCGCAAAGCGCATCAGTGTTCCGAGCCGTTCGGCCGCGCCCTGCACTCGGCGCTGACCGCGTTCTTCTCGTGGTGCTTGAGACATCGCCGGATCGAAGCCAGCCCGTGCGCCACGGTCGCGAAGCCCCGCGCGGGCAAGCCGCGCGAGCGGGTGTTGAGCGACGAGGAGATCGTCGCGGTCTGGCGCGCCGCCGAGACGCTCGCCGCCCCCTATGCGGCGATGATCAAGCTCCTGATCCTAACCGGCTGCCGGGTGCGCGAGGTCGCGGGCATGCGGTCGTCGGAGTTGAGCCCCGATCTATCGTTGTGGACCCTGCCGAAGGAGAGGGTCAAGAACGCGAAAGAGCACCGCCTGCCGCTGCCCCCGCTGGCGCGCGAGATTATCGCCGCCGTCCCGCGCATCGCTGGCAGCGACTTCGTCCTCACCTTCACGGGCGAGCGGGCGTCGACGGCCACTCCTCGGTCAAGCGGGCGCTCGACGAAGCGTCGGGAGTTCGCGGCTGGGTTTTACACGACGTGAGGCGGTCGCTCGCGACCAACTTGCAGAAGCTCGGCGTCAGGCTCGAAACCACCGAGAGCATTCTCAACCACACGGGCAGCCGCGCCGGGATTGTCGGCATTTATCAAAAATACGGCTTCGACGCGGAAAAGCGGCAGGCGCTTGAGGCTTGGTCGGAGCGGTTGCAGTCGCTCCTCGCTGGAGAGGAGACGTCGTCGAACGTGGTCGAGATGGCGGGCCGATCGGCGTGAGCGACGGTAGTCCGGAGGGTCTTCTGGACCGCCTGCGCGGCCAGCGAGACTGGGAGAACGCGATCAAGAAGGCCGAGAAGTCGGGCGACTTGACGGGAATCGCCGCCCTCATCCGCTCTGGCGCTTATATGGGCTTCTCGGCGAGCCTGCTCGCGAAGTTGTTCGATGACCACCGACTCGTTCGCAAGAAGCGGGGGAACTGGAAGTCGATCTTCGAGCCGTCGGCGCATGCCAAGTACGCCGACGCC
>Ga0335076_10005687_pt1 | contig 12577 bp, 11 predicted proteins | sample Lox_Sample_25_FD_206717 | JGI IMG/M metagenome (GOLD analysis project Ga0335076, IMG submission 206717) | Soil microbial communities from Loxahatchee National Wildlife Refuge, Florida, United States - Lox_Sample_2.5 | ecosystem: Environmental > Terrestrial > Soil > Wetlands | place: USA...
GCGGCGGTCGGACATCTGCCGCAGCTTTCCCGCGCGCGTGTCCGCGAGCGGTTCGAGGAGCGCTTCACCGCGCGGCGCATGGCGAACGACTACCTCGACGTCTATCGCCAGCAGATGCGGGAAGAGTCGCCGCATCTGCGCCTGGTCAAGGTCTAGGGCGGCGTCTCGGTTCGCGCGCGGGTTTCCGGCATCAGCCGATAGACGGCCGCGAGCCCGACGGCGGCGATCAGAGCCAGGCTGAGGAAGGCCGTTCGGCTGCCGAGATGGTCGCTGATATAGCCGGCGAAAGTGGTGCTGATCGCGGCGCCGATGCCGGCGGTGCTGCCCACCACGCCGAGCGCGAAGTTGAAGCGGCCGCTGCCGCGGGTGGTATCGGCGACCACCAGCGGCAGCATCACGCCGATGACGGCGGCAGAGACACCGTCGAGAAGCTGGACGACCACCAGCAGATAGGGGCTGCTGATCACCGCGAAGAGAGCGCCGCGGATCACCAGCGCCACAAAGCCGAGGAGCAGCATCGGCCGTCGGCCGATGCGCTGCGCCTGCCGGCCGACCCAGGCCGAGGAGACCGCCACCACCGCCTGCGGCACGACGATGCAGGCGGCGATCAGCACCGTCGCCCAGTCGCTCGAGCGCATGGTGACGATGCTCGCCATCAGCGGCAGCATCGCCGCGTTGGCGAAGTGGAAGAGCAGGATGCAGCCGGAGAAGATCACCAGCGGCAGATTGGTGAGGAGCGCCGGCAGCCCACCAGAAGGTCCGCGCCGCGCGCCACCCCGCGCGCGCAGCGGATCGATCTCCTCCGACCGGATGCGGGTCACCGCCATGAGGGCCGGCACCGCCAACACCGCCGTCACCAGGAAGACCGCCTGATCCGAGAACAGGCGGCCGCAAGCGCCCATCAGCGCCGCCGCGATGCCGTTGCCGAGTGACGCGAAGCTCGCATTGCGCCCGAGCCGCTCGCCGATCGCCGCATGACCTACGAGGCCGAGGCTGATCGCCGCCAGTGCCGGTCCCAGCAGGCAGCTCGCCAGGCTATGCAGGATCTCCGACGCGACCACCGCGAGGAATACCGGCCACAGCGCCAGCATCAGAGCGCTGGCCGCGATGGCACCCATGGCGACCCCCGCCACCAGTCGCTTCGACCGGACGATGTCCACGATCGCGCCGCCGGGAATCTGGCCGGCGAGCGCGACCAGCCCGCCGATCGTGAGCGCCAGGCCGATGTTGACCTGGGTCCAGGCCCGCGAGGTCAGGTAGACAGCGATGAACGGCCCGAAACCGGTTTGCACGTTGGCAACGAAAAAATTCAACCAATCGAGCCCAGCCCGGCTCTGTTCCGAGGGCGCCGGCGCATCGGAAGCCGTCGGCTCCGCGATCGTCGGCACCGTGGCGTCTCGCGGCACCTGGGATGCATAGACCTGTGACAGAATTCAGTGCTCCGGCGACCCCGGCGTTTCGATCGGCTGCGCGCTCCCGGAGGCGCTGAGGACGACGACCGGCTGGCCCTCCTTATATTCGGGCGCGGCTTTGAGCTGGTTGCGGGTGAAATCGAGAGTGATTGCGCCGGGCGGCTTGCCGGGAGCGAAATGCAGAGCGCTCCAGTCGACCGCGATCTTGCGGCTGCCGACGCCGAGAAAACCGCCGAAGTCGATCACCGCCGCGCGCGGCTGCCCCGCCTTGTCGACGATGACGTTGATGATCTGCCCCATCGGTTCCCCGGTCGCGCTGCGCACGTCCTTGCCGAGGACACCCTGGGTCTCATCCTTCGGCAGCACGGTGGCCGGCGGGGTGCCACTGGGCGCGGCAGGCGGAGCCGGTGACCCCGGCAGCGCTTGCGGAGCGGGGCTCTGCGGAGCCGGCGGTTCCGTTGCCGGTGGCGGCGTCGATGAAGGAGGCGCCTGATCCTGGGCCTCAGCCGGACATCCCGCCGCGAGGCCGATGATCATCAATGCGATCGCGGCCACTCCCGGGGAATGACGGCGCATGGAACTCCCTTTCAGTGGCAGGCGCGATGCTCGCGAGCGGACCCGGCCCGGCAGGCGGAGGCACGCGCTCGCCCGGCGCGCCGGCCGCGACTGTTGCCGACGGGAGATTCCCGCACCAGTTCTGGCGGAGATGCCAGTGACCTCCGCGGTCACACGCTTGCGCAGGCCGAGATATCCAACCGACTGGCGAATTCCTGTGTCAAAAGCCGGTACTGACTTGCCAGCCGCCGCTGGGCGGCGTTAGGGGACCTGATGGACATCGACACGCTTCCGACCGAGCACTCGCCCTCGCCATCTCCGGCCTCGGGCGGCGCGCGCATGCCATTCCGCCTCTTCGCGCTCAAACACGGCGACACTTTTCTCGTGGCGGACGCTTTCGGCGACGTGATCGGCGACGGCGACGGGCTCTTCCGTCAGGATACGCGCGTGCTGTCGCGCTACCGACTCGCCCTCGACGGCAAGCCGCCTTCGTTGCTGAGCGCCGCGGTCAGCCAGGACAACGTCTTCTTCACCTCCCATTCGACCAACCGGCCGCTGCCGCCGCTCGGCGGGCAGTCGACGCCGGAGGGCGTCATCCACATCGAGCGCACGCGGTTCCTCTGGGAGGACCGGCTCTATGAATATGTGCGGCTGGTGAACTACGGCGACCAGGACGCGCTGATGCCGCTCACGCTCAGCTTTGCCGCCGATTTCCACGACATGTTCGAGGTGCGCGGCAGCAAGCGACAGGCGCACGGCGAGCTGCTGCCGCCCGAGGTGGATGCCGACACGGCACGGCTGATCTATCGCGGTCTCGACGGCAAGCTGCGCTCCACGGCGCTCACCTTCTCGCCAGCGCCTCGGCGCCTGACGGCCGAGCGCGCGGATTTCCTGATCTCGCTCGGCCGCAAGAGCGGCACCGAGATCTACGTCGAGATCGGCGCGAGCCGCGACGGGGAACCGAGCCGCCCTCGCTTTCGCGCCGCCGCCGCCCGCGCGCGCTACAGCATGCGCGCCCGTCGCCGGCGCGGCGCCCGGTTGCGCAGCTCCGGCCGGCTCTTCAGCGAATGGATGGACAAGTCGCGCGCCGATCTCGCGCTGTTGACGACGGAGCTGCCGACGGGCCCTTATCCCTATGCGGGGATTCCCTGGTTCTCGACACCCTTCGGCCGCGACGCCATCGTCACCTCGCTGCAGATCCTGTGGCTCGAGCCGAGCCTGGCGCGCGGCGTGCTGAGCTTCCTCGCCGAGAACCAGGCGCGCGAGACCTCGCGCTTCCGCAGCTCTGCTCCCGGCAAGATCATGCACGAGACCCGCAAGGGCGAGATGACGGCGCTCCGCGAGCTGCCCTTCGGGCAATATTACGGCGGCGTCGATACCACGCCGCTCTTCGTGATGCTCGCCGGCGCCTATGCGGAGCGGACCGCCGACCTCGATTTCGTCGATCGGCTCTGGCCGGCCCTCGAGGCGGCGATGGCATGGATCGAGGAGGAGAGCGCCGGCAATCCCGATGGCTTCCTTTCTTATGCCAACACCGATGGCAGCGGCCTCAGCAATCAGGGCTGGAAGGACAGCTCGGATTCCGTCTTTCATGCCGACGGCCGCTTCGCGGAGCCGCCGATCTCGCTTGTCGAGGTGCAGGGCTACGTCTTCGCGGCAATGCGCGCGATGGCGGAACTCGCCACCCGCCGCGGCGATGGCGCCGCCGGCGCGTGCTGGCGCAGGCGCGCGGAGCGGCTGCGCACGGCGGTCGAGCAGCGGTATTGGATCGAAAGGATCGGGTTCTACGCGCTCGCTCTCGACGGCGACGGCAGGCCCTGCGAAGTGCGCTCGTCCAATCCCGGCCACCTGCTCTTCACGGGGTTGCCGAGCCCCGAGCGCGCCGCCGTGGTGGCACGGCACCTGCTCTCTGCCAATTTCGATTCCGGCTGGGGCGTGCGCACCCTCGCGGTTGGCGAGGCGCGGTTCAACCCGATGTCCTACCATAACGGCTCGGTCTGGCCGCACGACACCGCACTCTGTGCCGCCGGGCTCGGCCGCTACGGCATGCGCCAGGGCGCTGTCCGCCTGATGACCGAGCTCTTCGAGGCAGCGGCGCAGTTCGGCATGCGCATGCCCGAGCTCTACTGCGGTTTTCAGCGCGTCGCCGGCGAGCCGCCGGTGGCATATCCCGTCGCCTGCCTGCCGCAGGCCTGGGCGGCGGGGGCGGTCTTCATGGCGCTCCAGGCCTGCCTCGGTCTCCGCATCGACGGCTGGCGCGGCGAGATCCACGTGGAGCGGCCGCGGCTGCCGCCCGGGCTCGACCGGCTCTCCGTGCACGGCGTTCCGCTGGGCAGCGAGCGCGTCGATCTCAGCTTCCAGCGCGTCGGCGAGCGCGTCGTCGCCTTCCCGATCGGCGGCGGCGACACCGCCGCTCGCATCTTCACGCGCGTCTGACCACCCGCTTTGATTCGCTGAAGCCGGGGCCTACGCCACTGCGGCGTGCGCCGCGCGCGCCCGGGTGCGGAAGGCCGCGAGCGTCGGCGTGACTGTCAGCGCGGGCGGCGTGCCCTGTGCCGCCTGCGCCTGTGCCGCGACCGCAGCCGCCTTGAGCGCCGAGGTCTCCGCCGCAGTCCGTTCCATCAAATGCGCTCTTTCGGCGCCGTAGTGATGATGATGGACGCGTGTGCGCTGGAAAGCGCGCGGGATCACCTGATGCAGGGTAACGCCCGCCTCTTCGATGTCGAGCAACAGGGTGGGCCAGACGAAACGGCGCGCGGGTCTGTCGACGAGCGCCTGCTCGATGACCACCTTCCAGTTGGCATCGATGTCGGTGACGGTCTCCGCCTGAAACGGCAGCCGCGCGAGATCCGCGCCGGCTAGCCCGTCGGCGAGCTCCGCCAGAATGGCATCCGCCGCAGTGGATGTACCGCCGAGATGAACAAAGAACAGCCCGGCGATCGGTCGCGCGGTGATCGGCTCCAGGTGATGCATGGGATCGGCGGGATCGGGCGGCATCACCTGCGGCGGCGCGGTGAGGAAGCGGCCGTCGGCGCCGTAGGCCCAGCTGTGATAGCGGCAGCGGATCTCCGCGCAGGTGCCGGTCCCGGTGTCGAAGAGCGGCAAGCCCTGATGGCGGCAGACGTTGCGGAATGCGGCGGCCCTGCCGGCGGCGTCGGCGATGGCGAAGACCGGCCAGCCGCCGAGGCTCTGCGCGGCATAGGCGCCGGGCGTGCTGAGCGCGTCGCTGCGCGCCAGCAGGAGCCAGGCATTCTGGAAGATGGTCCGGCGCTCGCGCTGGAAAGCTTCCGGCGCGGCATAGAGGGTTGCCGGCAGCGCGTCGCCGGCCGTGGCGTCTGAGCTCACTGCGTCACTTGCCGAGATGCCGCATGAAGGCGGCGATCCCCGCCTCACAGACCGCGATGTCCTGCTCGCCGTTGCCGCCGGAGGCACCGATGCCGCCCACCACCTTGCCGTCGACCGTGATCGGGAAGCCGCCGACAAAGACGGTAAAGCGCCCCTCGTGCTGGGTAAAGATGCCGAATGCCTCCTCGCCGGGGAGTGCGTTCTTGTAGTTGTGGGTGGGCTTGCGATGGCCGGCGGCGGTGAAGGCCTTGTTCATGGCGATCTGCACGCTGGTCACCTTGCCGCCGTCGAGGCGGCGCAGCGCGATCGGATACCCCGCCGCATCGGCGACGCAGAGCACTTGCGGCACGCCGATCTCCTCCGCCTTCTTCTGCGCGGCGTCGAGGATGAGATTGGCCTCGGCGAGGCTCAGGGTTTGATAGGTGATCATGGACGCGTGCCTCTGCTGGTCTCGCTCGCTCGCGAGCATACCGGGACGGGCGGCACTTTCGCGCCGCCCGCCGGTCCCCCTCCCCCGCGATGCTACTCGGCGGCCTGGGCGCGCGGTTGCGCCAGAAATTTGTTGTAGAGGCCGTCGAGATAAAGACGGCGCATCATCGTCGCCTCGCGCACGAGCCGCACGCAGCTCTCCTGCACTTCCGGCGTCGTCGCATGCTTCTCCAGGATCTTGTAGCCGAGCTCGCCATGCTCCTGATCGGCGACGATGTGGAGGCGGAAGAACACCACCTCCTCCTCGGTGAAGCCGTATTTCTCGATGAGCGGCGGCGTGGTGCGCGAATAGACCTGCGGCACCTGGGATTCGAGACCGACGAGAAGCCCGGCCAGCGCCTCGGCAAAGGGCCGTTGCGCCTGGCGATAGCACCAGCTCTGCAGGCCCAGCGTCTCCGCCAGCAGCTCGCCGTTGAGCTGGGCGTCGACGACCTCCTTGCGGCTCATGCCGCAATGCTCGGCGAAGTCCAGCAGCAGATCGGTATGCCGCACCGCCGGGAAGCCGGCGCCCGCCTGGAAGCCTTCCTCCTCGAAGATGTTCTCGGCGAGGAAATGCCGCACCTCGTCCACGGGACAGTTGCCGAAGACGGTGGCGAGCCACTCGGAGAAGTGGCTCACGAAGTGGAAGTGCTGCTTGACCCATTCCGCCAGCAGCTGCCGATTGAGCCGGCCGCTGACCCAGGCCTCGCTCCAGGGATGCGCCTTGGAGTGGCGCTGCTGCACCGCGGTCTCAAGGGCGATTCGAAATGCGCTCTTCTCCATGGGCCACCTCCTGCTTCGATCGATCTTGGATACTGTATACAAAACCAGGCGACGTCAATCCGTTTTCAGGCCCGTCGTGCCCGCTGCCGAGGTGTCGGCGACGCTTCCAGGCCGCGCAGATAGTCGCCGCCGGCGCCGAGCACGTGGCGCGTCGCCAGCAGGCAGGCGAGATCCTCGTCGCCGGCAATGACCGCCCTGAGGATCTCCGCGTGCTCGGCCCAGCTCTGCTCGGCGCGAGCGCGGCCCATCGGCGCGAAGAAGGCGCTGGTCCGCTCGCGAAGCGAGCGCATGAGATCGCCCAGCACTTTGTTGCTGCCGGCGGCGGCGAGCGCGTCGTGGAAGCGCCCATTCCACTCGACGAGCCGGTCCGGCCGCCCGTTCCGCGCCGACTCGGTGCCGCGTCTGAGGATGTCCTGCAGGCGCGCAAGAGTGGCGGAATCCCGACGCCGCGCCGCGAGGCGCGCATTCAGCCCCTCGAGCGCTGCCCGCACCTCCACCATCTCGTGAGCCGCCTCCGGACCGAGCGCCGCCACCGCCGCGCCGCGCCGCGCGGTGACCTCGATCAGGCCTTCCGAGGCGAGCGCCCGCAGCGCCTCGCGCACGGGATTGCGCGAAACGCCGAAGTCCTGCGCCAGACGATCCTCGACCAGGCGCTCGCCGGGCTTGTAGCGGCCGTCGAGGATGGCGCGGCGGATCTCCTGCGCCACCAGATCGCGCAGCGGCGCATGCTGGCCGCCCAGCGAGGTGGCCTCGCCATCGGCATCCCGCACCACTCCGCCTGCCGATCCTGCCCTCGTCGTCATTGCCCATCCCATGCCACCCGGTTGAGCCCGGATTGTATACAAAATTGGCCTCCTCTGGTAATCCTTTAGCCATGGACTCAGAGGCATCCATCCTGGCAGACCAACCCTCTCGTTCCGCCCGCCGTCTCGCGGATTGACCCACGGTTCAGCTCATCGGCGCCGCCCCTCTCTTGCATCACTGCCTCGATATCCGGCTCCCTCAATTCCTCGGGGGCGGCCTTTTCGTCGCTCTCATGCTCGCCGGCATCCCGGCGCACGCGGCGAGCTATCTCACCCGCTGTCCGGGCGCCAACGGCGAGCCGGCGCTGAGCGTCGAGGCGACGGCGCGCGTGGGCTGCAAGACGACGGCGCTGCCGGTCGACGCAGGCGCGGTGCTGGCGGTCGTGCCGGCGCCGCGGCGGCCTGCCGGCGCGCCGCCGCCGGAAACCATCACGCTGTCCGGCAGCCAGGGCAAATCCGGCTTCTTGATGCGCGAGGTTGCGATGACCCCGCTCTCGCTCAACGCCCCACCGCCCTATCTCGTGCCAGGGGTGGATTTCCGCGCCGTCGCCACCATCGGGGTGATCGGGCCCATCGGCCGCGCCACCATCGGCGAGGACGGCGACGATACCGTCCTCGATTGCACGCCGGGAACCGAGCGTGCCGGGCTCGGCTTCGCCACCACGCGGATGCCGCCGATCCCCGGCATGATGATCCACGTGATCCATGTCGCCGAGGACACCTTCCGCCTGGTGGTGTCTAACCCGGGCGCGCCCTCGAGCCAGGACCCGCGGCTCCTGGCAAAGCTCAAGCCTGCCGACAGCGCCACCGAGGCCCATATCCCCTTGCCGGCGGATCTCGCCGCCGACACACCGCTCGATTTCGCCGTGCTGTGCCCGGCGGCGGGTGGGCGCCTGTCGCTCAGCGAGATCTCGCTCGAGGCGAAGACCGCGGTGCCGACCGATCGCGCGGCCTGGATCCGCCGCGATGCGACCTGGCAGAACGAGGCGGCGCAGGTCTTCAGCCGCGCCCAGCGCTGGGGATTGACGCAGCTCGCGATCCACGTGCCGACGAGCGCCGGCACGGTCGCCGACCCGCAGGCGCTGGCGGGTTTCGTCAGCGCGGCAAGCGCGCGCGGCATCGCCGTATGGGCGCTGGCCGCCGATGACGGAGCACGCATCACGGCGGCCGACATCGGCGAGGCGCTCGCCGACTACAACGGCGCGGTATCGCCGGAGGCAAAGGTACAGGGGGTGGAAGTCGAGCTCCGCCCGAGCGATCTCTGGTCCTATGTGGCAGATCCCGAGACCGTGGCGCTCGGCTTCATCTCGCGGCTCGAGCGTCTGAAGCCGAGCCTCGGCGTGCCGCTGGGCGCCGTCGTCCCGGCCTGGTTCCCGACCACGCCGAGCGTCGCCGATCGGCTGGCGGCGGCCGTCGATCGCATGACCGTCGTCACCGACCGCACCGATCCGATCGACATCCGCCGCGCTGTCGCCCGCTTTCTCGCCTGGGGAACGCGGCACAGCCGCCGCGTCGAAGCCGCGCTCGAGGCCGGGCCGGTGGCAGACGGCGAGCGCGGGGCTTTCGTGCGCGCGGAGGCTGGCGAGCTCTGGCTCGTGCCGGTCGGCGGCGAGAGCGCACTCATCCTTTTGAAGGAGCCGGCGCGCAGCCTCCCCGGCATTGCCTTCCGGCAGGACGACGTGACGCCCGTTCCGGCGGCGAGCCGCAGCTTCCTCGGCCGGCGCGCGGAGCTGCGCGAGACGCTGGCGCCGCTCGGCCGCACCCTCGGCGCCTGGCCGTCCTTCAGCGGCTTCGCCTTCCATGGATTGTTTGCCGATCACGAGTGATCGCAGTCTCCGCCACTGCCACGTTCATGTGATCTCGCAGTGCAGCATCTGTTTTGCTGCCGCCGTTATTGCATAGCGACGCTTGGCGTCTCGGCCAATGCCATGAGATCGCAACGTTTGTTTCCAAATGTTGCTTGACTTTGGGAGGGGAAACCCGCCTTAGTGGCGTCACAATCGACGTTTTGGCGCGAGCTTGCCAGCGTCGCCCGCTTGCGGGCCTCCGCTTCAAGTCACTCCCCAAATCCAGATTGTTTACGCTCGGACGAGAATGCGTCCGGTCGTTCTGGCATTGATACAGCTAAGGAGGCCATGAGATGGCTGTTGGTACCGTGAAGTGGTTTAATCCCGTCAAAGGCTACGGCTTCATTCAGCCGTCCGATGGCGGACGTGACGTCTTCGTCCACATCAGCGCCGTCGAGCGCGCTGGCATGGGCACGCTCACCGAGGGGCAGCGCGTGAGTTTCGAGGTCACGACCGAGCGTGGTAAGCAGGCAGCGACGAACCTGAAGAGCGCCTAACACTACTTCTCGCGGATGAGGGCGCGGAGCCGGGACGGTTCCGCGCCCTTTTCTTTTCTGCGCGGCCGCCGATCTATCCCGCAGACGCCCTGGCGAAGCGTCCTCGATACCGGAGCGGCGCATCTCCTGATATCCGCCGGCATCCCTCTCGGAACCGACCATGCGCGCCACGCTTTTCCTCACGCCGCCGTTCCGTCGCGCGGCGCTGCTCTGCCTCGCAGCCGGCTATGTCGACGCCTATGGCTATGTGGAACTGGGCCACGTCTTCGCCGCCAACATGACAGGCAACACGGTGCTGCTGGGCGTGGCGCTGATGGAGCGCGACTGGGCGCGCGGCCTCTCCTACGCGCTCACCCTCGGCGCGTTCTTCCTCGGCGCGCTCGGAACCAACGCGTTGAAGCGGGTCCTCGATCGCGCCTATCCGCCGCTCCTGCTGGCAGCGGTCCTGCTGGTGATCGCCGGCCGTCTCGACCTCGGTCCCGATCTCGTCCTGCTGCTGTTGGCGATCGCCATGGGCCTGCAGGGCGCCGCCCTCAACCGCTTCGGCACCACGCCGCTGCAGACCGTAGTGATAACGTCGACGCTGCTCAACCTGGCGGATGGCTGCGTGCATCCGGAGGCGCGGCCGCGGATGCCGCTCCTGGGCGCCGCCTGGCTCGCCTACGGCGTGGGCGCGGCCACGAGCGTGCTGCTGAGCGCACACCTCGGCATTCCTCTGGTGCCGCCAGCTGCGATGCTGGTGCTGGTTGCCGCGGACTTCGCTCTATCGTCGCGCGAGTCCTGAGCGGGCTCGAGGCGGAATGCTAGAATGCTCTGCTTAATTCGTATAAAGGACACCAGCGCGCGGCTATCGTGTCGGTATGAGTTGGTGCTCGCACCTTTCACTCTGGCGTGAGGCGGCGCGGACAAGGACCCCAGGCCTTGCCGAGCGTCGGGCTGTCGCCGCAGTTTTCGCTAAATCCCCGCCATGACCTCCGCCGCCCGCCCCGACGGCTGGAAGCGGCCGAGCCTCGGCGAGCTCAACGCCGTTCTGCTGTCCCATGCGCGCTTCCTCGCCCGCAAGCCCGGCGGCCAGCGCGCGCTCCTCGCCTTCCACGATCTGAGCGACGTCGATCTCAGCTACCATGATCTCACCGACGCCGATCTCACCGGCGTGCGCATGCATCGCGCCTTCCTGCCGCACATCCGGCTGCGCGGCGCCACCCTCTTCGGCGCCGATTTCCGCCTCGCCAACCTGAACGAGGCGGACATGGCCAAATGCGATCTCCGCGGCGCCTGCTTCCGCGGCGCGGAGCTCAACCGCGCGGTGCTGGCCGAGGCGGATCTGCGCGAGGCGACGCTCGCCATCTACGACCAGCTGCCCTCGCCGCTGGTGGAGAGCTTCCGGCTGCGCCGCGCCGATCTCACCTCGGCGCAGGCGCGCGGCGCCGATTTCACCGGCGCGCGGCTCGACACCGCCTTCGTCATGCAGGCGGATTTCTCCGACGCTGTCATGCGCGGCATCGATCTCAAGGGCGCCGACCTCCGCAACGCCGACCTCACCGGCGCGGTGCTGGAGGATGCGGATCTCGCCGACGCCAAGCTCAACGGTGCCGTCTTCCGCGCCGCCGTCCTCACCGGCGCCAAGTTCGACCGCGCCGACACCGAGGGCGCCGACATGAGCGACGCCATCCTCGATCCAGCCCTCCTCGACAGCGAGCAACTCACCGGAGCGATCCGGCCGGACTACGCGATCAAGACCGAATGGGACCTGGCGGAAGCGCTCCGGCTGCACGCGCTCTGGATCGACAGCTCCGGCAAGCGGGGCGAGCGCGCGGTGCTGGAGAAGCTCGACCTGCGCGGCCGCCAGCTCGAGGGCCGCGTGCTGCCGATGGCGGTGCTCCGGAGCGCCAACCTCGCCGGCGCCAACCTGGCGCGCGCCTCGCTCGCCATGGCCGATCTCTCGATGTCGGATCTGCGCCGCGCGGTGCTGACCGGCGCCGATCTGCGCGGCGCCACGCTCCGGCGCGCGCATCTCAACGAGGCGAACCTCTATGGCGCCAAGCTCGGGCCGCTCCATAACGTCGGCGGCCGCGACGTCGACTACATCTCGATGCTGGAGCACGCCAAGCTGACCGGCGCCAATCTCAGCAGCGCCGATCTCCGCGGCGCCGATCTCACCGGGGTCGATCTCTCCGACGCCGACCTCTCCGACGCCGACCTCCGCGAGGCGATCCTCGACGACGCCAACCTCACCGGCGCCGCCCTCGACGACGCGCAGCTCGACGGCGTCAGCACCCACCGCACCAAGGGCCTGAAGATCTGATCCTCGCCGCTCCGCCGCCGGCACGCTATAAAGCCGGCAAGGACGGGATTGCGGGAGGCGAACATGGATCTCGAGCTCAAAGGCAGGACCGCGCTGGTCACCGGTGCCAGCATGGGGATCGGCCGTGCCATCGCGCGCCTCCTCGCCAAGGAAGGCGTGAAGATGGCGGTGGTAGCGCGCCGGAAGCCGCTGCTGGAGGAGCTGGCATCCGAGATCGCCCGCGCCCAGGATCCGGCCCCGGCCCTCATCGTGCAGGATGTCATGGCCGAGGACGCCGCCGAGAGGATCCGCGACCAGGCGGTGGCGGCGCTGGGTCACGTCGAGATCCTCGTCAACTGCGCCGGCGGCAGCCGGCCGCTCCCCGTCGATGCGGGCGAGGAGCGCTGGACCGAGGCGATCACCCTCAACTTCACCCGGGTCCGCCAGCTCACCCATGCGATCCTGCCGGGGATGATGGAGCGGAAATGGGGCCGCATCGTCAACATCACCGGCAAGTCCGAGCCCGAGCACATCAACGCCGCCTTCTCGGCGAAGGCCGCGGTCCATGCCTGGGCCAAGGGCC
>Ga0335076_10005688_pt1 | contig 12577 bp, 8 predicted proteins | sample Lox_Sample_25_FD_206717 | JGI IMG/M metagenome (GOLD analysis project Ga0335076, IMG submission 206717) | Soil microbial communities from Loxahatchee National Wildlife Refuge, Florida, United States - Lox_Sample_2.5 | ecosystem: Environmental > Terrestrial > Soil > Wetlands | place: USA: Florida...
GCTGATCGCGCCGATCGCGATGGACGAGGGCCTGCGCTTCGCGATCCGCGAAGGCGGCAAGACCGTCGGCGCCGGCGTCGTCGCCAAGATCATCGCCTAAGTCAGGGAGTCCGCTACCGAGCCCTAGGAGTGTAGCTCAACTGGTAGAGCACCGGTCTCCAAAACCGGGGGTTGGGGGTTCGAGCCCCTCCACTCCTGCCACCCCCACCGACCAGGCGCGAGCGAGCCGCCGGCCCGCCGCCCCGCATGCTTGAGTAGATGATGGCCAAGACGTCGCCCGCCCAGTTCGTCCAACAGGTCCGCCAGGAGACCGCCAAGGTCACCTGGCCGACGCGCAAGGAGACCCTGGTGAGCACCGCGATGGTGATCCTGATGGTCATCTTTGCGGCGGTCTTCTTCTTTCTGGCCGACCAGGTGCTGCAGTTCGGCGTCCGCCAGATCCTGGGCCTGGGGGGCTGAGCGATGACGCACAGATGGTTCGTCGTCCATGTCTACTCGGGCTTCGAGAAGAAGGTCGCCCAGTCGATCCGCGAGCAGGCCGACCAGAAGGGCATGGCCGAGCTGTTCGACGAGATCCTGGTGCCGACCGAGGAGGTCGTCGAGGTGCGGCGCGGCGCCAAGGTGAGCTCGGAGCGCAAGTTCTTCCCCGGCTACGTGCTGGTGAAGATGGAGATGACCGACCAGACCTGGCACCTGGTCAAGAACACGCCGAAGGTCACCGGTTTCCTGGGCGGCAAGGGCTCCAAGCCGATGCCGATCTCGGAGAGCGAGGCGACCCGCATCATGCACCAGGTCAAGGAGGGGGTGGAGCGGCCGCGGCCGTCCATCACCTTCGAGATCGGCGAGCAGGTGCGCGTGTGCGACGGCCCGTTCACCTCGTTCAACGGCATGGTCGAGGAGGTCGACGAGGAGCGCGCCCGGCTCAAGGTCGCGGTGTCGATCTTCGGCCGCTCGACCCCGGTCGAACTGGAATATTCGCAGGTCGAGAAGACTTGAAGCACATCGGGCGGGAGGCGCGCCATCGCCGCACCGCGCCCCTTGGATCTTGTGAGGGTTCGTCATGGCAAAGAAGGTAGTCGGCTTCATCAAGCTGCAGGTGCCGGCGGGCAGCGCCAACCCGTCGCCGCCGATCGGCCCCGCGCTCGGCCAGCGCGGGCTCAACATCATGGAGTTCTGCAAGGCGTTCAACGCGCAGACCCAGAACCTGGAAAAGGGCATGCCGATCCCGGTGGTGATCACCGCGTATGCCGATCGCACCTTCACGTTCGTCACCAAGACGCCACCGGTCAGCTACTTCCTGAAGAAGGCCGCCGGCCTCGAGAAGGGCTCGACGACCCCGGGCAAGGGCACGGTCGGCTCGGTCACGATGGCGCAGGTGCGCGACATCGCGGCCAAGAAGATGCAGGACCTGAATGCCAACGACGTCGACGCGGCGAGCCGCATGATCGCGGGCTCGGCGCGCTCGATGGGCCTCGAAGTGGTGGAGTAGAGCCATGGCCAAGATCGGCAAGCGCCTGAAGAAGGCTTACGAGGGGCTGTCGCCCGACCAGGCGATCGCGCTCGAGGAGGCGGTCAAGCTGTTGAAGTCGCGGCCGCCCGCCAAGTTCGACGAGACGGTCGAGCTGGCGATGAACCTCAACATCGATCCGCGCAAGGCCGATCAGTCGGTGCGCGGCGTGATCAGCCTGCCGCACGGCACCGGCAAGTCCATGCGCGTCGCGGTGTTCGCGCGCGGCGACAAGGCCGAGGCCGCCAAGACGGCAGGCGCCGACATCGTCGGCGCCGAGGACCTCGCCGAGAAGATCCAGGGCGGCCAGATCGATTTCGACCGCTGCATCGCCACCCCCGACATGATGGCGATCGTCGGCCGGCTCGGCAAAGTGCTGGGGCCGCGCGGCCTGATGCCCAACCCGAAGCTCGGCACGGTGACGGCCGACGTCACCCAGGCGGTCAAGGACGCCAAGGGCGGCCAGGTCCAGTACCGCGCCGAGAAGGCGGGCATCGTGCATGCCGGCATCGGCAAGGTGAGCTTCTCGGAGGCCGCGCTGGTCGAGAACGTGCGCGCGCTGGTCGGCGCGATCAACCGCGCCAAGCCGACCGGGGTCAAGGGCTCGTACATCAAGAAGGCGAGCCTGAGCTCGACCATGGGGCCGGGCATCAAGCTCGATCTGACGGGCCTGACGGGCCCGGCGACGACGTAGGGATTTTTCGAGGTTCGGTGTCTGCCGACCCCTGTCGGGAGACACCGATCGCCGAGGCGGCGCACGGCGCAAGCCGGACGTCGCCTCATCCTGTCCGAGATTGCAGGCGCCGACCGCAAGGCCGGCTTAAACCTCCAGCCTGCATGAGACAGACGGCCGAAGAGACGCCGGATTTCCGGTGACGCTTGGGCTTCTGGGACAGGCGAACCGGGCACGTGCGAGGGGCGATCCTCCGCGGGCCCACGTGCAACGGCCGCCGCCCTCGGGCGGTTGCCGCAAACGACGGAGACAGACGTGGACCGTTCCGAGAAACAGGAGCTGGTGTCCAGTTTGCAGCGCACGTTCCAGGACGCGGGCCTGGTTGTGGTGACGCAGCAAGTCGGCCTCACGGTGAGTGAGGCGACCGACCTGCGCCGCCGCATGCGCGATGCTGGCGCCAACTTCAAGGTTACGAAGAACCGGCTGGCACGCCTGGCTCTGGCAGGCACGGCTTACGAGTCACTCGGCACGCTGTTCAAGGGGCCGACCGCGATTGCGTTTTCGCGCGACCCCGTGGCGGCGGCGAAGGTGGCCGTGGCGTTCGCCAAGAGCAACGAGAAGCTGACCATCGTGGGCGGCGCGCTGCCCGGCCAGGTCTTGGCCGCGGCGGACGTCCAGGCCCTGGCGACCTTGCCCTCGCTCGACGAGCTCAGGGCCCAGGTGCTGGGGCTGCTGCAGGCACCGGCGACCAAGCTCGCCATCGTCCTGCAGGCTCCCGCCGGCCAGCTTGCGCGCGTGCTCGCGGCCCGTGCCGAACAGAGCGAGGCGGCCTAGCCGTCGCGATCCAGAAAACCCAACCGACGAACCGAAAGGAAATCCATCATGGCCGATCTCGCAAAGATCGTTGACGACCTCAGCAGCCTGTCCGTCCTCGAGGCGGCGCAGCTGTCGAAGATGCTCGAGGAGAAGTGGGGCGTGTCCGCCGCGGCGCCGGTCGCGGTCGCGGCCGCCCCGGGCGCGGGCGGCGGTGCCGCCGCCGCGGCGCCTGCCGAGGAGAAGACCGAGTTCAACGTCATCCTGGCCGCCGCGGGCGAGAAGAAAATCAACGTGATCAAGGAAGTGCGTGCGATCACGGGGCTCGGCCTCAAGGAGGCCAAGGACCTGGTCGAGGGCGCGCCCAAGGCGGTCAAGGAGGCCGTGTCGAAGGACGAGGCCGCCAAGATCAAGAAGCAGCTCGAGGACGCCGGCGCGACCGTCGAGGTGAAGTGATCAGGGCCAGGGGTCGGGAGTCGGGGGTCAGGATGCCTGGCCCTTCCTCCTGACCCCTGGCGCCTGGCACCCGATTTTTGAACTGGAGCAGAGCGAATGACCAAGTCGTTCACGGGGCGCAAGCGCATCAGGAAGAGCTTTGGGCGGATTCCGGAAGTCGCCCCGATGCCCAACCTGATCGAGGTGCAGATGAGCTCCTACGACCACTTCCTGCAGATGGAAGTGGCGCCGGAGCAGCGCCAGCCGGTCGGCCTCCAGGAGGTCTTCCGCTCGGTGTTCCCGATCAAGGACTTCTCCGAGCGCTCGCAGCTCGAGTTCGTCAAGTACGAGCTCGAGCTCCCGAAATACGACGTGGAAGAGTGCCAGCAGCGCGGCATGACGTTCGCCGCGCCCCTCAAGGTGACGCTGCGCCTGGTCGTGTGGGACGTCGACGAGGACACCGGCTCGCGCTCGATCCGCGACATCAAGGAGCAGGACGTCTACATGGGCGACATGCCGCTCATGACCGACAAGGGCACCTTCATCATCAACGGCACCGAGCGCGTGATCGTCAGCCAGATGCATCGCTCGCCCGGCGTGTTCTTCGACCACGACAAGGGCAAGACCCACTCGTCGGGCAAGTACCTGTTCGCCGCGCGCGTCATCCCCTATCGCGGCTCGTGGCTCGACTTCGAGTTCGACGCCAAGGATATCGTCTACGTCCGCATCGACCGGCGCCGCAAGCTGCCGGCGACCACGCTGCTGCTGGCGCTCGATTCCGAGCCGACCGAGAAGCTGCGCGCCGATCGCGCCAAGGACAGCAAGCAGCTGGCGCCCTTCGAGGCGACCGGCATGTCGGCCGAGGAGATCCTCGGCTACTTCTACAACGTGGTGTCGTTCGACCGCACGTCGGGCGGCTGGAAGACGCCGTTCCTTCCCGAGCGCTTCCGCGGGGTCAAGCTGACCCACGACCTGATCGACGCGGCCACCGGCGAGGTGCGCGCGCCCAACGGCACCAAGATGACCCCGCGCCTGTCCGCCAAGCTGAAGAGCGAGGGTCTCAACGAGATGATGGTCCCGGCCGAGGACCTGATCGGGCGCTACATGGCGTCCGACGTGATCAACGAGCAGACCGGCGAGATCCACGTCGAGGCCGGCACCGAGATCACCGAGGCGACCCTCGAGACGCTCGACAAGGCCGGCGTCAAGGAGCTCCGCACGCTGGCGATCGACCACGTCAATGTCGGGCCGTACATGCGCAATACGCTGGCGCTCGACCGCAACCAGACGCGCGAGGACGCGCTGATCGACATCTACCGCGTGATGCGCCCGGGCGAGCCGCCGACGCTGGAGACCGCCGAGGCGCTGTTCAACAGCCTGTTCTTCGATTCGGAGCGGTATGACCTGTCGGCGGTCGGCCGGGTCAAGATGAACGCGCGGCTCAACCTGGATGCGCCCGACACCGAGCGCGTGCTGCGCAAGGCCGACATCCTGGCCATCCTGCGCACGCTGTGCGATCTCAAGGACGGTCGCGGCGACATCGACGACATCGACCATCTGGGCAACCGCCGGGTGCGCTCGGTCGGCGAGCTGATGGAGAACCAGTACCGGCTCGGCCTGCTGCGCATGGAGCGCGCGATCCGCGAGCGCATGAGCTCGGTCGAGATCGACACCGTGATGCCGCACGACCTGATCAACGCCAAGCCGGCGGCGGCCGCGGTGCGCGAGTTCTTCGGCTCCTCGCAGCTCTCGCAGTTCATGGACCAGACCAATCCGCTGTCCGAGATCACCCACAAGCGCCGCCTGTCGGCGCTCGGGCCGGGCGGCCTGACGCGCGAGCGCGCCGGCTTCGAGGTGCGCGACGTGCACCCGACCCACTACGGCCGCATCTGTCCGATCGAGACGCCGGAAGGCCCGAACATCGGCCTGATCAACAGCCTGGCGACCTACGCCCGGGTGAACCAGTACGGCTTCATCGAGAGCCCGTACCGCAAGGTGGTCGACGGCAAGGTCACCGACGACGTCGTCTACCTGTCGGCGATGGAGGAGGGCAAGTACACGGTCGCCCAGGCCAACGCCGAGCTGGTCGACGGCAAGCGCTTCAAGGACGAGCTGGTGAGCTGCCGGCGCGCCGGCGACTTCGTGATGGCGCGTCCGGAGGACATCGAGCTGATCGACGTCTCGCCCAAGCAGCTCGTGTCGGTCGCCGCGGCGCTCATCCCGTTCCTCGAGAACGACGACGCCAACCGCGCGCTGATGGGCTCCAACATGCAGCGCCAGGCGGTGCCGCTGATCCAGGCCGAGGCGCCGCTGGTCGGCACCGGCATGGAGGGCACGGTGGCGCGCGACAGCGGCGTCGCGATCGCGGCCAAGCGCTCGGGCATCGTCGACCAGGTCGACGCCACCCGCATCGTGATCCGGGCGACCGACCAGACGGTCAGCTCGGCGTCCGGCGTCGACATCTACAACCTCCTGAAGTTCCAGCGCTCGAACCAGAACACCTGCATCACGCAGCGGCCGCTGGTGCGCGTCGGCGACATCGTCAAGGCGGGCGACATCATCGCCGACGGCCCGTCGACCGAGCTCGGCGAGCTGGCGCTCGGCCGCAACGTGCTGTGCGCCTTCATGCCGTGGAACGGCTACAACTTCGAGGACTCGATCCTGATCTCCGAGCGGATCGTGTCGGACGACGTGTTCACCTCGATCCACATCGAAGAGTTCGAGGTGATGGCACGCGACACCAAGCTGGGCCAGGAGGACATCACCCGCGACATCCCGAATGTCGGCGAGGAGGCGCTCAAGAACCTTGACGAGGCGGGCATCGTCTATATCGGCGCCGAGGTGAAGCCGGGCGATATCCTGGTCGGCAAGGTGACGCCCAAGGGCGAGTCGCCGATGACCCCCGAGGAGAAGCTGCTGCGCGCGATCTTCGGCGAGAAGGCGTCGGACGTGCGCGATACCTCGCTGCGCGTGCCGCCGGGCGTCTCGGGCACGGTCGTCGAGGTCCGGGTGTTCTCGCGGCGCGGCGTCGACAAGGACGAGCGCGCGCTCGCCATCGAGCGCGCCGAGATCGAGCGGCTGGCCAAGGACCGCGACGACGAGCGCGCGATCCTCGAGCGCAGCTTCTACAACCGGCTCAAGGAGCTCCTGATCGGCAAGAAGGTGCAGACCGGGCCGAAGGGCGTGAAGGCCGGGGCGACCATCACGGAGGCGCTGCTCGGCGAGGTCTCCCGGGGCCTGTGGCGCCAGATCTCGCTCGCCAACGACAAGGTGATGGACGACATCGAGGCGCTCAAGAAGCAGTTCGATGAATCGATCGACCGGCTGACCCGGCGCTTCGAGGACAAGGTCGAGAAGCTGCAGCGCGGCGACGAGCTGCCGCCCGGCGTCATGAAGATGGTCAAGGTGTTCGTCGCGGTGAAGCGCAAGCTGCAGCCGGGCGACAAGATGGCCGGCCGCCACGGCAACAAGGGCGTGATCAGCCGCATCACCCCGGTCGAGGACATGCCGCACCTGGAGGACGGCACGCCGGTCGACGTCGTGCTCAACCCGCTGGGCGTACCGAGCCGCATGAACGTCGGCCAGATCCTCGAGACGCATCTCGGCTGGGCGGCGGCCGGGCTCGGCCGCCAGATCGGCGAGCTGGTCGAGAAGAGCTCCGAGCGCGACATGAAGGCGCTGCGCAAGCACCTCAAGGACGTCTACGGCAACGACGAGTACAACCGCGAGATCGCCGATCTCACCGACGACGAGGTGCGCGAGTTGGCGCGCAACCTGGCGCACGGCGTGCCGTTCGCCTCGCCGGTGTTCGACGGCGCGCGCGAGGAGGACATCGTCGGCATGCTGGAGCGCGCCGGGCTCGATCGCTCGGGCCAGGTCTGGCTGAACGACGGCCGGACGGGCGAGCGCTTCGACCGCAAGGTGACGGTTGGCTACATCTACATGCTGAAGCTGCACCACCTGGTGGACGACAAGATCCACGCGCGCTCGATCGGCCCCTACAGCCTGGTCACCCAGCAGCCGCTGGGCGGCAAGGCGCAGTTCGGCGGCCAGCGCTTCGGCGAGATGGAAGTCTGGGCGCTCGAGGCCTACGGCGCGGCCTACACGCTCCAGGAGATGCTGACCGTGAAGTCGGACGACGTCTCGGGCCGCACCAAGGTCTACGAGGCGATCGTGCGCGGCGACGACAATTTCGAGGCCGGCATCCCCGAGAGCTTCAACGTGCTCGTCAAGGAGCTGCGCTCGCTGTGCCTCAACGTCGAGCTCGACCAGCGGTCGTACTGAGACGGGATGCGTGAGACGAACGCAACGGGTCTTTCATGTGAGGCCGGCCCGCGCGGCCGGTAGGAGTTGGACATGAACGAATTGATGAACCTCTTCGGCCAGGTGACCAGCCCGCAGAGCTTCGACGAGATCAAGATCTCGATCGCGAGCCCCGAGCGGATCCGCTCCTGGTCGTTCGGCGAGGTCAAGAAGCCCGAGACGATCAACTACCGCACCTTCAAGCCGGAGCGCGACGGGCTGTTCTGCGCGCGCATCTTCGGCCCGATCAAGGACTACGAGTGCTTGTGCGGCAAGTACAAGCGCATGAAGTACCGCGGCATCATCTGCGAGAAGTGCGGCGTCGAGGTGACGCTGTCGAAGGTCCGGCGCGAGCGCATGGGCCACATCGAGCTGGCCTCGCCGGTGGCGCACATCTGGTTCCTGAAGTCGCTGCCGAGCCGCATCGGCCTGCTGCTCGACATGACGCTCAAGGACCTCGAGCGTGTGCTCTATTTCGAGAACTACGTGGTCACCGAGCCGGGCCTGACCTCGCTCAAGCTGCGCCAGCTGCTCAGCGAGGAGGAGTTCGTCACGGCCCAGGAGGAATTTGGCGACGAATCCTTCGAGGCCAAGATCGGCGCCGAGGCCCTCAAGCTGATGCTCGGCAAGATCGAGCTCGAGGAGGAGCAGGAGCGCCTGCGCACCGAGCTGAAGGAGACCGCCTCGGAGGCGCGCCGCAAGAAGCTGGTCAAGCGCCTGAAGCTGGTCGAGGCGTTCGTCGCCTCGGGCGCCAAGCCCGAGTGGATGATCCTCGAGGTCGTGCCCGTGATCCCGCCCGAGCTGCGGCCCCTGGTGCCGCTCGACGGCGGACGCTTTGCGACCTCCGACCTGAACGACCTCTATCGCCGGGTGATCAACCGCAACAACCGGTTGAAGCGCCTGATCGAGCTCAAGGCGCCCGACATCATCGTGCGCAACGAGAAGCGCATGCTGCAGGAGGCGGTCGACGCGCTGTTCGACAACGGCCGGCGCGGCCGGGTCATCACCGGCGCCAACAAGCGGCCGCTCAAGTCGCTGTCCGACATGCTCAAGGGCAAGCAGGGCCGGTTCCGCCAGAACCTGCTCGGCAAGCGCGTCGACTATTCGGGCCGCTCGGTGATCGTGGTCGGCCCCGAGCTCAAGCTGCACCAGTGCGGCCTGCCGAAGAAGATGGCGCTCGAGCTCTTCAAGCCGTTCATCTACGCCAAGCTCGAGCTCTACGGGCTCGCCTCGACCATCAAGGCGGCCAAGCGCATGGTCGAGAAGGAGCGCCCGGAGGTCTGGGACATCCTCGAGGAGGTCATCCGCGAGCATCCCGTGATGCTCAACCGCGCGCCGACCCTGCACCGCCTGGGCATCCAGGCGTTCGAGCCGGTGCTGATCGAGGGCAAGGCGATCCAGCTGCATCCGCTGGTCTGCACGGCGTTCAACGCCGACTTCGACGGTGACCAGATGGCGGTCCACGTGCCGCTGTCGCTCGAGGCGCAGCTCGAGGCGCGCGTCCTCATGATGTCGACCAACAACATCCTGTCGCCCGCCAACGGCAAGCCCATCATCGTGCCGAGCCAGGACATCGTGCTCGGGCTCTACTACATGACCATGGAGGAGCTGTCCCAGGCGCCGGTCGACAAGAAGACCAAGAAGCTGATCCGGCGCGCGTTCGCCGACGTTGGCGAGATCGAGCGCGGCCTCGAGGCGCGCGCGATCACGCTGCACACGCCGATCGAGGCGCGCTACCACACGGTCGACCGCAACAACGAGCCGATCATCGTGCGCGTCGAGACGACACCCGGCCGCATGCTGCTGTCGGAGATCCTGCCGCGCCATCCTGCGGTCAGCTTCGACCTGATCAACCGCCTGCTGACCAAGAAGGAGATCTCGTCGGTGATCGACGTGGTCTACCGCCACTGTGGCCAGAAGGAGACGGTGATCTTCGCCGACCGGCTGATGTCGCTCGGCTTCAGCCACGCCTGCCGCGCCGGCATCTCGTTCGGCAAGGACGACCTGATCATCCCCGAGGCCAAGGAGGAGCTGGTCGTCGACGCCCAGGCCAAGATCAAGGAGTACGAGCAGCAGTATCTCGACGGCCTGATCACCCAGGGCGAGAAGTACAACAAGGTGGTCGACGTCTGGTCGCAGTGCACCGAGCAGGTCGCCGAGGCGATGATGAAGGTGATGCAGAACCAGACGCCCGGCGAGGCGATCAACTCGGTCTACATGATGGCGCACTCGGGCGCCCGCGGCTCGGCGGCGCAGATCAAGCAGCTCGCCGGCATGCGCGGCCTGATGGCCAAGCCGTCGGGCGAGATCATCGAGACCCCGATCGTCTCGAACTTCAAGGAAGGCCTGACCGTGCTCGAGTACTTCAACTCGACCCACGGCGCCCGCAAGGGCCTGGCCGACACCGCCTTGAAGACCGCCAACTCGGGCTACCTGACCCGGCGCCTGGTCGACGTCGCCCAGGACTGCATCATCGTCGAGGACGATTGCGGCACCAGCCAGGGCATCACGGTGAAGGCGGTGGTCGAGGGCGGCGAGGTGATCTCGCCGCTGTCGGAGCGCGTGCTCGGGCGCTCCGCGGTCGACGACGTCATCGACCCGCTGACCGGCAAGCTCCTGGTCAAGGGCGCCGAGATCATCGACGAGGACGCGGTCGAGAAGATCGACCAGGCCGGTATCGACAGCGTGCTGATCCGCTCGACGCTCACCTGCGAGAGCAAGGTCGGCGTGTGCGGCGCCTGCTACGGGCGCGATCTCGCCCGCGGCACCAAGGTCAATGTCGGCGAGGCGGTCGGCGTGATCGCCGCCCAGTCGATCGGCGAGCCCGGCACGCAGCTGACCATGCGGACCTTCCACATCGGCGGCGCGGTGCAGCGCGGCGCCGAGCAGTCGTCGGTCGAGGCCGCCTATGACGGCGTCGTCAAGATCGTCAACCGCAACGTCGTGCTGAACAGCCAGAACACGCCGGTCGTGATGGGCCGCAACTGCGAGCTCACCCTGCTCGACGAGGCCGGCCGCGAGAAGGCGCGCCACCGCATCCCGTACGGCGCCAAGCTGCTGCACGACGACAACGCCCAGGTGAAGAAGGGCCAGCGGCTGGCGGAGTGGGATCCCTACACGCTGCCGATCCTGACCGAGCGCGAGGGCATCGCGCATTATGTCGACCTGATCGAGGGCGTTTCGGTGCGCGAGGTGCTGGACGAATCGACCGGCATCTCCAACCGCGTCGTGATCGACTGGCGCCAGCAGCCGCGCGGCAACGACCTCAAGCCGCTCATCATGCTGCGCGACGAGAAGGGCAACGTCATCAAGCTCGCGAACGGGCTGGAGGCGCGCTACTTCATGTCGGTCGACGCCATCCTGTCGATTGAGAACGGCGCGGTGGTCAAGGCGGGCGACGTGCTGGCGCGCATCCCGCGCGAGAGCTCGAAGACCCGCGACATCACCGGCGGCCTGCCGCGCGTCGCCGAGCTGTTCGAGGCGCGCAAGCCCAAGGACTACGCGATCATCAGCGAGATCGACGGGCGCGTCGAGTTCGGCCGCGACTACAAGACCAAGCGGCGCATCCTGGTGGTGCCGTCCGAGGAGGGCAAGGATCCGGTCGAGTACCTGATCCCCAAGGGCAAGCACATCTCGGTCCAGGAGGGCGACTACGTCCGCAAGGGCGATCTCCTGATGGACGGCAATCCGGTGCCGCACGACATCCTGCGCGTGCTCGGCATCGAGGCGCTGGCCAACTACCTGATCAACGAGATCCAGGAGGTCTATCGGCTGCAGGGCGTCAAGATCAACGACAAGCACATCGAGGTGATCGTTCGCCAGATGCTGCAGAAGGTCGAGATCGACGACGCCGGCGAGACCACCTTCCTGATCGGCGAGCAGGTCGACAAGTCGGAGTTCGACGCGGCCAACCTGAAGGCCGAGGAGGACAAGCAGCGTCCGGCCGCCGCGCACCCGGTGCTCCAGGGCATCACCAAGGCCTCGCTGCAGACCAACTCGTTCATCTCGGCGGCCTCGTTCCAGGAGACCACCCGCGTGCTGACCGAGGCGGCGGTGTCGGGCCGGGTCGATACGCTCGACGGGCTGAAGGAGAACGTGATCGTCGGCCGGCTCATCCCGGCGGGCACCGGCTCGGTGATGAACCGCCTGCGCACGGTGGCCGCCGAGCGCGACAAGGAGGCCGTCGGCACCGAGGCGCCGGCTGCGCCGCAGATCGAGAAGCGCGCCGCCCGCACCGCCTGACCGATCGCTCGACGTTCGCGGCACGTCGCCGGCACCGTCGCGGTGCCGGCGACTTCGTTTCCCATGGGGTCGGCCTGGCCGGCGGGCGCCGCCGATCGGCGCGGATGCGGATGATCCGACCTTCGTCGCCGCGGCCAAGCCTGGCGGGGGGCTCCTCGCCGGATCCCCGGGTGCCGATATAACGCTTTGATATTAAATACTTTATTGCCGCTCAGCTGAATTGGTTACTTTTCCTTGACGGGGGTGGGGGGCGTCACTAGTATCCGGCCACTTTTTGGGGGCTGGTGGTCCGGTTCCGCCGGAGACGCAGCGCCCACTGAGTAATGCTCTACATCTTGCGCCGCTTGGATTTTTCGGGCGGTGCGTACTGGACGCGAAGTCGATCTGAGTCGCGGGCGCGGTCGTCCTCGCCCCGTGATTTTTCGTTTGGCCGAGCGTCCGTCAGAAAGGGCTTGGATGCCGACGATCAACCAGCTGATCCGCCATGCGCGCCAGGCGCCGCGGACGCGCAACAAGGTGCCGGCGCTCGAGGCGTGTCCGCAGAAGCGCGGCGTGTGCACGCGCGTCTACACGACGACGCCCAAGAAGCCGAACTCGGCGCTCCG
>Ga0335076_10005689_pt1 | contig 12575 bp, 11 predicted proteins | sample Lox_Sample_25_FD_206717 | JGI IMG/M metagenome (GOLD analysis project Ga0335076, IMG submission 206717) | Soil microbial communities from Loxahatchee National Wildlife Refuge, Florida, United States - Lox_Sample_2.5 | ecosystem: Environmental > Terrestrial > Soil > Wetlands | place: USA...
GGTCAGTTGGGGGACGCTAAGACGTCGTCGTAATAGTTGATCATGGCGCGGCGCGGTTTGGTCTTGAGGCCCTTGAGGGGGACTTTGCCGGAATCGGAGGAACTACCGGTCAGGGGCGCGCGGCCCAGCATCATGATGTGCCCCTCTTCGAGTTCGAGATAAATGGGCACGAGCATGCGGAAATCCTTGTCGACATTGGATTGAGAGATGTCGTAACTAAGAAGGATGTCACCCTGGGGAGAGGTGTCGAAAGAATAAGTGAACTTGTAAGAAGGAAGCTGCGTGCCATAGACGTACTCGTTGAAGAACCAGTCCATCTTGTGGTTGCCTTCGATGTCCATGGCCTTGGTCATGTGTTTCTCAACGATGCTTTTGAACTCTTCCGTAGTGGCAGCCTTCCCGCGGTAGGTGTTGACGAAATCCTGCATCATTTCTTTGAACCGCTGATCGCCGTTAGCATTTTCATGCATCATCTCGCGGAGCATCCAAAGAATGTAGGCACCCTTGGGATAGATGAGGCGGCGAGTGACGCCGGAGCCAACGCGGGAGTTGCTGGTGCGGTAGCCCATGGTGAGAGGACCTGCGTCGATCGCGCGGAAGCCTTGGGCGTTGCGTTCGAGGAGAATTTCGCGCTCATCGTTCCAGAAGCCGATGAGTTTCTTAGGGTCCTTGTCGAGGACAGAGAGATACAGAGCGGCGGAGAAATCGGCAAAGCCCTCACTCATCCACTGGTCGCGGCCAGAACTGAAACCGACGGTGTGGCCCCACCACTGATGGGCGACTTCGTGAGGAGTGACGACCTTCCAGTAGCCGCGGTCGCCCCAGTCGAGGCCAAGGGAATGGCGAACGGTGTTATCGAAGTAGTAGCAAATGGGAATCCACACGAGGCTGGGCCAGGACTGGCCAAAGCTGCAGGCAGATTGTTGGGTGAGTTGAAGATGAGTGAAGAGCGAAGGGCCGAAGTAGCTGGTATAGAGCTGGATCGCAATTTCGCCTTCCGCGAGAGCTTTTTTATTGAGGCCAACCGTGCTCATGCTGCCGAGAGGGACGCCGGCGCCCATGTGGGATTGATCGGGGCCGACCGGGAGAACGTCACCTTGCGCTGAGCGCTTGAGGTCTTCGACCCAGGACGGTGGACTATCGTTGGCGAAAGCTTGAATGACGTAGTCGGGTTTGGTGATCTTGGCTTCCTCAACTTTGAACTTGCCGAAATTGAAGCCGGCGACGGTTTGGGCCGCTTCACTCTTCCAGGTAGAGATGTTCTGGCCGCCGTCGACGGTGTCCGAGAGCCGGACGCCGGTGGCGGCGATTTTCATGTCCTTGGGAATTTTGAAAACCATGTCGTAGGTGGAGTAGGCACCAAAGGCAGCGCCGGGATCGTTGGGATACCAGTCTTCACGCGCGACGGGGAAGTAATTCCCTGCCCCGTCATTGATCACCGCCTCTTTGCCGGAATAACTGGTAGTGATAGCGACTTTTTCGCCCTGGTTTACGGGGTTCGGCAGGACAACAGCAAATTGAGAATCCGCGTTCTTATCTTCCTGAATGAAAGCAGCGCCCTGGCCCGCGACGGTGACGTTCTGAACGCGCAACGTGTGGAAGAGAGCGAAGCGCACCACACGCAGCCCATCACGGCCCGAGACGATCGTGGCGGTTGCGGTGCCCGAGAGGTTGGCGTTTTTCTCCAGCGTGGTGTTCAACTCCTGGTGCTCGATGTGATAGGGACGGCCGCGGGAACCGGCGGGATAGCTGCCGGTCAGGCTGAAGGAACCCCACTCGCCCCACTTATTGTCTTCGTAGGTGAAGAAACTGAACTGGTGAGCATCGTAATTGGGGTCGATCTGGAGGATTTCCTTGTCGCTGTATTTCTTGCCACGGATGAAAGCCTGGAAGAAGGGGCGGGGATTGGGACTCAGAACTTCGGAAAGAAGGTGAATCTCGAGATTGGTTTTCAAGGTGTGGCGAGTGATGTTCTGGGTGTCCTTGAAAAAACTATTGTCGCAGGAGCCAGAACCGGGCGAGCCGGCTTTCTTGATGTCGTCGTAGGTGGAATCGGTGAAGCGGAGAACGAGGTGTTGAAAGGATTCGTTGAAGGCGTCTTCCTTCGAAAGGAGCTTCAGGCTGTTGCGCTCGGTGGCATCCGGCGGAGCGATGTTCAAAGTGCCTTCGCCCAAGAAGACAGCGCCAGTGACCTTGCCATTGACGGGAGGGGTAAAGCAAATAACGCCAGAGGCAAAGTGGAAGGTCGCGGCGTCGCGCTTAAGGTCGAGATTGGTGACGGAGTAGCTCTCCGTGCCAATGGACAGATTGCGCAGATCCATGTAGGAGGCGTTGGAAGATTGTGCGCGAGTGGAAGGCGAAAGAGCTAGAAGAACGAACAGACAGACAGAAAACAGACCAAGGATAGGGGCGGGGCGGGTCATCATGGTTCTCCCAGGATAAGGAACGATTGCGTGCTCGAAGTATACATTACGTATCGACTCGAGGGATGAATGGATGATGAAGTGATTAACGTAGAAAACGCGGGGACGTATCGAATCAGCGTTTTGGAGAAGAGCGTTTTGCCTTCGGCTTGGATTTGTTGTTTTTCTGGAGGCGGAGGTTGTAGGCGGCCCGGAGAGCGCCGGTGAGGACGTCTTTGCTGGCTTTGGCGAGGACGATATGAGTGGCGCCGTGTTTGCCCCAACCGCCGTGGACGGGAAGAAAAAGATCGGGAAGGTCCTGGACGAAGAGTCGTTGCTGCTCGGGATCGAGCATCAGGTTGCCGTAGCCTTTTTTGACGTGAGCGAGGGTGGCGAAGATGTGGCCGCCGACACGAAAGTCAGTGGCACCGAAGTGGGAGCCTTGCTCCGCGTTCGGGAAACTGAGGGCGATGCGGCGGAAGTCAGCTGGGGTCATGGGTGACGAGTATAACCGTTGAGAGCAGGACGCTGCTTGTGACTTTGTCGACGACGTGGTGCGTTTTATGTTGGCCGAATCCCGGGACCAGCGGAGTGACGCGCCTACGGCGCTCCCGAATCTCGCGTTCGGATCCCAGCCCTGATGGGCTGGGCTAACTTATGGCGCACCTCCGGTGCTTGGGCCCCTTGGACTCGCGAAATTCGCACCCCTCAGGACGAGGGCATTTTCCTCCGGCGAGCGGATAGAGGGAATATTACAAATCACACGCCGAATTGGCGGAGGTGATGGTCGAGGTGCTTATACATGCCGCGGCTCCACTCCTGCGGAGTGAGTGGGCCAAAGAAGGGATGAGGATGGCGGGTGCATTGGGCTGCGCCACCGGATTGGAATTTGCGGATACGGTTGCAGAGGCTTTCGCGTTCCCGAGAAAAATCGCAGGGATGCGTGAAGACGAGTTCCTTCGAGGTGGGAGTGCTTTTGGAGAAGGGCTTCTCGTTTGTGTAAATGGGTTTGGCGAATCCGCCGATCAGGCGACCGATGAAGAGACGTGGGAGATTGCTTTCGCCGGTGGCCATGGCCATCGCGGCTGAACAATGCGCGAGCATCTGGGCGGAATCCATTTTGCCCCATTGGCGAGGGGTGGTGGGTTGGAGCTTGTCGATGCGCCCCAGGACTTCGTTGACGGTATCGGGCTCGAAGAGGTTTTTCATGGCGTGCCTCGTGGAGAGTGGGATTCTACACCGGAACGGGAGCAGGTGTGAGCGACAGGGTTGGATGCCGATAGAAGCCAAAGAGCAAGAGAAGACCCACCCTTTCGCAGACGACGCGAAAGGATGGGGCACCCTGCACTCGGCCAGCCGGTGGGACGGCGCCAAGATGTATGGGTTGAGATCCTTCGTCGCAAACAGCGCTCCTCAGGATGACAGGGTTACTTTGTTTTTGAGTCAAGCACTCTTTGACTTAAGCACATTGATGCCCAACATAGAGACAGAAGAAGATGATGGCAGGGTTGTTTTATCTCGAACGGAGCAGAGGCGCACACGAACCGCGCAAAAGCGGCAGCAGAGCTGCGCTCCAAACTATTCGAAGTGGATGAGGACGATTTCGGGGGTGGTGCCTACGCGCATAGGAGGCCCCCAGGTGCCGGCGCCGGAAGAAGTGTAGACAAGCAGATCGCCGAAGCGCTGCAGGCCGTACGTAAATTCGCCAAAAATGCGAGACGTGAACCAGGTGAAAGGGAAAATCTGTCCGCCATGAGTGTGGCCGGAAAGCTGGAGCTTAATTCCCTGCTCTTCGACAATGGGAAGAGAGTGCGGGACGTGAGTGAGGAGAACGCTAGCGCGGTCGGGGTCGAGCTGCGCGTTCTGGAGAACGGACTGGAAGCGGCGTGGGTTGGCCGAATCGTGGTATGGAACGCCGAGAACCTGAAGGCCATCCAGATTGACGGTCTCGTTATCGAGCACGTGAATTCCGGAGCTGCGAATGGCATTGAGGTAGTTCGTCGGGTCGGAGAATTCGTCGTGATTGCCGGTAACGAAGTAAGAACCGAAACGCGGCGCGAGAGACTTCCACGGAGCGGCGAGGCGATTGTAGTCGACGACGGTGCCATCGAACATATCGCCAGAGACGAACACGACATCGGGGCGAAGCTGACGGAGCGTAGAAACCAGCCGGCGGAGAAAGCGGCTGCCGATAATGTGGCCGAGATGCGTGTCGGTGACAAGAGCCGCGGCGCGCCCACGCCAGGACGCAGGGAGACCCGGAAGTTTTACAGTGACACGGTTGACGCGAATTCTGGCGGCGTTGAGGATGCCATAAAGACTGGCAAGCAGAGCAAGGGAGAAGAAGAGCGTGGCGATACCCGAAGCGGTGAGCGGGAGCTGGAAGTACTGGGCGATGGCGAGGAGGATCCAGGATGCAATGGAAGCCAGGAATGCGAAATTAAGAATGCCGAGCCAGATCGCGGCGAAGCGATAAAAAATGCGTACGGGCCGGTTGAAGTAGCGATGAGCGAGGAGCGATGCCGGCACGAAAGAGATCGAGAGAAAAAAGAGAATGCCCGCGAGCGTGGCGCGAAAGACGGGGGCCGGCTGGTCGGCGTAGAAAAAGGACGAGAGCGTTTTGTAGACGAAGGCGTGGAAGACGAACAGCAGCAACTGAACGATTGCGACGAAGCGAGCAATGCGCGAGAAACGGAGCGGTTGAGGATGAGCCTGTGATACCGCCGAATGGGTTCCGGGCATGGTGATTTGATGCGGGAGAAGAGGGAGTGGTGATACCGGTGGCAGTCCAAGCGACGCCGGGCTAGGGGCACATCCAGTGGCAAGACACCGAGGTTGAGATCCTTCGTCGCACAAAACGCTCCTCAGGATGACAAGGTCTCTTGGTTTGACAATGGACTATTGGGTGGCGAGGAGTTCGAAGCGAGTGGCGGGCGAGTCGGAGTAGTCGCGGAAAACGCGGGTGCTTACCGTATTGAAAAGGGCTTTGCTGTCGGGCCGGGGAAGAACTCCGGAAGTGGCGCTGGGCAAGATGGATTCAATCGCGCCAAAGAGGGCGTCGCGGGAATCACAGGCGGACTGATCTTTAAATTCGGTGAGGAGGACGACGGCCGGAGAGTCGCTAGAAGAGGAATCTTGTTGTGCGATGCGGTGGTAGCTGAGGACAAGGCCGCGGCGCTTGGCTTCCTCGCGGACCAGCATCCAGTGGTCGTCCAGATAGCCCATGGTGTGTCCAAACATGCCGGGCTTGACCTGGAGAACTTCAACGGTCCATGCCGGCGTTTCCCGGGCGACGGCGGGAGATTGCGCGTTGCCGCCGGAAACGAGGAAGAGCGAGCAAACCAGGATTGCAGTGAGAAGAAGGCGATGCATGGTGGACCTCCGGAGGATTCGACGCGTTGAGAGGGGGAAGGATAGCGTGTTCGGCGGGAGAAAGAAGGAACCAGGCCGGGCGGAACGTGTGACCGTGTAAAAGTAAAGCGAAGAGAAAGACGTGTAAGGTTCCAGGTTTAAGGTGTAAAGTTCGGGGCTGTACGATGAGCTGCGAGGAGTGTGTGTGCCACGGAGTTGCGTATGACCTGGAAACGGCGGATAGCGGCTTGGGCGGCGATGGCATTTGCGGCGGCGGTTCTGTGGGTGTTTACGATGCCGAGTTTCAGACAGGGGGAGCCGTCGGTGGCGGGCAAGCAGGCGGAGGATTTTGCGGTGATGGTGGGCGGGCGGCGGGCGAAGCTATCGGACTTCCGCGGGAAAGTGGTGGTGCTGAACTTCTGGGCGTCGTATTGCGGGTCCTGCGTGGAGGAGATCCCGGACCTGGATCGGCTGCAGCGGCGGATCGCCGGACGAGGCGGGGTGGTGTTGGGGATCAGCGTGGACGAGAGTTGCGAGAATTACGAAGATTTCCTGAGGAAGCACCCAGTAGCATTTCAGACGACTTGCCAGGAACCGGAAACGAAGAGGCTGGCGGAGCGCTATGGTTCGCCGATGATCCCGGAAACGTACGTGATCGATCGAAACGGGAAAATTGCGAGGAAGATTATCGGGCCGCAACAGTGGGATTCCGCGGAAATGGTGAGTTACTTTGATGGGGTGCTGAAGAGGAATTAAGGAAGTGGCGAACGGCGAGAGAGAACCCGTGCAAAGTGACAGGTTTCAAGTGTAAGGTCCTACCTTTTTGAACGAAGCAACAAGATCGAGCGGTTGAGATCCTTCGTCGCACAAAGCGCCCCTCAGGATGAGAGCTTCGCTGGTCTAGCCCCGACGGCTCAATAAGGAAACCAAAAGTGCTGCGAAGTGGAGTGGTGCCGGTGAGTGATCACCGGATGTGTGCTATGTGACGGCGCGGCGCCGAGAGAAGGCCTGCTGGCAGCCGCGTGGCAGCTAACGGTTACTGATTCGAACAGTACTGACGGCCTATATACGAGGTGGTGTATGAGGCGTAGATTGCCGATAAGGGGGAGTTTGCGACGGAGGCTCCCATGAAGTGGCAGCGGTTCCTGTGGTGCCTGGTGTTGCTGAATGTACCGGTGGGTCTGCGGGCACAAAATCCCGACAATGCGGAGAAAGTGGTGCAATCGGCGAGCACGAGTGTCCCGGTGGTGTCGAAGCCGGTGCGGAAACCGGATCAGGTAATCACGAACGATACGATTGGGCTGCTGGCGGTGCGCAGGGCTCCGCGGGTAATGCCAGTGCCGGTGACGGAGACCACGCCGCCCAAGGACGATGGTGCGGCGACGGATGCCGCAGCGCGGAAGGCGGCGGAGGTCGCATCGCTGGAGAAGCGGATCCGAGACAAACAGAAGCGGATTGCGTTGCTGATGAAATTGTTTGTGAACGATGAAAAAGAGTTCCTGAAATATGGAGGCGCAGCGGAGGCCGATCCGGCGGCACAGGAGCGGCGGCGGTACGAGCAGGATGAGCTGCGATGGGAGACAGCGGAACTGGCGAAATTGCAAGTGAGACTCGAAGAATTGACAGCGAAAAAATAGAACAGCGAAACTCGGCATTCGAAAATCGAAACTCGTTGATGTGGCGCTTTCCCTGATCGCGGGTCCACTTCCCTAAAGAGTCAAACGCGGAGAAAACTTGGAAGAGCAGACCCACCCTTTGCGCACACTTGACGCAGAGGACGGCACTCTCATGCACACCTGCCTGAGATGCATGAGGCGGGGAGAATCGTAAAAGGTGCAATGTATAAAGTGGATAGTCAAAGGGTTAGCGGCGCGTGGACTCGATGTAGTAGACACCGAGGAGGGCCAGGATGGCGCCGATGAGTTCGGGTAGGGAGCCTCGCTCGCCGAGGAAGAGGATGCTGAGGGCAGAGGCGGAGACGGGGAGAAGGTAAGAGAAGGACGCGAGTTGGGAGGCTTCGAGGTAGCGTAGGAGCCAGAAGTAAAAAAGATAAGCCAGGGTAGAGCTGAAGAGGCCGGTGTAGGCGACGCAGGCGTAGGCTTGCCAGGGAAGCGTGCGCCAGGTGTGAGCGAGATCGTTGGCAAAGAATTGTTGAATGGCGATGGGAAGAGCGATGAGGGCACCGAAAATGAAGTTCCAGGTGGTCATGGTGAGGGGGTTGTAGCGGGAGGCGACGCGCTTGCCGAGGACGACGTAGATGGCGAAGCCGAGCGAGCCGCACATGGTGATGGCGTCACCGACTAGCGTGGGGGAGCGGTGAGCCATGCCGGTGGAGGAAGCCAGGATGACGACGCCGGAGAAGGCGATGGTCATGCCGACGGCGATCCGAAGAGTGAGGCGTTCGAGGCGAAAGAGTACGGCGAGAGTAAGCGTGTAGATGGGAGCGAGGCCGACGATGATGGAGGAGTGGGTGACGTTGGTGTAGTGGAGGCCGATGGTGAAGCAGAGTTGGTTGACGGCGACACCGAAGAAGCCGAGGTAGAAGAAGATGAAGAAATCGTGGCGGGTGATCCGTGACTTGTGATCCGTGGAAGAGAGATCCCTCGCTTCGAAGACTCCGCTCGGGAGGACGGTTTTGTCTCTTGCGGATGCATTCTGGCGAAAGATGGGGAGGCGGGCGCACAGGGGAGCGATCGCTAACATGAAAAAGCCAGCGGCGACTACACGGAGAGAGGCAAAGGTGAGCGGGGGAAGATAGCGCAGTCCCCACTTCACGACGAGGAAGTTGAAGGCCCAGATGGCCATGAGGAGAGCGATGGCGATGGCAATGGCGGCGCGGGAGGGAGCGCGGCCGTGAGACGAGTCTATTTGCACGAGAGTGAGGACCGGGACATTGGATTGATTATACGTGGTGCGCACGAAGAAGAGACAAGCGCGCCGCGGGGGGACGGAGAGGTTGAGACAAGACGCAGCGGTTGAGATCCTTCGTCGCTAACGGCGCTCCTCAGGATGACAAGCTGCTAATTCAAGCACGCCGCAATAAAGTCAAACGTCAACGCCAAAACGGCCAACACGGAAGGAGTTCATTCCGTAAAAAACGCGGAATGGGGCGGAGGTGGCGCGCCCGGGTCAGGTGAGGTGGTCCTGGCGGACGGTGATGCTGGAGATGCGATCGAGGCGGGGGACGAAGCCGATGCCGGGGCCATCGAGGACCTTGATGGTGCCGTGGGGAGTGACGGTGACTTCAGGGTTGATTACGTCCTCGTGCCAGTAGCGCTGGCTGGCAGTGACGTCGCCTGGGAGCGAGAAATTCGGGAGGGTGGACATGGCGATGTTTTGGGCGCGGCCGACGCCGGACTCGAGCATGCCGCCGCACCAAACGGGGATGTTGTGGCGATGGCAAAGATCGTGGATGCGCTTGGCTTGGAGCAGGCCGCCGACGCGACCGAGTTTGATGTTGATGATCTTGCAGGCGCCGAGAGAGATGGCGGCTTCGGCTTGTTCGTAGGTGTGGATGCACTCATCGAGACAGATGGGCGTTTGGAGGTTTTTCTGAATTTGGACATGGCCGAAGAGATCGTCCCAGCCGAGAGGCTGTTCGATCATCATGAGGTAGTAGGCATCCAGCTGCTTGAGAAGCGAGAGATCTTCGAGGCGGTAAGCAGAGTTGGCGTCGACCATTAATTTGATGCGGGGAAAATCCTGGCGCAGACGCTGGACTTGCGGGAGTTCTTTGCCGGGCTTGATTTTGATTTTGATGCGCTGATAGCCGGAGTCGAGTTCTTTCTTCACGGCGGCGCAAAGTTCGTCGACAGACTCCTTGATACCGATGGAGACGCCGCAGGGGATTTCGGCGCGCTCGCCACCGATGAGCTTCCAGAGAGGAATGCTTTTCAGTTTGGCTTCGGCGTCCCAAATCGCGGTTTCGACGGTGGCCTTGGCCATGTTGTGTCCGCGGACCTGTTCGAGGAGGGGCCAGACATCGGCGGCGGAGTTCAATTCCCTGCCCCGAAGCATGGGCCAAAGATATTTCTTGAGGATGTGCCAGCAGGTGTCGGTGTCTTCGGGAGAGTAGAAGGGGGCCTCGCCGGCGGTGCATTCGCCCCAGCCAGAGACGCCGTCGAGATGGACTTCGGCAAGAATGATGCGGCGTTCGGTGGTGCGGTCGAAACTGGTTTCGAAGGGGGTAACGAGTTTCAGATGGATTTCGCGAAGGGTCAGGGATTGGAGGCGCATTGGGCTAGTAATAAGTTAGCAGTTTTAAGCAATCAGTAAAGGAGTGGAGGAAGAAAGATTACCACAGAGGGAACCGAGGATCGGGGAGGAAATGGAGAAGGTGGGAGGATGGTGGGTGGTTTGGGAAGCAAGACGCGGTGGTTGAGATCCTTCGGCTATCCTCGCCGGATAGCCTCAGGATGACAGCGGTTCATAGTTGGACTGGACTAGAAGTCGGAGAAGGGGGCGAGGCAATAGTCAACGCCGGCGGTGGTGAAGCGGACGCCGATGGCAGCGTAGCCTTTGGAGAACCAAGTGGTGAATTCGTCGCGAATGCGGGATTGGAGCTCGATGAGCTTGTCGGGATCGGAGGCCTTCCATTGTTCGGTTTCGGCGGGGAGATGGATATGTGCGGGACACTCGCGAGGGTCGGGGGTGAGTTCGTTGATGGCGGAGACGACGCGCTTGGTATCGAGCTGCCATTCCACAAGGAGACGGTCGGTCGGCATATTGCGGTGAAGCGGGCTGGTGGTGATGCCGTAGAAGCTGGGAATGTAGCGGCGACAGACGGCTCCGAGCCGGTTGATGTTGAAGTGAGCATTTTTGGTTTCGAGAGGATCGAAAGTCCATTCGACGAGGCGAATGTTGCGGCGGAGGGCGTCTTCTCGTTGGGCGAGCTTGAGGTGACGGCCGACGCGGCGGTCGCGGTGGGAGGAGAGGACGCCAGTCATGTGGGAGTGCAGGTAGGGAGTGGTGCCATGGAGGCCGACGAACGCCTTGAGGAAACCGACCATTAGGTCACCGTCGAAGGCCCCGAGGACCTGGCCGCCGGTGTGCTCGGCGATGACGAAGGTGATGTAGGGCTCGGTGTCGAGCTCGGAATCGCCCCAGACTTCGCGAGCGATCTGGACACAGCGTTGAAAGTCAGAAATGGAGTGAAGCGGGCGGACAACGATGTCTGAAGGCATTTGGGGGATTCCTGTTCGGTAATACGGTAGCAGTTTTTTGGGTTGAAGAAAAAAGAGAAAGAGAGACTCACCGCAGAGAGAACAGAGGGAAGCGGAGGGAACGGAGGGTTGGGAAGGCTCTAAGGGTAAATGGAGAGCCAAGCTACAGCGGTTGAGATCCTTCGCCTATCCTCATCGGATAGCCTCAGGATGACAGTTTTTTTGGTGAAGGGCGGTGACAAAGGGGGAGAGGGCTCCCGCATTCCCAAGAGCGGACCGCCTCGGAAGGCGGTCCCTACAATTACTCGGAGAGTTTGGCGCGGTCCCAGAGGGATTCGAGCTGGTCGCGCGGGATTTGGGCTAGGGTGGTGTTTTGTTCACGGGCGAATTGTTCCATTTGGTGGAAGCGGCGGGTGAACTTGGCGGAAGTCTTCTTGAGGGCGAGTTCGGGGTCAACGTGGAGGAAGCGGGCAAGATTGACGAGGACGAAGAGGAGATCGCCGAGTTCGGATTCGATGCGCGAAGATGGTGATGGTGCGGGCGGACCGGTAAGAGAGATCGCTCGCTTCGCTCGGGATGACGGATTTTTATCTGCGCGGGAAGTGGGGGCGGCGACAGGGATCGCGGGCTCGCGCTGAGGGGTCTGAAGTTCGGCCGCTAGATTTGCGGCGAGCGCGGATTGAAGTTCGTGGGTTTCCTCGGTGAGTTTGGCGAAGATGCCTTGGACATTGGGCCAGTCGAAGCCAATGCGGGCAGCTTTGCGAGTCAGTTGGAGGGCTTCGAGTAGGGCGGGGAGAGTGCGGGGAACGCCATCGAGATAGGATTCAGGTTTGGCGGCGGAAACGGCCGCAGGGCCCGAAGACTCGCCCTGCACTGCAGGATTCTTGGCGGCACGTTCCTGCTTCTTGATGATTTCCCAATTGCGGAGAACATCGGCGGCGGTTTTGGCCGTGGTGTCGCCAAAGACATGAGGGTGGCGGCGGACCATCTTGTCGTGGATTTCGCGAATGACATCCGTAATGGAAAAACGATGCTCTTCATGAGCGATTTGTGCGTGGAACAGAACCTGGAGCAGAAGGTCGCCCAGTTCCTCAGCAAATTTGGAGTCGTCGGTGGAGTCGAGCGCATCGAGGACTTCGTAGGCCTCTTCGATAAGATAGGTGCGGAGGGTGGCATGGGTCTGTTCGCGATCCCAAGGGCAGCCACCCGGAGCACGAAGCCGAGCCATGACGGCGACGAGCTTTTCGAAATCACCACCAATGTTCGAACGAGAGTTCCCTTTCGAAGATGAATTTCGCGGAGAAGATTTTTTTCGGCGCTTCAAGGGCGTTCGTGGAGATTTTCGGAGAGCCATGGACCGATCCAGGAGAAATTTGCGGAACAATTCAATTTACGGGCGGAGGGGAGATTTGACAAGCGAGGGTGGCTGGGGGAGGCGCGCTTGAATAAAAAACAATCGCCGCCCTGCTGGAGGCAAGGCGGCGATTGACCAAAGGGATTGAGGGAGATTCAGGCCGCAGCTTTTTTTACGGTAAGAGCTCCGGCTACCACGAGGAGTCCCATGAACAGCATGAGCAAGGAGGAGGGCTCCGGGGCATTAATCGTTAGAGTGGCGGAATTTGGCGCGCCAGCAACGTCGAAGTTGAACGGATCCACGCCG
>Ga0335076_10005690_pt1 | contig 12574 bp, 7 predicted proteins | sample Lox_Sample_25_FD_206717 | JGI IMG/M metagenome (GOLD analysis project Ga0335076, IMG submission 206717) | Soil microbial communities from Loxahatchee National Wildlife Refuge, Florida, United States - Lox_Sample_2.5 | ecosystem: Environmental > Terrestrial > Soil > Wetlands | place: USA: Florida...
TCAGGCATCGGGCTTTGATTCTCTCGATTCCGCCCGGGCTGGGGCAACTACCGCGCTTTCGAAAGACCCCTGGCAGTGTACCAGGCCGGAATCCGCCGCCCGCCCGAGGCTGCCGCCTGTGACGCTGGCCGGACCGCCGTGGTGACGAACGACGCACCCGCTCCGGGCGTCATCTCGGATCCGAAGGCTCCGGGGGCCAGAACAGCGTGACCGCCGCTCCACCGATCAGCAGACAGCCACCCAGGAGCATGGCCAGCGGGCCCACGCCGAAGCCCCAGGGGTAGGTGATCGCCATCAGCACGACGCCCAGGTACAGCCCGCCCAGGACCATGGGCATGATCATGTCGGTGACCTGGCCGACCACCGAGGCCAGCCGGGGCATTCGCTCCTTGGCTCGATCGCTGCCGAAAGCTGCCCCGAGCATCAACCCGCTGAGCAGGAAGAGCGGCAGGGCTACGTTCATCGACCAGCCCCACTGGTTCGGGCCGGCGTGGGCGGCGTCGATGCCGACCCCGGCACCGTCCAGGCTGTTGCCCCAGGGGAGGAACAAGCAGGCCATCCCGATCACTGCTCCGCCGGCGATGAGGCCGAACGCCAGCAACTCCTGGACCGATTCCTTTCGGCCGGAGTGGGCCTCGGGTGGGGCCACGGCGGTAGCGGCCGAGGCCGCCAGGGGCAGAGTGGCGATGGGCCTGGGTCCGACCTGAGTCGCGTTCGGCACGGGCGCGGGCAGGGGCGTCGGCGAATCGGCCTGAACCTGATCCGGGAGCGCGGCCCCGGCAGGGGCCGGGTCCGGCTCGAGGGCCTGAGCCCCGGACGGCGCCGCCGGCGCGAGGGCGGCGGCGAGCGGTGACGCGGCCGGGTCCGGCGCGAGCGGCATCTGCGGAAGGGCGCCAAATGGACCGGAGCCCGGAATGGGTCGTACCGGCGCCGAGGGCGTGGGCGCGGGTCGCTCGGGGAGCCGCGCGACGGGTTGGGCGCCGACGGATGTTCCGACGCTCGAGCCGGCAGGCCGGCCGGTCGAGCCGGTGCTCGAAGGCCGTAGTGCCCACGGTGAGACCTCCGGGCTGCTCTGCGGCGGGGCGTAGCCTCCGGCGACCCGGCCGGTGGGAGCTTCGGGCGGGACGTAGCTTCCGGCAACCCGGCCGGTGGGAGCCTCGGGCGGGACGTAGCTTCCGGCAATCCGAACGGCGGGCCCAGCGGGCGCCTCGGGCTCCGGCTCGTCGATCTCGACCTCCACGTGGCGCGAGAGATCGGCCCGCGGCCATACCGGCTCGGTCGGAGAGGACACGAGTGGCCTAGTTGCCGCCTCGGACGAGACCGCTGCCGGTCCAGTTGCGCCAGACCCGCCCGCGGTAGCCGGCGCCAGCCCGAGGGCCGCGATCCGAGGGTCGACGGCGGCCGTCGCCGCCGACGGGACGACCGACCCCGCCGGGGTCCGGTGCAGGGTCCGGCCGAGCGGATCGAACTCCGGCTCGGGCCGGGATGGCATAGCCGGCGCGACGGGCGCCGGAGCCACGACTGGAGTCTCCGGAACGGCTGCCGGATTGACCGCGGCAACTTCCTCGGCTGCCGGCTGGACGGGTCGGACGCGCCCGCGGCCCTTGCCCTTGCCGGCGGATCCGGACGCCGGCCGGGTTCTGCCCTGCCCGGAACCTGCTTCGGCGGCTGCGCTCGTGGCTTCGGAGGCTGCGCTCGTGGCCTCGGCGGCCGCGCTCGTGGCCTCGGCAGCCGCCGTCGCGAGCGGCAGGCCGCACTTGCCGCAAAAGGCCTGGTCGGGCAGAACCTCCGCCGAGCACCGTGGGCAGATCGAAGATTCAGACACGCGGATCCCTCCGCTTAGCTGGCCGCCAGAGTCCGGCCGAACAGCAGCGAGGTTTCCAGTGACAGGCCATGTGAGTCAATCCCCCGATCTCTCCGGGTCGGGGCCCGATAGTCCCAACCTGGCGCTTTGACGACCCCGGCCGGCGGCGGCCCCGGCGGCCGAAGCGGTCTCTTCGGTGAAGGCGGCGCTGCGCCAGGCCGAGGCGGCGCCGGAAACCGCGAGAGCCGCCGCCCAGGCGATGCCGAGGGTCACGGCTGCCGCGATGAAGAGCATGGGACGCAGATCGGGAGCGGCCGTCAGGGCGCCGTATCCGAGCCTGACCGTGATCGGCGTCTCGTCTCGAGCCGCGATCCGGACCCAATCGAAGGCCGTGGCCGTAGTCGCGAAGGCGAACGCCGCGGCCGCCGTCCCGACTGCGAGCGAAACCGCCACGGTCGCGAGCGATGTGACCGGATGCCCGACGAGCTGCCAGATCGCCTCACCGAGCGCCCGCCAGACGCCGCGGTCCAGGAGCACGACTCGCCTCACGGCGATGGCCCCGACGACTTCCGTGACCAGCCAGGCAGCCGCGATCGCGATCAATCCGGTGGCCGCGTCCTCGTAGATGCGCACGAGGATCGGGGTGGCCAGGTCGGTCGGCGCCGTGAGCTCGTCGTAGCCGGCCGTATAGACCTGTTGAGCGGCCCACAGGATCGCCCCGACGAGCGGCAGGGCGCACAGCGCTCGGACACTCGCCAGATCGAGCACCAGCGCCAGGCTGGGCAGGGGTCGGGGGCGATCGGCGGCATGGCCGTCCCGGTCCACGACGGCCTCGATCAGCCAGGCGTCGGTGAGCGACCCGATCACGAAGGCCGCGACCAGCCAGAACCCGATGGCCACGGTGATCGCCGCGATCACCTCGAGCAGCCAGAAGGTCGGTCGGCCGTCGATGCCGAAGGCGTTCAGGCCGGCTACTGAGGCCGCTCCGACCACAGAGGGCAGGAAGACGCTTGGTATGACCAGCAGCACGATCCCGCCCCGGAGCAGGAAGCCGGCCAGCGCCACCGTGATGGTGTCGAAGTCGGCCGTGCCGAACGCGACGGCTCTCGCCGTCCGCCCGAACCAGCCCAGCCGGGTCGGAGCGTCGGGTCGAGCGCCGGCCCGGTGCCCCGCTTCAGCGACCACGCCGCCCTACTGCCCCGACGGCGCGGGCGTGCCGACGGAGTTCTGGAGCTGGGTCAGCAGCTCCTGGACGATCTTCATCTCGTTGCCGTAGGTGGCCCAATCGCCCGACTCGGCGGCCTTCTGGGCAGCCTCGAAGTGCGCGTTGGCCTCGGCCACCAGCTCCTGAGTGGTGGCGTTGAGGGTTAGGCTCGGCAGCGCCCCGGGGGACGCCGAGGATACGGGCGCGGCCGAGGGCGGGCTCAAAGAGGCCGATGCCTCGGGCGTTGGAGTCGCGCCCGGACCCGGCGAGCTACCGGGCGAGATTGCCCCCGCGCCGGCGTAGATCTGGTTGAGCGCGTCGGTGAGCGTGTCGCCCCAGACCACCTGGCTTGGCGTCCCGACGACGACCTTGACGAACGCGGGTATCGGATTGCTGGTCGAGACCAGGTAGACCGGCTCGACGTAGAGCAACGAATCCTGGACCGGCAGGACCAGCAGGTTGCCCAGGATCACCTGGCTGCCGCCCTGAGTCCAGAGCGTGATCTGGCCACTTATCTGGGTATTGGAGGCTATCTTGCCTTCCATCTGCTCGGGCCCGAAGACGTTGGCGTCGACCGGGAAGTCGACGACGCTGACCTGGCCGTAGCTGGCGGGGTCGTTGTGGGCCGCCACCCAGGCGATCATGTTCTTGCGGCCCGACGGTGCCATCGGCTGGAGCAGCAGGAACTCCGGGTTGGGTGAGTTGGGCATTCGCATCTGGACGTAGTAGGCCTCCAGAGGCAGCTGGTCGGGCGGGTTGGGGCCGGAGCTCACGGCCGTCCCGGCGTTCTGCGGCACGCTCCAGACGTCGCCGTTCTTGAAGAACACGACCGGGTCGGTGACGTGGTACTTCTCGAACATCGTCGTCTGGGCGTTGAACAGGTCTTCGGGGTAGCGCAGGTGGCCCGGGTTGACCGTCGGGTTCGACGGGTCGCCGCGCAGGTCGGCCGGCATCGTCGAGATCGGCTGGAAGAGCCCGGGGAAGACACCTTCCCAGGCCTGGATGATCGGGTCGGTGGGATCGGCCACGTAGAACGTCATCGAGCCGTCGTAGGCGTTCATGACGATCTTGACGCTGTTGCGAATGTAGTTGAACGCGTCGCCGGACAGCCCGCTCGTCGACGGCGGATCGTACGGGTTGGCGTCCGGGTAGGCGTCGCTGGTGGTGTAGGCGTCCTGGATGTAGTCGAGCTGGCCTGTCGAGGTCACGACCAGGTAGGGGTCCTTGTCGAGCCGGAGGAATGGGGCGATGAGCCCGACGCGATCCTGGATGGACCTGTGGAAGAGCAGCTGGCTGCTGCCCGTGATCTGGTTGCTGATCAGGAGGTTCAGGTCGCCGAAGCGGGCCGCGAAGAGCAGCCGCGCCAGCGGCGTGTCGAGCTTGATCCCGCTCGTGCCCGTCCAGCTCGTGTAGGCATCGCCGCCGACGCCGGTCGAGGAGGGATAGTCGAACTCGGGGCTGGCCGCGTCGACGATGACGTAATCGGACTGGTTCGTCCCGAAGTAGATCCGCGGCTGGGTGATCGTGGGGGCGCCCTCGGTCGAGACCGGAGGAAGGTCGGAGACGACCAGGTTCGGCTGACCGCCCGAGCCGACCTCGTTGACCGGAACCATGGCCACGCCGACGCCGTGGGTATAGCTGATGTGGAGGTTGACCCAGCTGACGTCGCTGCTGTTCTGGGCGGCGTACTTGTCGGGGTCGAATTCGCGGGCGGCGAGCATCACCTGGCGCACGCACGGCGGCGCCGCGGGCGCGCACGCGGACGCCGAGTTGAACACGTAGCGGTCGGTGTCGACGTCGCTGAAGTTGTAGTAGGTCCTGATGACCTGCAGCTGGTCGAGTGACTGAGCCAGCGGCGAGTAGTCCCACAGCCGGACGTTCTGGATCGTCGACGACTCGGCCTCGACTTGCTGCTGGGTGACGGTGGGCGCCACGGTGGTCGATGCCGTGCTCGTCCAGCCGGTCAGGTCGAAGGCGTTGCGAGTCGCCTGGATGTTGTCCGTGATGTAGGTCTGCTCCTGGACCTGCTGGTTAGGCTCGACGGAGAAGCGCTGGATGATCTGCGGGTAGGCTCCCTCGAGGAGGACGAACGCGCCCGCCCAGAACAGCAGCGTCAGAACCAGCGGGGTTCGCCAGCGGGTGATCGCGAAGCCGGCTACGAAGCAGCCGACGAAGGCGGTCAGGACGGTCATGATGTTCATGACCGGCATGCGGGCGTTGGCGTCGGTGTAGCTGACGCCCTGGAAGATGCCGCTGGTCGTGCTGTAGACGAGCTCATAGCGATCGAGCTGGTAGCCGACCGCGGCCGACCACAGGTACAGCGCCGCCAGGATCCCGAGGTGGGCCCGAGCGGTCGTCGGCATCGGGGCGCCCGAGATCACGGCCACGAGGTAGCGGGCTCCGGTCAGGGCCAGCGCGATGAACAGCAGCGAGTTGGCGTACTCCTGGAGCAGCCGGTAGAACGGCAGCTCGAAGACGTAGAAGCCGACGTCCTTGCCGAAGATCGCGTCGGTCTGGCCGAACGGGACCCGGTGCAGGAAGAGCTGGATAGTGTTCCAGCCACCCAGGATGAGGCCGCCGAGGGTAAGGGCGATGAGGCCGCCGATGACGAGCAAGATCCAGAACAACGGTCGGCCGATGTCGGCGATGGGCGCTGATTCGCGCCTCGGGGCGGACCGCCGGACGGGCGAGCCGAAGGGGCTGCCGAAGGGCCCGCCGAAGCTGTCGCCGCTCAGGTAGCGGTCGATGCTCAGCCGGTCCAGCAGGTCGTCAAACGAGAACCGCCTCAGCTGGCCCTTGGGTATGAACCGCCCGGCGAGGTACAGGTTTAGCCAGATGACCAGGAACGCCACGGCGACGCCGACCACGAAGAAGAGAATCTGGCTGTCGAGCCTCGTCCAGAAGACGTTGCCGTAGCCGACGCTCTGGAACCAGATGGCGTCCGTGGCCAGATTCACGGTCAGGCCGAAGATGGACAGCAGGACCAGGATCGCGACGACGATCGCGCCGAAGATGATCCAGCCGCGGCCAATGGTCAGCTCCGGCAGGTCGCCCGAAGGGCCCATCGGCCGCCGACCCGAACCGCCGCGGAAGCCACCCCCACCGCCTCCGAAGATCGGCTGGGTGGGCTCGTCGTCTTCGCGGTCCGTGTCATCGGAGTCGGGACCTACTGACCTCATCTCTGCGTCCTTCCGTCGTCCGTTTTCGGATGGCTGCTCGTCGACGGCATCGCCATGGCCATCGTTCTGGTCTCCGCCGGCTTCGTGCTCGGCCTGGCGGCGACGCAGCTCCTCCATGAAGTCGTCGAACATGTTTCGCACGCGACGAGTCTAGCGGCCGAAGCCCGAGAGAGGTACGGGCGGCCTTTGCCGCCCGTGGGCCAGGGCGCGCCGGTCCGGTCAGTAGGACAGCCTCAGCAACGCGTCCCGAAAGGCAGAGAGGACGGTAACGGCGAGCTCGTTTTCGCGCATCGTCAGCGTTCTGGCCGGCTCGAACCGTAGGCCCGCAACGACGACAAGGGGCGCGTCCCAGGGTGCGCTCTCGTCGGCGGGTGGATGGCCGAGACGCAGCCTCAGCTGCTGCCGGCCGCCCTCCTCCATCACCAGCCCGGACAACGTCCCCGAAAGGCCCGGCCCAAGTCGAAGCAGAGGCGAACCGGGAGGCGTCCCGTAGTCGGGTGCCAGATCGTTGAAGACAAGCAGCTGACGGTCGCGCTCGCACCACATCATCGTCACCCACCAGCCCTCGATGACCCGGGGCCGGGTCATTCCGACCACCCGGTCGTCACCGGGCTTGATGGCGATCTCGCGCAGGTACGACGGGCCCGGCGAAGGAAGCCTGGCGGCGGGTTCGGTCATGGCGGCCAGGATAGCCGGGGGCGGTCCGTCGCCGGGGAGCGGAAGAGTCAGGTGCGCGGGTTGCGCCGCCGGCCGCGTGAAGGCGGCGCGGGCGGAGGGACCTCCGGGCCCGGTGCGGGTCCCGTCGAGCCCGCCGGACCGGCCTTCTCGGGCTCGCCCGGCGGGACGGTCCCGGCGGCGATCTCGGCATCCAGACGGGCCATCTCGGCCCGCAGCTCGGAGCTCGGAGGGCGGAGCGCCTCGGCGTCGCTTGGCGCCGGGGTGTCGACGCTGGTCGGGATCGGCGGATCGCTGAACATCATCCGCAGCAGGCTGGGCTTGTTCCGGCCGCGTCGAACGTCCTCCTGGTAGCGACGCAGCTCGGGCGACACCTCGGTCACGCCAGGGATCGGTATCTCCGCGGCGAGCGGCGCCTCGAGGACCGCGTGGCAGTTCGGGCAGGCCTCCAGCCCGGCCGGAACCTCGGCCGAGCACCAGGGGCAGACCCGTGCCGGTGCTCTCTTTCGGCTGGAGCGGCGCGGCTTCGCCGCGGGCGTCTCGGCGGGCTGCGCGCCGGGCGCGGCGGCGTTGAGTGGCGCGGCGGCGTTGAGTGGCGCGGCGGCGTTGAGTGGCGCGGCCGCCGCATCCGCCGCCGCCTCGCTCGCCGCCTGCCCCGCCGCCTGCCCCGCCGGGCCCACCGCAAGCCCGCCGCCGGTCCCGCCGATGCCCGACTCGACGCCGAGCCCGGACGGACCATCGGGCGTCCGACCGGTCGTGACCGCCTGGCTCTCCCGGGCGATCAGGTCGGCGCCGATCCAGACGAGCACGGCGCCGGGCAGGAGCGGAAGTCCGAAGGCCAGGCCCAGCGGGTCGGGCAGGAGCGCCAGCCCCGCCGCGCCCATCCCGATCGCGATCGGCCGCAAGCTGCGGCGGGGATCCGTCGCGACCATGGCCGAGGCAAGTGGAATGGCCAGCAGCAAAGCCGCGGCGACGAAGATCCATAGCACCACGCCACCGCCGATGCCGTAGACGGCCACCGGCGGGACGTCACCTTCCTTGTGGTCGAGCCCGAACAGCTGCGAGACGACCAGCGCCGCGGCGACGCCGATGCCGAGCGACAGCCAGCCGCCGAAGATCGAGATGGCGCCCAAGAGCCTCTGCACTGTCGTTCTCCCGCTGGCCGTTGGGCAGGGCCGCCTCTATTCCCACTCGATCGTGGACGGCGGCTTGGAGCTGATGTCGTAGACGACCCGATTGACGCCCGGAACCTCGTTCACGATGCGGGAACTGATCCGGGCCAGCAAGTCGTACGGAAGTTTCGCCCAGTCGGCGGTCATGGCGTCTTCCGAGGTCACGGCCCGAATGGCCACGACGTTGGCATACGTCCGGCCGTCGCCCATGACGCCGACCGAGCGGAGCGGCGTCAGGATGGCGAACGATTGCCAGACCTGGTTGTACATGCCGGCGGCCTTGATCTCGTCGATGACGATCCAGTCGGCTTCGCGCAGGGTGTCGAGCCGCGCCTGCGTAACCTCGCCGATGATCCGGATCGCGAGACCCGGTCCTGGGAACGGCTGCCGTCCGACCATCGAGTCCGGCAGCCCCAGCTCGGTGCCGACGGCTCGGACCTCGTCCTTGAACAGGTAGCGTAGCGGCTCGATCAGCCGGAAGGTCATGTCATCGGGAAGCCCGCCGACGTTGTGGTGGGTCTTGATCTTCGCCGCCGACTTCTCCTTGTCGGAGGTGGCCGACTCGATCACGTCCGGGTAGAGAGTGCCCTGGGTCAGGAAGGCGATCTCGCCGAGCCGGGCGGCCTCTTCCTCGAAGACGCGGATGAACTCGTTGCCGATTATCCGGCGTTTCTCCTCGGGGTCGACGACGCCCGCCAGCCGGGCCAGGAAGCGATCGCGAGCATTGACGACGATGACCCGGACACCGAGCTGCTCGAAGGCCCTGGCCAGCAGCTCGGTCTCGTTCTTGCGCATCATCCCGTGGTCGACGTGGACGCAGATCAACCGATCGCCGACGGCCCGGTGGACGAGCGTGGCGGCTACGGCCGAGTCGACTCCGCCGGAGAGGGCACACAGGACCTTCCCGTCCGTGCCGGTGGCCTCGCTGTACTCGTCGACGCGGCGACGGATCGCCTCGACGTTGGAAGCGATGAAGTTGGCCGGAGTCCAGCCCTGGCGCGCGCCCGCGATTCCGACCACAAAGTTGCGCAGGATGTCCCGGCCGTGCCGGGTGTGGACCACCTCGGGGTGGAACTGGATTCCGTACATTTTGCGGCCCGGGTCGGCAGCCGCGGCGTACGGGGTGGAGTCGGTTCTCGCGGTCGGGCTGAAGCCCGCGGGCAGCCTCTGGATCGAGTCGCCGTGGCTCATCCAGACCGCCTGCTCGGGCTCGATGCCGGCGAAGAGGTCGCCCGGGTCGCTGACCTGGACCACCGCCGGCCCGAACTCCTTGCGACGGAAGGCGACGACCTCCCCACCGAGATGGTGGGCCATCAGGTGGAGGCCGTAACAGATGCCGAGCATCGGCATGCCGGCAGTCCAGATGGCGGGATCGGGATGGGGCGAGCCCGGTTCGTAGACGCTGGCCGGTCCGCCGGACAGGATCACCGCCTTGGGCCGGCGGGCCGCGATGTCTGCCCAGGGCGTGTCGAAGGGCAGCAGCTCGGAATAAACGTGAAGCTCCCGGACCCGACGGGCGATGAGCTGGCTGTACTGGCTGCCGAAATCCAGCACCACGACGTTGTCCACGTCCGGCGCCGGGGCCGGATCGGGCGCTCCCGCCCGATCCGCCAGTCCTGCCTCGCTCAATGCCCGACCTCTGCTGGGTGCGGCCGCCGCGCGGGCCGTGGCGCGATTCTACGGTCTGCCGCGGTGGCGCGGGGAGTGGCAGCAGCGCGGGGTGCGGGGTGCGGGGTGCGGGGTGCGGCCGGGAGTGGTGCGTGCGCGCCGGGCCGCCAGGCCAGCCGCCGGGTGCGGGCCGCCGGGCGCGGGCCAGGCGCCGTGCGCGGGCCAGGAGCCGCGCTTGCTCATCGCTATCGGACGAAGCATCGAGAGTGACCCCGGCAGGCGGCGCGGGCCCGGGCTCGCGATCAACTCCTCAGCCGGTCCCCAGCGGAGCGCGAGCCCCCGGTGGCAGAGGCACGTTTTCGCGCCCGGACCCGCATCGGGCCGCCCGATGGTCGCTTAGTGCTTCGCTGGGTGTCGATGAACAAGAACCAGATCGCCCGGAGGTCTCGATCGGGCAGTCTCAACCAGCGGCGCACGGCGCCGGTTCGGTCCGGCAGCGCCGCGTCGAGCACGTGGTCGAATCGCTTCACTGCGCTCCTGGCCCAGGTCTCGCCAGGCAGCACCAGGACGCTCCCGATCCAGCCCGGTCGCCAGCCCTCGGCGCGCGCGATGCCGGGCGCCAGCCGGCGCTTGCGGTCCATCGTCGAGAGCAGATCCTGCATGTCGACAAGGCGTGATTTGACCTCGACGCAGAGCACCGCACGGCCAGCCGAGTGCCAGGCCAGGACGTCGACCGAGCCGCGCTCGCCCCAGATGTTGAACGTGGCTTCCGGGCGCACCTGCCAGCCAAGCGCGGTCAGCCGGCCAACCACGGCCTGGACCAGGCGCACATGCCGTTCGTCGAGGAGCGCCGCCATACCCACGCCGCGCCAGCGTGGCTCGATCTCGAACGAGATCCCAAGGGCCGAGGCGACGCGCCGCATCAGCCGCAGCGAGGTGTCCTCGAGCAGCCCGCGCTCGATGATCGAGACGACCGATCGGCTTATGCCCGCGGCCGCCGCGACCTCCGTCTGGCTCAGGCCGCGTCTGATTCGAACCGCGCGAAAGGCGGAGCCAACCTTTGCGTCATTCACCGACGCAGCCTACCGGGGCGGGATCATCTGCCGCTTAGCTCGACTGCACGCCGCTCGCCGCACCGGACGCCGCCCGGGTCATGGTTCGTCGAAGTCGACACCGAAGCCCTTCCGCGGGGAGCCGAGGGCATATCGAGATGAGTCTCAGCAGGCAGGGCTGCCGGCCAGGCCCGAGTAGTTCATCGAGGCCGCGCTCACCAATCGCTCAGTCGTCCAGGTTGGGGGCGAGCCACCGGGACGCCTCCTCGAGCGACCAACCCTTTCGGCGGGCGTAGTCCGCAAGCTGGTCGGGGCCGATCCGGCCGATGCCGAAATAGGTGGCCTCGGGGCGCCAGAAGTAGAGGCCGGAGACCGACGCCGGCGGGAGCATCGCGAACGACTCGGTCAGGCCGATCCCCGCGCGCGCCTCGGCGTCGAGCAAGGCGAAGAGAGTGGCCTTCTCGGTGTGGTCCGGACAGGCCGGATATCCCGGCGCCGGTCTGATGCCTTGATACTCCTCGCCGATTATCTGGCGCTTATCCAGCGCTTCAGAGGGGGCGTAGCCCCACAACTCCCGGCGAACTCGGGCGTGAAGGTATTCGGCCAGGGCCTCGGCCAGACGGTCGGCCAGGGCTTTGGCCATGATGGCGTGGTAGTCGTCGCCGGCGGCCTCGAACGATGCGGCGAGCTCGGCTGCGCCGATGCCGGCCGTGACGGCGAATCCGCCGAGGTAGTCGACGGCGCCCGAATCCGAACCCGAACCCCCAGCGCCTGAAGCCGTGCCGCTCCCCGCTCCGTCGCCGCTCCCCGCTGCGTCGCCGCTCCCCGCTGCGGCGCCGCTCCGCGCTGCGTCGCCGCTCCCCGCTGCGCTCCGCGGCGCGACGAAGTCCGCCAGCGCCTGGTTCGGCCGCCCCGGCGGCTTTTCCATCTGCTGGCGCAGAGTGTGGACGACCGCCAGAACCTCGCCTCCGTCTTCGCCGCGATAGACCTCGATGTCGTCGCCGACCGAGCTGGCCGGCCAGAACCCGACGACGGCCCGCGCCGCGAGCAACCCCTCGGCCACGATCCGGTCGAGGAGCCGGCGGCCATCCTCGTAGAGCGGCCGTGCCGAGGCCCCCAACCGTGCATCGTCGAGGATCGCCGGGAAGGTCCCGCGCAGCTCCCAGGCTCCGAAGAAGGGCGTCCAGTCGATCCAGTCCACCAGCTCCGCGACGGCCACGTCGATCTCGCGGACACCGATGAACGACGGCCGCGGCGCCGGCCGCGAGAAATCGACCCTGGTCCGGTTCGCGCGCGCGGCCTCGAGCGACGCCCGCGCCACGCGCTCCCGCCGGCCCGCCCGCTCCACACGAGTGGCTTCCTGGTCCGCGGCCACGGCCGCCGCGTACGCCCCGGCGCCATCGCCCAGCAGCTCGGAGACCACACCCACCGCCCGGGACGCGTCGGCGACGTGGACCACCGGCGCCGAGTACCGCGGCGCGATCTTGACCGCGGTGTGAGCCCGGGAAGTGGTCGCGCCGCCAATGAGCAAGGGCAGGGCGAACCCTTCGCGTTCGAGCTCGCCGGCGACGTGGGTCATCTCCTCGAGCGAGGGCGTTATCAGCCCGGACAGGCCGACGATGTCGACGTTCCGGGCGCGGGCCTCCTCGAGGATTCGCGAGGCCGGCACCATGACCCCGAGATCGACGACCTCGTAGTTGTTGCAGGCCAGGACGACGCCGACGATGTTCTTGCCGATGTCGTGGACGTCGCCCTTGACGGTGGCCATGAGGATCTTGCCCCGCGGCCGCAGATCGCCCAGGGCGGCTTTCTCGGCCTCGAGATAGGGCACCAGGTGGGCGACGGCCTTCTTCATGACCCGGGCGCTCTTGACCACCTGG
>Ga0335076_10005692_pt1 | contig 12572 bp, 8 predicted proteins | sample Lox_Sample_25_FD_206717 | JGI IMG/M metagenome (GOLD analysis project Ga0335076, IMG submission 206717) | Soil microbial communities from Loxahatchee National Wildlife Refuge, Florida, United States - Lox_Sample_2.5 | ecosystem: Environmental > Terrestrial > Soil > Wetlands | place: USA: Florida...
GATGTTGCCCGACGCGCCGGCCCGGTTCTCGACCACGAACGGCTGACCGAGCGCCTGCTCCAGCTTGCTCGCGAGCTGCCTCGCGATGATATCGGTCGCCCCACCCGGCGCGTACGGCACCAGCATCTTCACCGGCCGGCTGGGATAGTTCTCCTGGGCCCCGACCGAGACCGGCAACGCGGCGAGGATCGCGAGACGCGCGATCGCGTTCATCCATGATCGATTCCGCGCGAGCATGGCGATCATTACCGTCTCCTCTTCGACCGATCCTCTGTCGTTATGGTACTCTGCGGCTCGCGGCCCGTGCCAATGCCGGAAGCCCATCCGAGGCATAGTTTTTCGGCATGGATGCCGGCCGACCCTCCCTGCGAGCCGGCTTCATGACCGAGCGATCTCATCCGCGCGAGCCCGGCAAGCACGCGTCCTCGCGCCCAGGGCGCGATCGCGTCATCGACACGCACGCGCACTGGTATCCGCAGGAATGGCTCGACCTGTTCGTGCGCGAGGGCGGCGCCGAAGGCGCGACGCTGCAGCGAACCGGGACGCGCTACACGATCAACACCGGGCGCATCGTCAATGCCTTCGACGAGGAGTTCGTCGATCTCGACCTGCGGCTCGCGGGCATGGCGAGACAGCGCGTGGACGTGCATGCGCTCTCGCTCACGGCGCCCATGGTCTACTGGGCCTCACCCGGATTCGGGCTCGCGCTGGCGCAAGCCTACAACGACGCCGCGAGCGCGGCGCACGCGAAGCATCGCGACCGCTTCGTCGGCCTGGCCATGGTGCCGATGCAGGACCCGGAGCTCGCGTTGAAGGAGCTCGAGCGCGCGGCGAAGCTCTCGGGCATGCGCGGGCTCTACCTCGCCACGCATGTCAACGGCGTGAATCTCGACGATCGCCGCTTCTGGAATGTGTACGCGAAGGCGGAGGAGCTGGGCTGGACGATCTTCCTGCATCCGATCGACACCCTCGGCCGCGAGCGAACCGCGAGCTACTACCTCAAGAATCTGCTCGGAAATCCATACGACACCGGCGTGGCCGCCGCATCGCTCGTCTTCGGCGGCGTGCTCGACGCGTTTCCCAGGCTGGAAGTGAACCTTCCGCACGCGGGCGGCACTTTTCCCTGGCTGATCGGCCGGCTGGATCACGGCGCCAAGGTGCGCCCCGAGCTCAAGCACATGAAGGCGCCGCCGAGCGCGTACCTGCGCCGCTTCACCTACGACACGATCGGCCACAACGCGACGCTCAATCTCGGGCTGATCCGCATGGTCGGCGCCGATCGCGTGCTCCTCGGCAGCGACTACTGCTTCGACATGGGACTCACCGACCCGCTCGGCGACATCGAGCGGCTGGACGCGTTGACCGCGGAGGAGCGCGCGCTGATCGCCGGTCGAACCGCGGCGCGGTTATTGCGCCTGTAGTCCCGCCGCAGCGACACCGGCCAGCGCGCATTCCTCGTCGCGATCGGACGTGTCGCCGCTGATGCCGACGGCACCGATCACGTTCTTCTCCTCGTCGTAGAGCAGGACCGCCCCGGCCGCCGGCGCCATCCGCCCTTGCGCGACCGATGCGAGCGCCGCGAAGAAAGCCGGCGCCTTCTGTGCGCGCTCGCCGACCTCACGGCTCGAATAGCCCATGCCGAGCGCACCCCACGCCTTGGCGCGGGCGATGTCGACGCGCAGGATGCCGGAGCGGTCCTGGCGCTGCACCGCGACCTCGTGCCCGCCGGCATCGAGCACCACGACGGTGAGCGGCACGCATTTGATCTCGGCCGCCTTGGCGAAGGCGCCCTCGATGATCTTCAGTGCGAGTTGCAAGGTGAGTCGGGTCATCGATTGGACTCCTCGTCAGCGCGATTCGATTCGTCGATTCGCAGACTGCAAGCTCGTTCGCCCGGCGCGGGCGAATTGACTGCGAATCGAAAAAAACTCAGCCGGCCACCTCGAACGCCTCGTGCGCGTCGGTCTCGAACACGACGCCCTTCGGCCCCGGCACGATCGCGGATTGCACCGAGCCGCCTGCGACATGGATGCGATTGCCGATCGCCGCCATGACGCATTCGTGCCTCGGCAGAAGCATCGACGGGAGCTGCCACCAGGTATCGCTCGCCGGATGATAGGCCTCGAAGGCGCGGAAGGCGGTAAGCGACTTCTCGTCCTGCACCTCGCCGCCCGCCGCGAAGATGACGCCGTTGAGCGCCGCGGTGTTGAGTCCGCTGCGCGCGGTCGGCATCGGCGATCGCGTCGCCCAGCTGTCAGCCGCGGGATCGTACGCCTGGACGAGATTGACGTTGCCCGGATAGCCGATGATGAAGGCGCCGGAAAGCCGGCCGCCGATCACGTAGATTTTGCCGTTCACCGCTTCGCCGCCCATGTGATTGCACGGGGTCGGCATCGGCGAGCGGGCCCGCCACGTGTCCGACGCCGGATCGTATTCCTCGACGGTCCCGAGCGAGCGTTGCGGCTGCCGCGGACGAAGCGTGGGATCCGGCGCGCCGGGAACAGGGCCGGCGCCGCCGATCACATAGATCCTGCCGCCGACCACCGCGGCGACGCCGCCGCCGCGAGCCGTCGGCATCGCTGCGCGTTGTCGCCAGGCGTCGGTCGCAGGATCGTATTCCCACGTCTCGGCGACCGGATTCCAGCCCGGCGCTCCGGCCGAAGGCAGATCGAAGCCGCCGAAGAGATACATTCGGCCGTTGAATGCGGTGACCGCCGCGTGATGAACCGGATGCGGCATCGGCTTCTTCGACATCCACGCGTCGCCGGCCGCGTCGTATTCGTACACCAGGCCCGCCGGCTTGAATCCGGGCAGCAGTCCTTGCGCCGCGACGAGCTTGTTGCCGATCGCCACACCGAGGAGCTCGCCCGTGCCTTGCGGCAGCGGCGCCAGCCTGATCCACTTGCCTTGCGGGGCGCTGGGCGCGAGCGATGGCAGCGTCGATTGCGCGCGCGCATTCCAGGCGAGGAGGCCGGCGAGGTTTCCTGCCGCCATCAATCCGACTCCGGAAGCGACGAAGCTTCGCCTGCGCATGAGGATCTCCTCGTGTTGTTGTCGGACCGTCGCTGGCCCAGGAATGGGCGCATAGGCGAGACGCGCGACAGCGGGAGCTTTTACGCTCGTGCGCGAAACATTGTCAACTCGCGTCACCCGCGCAGAAACCAAGCCTGACGATCACGGTTCGAACGAGAACGGCGGATACTCGTCGCGCATCAGCAGCAGATAGGATTCGACCCGCAACGACCAGCGCAGACAACCGACCGCGAAGGTGTAAAGATCCTCGGGATACGCGCCGGTGAACAGGATCGCGAACCAGGCGATCACCGAGACGATCAAGAACGCGATGCCCAGGAAGAAGAGAACGATCGCATGCGGAATGACGAAGATGATCCGCAGCGCGACCGCGAGCTTGTCGCGCGCCGCTTCGGGGTACGTCGCCTCGAAGCTCGCCGGGTACGTGCCTTCGCCGAAAGGCGGATACTCGTCCCGCAACAGCGCGACGTATGCGACGACGCGGGCGCGCCAGATCAGGAAATAGCGCGCGAAATCCCACAGACCGCGCGGATGCGAGTCGGTCAGGAGGATCGCGAACCAGGCAATGATCGCCATGATGGCCGCCACGAAACCGAGAATGCCGGCGAATCCCCAGTGGTTATGCCAGATGCCGAACGCGAACATCGGACCGCCGACGAGGATCAGATGCGGAATCGCAAGGATCAGACGGAAGAACGTCGTCAGTCGATTGCGGTTCGCAAGCTGCGGCTCCACGTTGTAGGTGACGGGATAGGTCATGATCGCGCTCGGAGGCGGTTATCCTTCGTATCGTATACTCCAGGCACGATGGACGCGATCGACGCCCTCACGCAGAGAGTCTCCGGCAGCGATCTCGTCGAGCCTGCCCCCGACGAGCTCGAGCTGCACTCGATCCTCGCCGCTGCGATGCGTGCACCCGATCACGGGCGCTTGCGCCCGTGGCGCTTCACGGTACTGCGCGGCGAGGCGCGCAAGCGGCTCGGCTCGCTCTTCGCGCAGGCATATCGGCGTCGCCATCCGGACGCGACGCCGGCGCAGTCCGAAAAAGAAACGCACCGGCCGCTGCGCGCGCCGCTGGTCGTCGTCGTCGGCGCCAAGGTCGCTCGTACGTCCAACATTCCCGCGATCGAGCAGATTCTCTCCGCGGGTGCCGCGGCGCAGAACATCATGGTCGCGGCGTTCGCGCTCGGCTACGGCTGCGCGTGGAAGACCGGCGAGGCGGCGTACGATCCCGAGATCAAGGCCGCGTTCGGGCTCGAGCCCGACGATGCGATCGTCGGCTTTCTCTATCTCGGCACGAACTCGAAGCCGCCGCCGCCTTCCGCGCCGGTCGATCTGGCCGATCACGTCGCCGAGTGGCCCGAGAGCGGGAGCCGATAGACCGGGGGTATCGCACGGACCCGCTGGCGCCGGCGAAAATGAAACGGCGGCCGAAGCCGCCGTTCGTTGAACCGTGAGGACGCGCTGAGCGAAGCGCTCGTGTTGCCGCTAGTTGCTGGTGGCTGCCGCGACCTTGGCGTCCGTCGACCGCGCGTCGACTTTCACGGCAACCTGCTTGCTCGTCTTCGAGATTGGGGTCTTTGCGACCGTCGCCGCCGGAACTTTCGACGCGGCCGGTGGTGTTGACGCCAATGCGGCGGGCGGAGTCGTGGTTGCCATCGCCTCGTCGTAGGCGTCGCAGGCGAGCCCCGTCAGCGGGATCAGAGCGAACGCGGCGAATACGCCAGCTGTCACGAACACGCGCTTCATGGATCGTCTCCTCGACCAGTCAACGCTTGCAATCTGCGCGCGTTGAGACCGGTTGTCAACCCTGCAGCAAGCCGTGGGATTGGACCCTCGGGCTTCGCCCGCCCGGCCTCGCACGTCGGTGGGCTTCCGACAGCCAAGCGGCTTTTTTTCAAGTAACGTTCGCGCATGTCCGGGAGCCGGCCAGTTCTTTCGCCCTGTCCGCGCCGGGCGATCCTCATCCTGGCGATGTTTCTCGTCCTGCCGAGCGCCCGCGCCGCCGATCCGCAGCCCTATACCGTCACGATCGCAGCGACGGGCAACCGCCCACTCGACGATGCGCTCAAGGCCGGATCGCAGCTCGAATCGCTCAAGCCCGCCGGCGCGATCGCGCCGTTCGCGCTGGTCGGACGCGCGCAGGCTGACGTCGAGCGCCTGGAGACCGTGCTCCACGGCTTCGGTTATTACCAGGGCAAGGTCACCATCACGATCGACGACAAGCCGCTGGACGACGCGGGGCTGCCCGACGCGATCGAAGCGCTGCCCGCGGACAAGTCCTCCACCGTCAACGTCGCGATCGAGCCCGGGCCGCTGTATCGCTTGCGCAAGGTGACGATCGAAGGCGAGCTGCCCGAGGCCGCAGCCTCGAAGCTCGGAATCGCTGCGGGCGATCCGGCCGTCGCCGTCAACGTGCTCAAGGCGCAAGCCGCGCTCCTCGCTGCGCTGCAGGAGGACGGCTATGCGCTCGCGACCGTGAGCCCGCCCGTCGCGTACCAGGATCCCGCGGCGCAGGTTCTCGACGTCACGTTCAAAGTCAATGCCGGGCCGCGGGTGGACATCGGCGAGATCACGCTCGCCGGTCTCGAGGACGTGCACGAAACCCTCGTTCGCAACCGTCTGCTCATCCACGCCGGCGAACGCTACGCACCGTCCAAGATCGAGAAGGCGCGGCAGGACCTGATGGCGCTCGGCGTGTTCTCGGGCGTCAGCGTGCGCGCCGCCGACAGGCTCGACGCGGCGGGGCGCATCCCGATCACCTTCGATCTGAAGGAGCGCTTGCGCCACACCGTCGGATTCACCGCGGCGCTTTCCACCGACCTCGGCGCGAGCGCGAAGGTGACGTGGTCGCACCGAAATCTTTTCGGCAACGCCGAGCAGCTCAACCTCTCGGCTGGGATCGTCGGCGCCGGGGGCAGCGCGACGACGGGACTGGGCTACAACCTGACGGCGCAGTTCATCAAGCCCGACTATCTGCAGCGCGATCAGCAGCTCGAGCTCAACGCCGGCGCCATCCGGCAGAAGCTCGAAGCCTACGATCAGGATGCGATCCTCGCCGGCGTGTCGCTGCGGCGCAAGCTCTCCGATGTGTGGAGCGGCAGCGTCGGCATCGCCGGCATCAAGGAGCGCATCGTGCAGGAGGGCGAAACCCGCGACTACACGCTGCTCAGCTTTCCGCTGAACGCCAGGTACGACAGCACGGGCATCACCAATCCGCTCGAGGACCCGCTGCGGGGCCTGCGCGCCGCGTTCACCGTGACGCCGACCCAGTCGTTCGTCTCGAGCGATGCCACGTTCTTCATCCTGCAGGCCAGCGGCTCGGCATATATCGATCTCGCGTCCGTCGGCTGGGCCGAACCAGGGAAGAGCGTCATCGCGCTGCGGGGGCTGATCGGCTCGGCGCAGGGAGCATCGGTTTTCTCGCTGCCGCCGGACCAGCGCTTCTACGGCGGCGGCAGCGCCACCGTGCGCGGCTACAAATACCAGTCGATCGGCCCGCAGTTCCCGGACAACAAGCCGATCGGCGGCACGTCGATCGACGGCGCAACTATCGAGCTTCGCCAACGTCTATCGGGAAACTTCGGTGCGGCGCTGTTCGTCGACGCCGGCCAGGTGGGCGAGACGAGCCGGCCTTTCACCGGCACGGTCCACGTCGGCGTCGGAGCGGGCGTGCGCTACTACACGGCGATCGGGCCGGTGCGCGTCGACGTGGCGTTGCCGCTGAACAAGGAGCCGGGCGGCGATCGATTCGAGTTCTATATCGGTTTGGGCCAGGTGTTCTGATGCGAAGGGCGTGGAAGATTCTGGCGTGGGTCGCGGGCGTCGTCGTCGTCCTGCCGATCCTGCTGGTTGGCTTCCTCTACGCCGCCGCGAACATGGATTGGGGTCGGCGGCTGCTGGAGAGAGGGACGACGCAGGCGCTCGGCGGACAACTCGTCGTGAGCGGTCTCTCGGGACATTTTCCGGACGACGTCCGGCTCGCGCACATGGAAGTGCGCGACGGTGACGGACCCTGGCTCATCGCGGAGGATCTCGCGCTCACCTGGACGCCGTCGCGGCTTGCGCGCAAGGACGTGAAGATCGAGCGCTTGAGCGCGGGCAAGGTCGAGCTTCTCCGTCTCCCGCCCCGATCGGATAAAGAGAGCGAGCCCTTCGAGCTTCACGGCCGGATCGACGTCGATCGGCTGGACGTCGCCCGACTCGAGATCGGCGCGAGCGTTGCGGGCGCCTTTGCCGCCGTGACGGTTCAGGGCGAAGCGCATGTCGCATCGATCGACGAGATTGAGACGACGCTCGAAGTAAGGCGCCTCGACGGCCCGGGCACCTACAACCTCGAGGCGCGCGTCGAACGGTCCGCGATCAAGGCGGAGCTCGCGCTCGACGAGCCGGCGCACGGTCTCGCTTCCGCACTCGCGCACCTGCCGGACCTCGGTGCGCTTTCGCTGCACGTCGCGATCGATGGCCCGCGCAACGCGGAAGCGACCCGCCTCGAGCTCACCGCCGGACGCTTGAGCGCCTCGGGGCAGGGACTCGTCGATCTCGTCGGCCGCACGGTGGACCTCGACGTCACCGCGAGCGCGCCCGCGATGGCGCCGCGCACGGACCTTTCCTGGAAGAGCGCGTCACTGCAAGCGCATGTGCACGGGCCGTTCACCGGACCCGACGCGAGCGGCGCGCTTTCCATCGAGGAGCTCAAGGCGGGCGACGCGTCGGCGCGCAGCGTGCGCGCGGACGTCGAGGGCAATCGCGGCGCCGTGGCGGCGCGCGCTACGCTCGAGCGGTTGCGCGTGCCCGGTCCGAAGCCGGCGCTGTTCGAAGCCTCGCCCGTGGAGGTTCGGGCCGACGTGCGTCTGGACGATCCGGCGCGACCCGCGACGTTCGCGATCTCGCATCCGCTGCTCGCGATGGAGGGGCGCGCCAGCACCGCCGGAGCAGTGGGCGGCAGGGGGACCGTGAGCGTGTCCTCGCTCGCTCCATTCGCGGCGATCGCCGGCGTCGATCTCAAGGGTCGTACGAAGTTCGAAGCGATCGTCACCCTGCACGATCAGATCGCCGAGGTCACGCTCGACGGAACCGTCGCGGTGACCGGCGGCGCGCCGCCCGCGCCCGAGCTCATCGGCAACGACGCACGCGTCGTTCTCGCGGCGGCGATCCGGGGCGAAACGATAACGGTGAAGCGGGCCGACCTCTACGGCAAGGCGATGCGCGTCGCCGCCAACGGCACGGCCACGCGCGAGAAGCTCGACTTCGATTGGAAGGTTGCGCTGGCGGATCTCGCCGCGCTGTCGAAGAGCGTTTCGGGCAAGCTGACAGCGCAGGGCCGGGTGCAGGGCGCGAGCAGGAATCTCGAGCTCACCGCGGATGCGACCGGCGACGTGGGGACGAAGGACTTCCCGCACGGACCGATCAAGTCATCGGTGCGGCTCACGGGCCTGCCCGGCGCGCCTTCGGGCAGGGTCGAAGCCGGCGGAACGCTCGACGGTGCGCCGTTGGAGGTCGCGCTGCTATTCGATCGCAGCCGCGAGGGGACGCTGCGCGGCACGATCGAACGCGCGGAATGGAAGAGCGCGCACGCCGAAGGACAGCTCGCCTGGCGCACCGGCGACGAGCTTCCGCACGGACGGATCGCGATCCGTGTGGCGAGGCTCGACGATCTGCAGCCGTGGATCGGTCAAGGCGTGCACGGCGCCATCACGGCCGACGTGGATCTCGCGCAGATCAAGGGTCGCACGCAGGCGAAGGTCGAGATCGACGCGCGCAATGCCGGCGTGCCCGGCACCGAAGTGCAGCACGTCGTAGCGACCGGCACGGTCGCCGATCCGACTGCGCATGCCATCGTGGCGCTGCAGGTCGTGGCCGACGGCATCGCGACCCACGGCGTCACGGGTCAAGTGAGGCTCGATGCCAACGGTCCTGGGGAAGCGCTCAAGCTCAGTCTCTCTTCGACGCTGCATCACGAGACCGAGGGCGATGTGCCGCTCGCCGCGACGGCCACACTCGACGCCGACGCGAAACGACTGTCGATCGCGACGCTGCAGGCGCGCTACAGGGGCCAGCCGGTGCAGCTGCTCTCTCCCGTGCACATCGGCTACGGCGACGGCGTTGCGGTGGACCGCCTGCGCCTCGGCATGCAGCAGGCGGTGCTCGAGGTCGCGGGCCGCGTCTCGCCGACGCTTGACGTGACGGCTCGATTGAGCAACCTCACGCCTGCCGTGGCGCAAACGTTCGCGGCGGACCTCCAGGCCGACGGGACGCTCAGCGCCGACGCAAGGTTGACCGGCACGATCGCCGAGCCGCACGGCACCGTGAAAGCAACCGCGAACGGTCTGCACATGCGCACCGGCACGGCGGCGCGGCTGCCGCCGGCGAGCATCGTGGCCAACGCCGAGCTCGACGGGCAGTCGGCGCGGATCGACGCCCGAGCCACCGTGGGCAGGGAATCGCGGCTGGAAGCGAGCGGCCATGTCCCGTTCACTTCCAGCGGGCCGATCGACGTTCGTGCGACCGGCGCGATCGACGCCCCCGTCGTCAATCCAGTGCTGGAGGTGAACGGCCGGCGCGCGAAAGGCCGGGTCGCACTCGATCTCGACGTGCGCGGGACGCTGGAGGCGCCGCGCGTCGAGGGCAAGATTCGCATCACCGAGGCCGAATGGCAGGACTATGCGCTCGGCGTGCAGCTCACGAAGATCGACTCGGTGATCGAAGCAGCCGGCGACACGCTGCGCATCGCGAGCTTCACCGCGCACGCCGGACCGGGCACCATCGCGGCGACGGGGACGATCGGCGTGTTCGCGTCGGGGCATCCCGTCGATATCCGGTTCACGGCGCGCAACGCCAAGCCGTTCTCGACGGATCTCCTTACGGCCCTTCTGGATGCCGACATTCGTCTCTACGGTCCCTCCCAGACGCGCCTCGATGCGGCCGGCAGCATCAACGTGCAGCGAGCCGAGATCAACATTCCCAAGGCGCTGCCGCCCGAAGTCGCGGTGCTCGACGTGCGCCGTCCGGGACAGAAGCCGCCCGCGCCCGACACACCGGGTCCGGTCATCGGCATGGATCTCAAAGTCGACGCGTCGCGCGCGGTGTTCGTGCGCGGCCGCGGTCTCGACGCAGAGACCGGGGGCGAGCTGCGGGTGACCGGCACGAGCGCGGCGCCGCAGGTCGCCGGCGGATTCGACCTGCGCCGCGGCACATTCGATCTCGGCGGCGCGACGCTCAGGTTCACCAGCGGCAGGGTGAGTTTCGCCGGCACCGGCCTCTCGCAGAAGATCGATCCGATGCTCGATTTCGCCGCCGAGAGCACCTCCAGCAACATCACTGCCCGGCTCACGATCACGGGCTACGCGGACGCGCCGAGAATCGCGCTGTCGAGCACGCCTGACCTGCCGCAGGACGAGATCCTGGCGCGGCTCCTGTTCGGCACCAGCGTGAAGGATCTGTCAGCGCTGCAGCTCGCGCAGATCGCCTCGGCGGTCGCGACGATCGCGGGCGTCGGCGGCGACAATCCGCTCACTGCGGTCCAGAAGAGCCTCGGGCTCGATCGTCTGTCGGCGACCAGCACGCCGACCGGCGGTACGACCGTCGAGGCGGGCCGCTACGTCGCGGACCGCGTCTACGTCGGCGCCAAGCAGAACACGCAAGGCGGCACGCAGGCGCAGGTTCAGTTCGATCTCACCAAGAATCTCAAGCTGCAGGCCACGCTCGGCACGGGCGGGACGGTGCCGGTGCAGGGCACCACGCCGGACAACGATCCGGGCAGCAGCGTCGGGCTTTCCTACCAGTTCGAATACTAGACTGCCTCGTCCGGAACCGAGAGCTCGGCCGGATGATAGCGACGCTTCGAGTGCGCCGTTCGCGTCTCGCCGGGCGGCGTGACGGCGAGCGCATCTTGAATCATCTCCTGCACGGCGGCGGCCGGCGCAGGCTGCGCCAGCAGAAAACCCTGACCGCGATCGCACTCGAGCCGCAGAAGCTGCTCGAGCTGCTCCTCGGTTTCGATGCCTTCGGCGACGACGCGCTTGCCCAGGGTGCGTCCGAGAGCAAGGATGGCGCGCACGACTTCCTCGCCTTCGCCGCCGTCGCCCAAACGGCGAACGAACGAGCGATCGACCTTGATCTCGCCGATCGGCAGATCCTGCAGCATCGACAGCGACGAGTAGCCGGTGCCGAAGTCATCGATGCTCACTTCCACGCCCATCCGGCGGATCTCGTCGAGGTGTGCGAGGGCTGCCGAGACTTTTTCGATCAGCACGCTCTCGGTGAGTTCGAGCGTGAGCCGGGACGGTTCGATTCCCGCCGCCGCGATCGCGTGCTGGACGCGCACCGAGAAATCGGGCTGGGAGAGCTGGATGCCGGAGACGTTCACGTGCAGCGACAAATGCTCGCCGCCCGGATTGCTCCGCTGCCACGCGCCGAACTGGCGACAGGCCGTGGCGAGCACCCAGTTGCCGAGCGAGACGATGAGCCCGGTCTCCTCCGCTACGCGGATGAAGCGCTCGGGCGGAATCTCACCGCGCTCGGGATGAGTCCAGCGCGCCAGCGCTTCGAATCCGGTCAGTCGCCGCGGCGAGAGCTCGAAGATCGGCTGATAGGCGAGCTCGAGGCGATCGTGCATGATCGCGCGCCTCAGCTCGCCCTCGAGCCAGAGCGACAAAGTCACGTCCTCGTGCAGCGCGCTGTCGAAGAGCGCGTATTGCGCCTTGCCCTGGACCTTCGCCCGATACATCGCGAGGTCGGCGTCGCGCATCACCTGCTCGGGCGTCTCGTAGCGGAAGGCGCTGGTGGTGATGCCGATGGAGACGCTCGTGGAGATTTCCAGACCGCCCGCCAGCAGCGGCTCCGCGAGCACGCCCTGAAGGCGTTCGGCGAGCTGCACGACTTCGCGGTCGGCATTGAGATCCTCGACCAGGATGGCGAACTCGTCGCCGCCGAGGCGCGCGACGACGTCGCTGGGACGCAAGGCCGCCTGCAGCCGCGATGCGATGCCGATCAGCAGCGCGTCTCCGGCGCTGTGTCCGAGGCTGTCGTTGATCAGCTTGAAGCGGTCGAAGTCGAGATACAAGACCGCGAACCGGCGCTCCGGATGGCGCTTGACCGTCGCGATCGCGCGCGACAGCTGGTCCAGAAAATAGCCGCGGTTGGGCAGGTTGGTGAGGCCGTCGTGGTAGGCGATGTGCTGCAGCCGCGTTTCGGCGTCGTGGCGCGCGGTGACGTCCTGCATCTGCAAGATGAGGCAGCGCGCCATCGATCCGGTTCCGGTGAAGAAGGAGGCGTCGAGCGAGACCCAGATTTCCGAACCGGCGCGGTGGCGGCAGCGCACCTCGGTGACGAAAGTCCTGTTCGCCCCCTCGACGAGACGAGCGATCTTCTCGCTCAGCGCCCTGCTGTCGTCCGGATGCACGATGCTCGCGAGCTCCTTTTCCGCGAGGTCGGATTCCGCGGTTCCGACCAGCCGCGCGAGCGCTCCGTTCGCCTGCATGATGCGGCCGTCGATCGACACCAGTGCCATGCCGATGGCGGCGTGGGTGAACGCGCTG
>Ga0335076_10005693_pt1 | contig 12572 bp, 13 predicted proteins | sample Lox_Sample_25_FD_206717 | JGI IMG/M metagenome (GOLD analysis project Ga0335076, IMG submission 206717) | Soil microbial communities from Loxahatchee National Wildlife Refuge, Florida, United States - Lox_Sample_2.5 | ecosystem: Environmental > Terrestrial > Soil > Wetlands | place: USA...
GGAGATGGTCCTGGCGATCCGCGCCGCGACCGGCAGCCGCGCCGTCATCGTGCCGGCGCCGGGCTGGCTGCTGCCGCCGGTGGCCCAGGCGCTCGGGGTCGTGCTTCGCGACCGGCTGCTGACCAGCGAGGAGTACCACGCCATGGCCGACGGCCTGGCTGACTCCGGTGAGCCGCCCACCGGGCAGGTCAAGCTCACCGACTGGATCGCGGAGCACGGCGACACCCTCGGCCGCCGCTACGCGAACGAGATCGACCGCCACTACCGGTAGCCCCGGGCCGACGTCACGAAAATGGCCGTGCTTACCATGGGTCTCGCCGGGCCCTAGTCCGCGATGGCGTACATCCAGGGGGGAGCATCAGGTGGGCACGATCACAACCACTGACGGCACAGAGATCTTCTACAAGGACTGGGGAACCGGTCAGCCCCTCGTCTTCAGCCACGGCTGGCCGCTGTCGGCCGACGACTGGGACACGCAGCTGCTGTTCTTCCTCGGCCACGGCTACCGGGTCATCGCCCACGACCGGCGCGGTCACGGCCGGTCCAGCCAGACCGGCGACGGCCACGACATGGACCACTACGCCGACGACCTCGCCGCGGTGACGGCGCATCTCGATCTGCAGAACGCGGTGCACATCGGCCACTCGACCGGCGGCGGCGAGGTCGTGCGCTACATCGCGCGCCATGGCGAAAGCCGGGTCGCGAGGGCGGTGCTGATCAGCTCGGTGCCCCCGCTGATGGTCAAGACCGACGCCAATCCCGGCGGGCTGCCCAAGGAGGTCTTCGACGGCCTGCAGGCGCAGCTCGCGGCCAACCGGTCCGTGTTCTACCGCGACCTGCCGTCGGGACCGTTCTACGGCTTCAACCGGCCGGGCGTGCAGCCCGTCGAGGCGATCATCGAGAACTGGTGGCGCCAGGGCATGATGGGCGGCGCGAAGGCGCACTACGACGGCATCGTCGCCTTCTCGCAGACCGACTTCACCGAGGACCTGAAGAAGATCAACGTGCCCGTGCTCGTGATGCACGGTGACGACGACCAGGTCGTGCCGTACGCCGACTCCGGGCCGTTGTCGGCGAAGCTGGTCAAGAACGGGACGCTGAAGACCTACCACGGCTACCCGCACGGCATGCCGACGACGCACGCGGACACGATCAACGCCGACCTGCTCGCCTGGCTGCGGTCGTGACCTGGGGCAGCCGTGACTGAGCCGACGCCGTACATCGACTACGCCAACCTGCCCAATCCCACCGAGGGCTTTCTGGCGACGCTGTTCATCACCGTCCGCAAGGTCGCGCGATCCAGGGACTTCTACTCGCGTGTCCTCGGCGGCACCGTGGTTCTCGAGGAGAACCCGTGCGTCGTCAAGCTGGCCAATTCGTGGATCCTGATGAATCCCGGCGGCCCGCCGACGCCCGACAAGCCGGGCATCACGGTGGCCGACTACGAGCCAGGCGACACCACGTCGATCTTCCTGAACCTGCGGGTCGCCGACATTCAGGCCTGCTACGAGGAGTGGAAGGCGAAGGGCGCGGAGTTCGTGACGCCGCCCATCGACCGCGGGGCGGAAATCCGCTGCTACATGCGGGACCCGGACGGCTACCTGATCGAGGTCGGCCAGGCCACCGGCATACTGCACGGTCACCTCGCCGCCAAGCGCCCTGAGGACCTCCCGGGCTGACCCGCACGCCTAGACCCGCACGCCTACTTGACGCCGCGAGCGACGTTGCTCACGGTGCGGACGGTCACGCCGTCCGCGGACGCGCCCAGCCGGCGCGCCAGGTCATCGCGCACCTGCCGCTGCCGGCCCGCGGGCAGCGCGGCCACCAGCGACCCGAACGGCGTGCCGAACAACGCCGCCGTGACCTCATCGGCCGAACCCCAGACCGCGTCCAGCGGCACCGCCTCGACGCTGACGTCGCGCAGCCCCGCCGCCTGGAACAGCCGCGTCAGCTCCGCGTCGCTCACCTGGTAGCTCGCCGTCTCGTAAGCCCGCGGGAACGGCTCGGCCAGCCCCGCCGCCCGCAGCGTCTCGTTCACCGGCCCGAACAGCCCGAGCGGATACTCCGCCGCCCACACCTCGACCGCGACGACGCCGCCCTGCCTGGCAGTCCTGCGCATCTCGCGCACCGCCGCCGCGCGGTCGCCGAAGAACTGGATCCCCTGCTGGCACAGCACCAGGCCGAAGCTGTCATCGCCGACTGCGAGCGCGGTCGCCGGGCACTCGAGGTACTCGATCGGCGCCCACCCCGCGTCCGCCGGCCGCGCGACCGGGGCCAGCCCGCTCGCCACGTCCAGCACGTGATCCCCCGGCCGGACTTCCGCCCGGGCGACCAGTTCGGCCGCCCACGGCTCGAACAGCTGCGGCAGCATGAACCGGCCGTAGTTGCCTAGCCGCGAGTCCTGCGTAAAGCTCTCGCTCCGCGCACCATCCACCGCGTCCCCTCCCGCTGCCAGGCTAACTCCCCGTCCTGCGGGGTGTTGCTGAATTTCATCCGGAACGATCGAGTGGTGCGCCTGTACTGAAAATCGGCCAGCCGATCTCAGTTCGCCATGCGCCCTCGTCGGCCGTCTCATGCCGGCCGACGAGGTAGTACTCCCTGATAGGCCCGTCGACCTGCAGGGCGTGGCTGCTCACGTACGTGGCCAGCGCGCCGTAGGAGCGGTCCACGTCGGCGTGCGAGCCGGGGTGCGTGATGACCGCGAGTTCGGCGGCGGGGACGGTGAACGGGGCGACCCGCCCCAGGCCCGGTACTTCAGCCGCGGTGGGCAGGAAGACCGTCGCCTCCCCGCGCTCCTCGGCGAACAGCCCGGTGGCGTAGATGCCCCCGGCGGGCCCCGACGCGGCGACGCCGCGCGCGTCCAGGGTGGCGTACAGCTCCCCCAGCGCCCCGAGGAACCACGGCAGCAGGTCGGCGGTGTCCACCGTCGCGCTGACAGCCGCGGCCATTGTCGCGTCGACCCGCCGGTGGCTGACCGGCGCGGCGGCTGACGGGTCGGCGAGCAGGTCCCGCAGCGACGCCACCGCCTGCTGTGTCCTGGCCAGGTCTTGCTCCAGGCGCGACAGGTGGCCAGCGATGAGCTGATTGCGGGCGGTCAGGTCCGGGGCGCTCAGCACCGCCTGGATCTGCTCGATCGGCATCTCGAGGTCGCGGAACCTGCGGATGACCTGCGCCACCGGGATCTGGTCCGTGGTGTAGCGCCGGTACCCGGTGTCCTGATCGACCTGCGCCGGTTCCAGCAGCTGGACGCTGTGGTAGTAGCGCAGCGTCTTGACGCTCAGGTGGGTGGCGCGGGAGAAATCACCGATAGTCAGGGAGCCGGGCACCTGGCCAGTCTGAGCCCTCCACTAGGGGGAGAGTCAAGGCGCTAGCTCGCTATTGACCCTCCCGCCACGGCACCGCCGAGGGTGGATCTCAGCGGCCGCAGCGAGCCGGCCGCCCGATCTCGAGGAGGACCAGCTGTGAGCACCGAACTTCCCGCCATCGTCGCCGAGTACATCGACGCCGTGAACGCGCTCGACACCGACCGGATCGTCGCCACCTTCACACCGGACGCCTACGTCAACGACAACCGCAGGGAGATCTGGGGCACCGAGGCCATCAGGGCCTTCTTCGCCAAGGAGTTCGTCGGCGACCACGTGACGATGGACGTCCGCGAGGTCGTCGACCACTACGGCGACATCCTCGTACGGGCCCGCTTCGACGGCACCTACGACAAGACCAACCTGCCCGACGACTTCCAGATGACCAGCTACTTCAGCATCCGCGACGGCAAGATCGTCAGCCTCGCGGTCATCTTCAACCAGCCGTCCCCGTACTGAGCGGTGGCTTAGACGGCCACCAGCAGCATGCGGCTGGCCATCGCTGTCGAGGCGGTAAGCGCGTCGAGGAAGAGCCCGCGCGCGATCTGGTCGTCGCGCACCGCCCACAGCAGGAGGCAGTTGGTCCAGGCCAGGTCGCGGGCGTCGTTGATCGTCCAGTTGCCGATTAGGTCGGCCACGGCGGCCAGATGACGGTCGACGGCCGCCTCGGCGGCGGTCTCGAACGACTCCCTGACGGACTGCTCGGCCCCGTCAAGCAGCTGGTCGACGTTCTGGTAGTCGGCGTAATGCGGGTCGGCGTCGGGTGCGGTGGCCAGCGTCACGCACGTGCTGACCACCGCCAGCGGCAGGTCATGGTTGATGTGGGCGTTCATTCCGGCCAGCGCGAACTGGATCGGCTCGATGCCCGCCATGTCCCGCCGCTGGGCGAGCGGCAGCCACGCCGGCGGCACGGCAGCCAGGTCGCCCAGCGAGCTGGCTGCCGCGAAGTACAGGTTCGCGAACGTGACATCCAGCTCGGCCATGAACACCGGGTCAGCGAAAAAACCCTCGCTGATCCGGCTGTTCACCTCCTGGGTCACTTCCAGGTACATGCGGTTGAAGCACGCGATCCCGTCTGCCGCGGGAAGCGCCGCGTCAATAGCCTCCATCCGGGCTATGGCCTCGGCGACCGAGGCCACCGGCGCGTCTGGCACGGGCACATCGACCGACATGGCAGTCACTATAAGGCCGGTGAAGATGACAAACTTGTCATCCCGCTGTGGCGGCCCGCGGGCACAAGGCGGCCTATGCTGCCCGATATGCGTGAGTCGGGCGCGGCGCGGCGGGGCCGTCGGGGGTTCTGGGCCAGCCTGACCGCGGTGATCCTGGCCGGGGCGGCCGTCGTGACAGTCTTCGCGGTCATGCGTGCCCGCGGCGCTCCGCAGATGGCCCGCCCGTCCGGGATTCCGGCTAGCGTCGGCGACACGGAGGTCAACCTGATGGGCCTGTCCCCGGTCCCGGCACGCCAGGCGCCCGGGTTCACCCTCACCGACCAGGACGGGCGCACCCTGTCCCTGTCATCGCTGCGCGGCAAGGTGGTGGTGCTGGAGTTCATGGACCCGCACTGCACCGACATCTGCCCGATCGTGTCGCAAGAGTACGTCGACGCCTACCGCGACCTCGGCCCGCTGGCCGGCAAGGTCGTGTTCGCCGCCGTCAACGTGAACCAGTACCACGCCGCCGTCTCCGACATGATGGCCTACTCCCGCGAGCAGCGGCTGATCACGATACCTGACTGGCACTTCTTCACCGGGCCGGTCACGGACTTGCGCAGGGTCTGGAACGGCTACGAGATCGCGGTGCAGGCGCCCAGCCCGAACGCCGACATCGTGCACACCTCCGTCGTCTACTTCATCGGCCCGGACGGCCAGGAACGGTTCGTCGCCGCCCCCATGGCCGACCACACATCGTCCGGCGCGTCCTACCTTCCCGCAGGGCAGATCACCGCCTGGGGTCAGGGCATCGCCCAGGTGGCCAAGGCGCTAGCCCGCTGAACGGGCCGTCAGGACACGCCCGTGCTTCCGCCGCCCCGCCCAGCGTGATAAGAGTCGTTTCTGGCTCCCGGAGAGCCCGGACCGTGAGGAGGCGGCGGTGGCGGATTCGGTCGTTGATGACCTTGTCGCGGAAGCGGTGCGGCTGGACAGCATCCTCAGCCTGCTGACCGAGGCGCAGTGGCTGGCGGACTCGGCCGCCGACGGCTGGTCCGTCGCCGACGTGGTGCTGCACTTGGCGCAAGGAGACGAAGGCGTGGCGGCCAGCGCGGGCGGTGCGAGTCCGCGGGCAGGCGCCGCCGCGGGCGTCACGGTCGACGAGTGGGCGGCCCGGATGGTAGAGGCGGAACGAGCCGCGCCGGCGGAGGTCTTCGTCCGGTGGCGGCGGAGCCGCGACGCCGCGGTGGCGGCGCTGCGCGACGCGGATCCGCAGCAGCCGCTGCAATGGGTAGCCGGGCCGGTGAAGCCAGCCACCCTGGCGACTACCCGGCTGGCGGAGTACTGGGCGCACGGACTAGATATCACGGGCCCGTTCCGAATCGACTTCCCCGATACCAGCCGGCTGCGGCACATCGCGTGGCTAGCGCACCGGACGCTGCCGTACGCGATGTCGCTCGCTGGCCAGACGCCGGCCGCCGTGCGCTGCTCGCTGGCGGCGCCGGACGGGGAGACCACCTGGACTTTCGGGCCGGACGACGCCGAGTCGGTGATCAGCGGGCCGGCCGGGGCCTTCTGCCGGGTGGCCGCTCAGCGCCTTGACCCCGCGGCGTCGGGCCTGCGCGCCACCGGTCCGCACGGCGCCGCGGCGCTTCGCGTCGTCAGGACATACGCGTAACAGGAGCTCACCTGAGCAGCTTCTGCACGTCGCGGAACCTGGGGTTGCGCGAGTCGCGGAGCCATTCGAAGAGCACCATCTCCGAGGTCACGATGTCGGCGCCGTGCTGCCGGGCACGGGCGATCCCGGCCGCCGCGTCGGCCGGGTCGCGCGAGCTGGCCGCGTCGGCGGCCACGGCCACGCGGTACCCGGCTTCGAGCAGGTCGAGCGCGGTCTGCAGCACGCAGACGTGAGCCTCGCACCCCGCGATCACGACCTCCCGCGTGCCGTCGGGCAGCAGCGCGAAGAACCCGGGATCCCCGGCCGCGGAGAACGTGGTCTTGGCCAGCGTCTCCTGCGGGTATGCGGCCAGCGCCGGGACCGTCGGGCCCAGGCCAGCCGGATACTGCTCGGTCGCGCGGACCGGCACGCCGAGGAGCTCCGCCGCCTCGGCCAGCCGCACGGACCTGGCGACCATCGTGTCCCCGTCGGCGATGACGGGCACGAGCTTCTGCTGCAGGTCGATGAGCAGCAGGACGGCGTTGTCGGTGGTAAGAGTCACCCCTCGACGCTACGCCGGCCTGCGTCACGGGTCGAGATTTGGCGCACTGCGCGCTTCTTGCTGTTATCAGACCAACAACCCGACCGACTCCGCCTTTGTTCCTGATTTCTGCTGCCAGGACAACACAAATCAGGGACAAAGACGCGATGGTCAGGACGTGCGGCACGCTTCTTGCTGTTATCAGGCTGCGTCTTACTAGACGATCGGGGACTGGTGACCGGCCCAGTAGGCATCGCGCAGCATGCGCTTGTACAGCTTGCCCGTCTCGGACCGCGGAAGCTCGGGCACGAAGTCGACGGTCCGCGGGCACTTGAAGTGGGCGAGCCTGTCCCGGCAGTAGGCGATCAGGTCCAGGGCGAGGGCGGGACTGGCCGCTTCCGGGTCGGCGAGCTGCACCACCGCCTTGACCTCCTCGCCGAGATCCTCGTTGGGGACGCCGATGACCGCCACGTCCTGAACGGCCGGATGAGCGGCCAGCACGTTCTCGGTTTCCTGCGGATAGATGTTGACCCCGCCGGAGATGATCATGTAACTCTGCCGGTCCGTCAGGTACAGGTACCCGTCCGCGTCGACGTGGCCGATATCCCCCACCGTGCTGGCCGCGCCGTCGCTGGACCGGCTCTCCGCGGTTTTCACCGGATCCTGGAAGTACTCGAACGCGGTCGCGCCGCGGAACCAGACGGTCCCGTCGACCTCGGCCGGGCACTGGTTGCCTTCGGCGTCCAGGATGAGCAGTTCCCCGAGGACGGCCCGGCCGACAGTGCCGGGATGCTCGAGCCATTCGGCGCTAGAGCAGAACGTGAAGCCGTTGGCCTCCGTGGCCCCGTAGTACTCGGTGATGATCGGGCCGAGCCAATCGATCATCGCCCGCTTGATATGCACGGGACAAGGCGCGGCCGCGTGGACGATGCACTCGAGCGATGAGGTGTCGTACCGTGCCCGTACGTCGTCGGGGAGCCGCACCAGCCGGCTGAACATCACCGGCACCATCTGGCAGTGGGTCACCCGGTAGCGCTCGACAAGAGCCAGCCACCGCTCGGCGTCGAAGTGCTCCATCACGATGGCCGTGCATCCCAGTCGCAGTGCCGCCGCTACGCTCGCCTGTGGCGCCGCGTGATACAGCGGCGCCGGGCTGAGGTAGGTCATGCCCTCACGGAATCCGAACATGGCCTGCACGAACGCCATCACCGGCAACGGCTGGTCGGGACCGCCGGACGGCAGCTCGCGCAGCACGCCCTTGGGGTGGCCCGTTGTGCCCGACGAGTACAGCATGGCCGCGCCGAGCGCCTCGTCGGGAACCGGATCGGCGGAGTACCCGGCGACCACTTCGTCATAGGATTCCCAGCCGGCGGGCAGCGCGCCACGGCCAGTCATCAGCATGCGCTCGAGTCCCGGGCACTTCGCGGCGGCGGCCTCGGCCACTTCTCGCCTGGCGGCGGAGCTGAACAGCACCTTCGCCTGCGAGTTGGCCACGACGTAGGCCACCTCGTCGACGCCGAGGTAGGTGTTGATCAGGGAGTAGTACAGGCCGGTCCGTTCCGCGGCGCCCGCGATCTCGAGCAGCTGCGGGCTGTTTTGCATCAAGGCCGCGATGTGGTCTCCCCGCCGCAGTCCGGCATCGCGCAGCAGGTGCGCTATCTGGTTGCAGCGGGCCTCGTACTCACCGAAGGTGACTGTCTCGCCTGACGAGCCCATGACGATGGCCGGCTTGCCTGGGTGGTCTTCGGCCTGCTGGCGTGCGAACACGCTCCTTACAATAGATTGCTTGCGTGGGCTGCGGCGGTGCCGGAACGGAGTCGTGATGTGGGAAGCAACCGTGCGGGTGACCCGCGAGCAGGAGGTCGACGCTGACCCTGAGCGGATGTGGGCCCTGGCGGCGTCGCCCGCGGCGCTGGCGGCCATGCCCGGCCAGCGGTTCGCGTTCGCCGTCCCCGCCGCGGTTCCCGGAACGGACCGGCTGTCCTGCATGATCGTCTCCGGGAAGCACGACGTGCACTGCGCCGTGGTTGACGTGCGGGAGGAAGTTCCCGGTCAGCTGATCCGCTGGCAGGTACGGTCGGCGCCGTCCAGGAAGGAGACGCTGACGCTGTCGGTGCGGCCCCGGACGGGTGGCTGCACGCTTGACGTGGCGGTCAGCGAGGTCGTTCCGAGAATCGACAAGGGCAGTTACCAGAAGTACTGGCACCGCACCATCACGGAGTGGGCAGATCGCCTCCGGGCGATCGCCGAAGGCCGGATGCCCTGGCCGCCGGACGCGATGTCCGCGGAGATGCGGGATGTGTGCGCCGGTTTCGAGCTGCCGAAGAAGACGGGACAGGCCTCCGCGAGCGCGGTGATCAGCGCCGAGCCCCGCGCCGTCTGGGAGACGGTGTGGGCGCCCGATTCCAGCCGCCTCATCGACCCGGAAACGGTCGTCTGGGCGGGGACCGTCCCTGGCACGCCGCAGCGGGCGGTCGGGGAACTGCAGTACACCGTGCACCGCCATCCTGATGACCGGTTCACCGCGGTCGTCGACGTCGTCAAGGAGCTGGCCCGAGGGCAGCGCGCGGTCACGCAGCGCATCGGGCATCCGGATACCGAGAGGCTGCTCGTCCTGACGCCGGTTGCCGACGGAACCCGGCTGGAGCTGACAGCCCGCTGGCCGGCGCCCACGGTCAGGAAGACACACGCGGAGCAAACGGCCGACACAGTCGCGACGCACCTGCAGGAGACGGCGGAAGCCTACAAGGAGCACATCGAGAAGGCGGCCGGCACGCCCTCGTGAGCCAGGGTCAGGTCATTCTCCGGAATCACGGGGAATAGTGGAAGGGTGAGCTGCCGGCCGCACAAATGCCATTGCCATTACCGGCGTCTCGCGGCTATTGCGCCGGCCTGTGCGATTGTTGCTCTAGCCGGCTGTTCCTCAGCTGTGTCGCACCGGCCAGCCTCGGCGTTGAGCGCGGGGTGCTCGACAAGCGTGGCGGCTGGCAGGCTGATGAGCAGACAGCCACCGGTGACCGTGCCGGTGCCCGGGCAGCCCACCGCCGTATTGGGCACGGCAGACGGCCGGTGGGCGTTCGCGTCCGTCTCCGCGGGCAAGACTGCCGAGATCGCGGTGCTTGCGCTGGGCAAGGAAGCACCGCGACTGGTACGCACGGTGCGGCTGCCGGACTCGCTGGCCGCCGCGTTCGGGATGGTGATGACTCATGACGGCCGGCTGCTCATGGTGGCTGGATACACGGCGACGGCTGTCCTGAGCGTCCAGGCGCTGGAGGACGGTGGTCATGATCCGGTCGTGGGGGTGCTGGCCGATGCCGGAGCAGGCCAGTTCGAGGTTACGGTGTCGGGCGATGACCGGTACGTCTTCGTGACCGACGAGACCTCGGGCCAGCTGAGCGTGTTTGACCTGGCAACGGCGCTGCGGCGGGGTTTCTCGGCGCCTGGAGTCGCCGTGGGCACCGTCCCGCTGGCATCCGGCGCTGTCGGTGTCGCGATGTCGCCGGGCGGCGGACAGCTTTACGTCACCACGCTCGGTGCGTACGGCCCGCACGGACTGCTGTGGGTCATCGATACGGCCCGCGCCGAAAGCGGCGCGGGAGGCGCCGCGGTGGTGGCCCACGTGGCGGCCGGCTGCCAGCCGGTGCGCGTGGCAGTGTCCCCGGACGGCGGCACCGTGTGGGTGACAGCATTGCAGTCCAACGCCCTGCTCGGCTTTTCGGTCGCCAGCTTGCGCGATGATCCCTCCCGCGCGCTGCGGGCAGTAGTACGGGTCGGATCTGAGCCGGCCGGATTGGTGCTCGCCGATGACGGCCGGCTCGCCCTCGTCGGCAATTCGAACCGCGGCCTGGTGCCGGGCACCGGAAGCGCCGCCCCGCAGACCATCAGCGTTATCAATACCAGTGCGGCGCTCAGCGGGCGGCCAGCCATAGCGGGCGTCATGCCGACGGGCCTGTATCCTCGCGACCTGACCGTCGACCAGGCCACGGGTCAGGTTCTGCTGGGCAACTTCGATTCCGACACCATCGAGGAATTCCCGGTACCGGTAACTTCATGACCCGAGAGCCAGCCGCTGACGTTCTGAATAAAAGGATCAGTACTTGTTCGCGATGAAGAGGTCCTGAGCGGGGAACTTGGTGAGGATCTCGGTGCCGTAGTCGGTGACGACGACCTCTTCTTCGATGCGGGCGGCGGAGATCCCGTCCGAGGCCGGGCAGTACGTCTCCATCGCGAAGACCATCCCGGCTTGCAGCTCGAGAGGGTGCTCGAGCGAGTTCAGCCGGGAGATGATCGGGCGCTCGTGCAGGCCCAGGCCGAGGCCGTGCGCGAACTGCAGGCCGAACGCGGCCATCTCGCTCTCGAACCCGAAATCCTCCGCGCGCGGCAGCGTCAAAGCCACGACGTCGGACGACACGCCCGGCTTGATCGCGGCGATCGCCCCGTCCATCCACTCGCGGGCTTGCTTGTACGCGTCGTGCTGGGCCGGAGTCGCCGAGCCCACCCCGAGGGTGCGGTAGTAGCAGGTGCGGTAGCCGTTGAACGAGTGGATGATGTCGAAGAAGGCCTGGTCGCCCGGGCGGATGATGCGATCGGTGAAGTTGTGCGGGTGCGGGTTGCAGCGCTCGCCGGAGATCGAGTTGACCGCCTCCACCTGATCGCTGCCGAGCTCGTAGAGCCGCTTGTTCGCGAGCGCGACGATCTCGTTCTCCCTGATGCCCGGCTTCAGCACGTCGACGATGTCCTGGTAGACCCCGTCGACCATCGCCGCTGCCTGGTTGAGCAGCATGATCTCGTCGGGCGACTTGATGACGCGGGCGTCGAGCATGGCCTGCTGCGCGTCCCGCACCTGGATGCCCTGCCGCTCCAGCTCGAACAGGAACGGCGGCTCCACGATGTCGACGCCCAGCGGCGCGTCGCCCACGCCGGCCGCGCGCAGCTCAGACAGGATCTCGGTCACCGCGTCGCGCATCAGCCCAGCGCCGGGCGCGACAGCGCCGCGGAAGCCGAGAAAGCCAGGCCGCCAGTTCTCGTCGGGCAGCCATCGCGAGTACAGCTTGTGGTGCCGCACCGCCGAGCCGAAGTCCCACAGGATCGGGTCCCGGTCCCGCAGCAGCAGCGCGTAGCGGATCATCTTGTCGCCGAGCGCGCCGCCGATCCAGGTCTGCGTCGTATAGCGGATGTTGTAGAAGTCGAAGAGCAGGAAGGCGCCGCAGTCGGTCGCCCGCAGCGCCTCCTGGGCCCGGGCGAGCCGGTACGACCGAAGCCGGCCGAAGTCGACCCGCTCCTCGTAGTCCACTCCCATGTGCCCGGGGGCCCCGATGGGGCGCACGCCCGCTGGACGCTGCGACATAACGGCTCAGGCCTCCTCTGGTGCGAGCCCGTCGTCGACCTCGACGTTCTCCGCCTCGAGCGCGTAGCCGGAACGGCGGGCCTGCTCAAGGATGAGCGTAGCGAAGTCATCGCCGGTGTAGCCGGCCCCGACGGCCTGCGCGATGAGCATGTCGGCCGCGGCCGCCAGCGGCATCGGCACGCCGAGTTCCCGGCCCGCGGCGAGGCCGAGCTGCAGGTCCTTGCGGAGCAGCACGGTGGTGAACGACGGGTGGAAGTCGAGGTTGACCAGCGCGGGCGACTTGTATTTGGAGAATTCCGAGCCGAGCACCGAGTCGTTGAGGAACTGCAAGAACGCGGCGCGGCTCACGCCGCCGCGCTCCGCGAGCACGGTGATCTCGGAAAGCGCCTGGATGACGACGCCGAGGAAGACGTTGTGCGCGATCTTGACCAGGCGGGCGGTCTCGCCGTCGCCGCAGTACGTGACGCCGCGGCCGAACGTCGCCAGCAGCGGCGCGACGGCGTCGAACGCATCCTTC
>Ga0335076_10005696_pt1 | contig 12571 bp, 13 predicted proteins | sample Lox_Sample_25_FD_206717 | JGI IMG/M metagenome (GOLD analysis project Ga0335076, IMG submission 206717) | Soil microbial communities from Loxahatchee National Wildlife Refuge, Florida, United States - Lox_Sample_2.5 | ecosystem: Environmental > Terrestrial > Soil > Wetlands | place: USA...
TCGCCGGCCGACGAGCACCTGGTGCAGCCCAAGGACATGGCGATCCTGGTCGAGCTGATGAACGGCATCGGCCATGCGCTCGAGCGTCCGCTCGACTTCCTGCACGTGCCGGTGCCCAAGCCGCGCGACGACGACGGCTATTTCGCGCCCCTGGCGGACTGGCGACGGCGGCCCGAGACGCGGCTCTATCTCGGCCTGCTGCACCACGACGACGACGCGGGCAACCGCGCCCGCATCGGCGCCGCGCGCCGCGTGGTCGCCGACTTCGGCGTCGCCAGCGAGTGCGGCTGGGGCCGCGGCGACCCGGCGCGCCTGCCCGGCATCCTGGCGGCGCATCGCGCCGCGGCGGAGATGCTGGGCTAGGGTCGCGCCGGCACGCCGTAGAACTCGACGATCTTCTCGTCCTGGGCCGCGGGCGAGAACAGCTCCCACTCGATCCGGTTGACGTCGTGATCGGACGAGAAGCCGGTCGCCGCATCGTCCTCGAAGCCGAGATGGCGCAGCTGGCCGGCGCGCTCCGGGATCTGGTTGATCGAGAAATTGAGCTGGTCGGTGCGCCACATGGCGTACTTGCCGGCGACCACCGCGATCGGCGCGGCGCCCAGCCGCCGGCTGTAGTCGCGGATCGACTCGCCGAGATCGGCGACCGCGAGCGCGATGTGGAAACGGCGCATGGCAGGCTCTCCTCGCTGCAGGTCGACCCGGCATAGCAGACCTGACAACCTGGTACCAGGGAAGCCGTTATCCTGGTATTGAACCGCCATGGCGGAGCGCCCCGAGACCCGTCGCCGCGCCCTCGGCGACTTCCTGCGCACGCACCGCGCGCGGCTGGCGCCCGGCAGCCTCGGCCTGCCGACGGGCGCGCGCCGGCGCACCCCCGGGCTGCGCCGGGAGGAGGTCGCGCAGGTCGCCGGCATCAGCGCGACCTGGTACGCCTGGCTCGAGCAGGGCCGCGACGTCGCCGCCTCGCCGGGCGCGCTCGCAGCGCTGGCCGGCGCGCTGCGCCTCACCCCGGCCGAGCGCGCCTACCTGTTCGAGCTGGCCGGGCGGCGCGATCCGGCCGCCGCGCCGGTCGGCGAGCCGATGGACGTGCCGGCGGCGATCGCCGCGTCGGTCGCCGCGATCACGGCACCCGCCTATCTGCTCGACCGCACCTGGAACGCGCGCGCCTGGAACAAGCCGGCGGCGCGCCTGTTCGTCGGCTGGCTCGACGACACGAGCGACGGCCCGCGCAACCTGCTGCGCTACGTGTTCCTGAGCCCGGTGGCGCGCCGCGTCATCCCCGACTGGGAGGACCGGGCGCGCCGCGTGCTCGCCGAGTTCCGCGCCGATTCGAGCGCCCACCTGGAGGATTCGGCGCTGCGCGCCTTGGTGGACGACCTGCATCGTCGCAGCCCGCTGTTCGCGCGCGCCTGGCGCGAGCACACGGTGGTCGAGCGCGCCGGCGGCGCGCGCAGCTTCGACCACCCGCGCGACGGCCGGCTGGTCTTCGAGCAGGTCGGCTTCAGCCTGGCGAGCCGGCCCGACTTCACGCTCGTCATCCTGGTGCCGCAGCCGAAGCCCAAGCGCGCACGGCGCTGACCGGCGTCAGGCCTCGAGCGCGACCGGCGCGCGGATCTCGCTCGAGCGCAGCAGCGCGTCGATCAGGCGATGGACGCCGAGCGCCTCGCGGCCGCTGACCTTGGGCGCCCGCGCTTGATCGAGCGCATCGAGGAAATCGGTCAGCACGGCGCGGTGATGCGCGTGCGAGAACGCCATCGGGTCGGCGCCGCCGCCCATCAGGCGCTCGCCTTCGAAGCGTTCGGTGCGGCCGTCCTGCCAGTAGAGCTCGAGTTCGCCGCCGTTGAGCACCGCCGTGGCGCGCGTGCCGACCAGCTCGAGCCGCTCCGGGAAGCCGGGATGGCTCGCCGTGGTGGCGTCGATCGTGCCGAGCGCGCCGTTGGCGAAGCGGACGCCGGCGCACACGATGTCCTCGGTCTCCATGCGGTGCAGCGCCGAGGTCGCGGCGAAGCCGGTGACTTCCCGAATGGAGCCGGCCAGGTTCTGGAACGTGTCGAGGCTGTGGATCGCCTGCGTCAGCAGCACGCCGCCGCCGTCGCGCGCCTTGGTGCCGCGGCCCGGCTCGTCGTAATAGCTCTGCGGCCGCCACCAGCGGATCGCCGCCGAGGCCGCCGCGATCGCGCCCAACGCGCCGCTGCGGATCAGCGCCTCGAGCTTGAGGGCGTTGGGCCGGAAGCGGTGCTGCAGCACGACGCCGAGCGTGATGCCGGCGCGCTCGGCGGTCTCGACCAGGCGGCGCGCGCGCTCCAGCGTGACCTCGACGGGCTTCTCGAGCAGCACGTGCTTGCCGGCAGCCGCCGCGCGCTCGACCACCTCGAGATGCGTGCTCGGCGGCGTCAGGACCATCACGGCCTCGATCGTGGGGTCGGCGAGCAGCGGTGCCAGCGCATCGGTGACCGGGAACCCGAACTGCGCCGCGACCTTGTCGAGCTTGTCGCGCTCGCGGCTGAACACGGCGGCGACCTCGACCCGATCGGCCAGCTCGCGCAGGCTCCGGGCGTGCGGCGGGATCGCCATGCCGGCGCCGATCACGGCGAGCCTGCGCTTGCGGGGGGTCCCGACCATGCCGACAGCCTAAGGGCCGCCGCGGGGCCGGCCAAGGGGCCTCCGGCGGGCGGTGCCCGCGCGGGAAATATCTCGCAATTCCAGGAGGTTGGTCGAGGCGTACGGGCCGACTTGACAGGCCGAATCGATTTACCCTATTTCCTTTGGCACTCTCACGCCGAGAGTGCCAATCCATTTCCGGTTCCAGATCAGGCCAAGGAGACGTCCGATGAGATTCCGTCCGTTGCATGACCGCGTCGTGGTCAAGCGCGTCGAGCAGGACCAGAAGACCGCGGGCGGCATCATCATTCCCGACACCGCGCAGGAAAAGCCGATGGAGGGCGAGGTGCTCGCCGTCGGTCCGGGCGCGCGTTCCGAGGACGGCGCGATCCACCCGCTCGACGTCAAGGCGGGCGACCGCGTGCTGTTCGGCAAGTGGTCGGGCACCGAGGTCAAGCTCGACGGCGACGAGCTCATCATCATGAAGGAGTCGGACATCATGGGCGTGCTCGAGAAGAAAGCCGGATCGAAGCGCTAGCCGACTGACCCTTTCCAGACCGGGAGACCCGCAATGCCAGCCAAGGAAGTCAAGTTCAGCGTCGACGCGCGCGACCGCATGCTGCGCGGCGTCGACATTCTCGCCAACGCCGTCAAGGTGACGCTGGGCCCCAAGGGCCGCAACGTCGTGCTCGACAAGTCGTTCGGCGCACCGCGCATCACCAAGGACGGCGTCACGGTCGCCAAGGAGATCGAGCTCGCCGACAAGTTCGAGAACATGGGCGCCCAGATGGTGCGCGAGGTCGCGTCCAAGACCAGCGACCTGGCGGGTGACGGCACCACCACGGCGACCGTGCTGGCCCAGGCGATCGTCCGCGAGGGCGCCAAGGCGGTGGCCGCCGGCATGAACCCGATGGACCTGAAGCGCGGCGTCGACATGGCGGTCGAGGCCGTGGTGGCCGACGTCAAGAAGCGCTCGCGCAAGGTCGCCTCGAACGACGACATCGCCAAGGTCGGCACGATCTCGGCCAACGGCGACCAGGAGATCGGCGGCATGATCGCCAAGGCGATGCAGCGCGTCGGCAACGAGGGCGTGATCACGGTCGAGGAGGCCAAGAGCCTGGAGACCGAGCTCGACGTGGTCGAGGGCATGCAGTTCGACCGCGGCTACATCTCGCCCTACTTCGTGACCAACGCCGAGAAGATGCTCGCCGAGCTCGACGATCCCTACATCCTCTTGTTCGAGAAGAAGCTGTCGGGCCTGCAGACCATGCTGCCGCTGCTCGAGTCGGTGGTGCAGAGCGGCCGCCCGCTGTGCATCATCGCGGAGGACGTCGAGGGCGAGGCGCTCGCCACCCTGGTGGTCAACAAGCTGCGCGGCGGCCTCAAGGTCGCGGCCGTCAAGGCGCCGGGCTTCGGCGATCGCCGCAAGGCGATGCTCGAGGACATGGCGATCCTGACCGGCGGCCAGCTGATCTCCGAGGACCTCGGCATCAAGCTCGAGAACGTCACGCTCGACATGCTCGGCAAGGCCAAGCGGGTGCGCATCGAGAAGGAGAACACCACCATCATCGACGGCACCGGCGCCAAGAAGGACATCCAGGCGCGCATCGCGCAGATCCGGGCGCAGATCGAGGAGACCACCTCGGACTACGACCGTGAGAAGCTGCAGGAGCGGCTGGCCAAGCTGGCGGGCGGCGTCGCGGTGATCCGCGTGGGCGGCGCCACCGAGATCGAGGTGAAGGAGCGCAAGGACCGCGTCGAGGACGCCATGCACGCCACGCGCGCAGCGGTCGAGGAAGGCGTGGTCGCCGGCGGCGGCGTCGCGCTGCTCTATGCCGTCAAGGCGCTCAAGAGCCTGACGCCGGACAACGACGACCAGAAGGTCGGCATCGACATCGTGCGCCGCGCGCTCCAGGCGCCGGCGCGCCAGATCGCCGAGAACGCCGGCGCCGACGGCTCGATCGTCGTGGGCAAGCTCCTGGAGTCGAAGGACACCAACTACGGCTTCGACGCCCAGAGCGGCAACTACACCGACATGATCAAGGCCGGCATCATCGATCCGACCAAGGTCGTGCGGCTGGCCCTGCAGGACGCCTCGTCGGTCGCCGGCCTGCTGATCACCACCGAGGCCATGATCGCCGAGAAGCCCGAGAAGAAGGCCCCGGCCCCCGGCGGCCACGGCCACGACCACGGCGGCATGGACTTCTAGCCCGCGCCGACCGCACGCGACGCGAGGGGCCAGGCCGCCAGCCTGGCCCCTTTCGTTTTGACCACTCGGACCGTCACTTCCGGCGCTTGGCCTTCCAGGCCTCGTACTCGCGCTTGGTCTCCTCGGAGAACGGGTAGACGCCCGTGATCGAGGCGCCGGCGTGGATCTTCTCCATGACGAACGCCTCGCTGAGGTCGCGCTCGACCGCGCCGGCGGCGACCTCGGCGGCGAGATGGCGCGGGATCACCATGACGCCCTCCGCCTCGCCGACCAGCACGTCGCCGGGATAGACCGCGACCCCGGCGCACGCGATCGGCACCTGCATGTCGACCGCGTGGTGGCGCACCAGGCTGATGTTGGGCGACTGGCCGGCGGCGAACGCCGGGAACCCCAGCTCGGCGATCGTCGGGCTGTCGCGGAACGAGCCGTCGGTCACCACCGCGGCGACCCCGCGCTTCATCAGCCGGGTCAGCAGGATGTCGCCGCCCGAGGCGCCCACCGGGTCGTTGCGGCAATCCATCACGAGCACGTGGCCGGGCGGGCAGCTCTCGATCGCAACGCGCTGGGGATGGCCGGGCTTGTGGTAGATCGTGTAGTCGTCGATGTCCTCGCGGCTCGGGATGTAGCGCAGCGTGAAGGCCTCGGCGACGAACCGGCAGTGCGCCGCATTCAGCGGCTTGACGCCGTAGAGGAAGCAGTTGCGCAGGCCGCGGTTGAACAGCTCGGTCGCGATCGTCGCGGCGCACACCGAGCCGAGCTGCGCCTTCACCTGGTCGCCGAGCGGCGGCAGTTCGGCCATGGTCAGCGCCTCCGGGTCTCGAAGGTCACGAAGGCGCCGCCCTGGTGGCGCACCGCGGGATCATTGGGATCGCGCGTGTCGCCGTCGGGCGCCAGCGCGGCCGCGAAGCCGTCGGCGCTGTCCTCGGGCTTGAAGTCGATCTCGGGCGTCTTCGAGTTGTCCCAGTAGCCGCGCAGGTTGTTCGACGCCCCGTAGACCACCGCGAAGCTCAGCTTGGGCGCCTCCAGGCAGGCGACCACGAGGCGGAACAGATCGTCGTAGCTGAGCCAGGTCGCGAGCTGGCGGATGTCGGTCGGCTTCGGGAAGCACGAGCCGATGCGCAGGCAGGCGAACTCCATGCCGTGCTTGTCGGCATAGAGGCTGGCGAGATCCTCGCCGAATGCCTTCGAGACGCCGTAGAGCGAGTCGGGGCGCTGGCGCGCGGTCGCGTCCAGCAGGTGCTCGACCGGATGGAAGCCGATCGCGTGGTTGGAGCTGGCGAACACCACGCGCTTGATGCCGGCGACCCGCGCGGCGTCGTACATGTTGAAGCAGCCGACGATGTTGGCGCGGTGGATGACCTCCCAGCTGTCCTCGGTCGAGCGCCCGCCGAGATGGATCAGCGCGCTGCAGCCCTCGGCGATGCGGTCGCAGAAGCTCTCGTCGGCGATGTCGCCGATCATGATCTCCTCGCCCGGCAGCGACGGCCCGAACAGCGCGATGTCGCTGCTGCGCAGCTTGCCGTAGCGCTCGAGCAGGCGCGGGCGCAGCGCGCTGCCGAGACCCCCGGCGGCGCCGGTCAAGAGCACGGGACGGTCGGCGGGACGGCTTACCGGCGGCATGGCATCGAGGCTCCTCGTCGATTCGCGGCCAAGCTAGAAGCCGCCCCGGCCGGCGTCAATCGAGGGGCCGCCGCAGCCCCCCATCCCAAATTGCGCGCCGATGGGGTATAGGACAGGAGCCCTTCAACAGAGGCTGACATGTCCGTCGCGGCTGCTCCGATGCTGATCCGCCACCCCCGGCCGGGCCGCTGAGGGCGTCCCGGGAGGCCCGCTTTGGCGAGCTACAGCGAGCAATTGGCGAAGTGGATGGGCATGCTTCGCTTCCAGGACCTGCCCGAGGACATCGTCGAGTCGACCAAGCTCCGGATCCTCGACACGATCGGGCTGGCGCTCGCCTCGAACGCGCTCGACTACGGCCGGGCGGTGCGCGAATCGGCGCTCGAGATGGGCCCGGTGGTCCACAACGGCGCGCGGATTCTCGGATTCGGCGATTCGACCAGCCCGATGCTGGCGGCGTTCGTCAACGGCGCGCTCGCCGAAGGCTTCCAGTACGACGACACCCACAACGAGACCATGATCAACGTCAGCGCGCCGATCGTGGCTGCCGGGCTGGCGGTCGGCGAGATGCTGCAGGCCAGCGGGGTCGACGTGCTGACCGCGATCGCCGGGGGCATCGAGGTGACCTGCCGGCTGGGCTGCGCGGCGCCCGGCGCGTTCCATCGCGGCGGCTTCCACCCGACCGGGGTCGTCGGCGCGCTCGGCGCATGCTACGTCGCCTGCCGCCTGCTCGGGCTCGACTACGAGCGCACGCGCCACGCCATCGGGATCGCCGGCTCGATGGGCGCGGGCGTCAACGAGGCATGGTCCGACGGCAGCTGGTCGCAGCTCATGCATCCGGGCTGGGCGGCGCACGGCGGCATCGCGGCGGCGATCATGGGCAAGAACGGCTTCACGGGGCCGGCCAACGTGCTCGACGGTCGCCATGGCGTGTTCCGCGCGCACATCCAGGACCCCAACTACCCCTTCGACTTCGACCGCATGGTCACCAAGCTGTCGCGCGACTGGGAGAGCCGGTACATCTCCTTCAAGCCCTATCCGTGCGCGCACGTGCTGCACGCCTTCATCGACGCGCTGCTCTATCTGCACCAGCACGAGGGGCTCAAGCCCGACAAGGTCAAGCAGATCACCTGCCCGGTCGCCGAGTACATGGTCGGCGAGGTGTGCGAGCCGATGACCGAGAAGCTCGAGCCCGCGACCTACATCCAGGCGCGCAACAGCCTGCCCTACGTGCTCGCCGAGGCGCTGCATTTCGGCAAGGTCGACTTCCGCAGCTTCAACACCAAGAACATCAAGAACGCCGACATCCTGCACCTGGCGCACAAGATCACCTACGTGGTCGATCCCGACGCGCCGGGCAGCTGGCAGTACAAGGGCTGGGTGGTGGTCGAGACCACCGACGGCAAGAGCCTCGAGCGCATCGAGGGCTACAACCGCGGCAGCGCCGACAACCCGATGAGCGTCACCGACCTGGCGGCCAAGTTCCAGGACAACTGCGCGCTGTGCCTGCCCAACAAGGTCGACGCCATCATCGACGCCGTCATCGCGCTCGACCAGCTCGCCAACATCAAGGAGCTGGTGGACCACGCGGTCCGGCGCAACGTGGTGGCCAAGATCATGAAGCGCTAGCGCGGGCGCGCGCCGCCCGCGCTACGGGATGGCGTGCTGGGCGAACGACATCGGGATCGGCTCGCCCCATGGCCCGGCCAGCTCGGCGCGCGACACCAGGCCGGGCGGGGTCTTGGCGTTGAGCATGTCGGTGTCGGTCCAGTGCTCGTGGACGCGGCCCCACGGATCCTCCCAGTAGTCGAAGATCTGGCTGCCCAGCAGGTGCCGGCCGATGCCCCAGACGTGGCGGTAGCCCTTGGCGCGCATGTGCTCGTGGCCGATCATCACGTCGTCGACGTCGGCGACCTCGTAGGACAGGTGGTTGAGCCCGACGCGCTCGCCCTTGATGCAGAAGAACACGTGGTGGTCGACATACTCCTCGCCGCGATCGCAGCGGTTGAACGAGCCGACCAGGTTGGCCTTGTCGTCGGCATAGACGTCGTCCGAGCACAGCAGCCCGAGGGTCTCGCGATACCAGCCGAGCGCGCGCGGCAGATCGCGCGTCATGATGACACCGTGGCCGATCCGCTTGACCCGCGACGGCCCGGTGTTCAGCCGGAACAAGGTGCCGGCGCGGCGCAGCCGGTCGCTGCCGCGGTTGTTGGCCGGCCGCTCGACCGCGATCGGCGGCAGCGGCTGGATGCCGTGCACCACCTCGACCTGGTAGCCGTCGGGATCCTTGAGGCGCACGCGCTTGCCGCCGCCCGGCTCGTCCAGGGTCTCGACCGGCGAGGCGCCCTCGAGCCGTGCCAGCTTGGCGAGGTCGTCGGCGCTCGCGGCGTGGAAGGCCAGCCCGACGTGGCCGGGCGCGCCGAGCTCGGTGACGTGGATGTGGTGCGCCGGATCGGTGCCGCGCATGAACAGCGCGGTCCGGGTGCGCTCGGCGCGCACCATGCCGAAATCGGTCAGCCACGCTTCGGCCTGGTCGAGGTCGGGGGACCGGATCCGGCCCCAGGCGATGTCGGTCGCTTTGATGACGGGCATGGCAGCCCCTCCCGGGTGGTTTTCGCCATGATAGCGAACCGGTCGCCGGCGCTCTAGCATGCGCGTGCCATGCCCCCTGCCCCGGCACAGCGATCGATCGTGATCTTCGATCTCGGCGGCGTCCTGATCGACTGGGATCCGCGCCACCTTTATCGCAAGTTGTTCGACGGCGACCACGCGGCCATGGAGCGCTTCCTCGCCGAAATCTGCACGCCGGCCTGGAACGTCGAGCAGGACGCCGGGCGCACGGTCGCCGAGGCGACCGCGCTGCTGCGCGCCGCGCATCCCCACGAGGCCGCGCGCATCGAGGCTTTCTATGCGCGTTTCGACGAGATGATGGCCGGGCCGATCGCCGGCAGCGTGGCGATCCTCGAGGCGCTGCGCCGGCGCGGCACCGCGCTCTACGGCCTGACCAACTTCTCGGCCGAGACCTATCCGCTGGCGCTGCGGCGCTTCGAGTTCCTGGCGTGGTTCCGCTTCGTCCTGGTGTCGGGCGAGGTCGGGCTCATCAAGCCCGACCCGCGGATCTATCGGCTGCTGCTCGAACGCTGCGGGCTGAGCGCCGCGGATGCGGTGTTCATCGACGACAAGCCGACCAACGTCGCGGCGGCCGCCGCGCTCGGCTTCGCGGGCATCCACTTCACCGATCCGGCCGCGCTGCACCGCGACCTGGCGGCGCTCGGCCTGCTGGACGACTGAGACTCAGAACAAGCCGGCGACCAGGTTGATGGCGAGCGCCAGGATCGCGGTGTTGAAGAAGAACGCCAGCACGCCGTGCACCAGGGTGAGGCGCCGCAGGCCGCGGCCGGCCACCTGGACGTCGGACACCTGGCACGTCATGCCGACCACGAAGGCGTAGTAGAGGAAGTCGAAATAATCCGGCGGCGCGTCGCCCGGAAACATCAGCCCGCCGGCCTTGCGGCCGCCATAGTATGCGTGGGCGTAGTGCAGCGCGTAGTTCACGTGCGTGAAGCTCCACGACATCACCACGGTCACGATGGCGAGCGCGACGCGCCAGCCGGCCTCGGCCGCCGGCAGCCCCTTGGCGTCGTGCAGCTCGTAGCCGATCGCGAGAACGCTGATCCCCGCCGCCGCGATGGTGAGCGAGAGGATGAGGTTGCGGCCCTCGTCGTGCAGCGCGGCGCGCCGGCGCACCCCCTCGATGTCGGCGCGGCGCATCATCACGAGCACCGCGCCGAGATAGACCGCCACGCCGGCGTCCCAGCCGAGGATCCCGCAGGTCTGCCGCGGCAGGCCGCTCGGCTGCAGCAGACAGAACACCGCCAGCGCCAGCCCGGCCGCCAGGAACAGCCGCGGCCGCGCGCGGATCGCGGCGAGCGCGCTCACACGATGCGGGTCAGCAAGGGACGGCCGGCGAAGTGCGCACGCAGATTGTCGACCACGAGCTGGCCCATGGCGCCGCGCGTCGCATGCGTGGCGCTGCCGGCGTGCGGGCTGAGGACCACGTTGTCCATGGCGAGCAGGGGCGCCGGCACGCGCGGCTCGTCGGCGAACACGTCGAGCGCGGCGCCGCCCAGCGTGCCGTCCTGCAAAGCCTCGACGAGCGCCGCCTCGTCGACCACCGAGCCGCGCGACACGTTGACCAGGGTGCCCTTGGGGCCGAGCGCGGCGAGCACCCGCGCATCCACCAGATGGCGGGTCGCCGCACCGCCGGGGCAGGCGACCACCAGGAAGTCGACGTCGGCCGCCAGCGCGTCGAGCCGGTCGCAATAGCGGTACGGCACGTCCTTGGGGCGCGGCCCGTGATAGGCGATCGTCATCCCGAACGCGGCGGCGAGCTCGGCGATGGCGCGGCCGATGCGTCCCATGCCGAGAATGCCGAGCCGCGTGCCGCTCGCCTTCGTGGCGAGCGGCGGCGGGCCGTCGAGCCACTTGCCGGCGCGCACGAAGCGGTCGCCGGTCGCGATGCGGCGCGCCGCGGCGAGCAAGAGCCCGATCGCGAGCTCGGCGACCGCATCGGTCAGCACGTCGGGCGTGTTGGTGACCGCGACGCCGCGGCGCCGGGCGGCCTCGAGGTCGATCGCGTCGACCCCGACGCCGAAGCAGCCGATGATCTCGAGCTTGGGCAGGCGCTCGATCAGCGCCGCGCTGGCGCCCTTGTGGCCGCTGGTCGCGATCGCGCGCACGCGCGGCGCCACCGCGCCGATCGTCGCCTCGGGATCCGGCAGGTTCCACACCACGTGATTGACGTAGTCCTCGTCGAGCTGGCGCAGCGCATCGCCCGCGATCTCGTGGGTCAGGGTCAGGATCTCGGGCTTCATCTCGTCCTAGAGGCTGACGCCGCCGTCGGCGATCACGGCGGTCCCGGTGGTGAACGATGATTCGTCGCTCGCCAGGTACACGGCGAGCGCGGCGATCTCCTCGGGCGTGCCGAGCCGGCCCATCGGCTGGCGATCGACGAAGGCCTGGCGCACCTCCTGGGTGCCGCCCTGGGCGGCGATGCGCTCGTCGAGCGACGGCGTCTGCACGGTGCCGGGGCAGATCGCGTTGCAGCGGATGTTCTGCTTGATGAAGTCGGCGGCGACCGACTTGGTGAGGCCGATCACGGCGGCCTTGGTGGTGCCGTAGATGAAGCGGTTGGGCAGGCCTTTGATCGACGAGGCGACCGACGAGATGTTGATGATCGAGGCGCCCTTGCCGCGCGCCAGCATGGCGGGCAGGAAGGCGCGGATCATGCGGTACATCGAGCGCACGTTGATCAGGGACGAGGTGTCCCAGTCCTTCTCCGAGCACTCCAGGATGGTGCCGTGGTGCACGTATCCCGCACAATTGAACAAGACATCGAGCGGCCCGATGTCGGCGGCCAGGTTGGTGATCGCGGTCAGGTCGGTGACGTCGAGCGCGCGCACCGTGATGCCGCTGGTGGCGGCGAGCGGCTGCAGGCGCTCGAGATTGATGTCGGTGGCGATCACCTCGGCGCCCTCGGCGGCGAACGCCAGCGCGGTCGCGCGGCCGATGCCCTGCGCCGCCGCGGTCGTCAGCGCCTTCTTGCCTGCCAGCCTGCCAGCCATCATGAACCTCCCGGGGTTGCCGACCCTGCCACGGGGTCGCGTCCCTTGCAAACGCTCCGCGCGCGGCTTCGTCCCGAGTCTATGGCGCGTTCAACGGCGCCGGCAGCGCGCTCGCGTATTGGCGCGCGAGATCGCCGAATTCGCGCCAGGTCGCGCGGTCGACCGGAATGCCCCGGCGGCGCCGCTCCGATGTCTCGTGCAGCTCGGGATCGCCGGGCGCCAGCACGGGTGCCGCGCCGCGCGCCGGCTGCGCGCGCAACGCGGCGATCAGGTCGCGCGCGGTGGTGGCGAAATGGCCGTCGCGCGCGAACAGCGCCGGGTTGAAGATCACGAAGAAGTGCCCGATCGGGATCGGCGTCGCGTAGTCGGGCCCGCCGAAGCTCGGCAGCCGCGCGCCGAAGCGCATGCCGGTCAGCCCGGCGCACAACAGGTCGATCAGCATCGCGAGGCAGGTGCCCTTGTAGCCGTAGTCGGGTCCGCCGACCGGCAGCAGCGCCTTGGTGCGGGCGGCCTCGCG
>Ga0335076_10005697_pt1 | contig 12571 bp, 8 predicted proteins | sample Lox_Sample_25_FD_206717 | JGI IMG/M metagenome (GOLD analysis project Ga0335076, IMG submission 206717) | Soil microbial communities from Loxahatchee National Wildlife Refuge, Florida, United States - Lox_Sample_2.5 | ecosystem: Environmental > Terrestrial > Soil > Wetlands | place: USA: Florida...
GTCGATGGGTCGGGCCTCCCCGAACCTCTGCCATTGCCGTGGGCCTTTGAAGGGTCCTACTCGCCCGATGGCCAGTTCCTGGCCTACCAGCCGATCACCAAGTGGCAGCCGGCGTGGAAGCGCTACGTTGGCGGCCAGACAACCCCCATTTGGATCGTCAATCTCAAAACACTCGACCTGGTCAAAGTCCCGCGCGACAACTCCAACGACTCCGACCCTGTCTGGTCCGGCGGCTCGGTTTACTTTCTCTCCGACCGCAACGGGCCCGTCTCGCTGTTCCAATACGACGTTGCATCGAAGCAGGTGAGTCAGGTTGCGCCCAACACGAGCTACGATCTCAAGTCGGTCCAGGCGGGACCGGGCGGGCTCGTCTATGAGCAGTTCGGTTCCATTCACTTTGTCGATACCGCAAACAACAACAGTGACCACGTTATCCCCATCCAGATTCACGGCGAACTCGCCTCGCTCGCGCCACACATCGCCTCTGTCCGCCCCGACGAGATCAAGAATGCGGCACTCTCTCCCACCGGCGCGCGCGCAGCCTTTGAAGCGCACGGCGAGATCTTCACCGTCCCCGCCGAGAAGGGCGATACGCGCAACCTCACCAACACCTCCGGCACAGCAGAGCGCGATCCATCCTGGAGCCCCGACGGCAAGACCGTCGCGTACTTCTCTGACGCCTCCGGCGAATATCAGCTTTATCTGCACGATCAGACAGGCTTCAAGCTCCCGGTCGTCATCGATCTCGGGCCCGATCCGAGCTACTTCTACGGCCCCACTTGGTCGCCCGATTCCAAGCACATTGCCTACACCGACAAGCATCTGCGCCTCTGGGTCGTCGATGTGCCCGCGGGCAAGCCTGCCACTGCGGTGAAGCCGGTTCTGGTCGACAAGGGAATATACGGCGGCTTCGGTGTCAGCTTTAGCCAGGTCTGGTCGCCCGATTCGAAATGGATCGCCTACAACCGCGACCTCGAAAATCAGCTTCACGCCATCTTTCTTTACTCGATGGAGACTCACAAGTTCACGCAGGTCACCGACGGCATGAGCGATGCCGTGAGCCCGGCTTTCGATCTCAACGGGAAGTACCTCTATTTCATCGCCTCTACCGATGACGGCCCTTCCAATGCCGGAATCGATCTCTCCTCTCTCGACCGCGCCCAGACCAGTGCACCCTATGTCGTCGTGCTCGCCAAAGACGGGGCCTCTCCTATCCCGCCGGAGAGCGACGACGAAAAGATCAAGGAAGAGAAGAAAGAAGAGCCGCCCAAGCCCGCCGCGGACGACAAGAAGGATGCAAAATCCGCCAAGTCTGACGACAAAAGCACCGCAAAGTCCGAAGACAAGGACAAAGACAAGGACAAGGACAAAGACAAGGACAAAGACAAGGCGGTAAAGGTGACTGTAGACCTCGAAGGTATCGGCAACCGTATCCTGTCCCTTCCCATTCCGCCTCGCAACTATGGCGGAGTCGCAGCCGGCAAAGCGGGCGTCCTCTACCTGCTCGAAGGTTCGCCGTTCGGACGCACGTCTAGCGAGAACGACCAGCCGGGATTACACGCGGTGTGGCGGTTCACCCTCGAGAAGCGCGAACCCGAGAGCGTTCTCAGCGATCTCGACGGCTTTGTGGTCTCCGCTGACGGCACCAAAGTTCTCTATGCCCGCAAGGGTGGGTGGACCATTGCGCCTGCCGATGACCTGAAGCCCGGCAATGCCAGCCCCGGCAAGCCGCTCAACCTTGGCAACATGCAGACCACGATCGATCCGCGCGCCGAGTGGCGCCAGATGTATGCCGAAACCTGGCGCATCCAGCGTGACTTTCTCTACGATCCCAACACCCACGGCCTTTCGATTCCAAAGATCGAGGCCCGCTACAAGCCGTATCTTGATGGCCTCGCCTCGCGCTCGGAGTTCACGTACCTCTCTACCGAAATGCTCGGCGAGGTCACCATTGGCCACATGTTCATCGGTGGACCTCATTCGCCTGAGACGGGTCCCAAGGCCGGCCTCCTGGGAGCAGACTACAAAATCGAAAGCGACCGCTACCGCATCGCCAAGATCCTCGGCGGCCAGAATTGGACACCCGGTCTCGCCTCGCCGCTCACCATGCCCGGCGTCTACGTCAAGGAGGGCGAGTATCTCCTTGCCGTGAACGGTCGCGGTCTTCACGCAAAGGACAACCTCTACGAATTCTTCGATGGAACTGCGGGCAAGCAGACAGTTCTTCACGTGGGCCCCAACCCCGACGGCAAGGACGCTCGTGACGTCACCGTAGTTCCCATCGCCGACGAAGACGGACTGCGCAACCTCGACTGGATCGAATCGAACCGGCGCAAGGTCGACCAGCTCTCAGGGGGCAAGGTGGCCTACGTCTACATGCCCAACACCGGCGGCGCCGGATACACCAACTTCAATCGCTTCTTCTATTCGCAGCTCGACAAGCAGGCCCTCGTGCTCGACGAACGCTGGAACGAGGGCGGCTTTATCGCCGACTACGTGATCGACGTGCTCAAGCGCTTCCCCCTCTCCGGAGCCATCGAGCGCGACGGCAAGCCGGTGCACGATCCCATCGGCGCCATCTTCGGACCCAAGGTGATGATCGTCAACCAGAGCGCGGGCTCCGGCGGCGATGCCATGCCGTGGTACTTCCGCAAGGCCGGCGTGGGCAAGCTGGTTGGAACGCGCACATGGGGAGGCCTCGTCGGCATCGGCGGCTATCCTCCTCTGCTCGACGGCGGCTATGTCACTGCCCCGCGCTACGCCATCTACGGCCTCAAGGGAGAGTGGGAGGTTGAAAACCGCGGCATCACTCCCGACGTCATGGTCGAAGAACTGCCTAAGGACACCGCCGAAGGCCACGACAAGCAGCTTGAGACCGGCGTTCAGATGGTGCTGGATGAGTTGAAAGCCAACCCCATCCCCGCCATTCCCGTACCGCCCTATCCCAACTACCACAAGAACGACGGCCTGGGGAAATGAAGCCGCTTCAGTCTCTTTGAAACCGGTACCCGATCCTTCCCGCGTGTTTGCGGGAAGGGTGGGTGACCTGTACGCTGACTCCTCGACAGTTGGCTCGATCAGAGCAGCTCTTCCGCGACTCGCATCCAAGACAGGGAAGGTCCAGCGAGCACGATGAGCGAGTCTGAAGATGCCGAAGAATCGCGAAAGCCCAAAAGGTCAACGTCGAACGCGCAGGCATCGCCTGGTTCATTGTGCGTGGGCTTACCCAGTCCTGGCGATCGTCCTTATGGCGGCAGCGTTCTTGCCCGCGCAGGAATCCGCACCGCAAACCCCCTCATCCCGGGCAAAAGATAACCAGATCAACGTCAACTGGCTTTACGGGTCGTACGTTCCCAAAAACGTCCCCCTCGAACCGATGAACCGCGACATGCGTTTCAAGCTGTATATCCGCCAGACCTACACAACGTGGGGCATCTACATCAAAACCATTTTCTTCACCACGCACGACCAGATCAGCGACACGTATCCCGAGTGGGGCGACGGGTTTGAAGGCTATATGAAGCGGTTAGGAACGCGGCAGGCCGAATTCATCATCCAGAACTCCACCATTGCGCTTGGCGATGGCCTGCTTGGTTGGGAACCTCGCTATGACCGGTGCCGCTGCACAGGCTTCTGGCCCCGGACGCGTCACGCCATGATCCGAAACTTCGTGACTTACGACCGCACCGAAAAATCGCTGCGCCCGCAACTGATGCCCTACCTGGGTGCATTTGCCGGCAGTGCCACGGCGACCACCTGGCAACCGGGAAATCCGCAGTGGCAGATCAAGGGATATCAGGCGGTCATCACGCAGGTTCCCGTTGGCATGGCGATCAACTGGATTGGTGAGTTCGCGCCCGAGATTACCAGGGTCGTCAGAAGAAAGAAGACGCCAGAGGTGGACCGATAGTTTGTTTGCCGCTTCAGCATATAGGCGGGAGGGCTTTCCGCCTCTCTCGCAGGTCATTTCCCATTCCCGTCGCACGAAAGAACCAAAACACACCCTCTGAAAGCTGACTGCTGAGGGCTGGCGGCTGGGAATTAAAGCTAAGAGTTGCCTCTGTACCACCCCGCCGTCGCCCGAATTCCCTCGGCATACGGCGTGCCTGCGAACCCGAAGGCCCGGGCGTACTTCGTCGAATCGAACAGATAGGGCGAGTCATTCTGGTACATCATTTCTCGCACCTCGCCGACGACGGGCCTGAACCACCCGAACACTCGGACCATGCCCCGGCTCAGCACCCGATACTTTAGCGGACGCCCCATCTCCCGGGCGGCCATCTCGATGAACTCTCGGCCTGTGGGCGGGTCTGCCGTTGTCGGCAGATGCCAGGTCTGGTTCCAGGCCGAAGGGGTGTTCATCAGTGCGACAAGCGCCTGCGCCGAGTCCGGCACATATGTGTACGAATGGGGCAGGGCATCGCTCGCCAGGCACATGGGAGTCTTCCCCTTGCTCATCGGGTCAAATACAAGCGCATTGGGTATGCCGTTCTTGGAGCCCGGCCCATAAAAATCTGCGGCCCGGGCAATCATTCCGGTAAGCGAACCACTCTTCCACGCGTTCTCGAGGTCGGTTGCGATCCTCGCCCGCACCTCTCCCTTTTTGCTCGTCGGGTGATACGGAGTCTCCTCCGTCATCGCGCCGCGCACCCTGCCGTACATGTACACGTTGTCGAAGAAAATCAGCCTGGCGCCCGTGCGCTTGCACGCCTCGATGGTGTTGGCCATGATGCGCGGCCACATCTCGGCCCAGAGCTTGTGGTCATATTTCAGCCCCGCGAGCAGCAGCACAACGCTTGAACCCGCAACCGCACTGGCCGTCAGTTCGCTATCGCCCAGATCGGCAGCTACAGCCTTTGCGGCTCCCGGTGCGGCTGTGCCACGCCGGCTGACCAGCCGAAACGCATCGCCGCGGGCACCGAGCAGCTTGACCAGTTCGTCGCTGACGCTTCCTCCGGCTCCAAGAATCGTGATCATCGAGACTCTCTCCAGTGTGTGACCCGAATCATAGCCTGATTGCCGACGGAGCGTGTTCGAGTTGGAGCAGGAAAGGGCTGGAATGGAGCGGGAATCCGAGCTAGTGTCCGGAACTCCCGAATCCCCGGTGCGCGCGCGCCGACTCTTCAAGATCGGCAACCTCAACGACTTCGCCTGTCAGCACCGGCACGGGAACCATCTGCGCGATCTTCTCGCCTGCCTTCAGCTCCACGGCTGCATGCCCCAGGTTCGTCATCACGATCTGGATTTCGCCGCGATATCCTGCGTCGATTACGCCGCCCGTTGTCGCAATGCCTCGCGAGGCCATCGAAGACCGGTCGCGAACCAGCAGGCCAAGGGGTGCGCCCGTCTCCGGATGCCGCGCCTCGACGGCAATGCCTGTTCTTACGCGCAGTGTCTGCAACGGCTCGAGCACCACGGCCTCCAACGCAAACACGTCATAGCCCAGGTCTTCGCCCGGGTGCGCCACCACCGGAACCCGAGCGCCGGCGTGCAGCAGTTTCACTCGCAACATTCCTCGATGGTACCAGCGTACAGGGCAGAGCGAAGCGCAGCGCGGGCGGCGGGCCGTCTTGCGCCGCCCGACATTGAAGAGGGTTTGGCTTATCAATGGCTTTTTATCTCGGTGGGCTGTGTCTATTGTCATTTCGAATTGGTCGAAAAATGCCTGTTCACGACATCTGAGTGCCGTCTCTACCCGTAGTACAGAAAACCCTTCCAAAACTCCGGCCACGGTTGGCGGATGTTGCGGCAGACGTACACCTGGTTGCGATCTCCAATCGTCAAGTTGACGACCCCGTACGGGTTTGAGAGCCGCGCGACGGCTTCGCACGATGCAAAAATTCTGTCCACATCCTCTCGCTTGAAGCCGACAGCAATCACGGTCGTCGGCGGGGGATTTCCGTATCCGCGCAGCCAGTTCGAGTTCATCCCGCTGATCGCCTCTTTGAGGCCGTACGCGCGCCCATACATGTTCACAGCCCCGGCTTCGCCTTCGTCGCCGGCAAGCACCCGCACGCCGCTACGCTCTTCGGCGGGCAGGGAATCGCGCACGTGGGCCACCGTGGCAGCCAGCTCAGGCCAGCCAAGTTCCATGTTGAAGTTGCCGTGGGACGCGTCGGCAACATGCCACCATGCAGACCCGAGAGGCGCAATCGGAAGGGTCAGAGAGAAGACGACCAATGCCCCAACGGCGAGCGAAATCCATACCGAGCGCAGGATCGCCATTTGCGCGTCCCGGCTCTTTTGGCGAATCCAATTCTCGTCCCAAACGGCTCCCGCAGCCAGCAACATGGGGTAAGCCGGCGCCAGGTAGTAGTCGCGTGCTCTCGCAATAAAAAACAGGACCAGCGTCACGACGTACATCCATCCAATTACGCGGAACCGCTTGCCGCCGCGCGTCGCGAATAGAAACCACAGGCCCGCACACCAGAGAGGAACCGTGATCGGGTTGGTCACATTCCAGCATTGTTTGGGAAGGAAATAGTCGGTCCAGCCCCATGAGACATCGCGTGCATGAATGCTCTTCATCCAGGCCAGGGCAGCAAAGTGATGCTGGAATTGCCAAACGATCACGGGAAGAGCCAGGAAAAGCGTCATGGCCACGCCGCACCAGAACCAGCCCGAGCGCAGGTAACGGCGGTTCGGCGTCAAAAGCAGTCCGACCAGCAATGCGGCGGCAAAGGCCAGAATGGTGTATTTCGTGAGCAAGCCGAGGCCAAAGCCCGCGCCGATCGCGATCCACCAGCGCGGATCCTCCGAGCGCAGAAGCTCAACCGTTGCCCACGCCGCTGCAACCCACCAGAGAAGATCGAACGACTGGTAAGAAAGAAACGAGCCTGAGAAAGAGACGGGGCCCGCGATGCCGACGGCGACTGCAGCCACGAGCATGGCGCGCCGGCCTCCGCCACGCAGTTACTGGTGGGTACACCACATAACACCAGTCCAGGTGCATTGCGTTGCTGTAGCTCAGCAACTCATCGCGGTGAAAACCGTACCGGCCGCTGAAGGCAATATGTACCGCCGCGAACGCCAGCCCGGCCAGCCACAAAGCACCTGTGCTGTCCGCGTGAACCCAGCGCGCATCGGTCGAATCATTCACAGCGGCCTCGAATGAAGTTGGATTCGCGATGATGATAGCGCGAAGGTTAGCGGCGCGCTGTGATGGTCGCAGGGCGAAATCATAGCTACCCCCTGGATTTCTATTCGGTCGTTGAATGAAGTCGTGGCAGGTTCCGAGTGCTCCATTTGTCGCTTCTTGAGATGGATAGTGTGAGGCCACCGGCGGAGAGTTCCGCCGTGACGCTAAAAATGGTCAGCCCCGGCGGGGTTCTCCCAACTGGGGCTGTCGTTTGCTACTCATTCGGCAAAAGGACCTGTAAGCCGAATTCTGTCGTAGTGCGGTCATTCCTCTAGGCGCCGCGTTGCCGCGGACGCTCATCAGCGACCTACCCGGAGGTTTTGGCGATTGCTCGAGCCGCCTGGGCGTATCGGGCCGATACGCAATGCAAGCCTGGCTCTCGGCTCGCACTTCCCTCCCTATTTGGTCTTGCTCCGTGTGGGGTTTACCCTGCCTCCGGCTTTACAGTCGGAGCGGTGCGCTCTTACCGCACCTTTTCACCCTTACCCCGGCGCCAAGCCTGGCCGCCAAATAAGCTCTGGCGGACCTGCTCAGGGGCGCCCCCATAAAGGAGGTTAGCCGGGGCGGTATGTTTTCTGTGGCACTGGCCGTCCATGCGCCTTCAAGCACACGTCCCGGACGTTATCCGGCACACTGCCCTGCGGAGTTCGGACTTTCCTCCCCCGGCGGCCCGCCAATGCGGACCCCCGGCAGCGACCGCCCGGTCCTCCTGCCAGCCTTAAGTGTATCGCGAATCGCGAATCGCCTGTGGCCGATAGCTCCCAGACTCTTCTGCCTTTATATGAATCTCTTGTAGGCCCCGAACCATCCATTCCTCAGCCGACAGCGTTCGCGGCTGTTTCCCAGCCTACGTGCGGTCGCCACTTCGGAGATTCCCTTTTGCATTTTGACCTTCGTAGGTAAGCCAACTGAAGGAGAGGTCCATGAAGATTGTTACTGCGATTGCGCGATATCTGCTGGGGCTTATGTTCCTGGTCTTCGGTTCTAACATGTTCTTGGATTTCATTCCCATGGGGCCGATGCCGACAGGGCTGGCCGGACAGTTTACGATCGCCCTGTTTGCCGCGCACTACTTTTACGTGGTGGGCGCGATCATGGTGATCTCAGGGATTCTGCTGCTGGCGAATCGGTTTGTGGGGTTGGGACTGACGCTGCTGGGTCCCGTGCTGTTCAACATTCTCACTTATCACCTCCTGATGAACCCGAGCGGTATTGGGATGGGGGCGTTTGCGACGCTTCTTTGGCTGCTGGTTGCCTGGGAGCATCGAGTAGTGTTCGCAAGGTTGTTTGCGGCGCGGCTTGAGGAATGAAGGCTGCCCCGATAAACGTGCAGGGCGGCTGGCTACAATCAGGGTAGCGATGATCCAGTACCTCTATCTCGGTCGAGTCGCTTATGACGAGGGGCTGCGCCTGCAGGCAGAGATCGCCGAACTTCGCTTGCAGGGCCAGGTCGAGAATGTCCTTCTCCTCCTCGAACATCCGCCAGTGCTGACCCTCGGACGCAATGCCAAGCGCGCCAATGTGCTTGCCTCCGATCAACTGCTCGCAAGCCGTGGCGTTACGATTCACGAGATCAACCGCGGCGGCGACGTCACTTTCCACGGCCCCGGCCAGCTTGTCGGCTATCCGATCTTCGACCTGCGTACCCTGCAAAAGCAGGACGGCGGACGCCTCGGGCCGGTCGACTTTGTTCGCATGATGGAAGAGGCCCTGATCCGACTCTGCGGAGTCTACGGCGTTCGCGCTGACCGGATCGCCGGCCTTACCGGCGTGTGGTGCGGTCTGGACCGGCAGGTGAACCCGGGCGAAGATTTCCGGGCCCAAGAAACGCCGGGAAGGAAGATCGGTGCGATCGGGATTCACGTCTCGCGCGGAATCACCTCTCATGGATTTGCCTTCAACGTCACCACTGACCTGAGCTATTTCCGGCTTATCAACCCCTGCGGCATCACAGACCGGCCTGTCACAAGCCTCGAAAATGAGGTACTCGATCCCGCCGCACTGCCCCCGCTTGACTCGGTGGCTCACGAAGCCGCACGACAGTTCAGCCTTGCCTTCGAACAGCAGATTCTCGCTGTCGAGAGCCTCGACGTCCTTCGCGCACGAGCGCGAAACGCTGTCCGGTTTCCGGCAGAAGACACGCCGCTCAAGGTTCCAGCCGAAGTGGAACGCCTGCTCGGTGATCCACACCAGCCGGTCCGCGCCTGATCCGGAAGCGCCTCCATAAAGTTCCGAGATTTATAATCCGGCAGGAACCGGATGCTGCATCGCGGAGAGAACGATTCATGCCAACCGACGTCAAGATGCCCCAGATGGGCGAGTCGATCTTCGAAGGCACCATTACCAAGTGGCTCAAGCGGCCCGGCGACACCGTGCAGAAAGACGAGCCGCTCCTCGAAATCTCCACCGACAAGGTCGATGCGGAGATCCCTTCTCCAGCGGCAGGCGTGCTCAGCGAGATCAAATTCCCTGAAGGAGCCACGGTTCAGGTCAACACCATCGTTGCAATCATCGCGGACGGCAGTGTGCCGGCTCCGGCAGCTTCACCCGCTCAGAAATCCTCAACGCAGTCCCAGGCGCCGACCGCGGCCCCCGCTTCCTCTCCCGCGAAATCAACGCCTCCGCATGATTCTGCTGTTGCAACCGGCGGAACTCCGGTCGTCATGCCCCAGATGGGCGAGTCGATTTTTGAAGGAACCATCACCAAATGGCTCAAAAAGGTCGGCGACACAGTTCAGAAAGACGAGCCGCTCTTTGAAATCTCCACTGACAAAGTCGACGCCGAGGTTCCTTCTCCCATTGCCGGCGTTCTCACCGCGATCAACGCTTCGGAGGGCACGACTGTCCCGGTAAACGCCGTAGTCGCAATCATTGGTGGCGCCGACGCTGAGGGAGATCACACCCCCGCCGCGAAAGCGGATTCCGCTGCTACGACGATCTCGGCTAAGCGGGCCTTGGCGGCGACACCACCTGAAGCCGCCTCGTCGCCGGTTGAGTCGGGTCGACGGCTTCGGTCCTCCCCTCTTGTCCGGCGCATTGCCAAGGAACGCAGCATCGACCTTGCCCAGGTCCCCGGCACTGGTTCGGCAGGCCGCATCACCAAAGACGATATCCTTCGCTTTGTCAGTTCGCCTGCGGCATCGCGCCGGCCGGCGAAGGTGCAGGCGGCCTTGCCCGAGTTGAAAGGCGAAGTGGTCCCTCTCACGCGGATGCGCGCCATCATCGCCCAACGCATGGTTGAGAGCAAGCGGATCAGCCCCCACGTCCACTCTGTTTACAAGATCGACATGACGCGGATTGTCAGGCTTCGCGAACGTGAGAAAGCCGGCTTCGAACAGCGCACCGGCGTCAAGCTCACGTACATGCCATTCATTGCCACCGCTGCGATTGAAGCACTTCGCCGGTTTCCAATCGTTAACGCTTCGCTTGTCGACGAGTCCATCCATTACCACGCCAATATCAATCTCGGTATTGCCGTCGCTCTCGAATGGGGGCTTATCGTGCCTACTGTCCGCGAAGCCGAGCGGCGAAGCTTTGCAGATCTCGCGCGCGCCATCAACGATCTTGCTGGTCGTGCGCGCACCAAGAAGCTTTCGCCCGATGAAGTCGGTGGATCGACATTTACGCTGACAAACTCCGGCGTCTTCGGCGACGAGTTCGGCACGCCCATCATCAATCAGCCCGAGTCGGCGATCCTCGCCATCGGCGCGCTCAAGAAAGAGCCGGTTGTGCTGACCGACGCCGAAGGCAACGACACCATCGCCATCCGCTCGATGCAGCACTTCTGTCTCGGCTTCGATCATCGCCTGATCGACGGAGCTGACGGCGGCAAATTCATGGGCGAATTCAAAAAAGCGCTTGAGACTTGGGACCGCGCGATCGGGTAGCGGGCAGCGGCTGTTTCTCGATTACCATTCGAGAGCTTCGCAGAACTCCTCGGCAACACTCAGCAGAAACCTGTGTTCAGTCAGGAAAGACCACGCAGGATGAACGGCGGGTCAGAAAGATTACGTGCTGAGGTCCGAGATGAAAAAGACACTTCTGCTTTTTGCTTTATCCGTGCCGATTGCATTGGCAGGCTGCTCCCATCCCACCTATATGGCGTATCAGCCGCCGCCTCCGCCAAGATTGTACAACGACATCGCCCAGCGCGGATTCCATGATGGATTTGATGCGGCGCGCCACGATATTCAAAGCGGCCGTCCTCCGAACCTCGAGGCGCACTCCAAATTCCGGAATCCTCCGGTACCTCCGCCCGCGTCTGAGGATTACCGCGAGGGCTTTCGCGAGGGCTACCACCGTGCCATGCACGAGGTGCCCCCGCCCGCACGCTGAGGCCGATCGAAATCGCCTCAGTTACCGAACAGGGTGGAATAGCTGGGTGCCCAAGTCTCGAATTTGAGACCTGGGAAAGCAGAACTTCAAGACTATCTACTCGGCTTATCGCCCCGCCCAGGCCAGCCCGTCGGTCAATTTGCCGGTCGCGATCAGTCGTGTCACCTTCCAAGTCGCAGTGTCGATCTCGGCCACTTGGTCGCTGTGCATGCAGGAGACATACGCGATCCTGCTGTGAGGCTGCATCAGCACTTCCTGCGGATACGCGCCGACCGCGATCGTGCGTGCCACTTTCATCCGCTTGAGATCGACCACCGCCACCTTGTTTTGATCCGGCAGCGCAATCAGCAGCCATCGATTGTCCGGTGTCACCGCGCTGCCGTAGCCCACTCCATCCAGCGGTACCCACGTCGCCACTTTGTCTGTTGTGGTATCGATCACCGCCAGGCGCGGCTGGGTCTGGTCGGCAGTAAACACCCAGCGATCATTGGCCGAAATCGCAATCCTCTGCGTGTTACCCGAGACCGGAATGACTTTGACTGTCGTGCGCCTGTGTAAGTCCAGCACCGACACCGTGCCCGGCCCCACATTTGCCGTATAACCACGCATCCCATTGTGCGCAATCACCAGCATGTGGCTCTCGGCCTGTTCAGTCGGAATTGTTCCCTCAATCTTCAACGTCTTCGGATCGATGACAGTGACGGTCTTGTCCAGCTCCGTCGTGACATAGAGCATTCCATCCTTTGGTCCGAAGACCACGCAATGGGGGCGCACTCCATGGTCGAACGCGATATTGCCCACCACCTTCTGTGCAGCGAGGTCAATCACCACAATATTGGTGCCATCGGTTCCAGGCTTGCCAACGCCAGAGTTGCCATAGATCGGCACAAATGCAAGGCGGCCGTCCGGGGATGCAACAACCTCGTGTCCCGTGACCCCACCCTCGGGTACCGAAACAACAACATTGCCGCTTGCAGGATCAACAATTGCGAGGCTTCGATCGCCCTTTTGCGCGACCAGCAGCCGCGCATCTTGTGCATGGATGGCCGCTGCGAAGAAAACCAGAAAAGCACCGCACAATGCTTTGCGAACCTTCAA
>Ga0335076_10005699_pt1 | contig 12569 bp, 1 predicted proteins | sample Lox_Sample_25_FD_206717 | JGI IMG/M metagenome (GOLD analysis project Ga0335076, IMG submission 206717) | Soil microbial communities from Loxahatchee National Wildlife Refuge, Florida, United States - Lox_Sample_2.5 | ecosystem: Environmental > Terrestrial > Soil > Wetlands | place: USA: Florida...
ATCGATGCCGGACGCTTTGAGCGTGCTCGAAGGCAACTGGCGAACGACGTTGCCGCAAACCGGCTGAACGAGCGCGACTTCCTCACCGCCATGGAACGTCTACGCGAAGAGGAAAGGCTCGCCACGGTCCGACCGGCGGTCGGCCGTTACGAGCCCGAGATCGCAATCGCCAAGATCCGGGCATTCAAGTCCTCCTGGGAGGCGGCGTCCGAATCCGGTCGTGCTGCAATGGTCCAGGCGGTCTACGACGAGGTAGTCGTGGAGGGGGAAGACTTTGCGTACGTCCAGCTAACACCCGACGCCTACGCCTGCGGGATGGCGCTCGCCCTACCCGAGGAAGTGCATATGGTGTTGGCGCGCCCGACAGGATTCGAACCTGCGACCTTCGGCTCCGGAGGCCGACGCTCTATCCACTGAGCTACAGGCGCGCGAGGCGTCCGCGGCCATGCCGCGACCGGGCGGCAATGATAACCCGGCGTCGCGTCGAGTACGAGACTAGCGGCGCAGCCGGAGGCGATGGTTGCGGCTGGCCAGGGCCACTGACCCGAGCAGGGCTATGACGGCGAAGGCGAACGCCAGCAGCCAGAGGATCAGGCTGCCGGGATCGTCCGAGAGAGGCCCCTGGTCCGCCACGGTGATCGGCGGGCTCGGGGCGGCCGCGGAAATCCCGGCGGTCGCCTCCCCGTTCGACGGATCGGGATCGCGCTGATCGGCCGCAACGATGTCGGCGGTATTGGTGATCGCGCCCGTCTTGCCGACCACGACCGTGATCTCGAGCGTGGCCGAGTCGCCGTCGGCCAGGCTGCCGATGTTCCACGCCCCCGTCTTCGAGTCGTAGTCGCCGCCGGTCGAGCTGACGAACGTGACCGATGAGGGCAGCTGGTCGCTGACGACCACGCCCGTGGCGCCGTCTGGGCCGTTGTTGGTGACGACCAGCTTGTAGGTCGTCCGCTGGCCCTTGGTGACCTTCGAGGGCGTGACCGTCTTGGCGATCGCCAGGTCGGCTACGCCCCGGGCGTTGAGCGCGACGCTGGCCTCGTCGTCCTCACCGATCACGCCGTTGCCGGGCGTCGAGTCCGGGTCGGGCAGGTCCGAGGCCGTCACTTCGGCCGTGTTGACGATCTGGGTGTTGCCGACGTCGACCGTGGCGCTGATATGGAGAGTGGCGTGAGCGCCGGCGTTGAGGTCGCCCACGGTCCACTTGCCGCTGGCCGGGTCGTAGTCCGAGGGATCGCCGCCGTCGTCCGAGACGTAGGTCAGGCCGGCCGGCCAGGTGTCGGTGACCACGACCCCGGTGGTGTCGTTGGGACCGCTGTTGGTGACGGTCAGGGTGAACGTCACGGTCGAATCCTTGTCGGGTGTGTCGTCGTCGACCGTCTTGGTCAGGCTCAGGTCGGCTGCCGGTGGGGCGTCGATCTCAACCGTCGCCGAGTCGTTGTCGGGGTTCGAGTCGCGCTGCAGCAGCGAGCCGACGGAAGCGGTGTTGTCGATCTTGCCCGAGTCGATGACGCGGGCGTCGAGCTTCAGGGTGGCCGTGGCGCCGACCGCCAGGTTGCCGACGGTCCAGTCGCCCGTGACCGCATCGTACGTTCCGGTGTCGGCCGAGGCCGAGACGAAGGTCAGCTTGCCCGACGGCAGGGCGTCGTGGATGACCAGGCCGCTGGCCGGATCGGGCCCGCCGTCGTTGGTCGCGGTGATCGTGTACTCGACCACGGCCCCGACCGCCGGCGTGGCGTCGTCGACGGTCTTGGTGACGGCGATGTCGGCCTGACGCGTCGTCAGGAAGGCCGAGTCCGTGTTGTTGTCCGGGACCGGGTCGTACTGGTCCGAGTGGCTGACGGTCGCGGTGTTGGTGTAGTCGCCGCGGGCGTCGACGCTGGCGGTGACGTCGAGGGTGGCGGTCGCTCCGTCGGCCAGGCTGCCCACCGTCCAGTCGCCAGTCGCGGGATCGTAGGCGCCCAGACCGTCGTCGGAGACCCAGGTCAGCCCGGCGGGCAGGGCGTCGCTGACGACGACGTTAGTGGCGTCGTCCGGCCCCAGATTGTCGACCTTGATCGTGAAGGTGACGTGGTCGCCCATGTCGGGCTTGGAGTTGTCGACGGTCTTGGTGACCTCGAGGTCGGCCCAGGGCGGCGTGACCGTGGCGCTGGCCGAGTCGTTGGTGGTGTCGGATTGGGTCTCGTCGACGGACAGGACCGACGCGGTGTTGGTCACCGGATCGTGGCCCTCGACGGTTGCGACGACCTTCAGCGTGGCCGAGCCGCTCGGCCCGATCGAGCCGACGGTCCAGTCGCCGGTGGCCGGATCGTAGGCGCCGCCGGAGTCGTCCGAGACGTAGGTCAGCCCGGCGGGCAGGAGGTCGCGGATGACGACGTGGTTGGCCGTGTTCGGGCCGGTATTGGAGACCTGGAGGGTGAAGGTCGCGTTGGCGCCGGCGTTGGGGTCGGTCGGGCTGGCCGACTTCGCGACGACCAGGTCGACGCGCTGGTCGACGGTGGTGGAGGCCGTGTCGTTGGCCGCGACCGGGTCGTACTCGTCGCCGGAGATGGTGGCCGTATTGGTGATCGCCCCGGGGGACTCGACTGTCGCGACGATGGTCAGGACCTTCGAGTCGCCGTTGGCCAGGTTGCCGATCGTCCAGGTCCCCGAGCTGTAGCTCGTGCCCGCGGCCGGAGTAGCGCTGACCAGCGACAGCCCGGCGGGCAGGGCGTCGGCGACCGAGACGCCGGTGGCGTCGTCGGGGCCGTTGTCGGTCGCGGTGACGGTGAAGGTCACGTCGCTGCCGACGTCCGGGCGGTTGGTGCTGGCGGTCTTGGTGACCTCCAGATCCGCGGCGGTGGTGACCTCGAGGGTGGCCGTGGCCGAGTTGTTGGCCGGGTTCGAGTCCGTCTCGAGCATCGAGTAGAACGCCGCGGTGTTGTCGATCTCACCTGAGGCCACGACCTTGGCCGAGATCGAGAGCGTCACCTGGCCGGCGTCGGCCAGACTGCCGATCGACCACAGGCCGGTCGCGGCGGTGTAGCTGCCCTGCGACGGCGTGGCCGCGACCAGCGACAGGCCGGCCGGCAGCAGATCTTTGACCACGAGCTGCTTGGCCTGGTCCGGGCCGTTGTTGGTGACGGTGACCGTGTAGTTGACGGTGCCGCCGACGTTTGGCGTGGGGTTGTCGACGGACTTGGCCACGCCGATGTCGGCCATCCGGCTGGTGACGTCGACGCTGGCGGAGTTGTTCGACGAAACCGGGTCGTATTGGTCGCAGGCCGAGACCGAGGCGGTGTTGGTATAGGTCCCGCCGGCGGTCACGGTCGCAGCCACGGTCATCGTCGCGGTGGCGTTCTTGGCCAGCGTTCCGACGGTCCAGACCCCGGTCGTGGAGGTGTAGCTGCCCTGGCTGGGCGTGGCCGAGACGAAGGTCAGCCCGGCCGGCAGGGCATCGTGGAGGGCGACGTTGGTCGCCGTGTCGGGCCCGATGTTGTCGACGCCGACGGTGAAGTTGATCGTGTCGCCGATCTCGGGTCCGGCGTCGTCGACGGTCTTGGTGACCGCCAGATCGGCCTGGGTCGGGGTGACCGTGGCCGTGGCCGAGTCGTTGGCCGTGGACGTCTGGGTTTCGTCGAGCGATCCGACCGACGCGGTGTTGGTCATCGCCGAGTGGCCCGCGACCGTGGCGGTCACGGTCATGCTGGCCGACCCGGACGTGGCCACGGTGCCGACCGTCCAGTTCCCCGTCGCCGAGCTGTAGCTGCCCTGGCTGGGCGTGGCCGAGACGAAGGTCAGGCCGGCGGGCAGGGCGTCGTGGATGACGACGTTGTGGGCCGCGTTGAGGCCGCTGTTGGTCACGCCGACGGTGAAGGTAACGCTCCCGCCCACGTTCGGGGTGGGGTTGTCGACGCTCTTGGATACGGCCAGGTCGAGCGTCTGCGAGACCGTGGCGCTGGCCGAGTTGTTGCCGGGCGTGGTGTCGAACGAGTCTGAGCTGGCCGTAGCGGTGTTGGTGATGCTGCCGGCGCTCGCGACGTGAGCCACGAGCGACAGCGTCGCCGAGCCGCCGTTGGCCAGGCTGCCGATCGTCCAGGTGTTGCCCGCCCAGCTCCCCACCGAAGGCGTCGCCGAGACGAACGTCAGTCCGGCCGGCAAGGTGTCGGTGACCTTGGCGCCCGTGGCGTCGTCCGGGCCGTTGTTGGTGGCCGTGATGGTGAAGGTGACGTTGCTGCCCTCGTCCGGGTGCGAGTTGTCGGCGGTCTTGGTGACGGCCATGTCCGAGATGAGCGGCTGCGTCTGGGCGGTGGCGTAGTCGTCCTCCGTGGTGACGTGGTTGTTGGGCGTCGAGTCCGGGTCGCCGTCGGCCGAGTGGGTGACCTCGGCGACGTTGGTCGCCGTGTTGCTGCCGGTGGCCGTGGCGTGGATGGTCAGGATCTTGGACGTGCCGTTGGCGACGGTTCCAGTGATGGTCCAGATCCCCGTGCCGGAGCTGTAGGTGCCCTGGGTCGCCGAGTAGCTGCTGTAGGTGATCCCGGCCGGGAGCAGGTCCTTGACCTGGACGCTCGTCGCGTCCGAGGGGCCGGAGTTGGTCAGGGTGATGGTGTAGACGACCGGCTTGTTCTGGCCCGGCCGCGAGACGTCCACCGACTTGGTCAGGCTCAGGTCGGCCTGGGGGATCGAGTCGGTGTCGGTGGTGGTGTTGTCGGCGAGGTTGGCGTCGGCCAGATGGGTGCCGTCGTCGGCGATGGTGGCCGTGTTGACGACCTGGGTCTGGCCGGACGGGATCGGATCGACCACCGTCACGGCGAAGATCTTGCTGCCCGAGTTGCCGGGCATCGGCGCCAGCGAACCGACGTTGAGATGGCAGACGGTGCCGGCGGCCGAGCCGTTGGCGCAGGCGCCGCCGCCGGCGTTGAGCCAGCTGCCGGTGCTCTGGGCCGAGTTGAAGGTCGTGTTGGCCGGTACGGTCTCGGTGATCACGACCCCGGTCGCCGTCACGTTGCCGTTGTTCTGGTAGGTGATCGTGTACTTGCTGAGCTGGGCGGCGGTCGCGGTCGTGGTGCCGTCGTCCTTGGAGATGTACAGGTCGACTCCGGTCACGGTCGCGGTCGCCGACTTCGTGGCCGAGTAGTCGTTGAGCGCGCCGCCCGGGTCCGAGGTGTTGCCGGTCCGCTCGTAGTCGCTCGGTCCCGCCAGGGACGTCCAGGCGGCCACGGCGGTATTGGTGTAGGCGTCTTTGAGATGGGCGTTGGGCAGGACGCCGACGGTCGCCTGGTAGGTGATCGTGCAGGTGTGGCCCAGCGGGAAGGTGGCGAAGGTTGTGGTGATGACCCCGCCGGCATAGGAGGGCGTGCCGCCGTCGGCGTCGGCGCAGCCGCTCGCGTCGAGCGAGCCGGCGTACGTCCAGCCGGCCGCGACGGGCAGAGTGTCGACCAGGGTGACGTCGTGGGCGTCGACGTCGTAGGCGCCGTTGCCGTGGCTGAGGGTCAGGGTATAGGTGAGGGTGGCGCCAAAGTATGGCGTGGTCGAGCTGACCGACTTGGTGAGCCGCAGATCGGGCTCGAGGACGGTCACCTCCTGGGGCGACGGAGCGGCCACGTCGACGGGCGTGGCGCCGTCGGTGTAAGTGACCCTGGCGCTGTTCCAGAGGGCCGTGCCGGCCACGTTGCCGGTGACGTTGGCCACCCGGACGGTGACCTGGACCTCGAACTGCTCGTTGCCCGCGATGCCGTCGACCGGCACCGTGGTGTCGCCGAAGGTCAGGGCGTAAGCCTCGTGAGAGCCGTCGGGAGCGGTCACGACCGGGGTCGGGTCTGGGTCGGTGAACGTCCCCGAGAAGTCGGCGCCGAGGCGGCCGCCGCTCGTGACGGGTGTGGCGCTGACGAAGTCAAGCCCGTCCTGGAGAGTGTCGGTGACCGTCAGGCCACGGGTGGTGCCCTCGGGCAGGGTGACGACGATGTCGAACGTGGTCTCGGCGCCGATCGGGGCGCTGGCCGGCGAGGGCGCGTACTTGACGATCGACGGCGCGGCCAGCGTCTGGTCGACCTGGCTGGAGTTGACGTAGTCGTTGAGCCCGCCGAGTCCGTCGCTGCCGGTTCGCTCGCCGGTGGCGGTTCCGGAGTCGCCGGAGTGGGTCGAGCCCGTGGCGTTGCCGCCGGCCGCGTCGGTGCCGTCGAGGCCGGGCAGGCTGGAGTACGCGGCCGAGGCCGCGTTGGTGAACGTCTCGCCGGCCGGCTCGGTCGTGCCCACGGTCGTGGTCACGTCGATCGTGCAGGTGGTGCTGGGGTCGATCTGGCTGAACGTGACGTCGATCAGCGAGCCGGCCGAGTTGTCGGTGTAGGCGCCGCTGGCGCAGCTGACGTCGACGCTCGACGGCGGCGAGACCAGGGCGGCCGGCATGGTGTCGAGGACCTCGTAGTCGTAGGCCGGCGCGGTGGCGCTCGAGTTGGCGGCGGCGAGGTGGTAGACGATCGTGTCTCCGGCGTCGATCGGGGCCGTGGAGATCGTCTTGGTCAGGGTCATGTCCGGCTCGACGACGGTCTGGGCCAGCGGCCCGTTGGAGTCCTGGAGCTTGACCGGAGTCTGGGGCGCCGGCAGTGGCGGATCGGCCCAGATCGAGGCCCGGTCGGTCAGGTTGGTGCCGTTCTGGTTGCCGATGACGTTGTCGACCAGGACGTTGAACTCGATGACGACCAGCTCGGAGTCGGCGTCGCTATCGGCGTTGGTCATCGTCCCGAAGTCGAAGACGGGGTCGTCGCCGGGCTGGAAGCCGTTGAGGGCCCCGGCCCCGCCGGAGCCGCCGCCGATCGCGCCGGCCGGCATCACGTAGGTCGGATGGTTGGTCGGAGTCAGCGGCCAGGTCTCGTTGCCGTCCACGTAGAGAGCCGATTCGGGGTCGCCGTCGGGCACAGCCGTCGACGTCATGCCGGTCTGGTTGGCCACGAAGGCGATCGTGGTGCTGCCGTCGTTGAGATACGTCAGGCCGGGGCTCAGCGTGTCGCGGATGCTCACGCCGTTGGTCACGCCTTCGGGAATCACGACGTAGACCTGGTAGCGGACGATCTCGCCGATCTCGACGTCGACCGTGCCGGCGGTTCCGGGCTCCGAGGTGGCGACCACGGACTTGACCGGCGCGGGCTGGGGGACACTCACGGTCACGCTGCTGGTCCGGAGGTAGTCGTTGGCGGCTCCACCCGGATCCGAGCTGCTGCCCGTCCGCTCGGTCGAGTAGTCGCTGTAGGAGCTCGGGCCGGGCAGCGTGTTGTGGACGCCCGGCAGGCTCGTCCAGGTCAGGACGGCGTCGTTGGTGTAGCTCGAGCCCGACGGGACGTCGCTGGCCAGGGTGGCCTGGTACTGGATCGTGCACGAGCCGCCCTCGGGGAAGTCGGTCCAGGTCGCGCTCATGACCTGGCCGGCGGCCGTGGGCCCTGAGTCGGGCGCCGTGTCGCAGGTGGTCGTCTCGATCGAGTAGCTGGCCGTCGAGTAGTCGAGCCCCGACGGCAGGGTGTCGGTCCAGGCGACGTCGAACGCGTCGGTGCCGTGGTGGTTGACGCTGTCGGTGGGGTTGGCGACGGTGACGGTGAAGGTGATCGTGTCGCCCGCGTCGCCGGTCGTCTTGGAGGCCGACTTGGTCACGGTCATGAGCGGCTCCACGACCGTCACGTCGGGCGCGGCCGCGGTGTTGGAGTGGTACGTGTTCGAGCCGGCGTCCTGCCAGGACATCGCGGCGCCGTTGTGGAGAGTGGTTCCGCGGACGTTGCCGGCGACGTCGAGGACGACGGCGTCGTAGGTGACCGTGATGGTTGCGGGCGTATGGGAGTTGACGTTGGCGTTGGTTACGTCGCCCAGGCCGAAGGTCAGGTCTCGGCCGCTGTTGGCTACCTGGAGGGTCTGGCCCGTGTCGCAGGCGTCGGCCCAGCCGCCGGGCAGATCCGTGGTCACGCCGGACGAGGCAGCGATCGGGTAGCCGGAGTCGCAACCGACGAAGGCCATACCGGCGGGCAGCGTGTCGGTCAGCTGCGAGTTCAGGGCCACGCCCTCGGGGATCGTGAGGACGACCTGGTAGGTCACGACCTCGCCCACGGTCACGTTGTCGCCGGAGGTGCTGGCCTGATCGGTGGCGAGGATCGACTTGGCTGCGCTGGCGGCCGGGACGTCGACCTCGGCGCCGTCGGAGGCCGTGTAGTCGTTGAGCGAGCCGCCCGGGTCGGAGACATTGCCGGTCCGCTCGCCGGAGAGGCTGCCGGGAAGGCTGGTCCAGGTCAGATTGGCCGTGTTCGGCAGCGTGGCGCTCGGGGCCACGTCCGAGTCGACGGTGACCGAATAGCGCAGGACGGCCGTCTGGCCCTGGGCGATCTCGTCCCACTTGACGTCCAGGACGCCGTCCACGACGGTCAGGGACGAGACCGAAGGCCCGCCCGGATCCTGGGCGAACGGCACGCTGCCGTCATAGGTCATCCCGGCCGGGATAGCGTCGGTCTCCTCGACGTCGAAGGCGTCGCCGCCGAGCGGGTCGTCGACCGAGCTCGGGTTGGAGATGGTGACGGTGTAGCTGATCGAGTCGAAGGCGTCGCCCGAAGACGTGCTCGAATCCTTCTGGATCGTCAGCTGGGGCTCGTGGACGACGACCGCCACGGCCGAGGCCGGTCCGACGCTCGGCACGCCGCCGTCGTCCCAGTAGAGAGTGGCGCCGTTCTGCAGGCTCGTCCCGCGGACGTTGCCCGCGTCGTTTAGCACGACCGCGTCGTAGGTGATGACGATCGTCTCGGTGGCGTTGTCCGTGCCCGCGTTGACGACATCGCCCAGATCGAAGGTGACCTGGGCCCCGTCCGAACCGACGACGCCGGGGTTGGCGCAGGCGTAGGCGAAGCCGCCGGCCACGTCGGTCGTGACGTTGTCCGAGGATGGCGACACCGATTCACAGCCGCCGAAGCCCATCCCGGCGGGCAGCGCGTCAACCACCGAGGCGTTGGGCAGGGTGCCCTCGGGGATGGTCAGGGTGACGGCGTAGGTAACCTGCTCGCCGATCGCGACGGCCGTGCCGTTGCCCTGGCCGGTGCCGGCCAGGACCTTGTCGATCGCCGGCGCGGCCAGGGTGACGCTCGCGTCGTCGGTGAGGGGCGCCGCCAGGTGATCCTGTGCGGTCGGGTCGTTGGTGAAGCCGAGCAGGCTGGCGGTGTTGGTGATGACGCTCGTCGGGACGGCCGAGGTGTCGACCTGGAGCGTGTAGGTGATGATCGCGATGTTCGTCCCGGCGGCGTTGTCCACGCCGGCGGAAGACGTGCCGGCGGCCAGGGCCCCCTGGGTGTCGGACGGGTCGGTCAGGGTGATGCCTTGGTCGAAGAGCCCGTCGCCGCCGCCGACGTCCAGGCCGTCGCTGATGTTGGTCGCGCCGATGGCCGTGCCCGCGCCGTCGGTGATGCACATGTCGAAGCCGCCGGCGGGCTTCACGAAGCCGGCCGGGATCTCGTCCTTGACCTGGACGTTGAAGGCCTGGGCGTGGCCGGTGTCCTGGACGACCACGGCGAAGCGCACGTAGTCGGCCGCGTCCGCGCCCAGGAGGTCCTTGTCGAGCGGGTCGGTCGAGGGGTCGCCGGTCAGCCGGGCGTTGGTTATCGGGCCGTCGGTGAAGGCCGGACATGTCGGCTCGCCGGTCGGGGCCGTCACCGGCGTCCAGGCTACGGTTCCGGTGGTGTCGGGGGTGAGGACGCCGGCCGGGTTGTCGGTCCCGACGACGCCCTTGGTGATGGCCAGGACGGGCTGGTCGAGGGTCAGCTGGACGATGGCGTCGGCGTTGACGACCGTGCCGACCGAGTTGCTGGTCTGGCTGCGGGCCTGGTTGGTCAGGAGCAGGCCGTCGGCGAACGGATCTGTCGAGACCTTGACCGTGAACAGGATGTCGGCCACGCTCGAGTCGGCCGGATAGAGCGCGTAGTCGCCGTAGCTGAAGGTCACGCTGTTGGCCACCGAGTCGGTCGAGACGGTCGGCGCGGGCGCGTCGGGGCACGAGTCCGGCGGCGTGTCGGAGCTGCAGCGAGTGTGGAACGTATCGGACGGGCCGTAGCCGGCGAAGCCGGCCGCGGGGATCGTTCCGGGCGCCGAGGCCGAGTCGAAGCCGTTGACCAGCTCGGTCGCGTAGAAGACCGGCAGGGGCAGGAAGTCGGTGATGCTGAAGTCGTCGGTGCGGCTGTCGGGGAAGGTCTGGACGAGCCGGTAGGTGACGCTGTCGCCGGGCGAGACGTGGACCGGGTTCGGGATCGTGGTGCTGCCGTTGATGGCGTAGATCGACTTGGTCAGCGAGCCGCGCTGGATCGAGATCGAGGCTGCCGTGCCGGCCGGCGACGCGTCCGGACCGCCGTCGCCGATGCTGTGGCCGGTCGGCGTCAGCGTCCCGGTGTCGAGGACGTCGCCATAGGCCGAGGCGATGTTGGCCAGGGTGTCGCCCTCGACGATCTGCTTGCCACCGACGTAGGTCCGCTGGACGATCGTATGGAAGACGATCTGGACCGTCGTCGCCCCGTCGCTGTGGGCCGAGCAGTCGGGCGTGGAGCTGCCGCTCAGACCGACGCAGTTGCCGATCAGGTCGCCGCTCGAACCGCGGTTGATCAGCTCGTCGGAGACGAGGAATCGGTAGGGGGTCTTGCCCGCTCCGTCGGTCGGGGAGACGACGTAATCGCCCGCAGCCATGGCCTGGGCCGGCAGCGAAACGTTGCCCGTAACGGCCATCGTGGGCGTGAAGCTCGAGTCGAAGACGGTGCCGTCGCCCAGGCCGTCGTTGCCCATCAGGTCGTCGACGATTACGTCGTCGAGGGCGAAGTAGTCGGAGACCTGGACGTCGATGGTCCACTCCAGCACGTCGCCCGGCCCGACCGGTCCTCCGCCGATCTTGTGGACGGCCTTCTGGACCGCGATCGACTTGTCGTTGAGGGTATGGGTCGCCGGGCCGGCCGTGACGGCGATGTCCGTGCCGTCGTCGGGGTCGATCGGATTCCAGGTGCCGGCCGCGGTCACACTGTCGGTCGAGGTGTTGAACGCGCCCGTGGTCGGGTCGAGGACGGGGTCGCCGCCGGCGTCGAGCATCGGCACGTAGAAGTTGACCGTGGCGCTGGCATCGGTTCCGCCGCTGCCGGTCACGCTGCCGAAGTCGATGACGAGCTGACCGCCCGGCGTGGTCGTGGAGGGCTCGGTGATCGAGGTGAACGGCTCGGCGGGCGTGTCGGTCGAGATGTACTGGATCGTGTCGGGCAGGACGTCCGTGACGGTCAGGTCGTCGACGGTCTGGCCCGGGGCGACCGTGACACTGATCGTGTACGAGCGCGGGTAGTCGGGACCGGTCGCCGTCTCGCTCTCGGGCCCGTTGTACGACTTCGCGACGGTCATGATCGAGGGTGTGATATCGGCTGTCGTGACGTCGCCGATCGTGCTCGGGTCGGTCGCGGGGTCGTTGATCGGAGTCCGGCCGAATTCGAAGCCTCCGTTGGCGTCGACTTCGAGGGCCTCGCCGACGTTGGCCAGCTGGCTGAGCTTGGTCGTGACGTGGACGACCGCGGTCGGCTGGCCGGGAGTGAACGACCCGAAGGGCAGGCGGAGGACCCAGTACTCCTGATCCGCGGCGATGCCGCAGATCTGGACGGGGCTGCCGGTGTCGTCGACGGCGTAGGGATGGGGCGCGCAGCCGTACTCGTCGGGGGTGAGCTGCGTCGCGGTGACGGCCGCCCCGAGGTACGTGGCCCCGACGAAGCTCAGCCCGTTGTCCGGCTCGTCGCCGGCGGGCAGCTTCAGGTCGATGTACGGGCCGTAGCCCGGCTGGCTGGGAGAGGCGTTCCAGAACGAGATGTCGAAGCCGACGTTCTCGCCGATCAGCGCCGACGAGGGCAGGCCGATGGAAACGGTCGGCACGGGATCGCTGGGATCGCCCTTGGCCACCGGCGCGCCGACAAGGGCGGCCATGACTGGGGTGAGCACGACGCCCAGGAGCACCGCGACCAGACCGGTGCCGACACGACGGCGAACGGCTATTGAACGCACGGGCTTGAACCTCTTCCGGGACGCGCGACAGACCGACCGGGGCAGGCGGCCCCGTTTCGCAGGGTAGGTATCGGCGAAGAGGTTTCGTCCTCCACGTCAGTACCGGTCGGCGCGGGAGTTCGTGGTGGCCCTGGTGGCCCGAACGGATCAGCCCGTCCGGGGCCCTCGAATTGCCCGGCCCGGCTCGCCGTGCCCGATTCGACCATCTCGCGGCGACGAATCGGCGCAAAAAGGCCGCGCGCTCGTGGGTCCGCTCGCCTATCGTTTCTGCCGGCCCGCGGCGCCCTCGGGGGGTCATGGTCGTTCCATGACCCGAAGGTTTGATAGTCGGCTACGCCGCGGTGGATTACGGTGCGCCGCATGGACGAGACCAACCGCATCTGCCCCTGGTGCTCAACGCCCATTCCTTCTACCGTCGACGCCTGCCCCAAGTGCGGGGCAATCGTCGAGGGAGCCATCGCCAAGGAGATTCCCGGTCTAACCGTCGTCGACCCCAAGGCCGTCCTGGGTGTGGAGGGTGAGGGTCTCGTTCCCGACGCCGTCGACCCCAAGGCCCTCTT
>Ga0335076_10005702_pt1 | contig 12567 bp, 11 predicted proteins | sample Lox_Sample_25_FD_206717 | JGI IMG/M metagenome (GOLD analysis project Ga0335076, IMG submission 206717) | Soil microbial communities from Loxahatchee National Wildlife Refuge, Florida, United States - Lox_Sample_2.5 | ecosystem: Environmental > Terrestrial > Soil > Wetlands | place: USA...
ATAAAATAAATAGTAAACCAGCTTGCAATAAAAAATATTAAGCTTAAGTACACATACAAATTAATTAAATAAATTGTACTTACTTTATTCTCATTTTTACGCTCATTACACACAAAATATTCTTCAATAATTGTTTAAATTTAAAATATTTATTACAACACAATTTTGTAACGATTTCTATAATAATCACGTATTATTAAAACGCCAATAACAGTGTCAACAGCGATTAAACTTACTAATAATATAATAACAATAATTCCATCCAAAACAGAATAAATTAATAAACTTGTCAAAATTATAAAATAAATTAAACTTAAGTATAATAAATCTAAAAAAAGTATTTTTATATATAAATTATTTTGCCATATAAAACCAACTAAAGCAAAACTAAATAACACTCCTGTTAAAACCAAAACTAAAATTGTTTAAATTAATCCATCAAAAAATACTATTAAACAATAACTAACAAATGTAAACCATTGTTTTGAAATAACTACAAAATTGAAACCACCTACAATTAAAATAATGATGCCAAATAACATTAATATTCCAATCACCCAATAAAAATACAGTAATATTATTTCAAACTTATTTTCTAAATATTTTATATTTATTTGCCGATTAAATTTGACTAAAAATTGTAAAAATTGAATTAGTAATGTAGGTTTTACACGCGTTTTAGTAGAAATATTGACAAGTATCGAATCATTTAAATAAAACATTAACATAAAACGAAAATACGCTATAACCATAATAAGACTAGATACCAAAACAAGTACAACTAACCAGACCATCAATCCACTATTATAAATACTATAACTATTACATACTATCCACCATTTAACTACAAACCCGGCAAATGGTGGAAAACCAGCTAATGACAACACTGCAATCCAAATCAAAATTGTTTTAAGGGGGGTTTGATTTATAATACCCTTAAAATCACTCAAAAATAAAAATTGTTTAGTAAACAAATTAGAATTTTTCTGAGTTTCTCGTAAAGAACATAAACCACCTACCAATAACAACATCGAAAGTACATAAACTATTAAATATGAAATAACACCACCTATTATAAAAACAGAAGATGACTCACTTTTACATGCTCCTAAAAAACCCAAACTCCAAAAACTAAGATGGTTAATTGATGAATAAACCAATATCTTTTTTACTTCTACTTGTACAAGTACGCCAACAGCACTAATAATTAATGATAAAACAATTAATGCTATTAAAACTTGCTGTAACCACATTGTTTTCCATGACCACATAAAAATACTTAAGTTAAATTTCATAAATACTAAAAATAATAATGGTTTTTGATAAGATAATAATATCAACAAACTACTATATGATAATAAACGATATACAAAAATTTGCCAAATTGAAAATGGAAATAAACCTAATTTACAAAATAATCCACAATTAAACAAGCTCAATCCAATTAAACTCAAATAATAATTATAATCTGATAATGTTAGTAAGGTCTTAAATTTTACTACACTATCGTCAAAACTTGCTTCTGAAAATATTTGAATAAATATAATACCACTTAATAAAATAATGCTAAATAAACTATTAAATAAAAAATAATACATTAATCCACGTTTATATAATTCTTTTTGTTCAATATAAACAATTGTATATATACAATATGTTACAGCTTCTAGACAAAAAAAAAATACTAATATATTATCTGTACTTAATAAAGCGTTTGTAAATAATAATAAAAATAAACTAATTAAAAAAATTGAATTAAATTGTCGTGTTAATTTCAATTTATAAAAGTACAAGCCATATAACACACCAATTAAAACAATTAAGATACCCCAAATTAAATGATTAATTAATACCCAGCTATTAATATTAAACAAACCTACTATTAAAGAAAAATTAATTAGTTTTTTTTGTAAAAAAAATTGATATTGATAAAATTTTAAAACAACATAAACAACATAAACAGAAATTAAAAATAAAAATTCGTTCATCTTTTCTATGAATTTGAAATTAATTGAAATCGTTCTAATTAAAATCATTGTACAAATAAATAACTCTGGTATAACACAACCAAATGAATATTGTTCATCACTAAAATCATTTTGTAAAATTATTAAACCAATTATGATTCCAAAAAATGGTAATCGTACAAAATATTTATTATATTTTTCAAAAATTTATTTTATTAAAACCGAACAATGTCTGTAAAATAACTTGATTGCGTTGCTTATATCCGCTCATCTTATTTTTTTGTGTTTGAATACTTGTTAATTTCAACATTTTTACATACTTTAAACCACTAACAACTAATGAAATTGATTCCGATTCTAATATAACGGTTTTTTTTTTACTTTTCCTTCTAACTTTGTTGCGGGCTTGTTCACTCGCAATATCAATAACTGCTAAGTTTTCATTCAAATTACTCATTAAATTATATAAAATATTTATATTAACAACATTTTCAACAATTTGAAAATTATATGGCAAACAACTTATACTACTATTCTGTTCAACCATTTTTAACAAATTTATTATTAAATAATACAACCTAATATTTTTTGAAATTGCTAATTCTGGTATTACAACTAAATCACTTGTACAACTTTTAAAACCATATTTAAATACGAGCGGATTTACTGTTCTTAAAAATCATTTAATCGAAAAACCTATAAATGGTCGAATTAAATAAATAATTGTTAAAATTTGACTTAATTCTAAATAAGGAACTTCAATTGGTTTACCACCATACACACCTAATAAAAATAATACAACACCGTCGAGAATAACTGTATTTTTTGAATATGTACAAACATCATACGAAACAAATACTAATAACAAAATAGGTAAAATCATAACAACTAAACCTCCTAATTTATTTGGAACAGCTCGTAACATAGCATAGTATGGTAAAAAATACCATTCTGGAACTAAATGTGCAGGTGTTACTAATGGATTTGCAACATCATAATTATCAACATGCATAAATAAATTTGGATAAAAATAAATTAATAAAACTCCACCAAATATACAATTTAATAAAAAAAATACATCTTTTATATAAAAATATGGATAAAAACTGATATTATCCATATTTTTGTACATTCGTAATTTATTAGACGATCCACTCACATGTAAAATCAGTAAATGAACGATTACAAAACCTACTAATAAAAATGGAAAAACAAAATGTAAACTAAAAAATCGATTTAATGTTGGATTATCAATTGAAAAACCACCCCATAACCACATCGCAATATCATTTCCAACTATTGGAATCGTTGTGAATAAATTTGTAATTACCATTGCTGCCCAAAAACTCATTTGGCCCCATGGTAACACGTATCCAGTAAATGCAATTAACATCATACATAAATACATAATAATACCAGTTTGCCAGACTAGAATTCGTGGATACATATAACTATTGTAATATAAATTTTTTAAGATATGTATATAAACAACTCCAAAAAAAATTGAAGCAAAGTTAGAATGAATATATCGAAACAACCAACCAAAATTTACATCTCTCATAATTTGTTCAACACTAAAAAAAGCAAATTGAATATAGGGAGTATAGTGCATTGAAAGCAATACACCTGAAATTACCTGAATTCCAAGACAACAAGCTGATAAAAATCCAAAACTATATAGATAATTTATAGAAACCGGTGTCGGATACAAAACAAAGTGATTTAGAAAGTTACCAAATAAAATAGACTTATTTAATTTAACTGAATACGACAGGAATTGAACCTGCAACCTTCGGCTTAAAAGGCCGCTGCTCTACCGATTGAGCTACGTACTCAACAAGATAATAAATACTCCTAGATGGACTTGCACCACCACACTTCGCTTATCAAACGAATATTCTACTTTTAAATTATAAGAGTTTTAACTATAATTTCAAAAAATTGGAAAAGATGGGTACTGCCCCCATTACAGTATTAACTACTAGTTTTACAGACTAGCCTCTTTACTTATCGAGCACTTTTCCATCCCTTCACTATTATTATAATTATCATTTAATCAATATTTACCTTATAGGAGATTTTCACTCTTATTTTCACCTTGAAAGGGTAATGTCCTAAAATTAGACGAATAAGGTTTTATCTTAATATTGTATCCCTATAGATAAGTCCAGCAAATTGTTTCTCTTGAAGGACTGGATCTTCAATAGTCAAGATTAATATCCAAATAATAAATAACCAAAATGTATAAAAACAATACTCATACATTGTCAAATTTAAACAATAATTATAACAATAATTATATAATGAATAAATTTTCGAAAAATTCGTCTCTGGAACTCGTTTTAATGTTTCGAGATTCACTGTACTAGTCTTATTTTCTAGCATATAATTACACATAAACTGAATACGTGTAAATGGAAATACACCATTTAAATATGGACTATTTTTTTTTACATTATTAAAATATTTCATAAACAAAGTATTGCTATGATAATATATTTTAACAAGTTTGCTCCTATCCTTACCCGCCGTACCATAAGTTTGTAAAAAACCTCGATGCCCATAAATTAAGTTTAATTTATGTAACCAATGTCCTCTTCGATCTAATCGCGAAAACCACTTATTCCAACCAATAAAGTAACTCTTAATTACTCTATGCATCATCTTTTTTCGAATCCTTTTATGATGAGCCAAAAACTCTGCTTTACGAAATCTATTTATTGATTTTTGAATTTTTTTAACCACCTTATTTTTTGTAGTATCGTCCTTAATATCCCGAGCAATATCATCAAACCAATACCCACAATCTAAAGAACCCCAATAATAAAGACGAGAACTTTTTTTATTAATAATTTTTCCACCGGGTGAAATAAAAATTTTTTTATAATTACTGACGTTACGAAATGCCGTTAATGTCGGTATTGAATTATATCGACAAACTCTATACTTACAAGATAAATCCCCATAAAACCATGAATTAAATCTATTAAAATTTGCTCCTAACAATTTTGGCGATGCTGAACAAATTTTAAAACGGCCATGGCGTGATAACATAGTAGGTTTTGCCTTATAAAATATTCGTGTAGCAATTTGTTTTAAACTTTTATTATCAAAAAAGTTAAATTGCAAATTGTCAAAACTTTTATTTTTTACAACTTGCCGTGGTAGAATTAAAAAACTTTTCAGATATCCAAATAAACGATGTAAAAATGACGTTGACATAATATTAAACAACTGTGACTGCTTACCGTACTCTCCTACTTTTCTAACAAAATCATTAGATATAGTAGCTTTATTCAATATTTTTTTTGTTACACGCCAACGTCTATAAAAGTTTATCTTACGACGAGTACTCTTTAGTTTATCAAAAAAAATAGACTTCATTTTATTATGTAAAAATCGACGAGTTTCATAAAATGAATGACCTCTACCTCCATTCCAACTACTCAATCGAACAATGTTAGGATTTATTTTTCGTCGGGTAAATAAAGACTTTAAATTATCCTCTCCACACACACTACGACTCTTTAAAAAATTTTGCAATTTAAGTTTATAAACATTTTTATTAATCACATTAATTTTTGACTTTAAAAATTCCTCAACTAACCTATTTATAGATAAATTTACTTTCTTAGTTACCAAGTTATTAACAAATAATGTTGTATTACCAAACGGATAACGAATATAATTACTATGGCATTTATGATAAATAGTAGAATTATGTAATTTTTTACCAACCATATTAAACATAAACAGTTGCCCATGTTTTTTAACAGCTTTTTTATGATTCATATAATAATTTTCAGCAGTTTGCTCAATTGTTTCTGCTTTTATCTGTTGCTGCCCAAACCAAGTACTAGAATTTATACAATGCTTATACCCGCTTGTTATAGTTGGTTTCTCTACGAACGTCGAAACTAACAATATAAAGATGCTTTTTTTCATCTGATTCCACCAAAACTTTCTATATTTACTATGTGCTCGCATTAAGTATTTATTTATATTCCAATTTATCTGAATATTTTTCTTCGCACTCCCATATAAACGTATCAAAAAAATTCTACTTTCTGGCGAAAAAACATTTGTTTTACTTTCTTCTATTGGTAAAATAGTTCGTGGCAATAGTAAATAACCATACCTAATTAATTTAGTTTTTAATGCAACTGCATAGTCAAGACTAATTACTTTCCGTCTGGTTCGTTTTGCAAGATGTTTATTATATTTCTCAATTAATTCTCTTCTAGATTCAATTAAATCGTAACGATGTTGTTTAGGAATAGAAAATAAATTTTTTTTAGTTAATAATACATTCCATTTTTTTAAATTATTTTGTTTAATCTTTCGACGCTTTTCAAGCGGAATTTTATCCAGGTCAATAAATAGTTTTTTACGGCCCAAAGTACGCATTTTATAACGCATTCTCCCTGCTTTACCACGAAAACGCTCAAGAAGACGTTCAAAATAACTTAATCTACGCGGTGGAGAAAAAAACCAACGTCGTCGACTTTTTCGTCTCCGTTCATGTTGATGTTGAATTGATTTTTCAGTATATTTCTCAATTATTTGACGCAATTTTCCACCATAATTTTCTTCGTTATAATAAATATTACTAAATTGCTTTGCGCGTTGATGTATAAATTGAAAATATTCTGCACGTACTTGTTTTATATTTAAACGAAAATTAAAACACCAATTTAACAATTTTTTATCATTAGGAAATTTGCGTATCGCAGTCCTCATTAAACGATAAGAAGTTTCTTCCAAAACTGCAGTAGCAAGACGTAAAAATTTTAATCTTGGCCGTCTATGAATATACACATAAAATGGTGTAATTTTATTGGGATGACGAGAACCAGACCGAACACCAACTCGGATAAATTTTTTGAATGCTATATAGAACTTATTTGTTAAAAGCTTATCTACTTTATATGCTCTCATAGGTCGCCGATATAACCAATTTCTCATAATTATACGACTAACAGTTTTATCACTATTAAAATTTGATCGTTTTACAGATTTCAAAATTCCTAAAATTCCAAACCCTTTACGATTTTCTATATGACGATAACTAGTAAAATCATACGGAAAACGATAATCGTCACCACGGAATTTTGGTATTCTTTTAATACGATAAGGGTGATGGTTGACGTTACTGCGACACTGAGCACTTGTTATAATTAATTCATAATTTGTAAAAATTTTTAATACATTCTGTAAAATGTGGTCAATAGTTACTATCAACGCAGAAGGCCATATTAAATAGTAATTTCGAATTGTAAAGGAAATATAAAAACTTATTAAACTAGCTTGAAAACAAAATACATATATTGCTTTCATCGTCCTATTACCATTTGCACCATAAAAAAAACGTGTAGTAAAAATATATAAAAATAAACGCATAAATGGACCTAATAATTTGATCTCATTTTCGTATTCATATGCAAATTTTAATGTACGATGTCGAAATAAATAGCTGGTTAAAAACAGTATTAAACCACCATAATAAACCGTTAACATAATAAAATTCAATTTATTCAATGTAGTTATAAAACATACTATCCATCCACTGACAAGCAATATATGAAATAATGATAAATATAAAGTTACTAACTGAACTATACTTAACTTACAAGTATTAACAACTTCGTAAGACCAATCATTTTGATTTTTTTTTAATAATCTTTTTTGACCCCATTGTCTTATCCGAATTACAAAATAACTAACAATTAATAAAAAACCGAACAAACAATAATCTTCAAATATATAGTATATGCGTAGGCATTATTTTTTTTTAATATGAATATGATTGTCACAACGTCGAAAATCTGACTGTACTAATAATGGAACTGTTGAGTTTTTATTTCCTCTATATTTAAAATTACTGGTTTTTAAATTCCAATCCAATAAACCATTTATAAAAAATCTATTCTCATTTAAATTATCACGAATAACTCCAAAAATGTTATGATTAAGTGCTACCTCAAACTTAAACATATCAGCCCATTGATGAGCTAATTCTATAATTGATAAAAATGCTGATGGCCGAATATAACCGCATAAAAAAAACATATTATTCTCAACAAAATAGCGACCACGTAAATAAATTAAATGCTTAGTATTATCAATCCTCTCAATATTTCTTTTTACTGTTATCGCACCATCTAATTTAGAAACCATTTTACGCCCCACAAAATCTGTAATCAACACATCATAATAAGTAATTTTTTTAACCGAATTTTGAACAATTATACCATTATCATTTAAAATACCAGTAACAACTATAAAACCATTTTTTGTTATAAAACCATTTAAAATAGCCGTACATGGCCATCTTTTACTTACAGTACCATTCTGTGTTACCATAAAAAATGGAAACATAAAATATTTAATTGATCCTAATCTTTCTTTGTATAAAAATGCAGACTCAATAGACCTCTCAAATCTATTTAACGTTAATATATCTAATATTGAAACAACTGGCCGTTTTGGAGATAGGTTTAAGGAACGGAAACTGTTTTGACGCACTGAATCTTTATATCGTTCACGTAAATACTGTCGAAAAATTAATTCATCATAAAAACCAGGTTGAAGTACCGACATAGCTGGATCGTCATCAAATGACACAATTGTATTTATTTCTGGTCGATGTAACCAATAATATGGCTTCAATGAATACTTAAAAATAGTTTTTACAAGCACTCTAAATTGATTAAAAATATCAATAAATTGATTAAAAATATCAATAAATTGATTAAAAATATCAATAAATTGTTCTGTATTGATATTTATAGGACCTTTTCCATCACAATTAGCAGTTGTAATTATTCCACTCACAAATAATGGTGCTAGTATATAACAACCATTTCGAATTGTAAATGAAACATAAAAACTTATTAAACTAGCTTGAAAACAAAATACATATATTGCTTTCATAGTCTTATTACCATTTAACCCATAAAAAAAACGTGTAGTAAAAATATATAAAAATAAACGCATAAATGGACCTAATAATTTGATCTCATTTTCATATTTATAAGCAAATTTTAACGTATGATGCCGAAATAAATACGTTAATAAGATAATAAGTATTGGACTAAAATAAAGTGTAGAAATAATAAAATCCATTTTATTGTTTACCATAAAATAAATAGTAAACCAGCTTGCAATAAAAAATATTAAACTTAAGTATATATACAAATTAACTAAATAAATTGTAACGATTTTACTATTATTTTGGGATTCGTTATTCATAAAATATTCTTCAATAATCGTTTAAATTCATGATTTAGAATCATTTTCATTAATTTCTTCTTTTAAAACACGGATATGCTCAAAAAATTTTGCAAAAAACATCTTTGGGCACTTAACAGTTAACGTCCCTAAACTATTTTTTTGGCTACAATCTAATAAAATTAGTATACGTTTAATTTTAATTGTTTCACTATTGAAAACATTTTTTATTTGTTCCTGTTCCATACCTGACTTTATAACAATAACTCGAATTGTTCCTAGCCCCTTTTCCCAAACTTCAATTTTAATAGTCTTATAAACTATATTAATCAAAACTGGCTCTATCATAAAATCAGTTGGAACTGTATATTTAGTGGTTTTACTGGCCACTTCTAAACATAAATCACCAACAGTTATTTTATCAAACAAAAATATTTTATTTTTTTCACTACCAACTACTTCTATAAATGCATTAATTTTTTTTGCCTTAAAATTTTTATCATAGTAAACTTTCTCATCATTAAGATTAGAATTTGCCAAAAATGTAATTTTACACATTGTGGAACCAATTTTATCAAAAATTTTTAACTCAACACTTTTTAAAAAAATTTCAGATGTATTTATAAAACAAATTGATAACAACTGTTCACTTTCCCAATTTAGTGGCAACCACTGCATAAAACCGCCATAACTACCGACAAAATTACTATTATTACTTGTTTTCTTTACAACTTTTTTTCGTTCTATTTCTTTAACTAATGGACTTGCAGATAACAAAAAAATTTTCATAATGTCTTTAACCAACTCTTCTATAGGTAAATTAGCTTTTGACAAAGGCACTACCCGTGTAGTATTAAGAAACGTTGATGATTTCAAAATACCAGCAGTGTGATTTGATTTAATGGTGTTTGGTTTATTTAAGAACTTATCATCATCAATAATTTTTTATTTACCAATATCATATTAATATAACAACAAGCATTTCTGTTTATTATCATCTCTATATTGTATAAGATTATTATTACTCACAATTCCATACGTATTTTTACCTTTTAATAAAAACATTATACAATATAAATAATTATGTTTCAATTGTTTATAATTGAAACTTAAAAATGGTATAATTGAAAATATTTTTTTCAAGCCACGAATAGAACAGCCAATCGGTGAACGACTTTTTCTTAATCTCATCGTTAGTAGATTGTGTTGAGGTTTTATTAATTGTTTAACAATAATTTTTTTAATCTTAAAAAAAAAATTTGGATAGATTTTTTTATATGTTTTAATAATATAATCCATCCAATGACGACTATAAAAGTAATCATCTCTACTACGTGTCATAAAATACGGAAACTTATTTAAAACAACCTGAACTGCACTGTTAGTATTACCTTCATTTTTCATTTTAACTAAATTACTGATTACATTTAATTGTCCATTCATAAAAAAATCTGTTTTAACCAAAATTGGATAAGTGCGTTTATAATAATGTGTAAATAAACTAATTTTATTTATACTCACCCCACTAACATAAAATTCTTTAAATAAAGGTATCAAATAAAGTTTCTTGAATGGTGCAATTAAAACATAAATATGAAATTCTTTTTTACTACTATTTCGTGATTTAATTCCTTTTCCAGTTATTAAACATGGAATTTCCATAACATCATTCAATATAGTTTTTAAAGTTATTACTCCATTTCCGTTAAAAGAAAAACTTAAAATATTTTTTAATGATTTATTCAACTTAATACTACCAAGTAATCTAAAGTATTGTGTACCCATCCATCGACCGTCGAATTTAATCGTTTTATTTATGATTAGATTATTATCTACTATAATTTTTAACTGTATTGGCATTGCATTAAAATGTAATGATGACATTTTTACAAAATTGTAAATATTATGATACGTTTTTCTTAAAAACGTATTATAATATATTAATGTTGATAACGATTTATAATGATAGCGACGCAAATATTTTTCATTTTTTAAAAAACCATAATATACACCACCACCACTAATAAACTTCTTAAATGGCATCTTCTTATTGCCCACACATTTAACTGTTTGAATCAAATACAACTCATTTTGATTAAATTTTTTAAAACTATTTAAACTTTCCAAAAAAAACACTTGTAAAAAATTATTATAGTGCGTAAAAAATAATGAACTTAAATAATGACCATTTCGAATTGTAAAGGAAATATAAAAACTTATTAAACTAGCTTGAAAACAAAATACATATATTGCTTTCATCGTCCTATTACCATTTGCACCATAAAAAAAACGTGTAGTAAAAATATATAAAAATAAACGCATAAATGGACCTAATAATTTGATCTCATTTTCATATTTATAAGCAAATTTTAACGTACGATGCCGAAATAAATACGTTAATAAGATAATAATTATTGGACTAAAATAAAGTGTAGAAATAATAAAATCCATTTTATTATTTATCATAAAATAAATAGTAAACCAACTTATAATAAAAAATATTAAACTTAAGTACACATACAAATTAATTAAATAAATTGTACTTACTTTATTATTTTTACAGTTATTAAATATAAATGATTCTTCAATTATTATATTTATGAATAAGCCTTACTAAAATAAACTCTATTCGTAATAATCAATAAATAATTCCTATAAATCGTAATACTACCAATAATCTATAAACGTGTTCCTCCAACCATAGAGTCTCTTCACAATTAACAATTGAAAAAATATCAAAATCGCTTTTTTTTTTTTTTTTTTGGTCTAAACCACCGTTTTCTAGCGTGAAAATCATAACGTTTTTTAATCATAATTAAAACTAATACAAAATATGTGCAAACAATTAACTTACCACGACCAGAATCGTGAAAATACCACCACCAAAACCGGTGTGGATCTAAAACGGTTTTATAAGTTAATATCCAAACGTCATCATCAAAATTACCAAATAAATTTTTATAAAAACTATCATATTCAAGATGTACAATAAAACTAATAAAATACACTAAAATAACAAAAAAACATATATACACACTACACCCAATAACACCGTACAGAAATGATAGAAATTTACGAATCCGACGTTCACGCTTTTTTTGACGCTTTATCTTTTTTAAACTTATCTTGTAGTAACAACCTACTAACCTATCGCTTATACTTATGCACACTCTCTCTAGTAATATAATACAACTACAATCCAAATAATTAATATAAACAAAAAATCTATTTAATATCCTATAAACCTAGAAGCTACTTATCTTACTTAATAAAATAAAAATTCCTAAATATATAAATAGAAGATTAAAAGTAAAACATAAATTAGCTTCTAAAAAATCCAAAATAATACAATAAAAAAGCTGTACTACCA
>Ga0335076_10005703_pt1 | contig 12567 bp, 6 predicted proteins | sample Lox_Sample_25_FD_206717 | JGI IMG/M metagenome (GOLD analysis project Ga0335076, IMG submission 206717) | Soil microbial communities from Loxahatchee National Wildlife Refuge, Florida, United States - Lox_Sample_2.5 | ecosystem: Environmental > Terrestrial > Soil > Wetlands | place: USA: Florida...
CGCGTGTCGGCCATGATCGTGCGCGCGCCGTCCGACGGACTGGTGTACGGGCTGCCGCGGCGCGTCGGCGAGGCCGTCTCGGCGGGCCAGGTCGTCGCGAACGTGATCGACCCGGCCCACCGGCGGCTGCGGGCGCGCGTGGACCAGCCGGACCTTCCCCAGACCGCGGTCGGCCAGAAGCTCGTCGTCAAGTTCGACGGCCTCCCGCGCGAGCGCTGGGAGGGCACGGTGACCTTCGTCGATCCCGGTCTCCGGGACGTCGGCGGCCGCGAGGTCGGCGAGGTGCTCGGCGAGGTCGCCGATCCCCGCGCGCTCCTGCCGTCGAACGCCGCCGTGGAGGTCGAGATCGTCACGGGCGAGAAGGCGGGCGCCCTCGTGGTCCCGCGCGCGAGCCTCATCCGCGACGGGGAGAAGCGCTACGTGTACGTCCTCGACGGGGGACGCGCGCGCCGCCGGGTGGTCGAGGTCGGGCTGCTCGGGCTGACCGAGGCCGAGATCCTCTCGGGCGTCGGCGAGAAGGACACGGTCATCCTGCCCGGCAGCGTCGCGCTGTCGGACGGCCTCCGCGTCCGCTCCGCCGGGCCCAGGGCGTAGCGCGGCCCGTTCGTCCCGTCATGTTCAACACCGAAGTCTTCGGCATGGCGCTGGATCGGTTCCGGAAGAACCCGGTCCAGACGTCGCTCACGCTCGCCGGGCTCGTCGTCGGCACCGCGTCGATCATCCTGGTCGTGACGCTCGGACTGACGGGCCGCGGCTACGTGCTGCGCCAGATCGAGGGCGTCGGATCGCACCTGGTCTGGGCGAACTACCGCGGCACCGTGACGTCGGGCGTCTCGAAGGTCTCGGACGACTACATCAACGAGGGCGACGTGCGGGCGATCGCGGCGCGCCGCGACCTCTTCTCCGGGGCGACGGGCATCATCACGCTCCGGGGCAACGTCACCGTGCAGTCCCAGGTCAAGACGCTGACCGTCCTCGGCGTGATGGAGAACTATGGAAAGGTGCGCAAGAACCTGCGCATCCTGCGCGGCCGCTTCTTCGACGCCGACGACCTGCAGAACCGCGCGCGCGTCTGCGTCGTCAACCGTGACCTCTACAACCAGCTGTTCGCCAACGACGATTCGCCGGAGAAGACGATCCGCACTCTCGACACGACCTTCCAGGTCGTCGGCGAGTTCGAGGAGCCGGTGGACACGCTCGGCCGCGGCGAGGTGGTTCCGGAGACCATCCTCATCCCGATCACCGTCGGGTGGTACTTCACGCCGACCCACCAGGTGAAGACCGTCTTCGCCGAGGCCCTCGATTTCCCGCAGCTGCCGGACGCCGTCGTGGCCGTCCAGGACATCCTGAAGGAGCGGCACCGCTCCGGCTCGCTCTACGAAGTCGAGAGCATGACGTCGGTCGTGCGAATGGCCCAGCTGATCTCGGCGGGGCTCATCATCGTGTTCATCCTCGCCGCGGCGGTGTCCGTGGTCGTCGGCGGCGTCGGGATCATGAACATCCTGCTCGCCTCGGTCGAGCAGCGCACGCGCGAGATCGGGGTCCGCATGTCGGTGGGGGCGCGCCGGCGCGACATCCTGGCGCAGTTTCTCTTCGAGGCCCTGTCCCTCGGCGTGGCCGGCGCCGCGATCGGCGTCGCGATCGGCATGGGCCTCCCGTTCCTGACGCGGCTCTTCGTCCGCGGCCTCGACGTCCGCGTTTCCGCCTGGTCGGCCGTGATCGCCTTTCTCTTCTCCTGCGCGGTGGCGGTCATCTTCGGCGCCGTTCCCGCGTACCGCGCCTCGAGTCTCAATCCTTCGGAGGCCTTGCACCATGAATGATCGCCGCTCTCTCCCGTCGCTCCCGCTGGTGTCGCTCTTCGCCGCCACGGCCCTTTCGGCGGCCGCACTCGCCCGGGGCCAGACCGCCCCGGGCGAGACCGCGCCGCTGACGCTCCGCCGCGCGGCCGAGCTCTCGCTCGCGCATGCGCCGCAGCTCGCGGCCCAGCGCGCCGCCCGCGAAGAGGGGAGCGCATCGGCCCGCGTCGCGGCCGATGCCCTGCACCCGTCCGTGTGGCTGTCCACGACGCCCGGCTACTCGAGCGGCCTCCCCGTGGCCGTCGCGGGCAGTGTCCCCGCGTACGGCGCGCTCACGGTGCGCCAGACCCTGTACGACCCGATGCGAAAGTACGACGTGCTGCAGGCCGAGGCGCGCACCGCGGACCTCGAGGGCGCCGTCGAGAGCGGCTGCGCCGAGACCGTCCGCGCCACCGTGCGCGCGTATGCGCGGAGCTGGACCGACGAGCGGGAGTCCGAAGCGGCGCGGAGGCGGCTCGCCGCGGCGGAGGCGGCGCTCCAGCGCACGCAGGACCTGTTCGAGGCCGGCCGCGTGACCGAGATGGACGTGGAGCGCGCGAAGCTCGCGGCCGCTCGGGCGAAGCAGAAGCTCTTAAACGCCGAGTCGGACCGGGAGCTCGACGGCCTCGAGTTGAAGCGGCTGGTCGGCTGGCCGGCGAGCGCGCCGCTGCGCCTCTCGAGCGAGACCGAGTCGGCCCTCCGCGAGGAGGCCGAGGCGGACAACCTGACCGTCGCGAAGAAGGCGGACCCGCAGCTGAAGTCCCTCGAGCGGCAGATCGAGCTTCTGGGGCAGTCGGCGCGCCTTTCCTCGAAGCGCTGGCCGACCGTCGAGGCGTCGGTGCAGTATCAGCGGCTGCCGTCGTATTACGCGAAGTTCTACAACAGCTTCAACGAGAACAATTTCAGCGTCGGCGTCTCCCTCGCGATTCCGCTCTGGGCGGGTGGCCGTCTCGACGACACGGAGGCGAAGGCGCACGCGAGCGTGCTCCGGGCGGAGGCCGAGCGCGAGGCGCGCGAGTCGGATCTCGAGATCTCGGTCCGACGCGCCGAGACGAGCATGGCGCGCGCCGAGGCGGAGCACAGCCTCGCCCGGCGCTCTCAGGGAATCGCCGAGCAGGACGTGTCGGCGGCGGAGGCCCTCGCGCGGGAAGGCCGCGGCGAGGCCGGAGCGGTCGACGACCGGCGTCTCCTGCTCGCCGACGCGGACGAGGAGAGCGCGAAGACGGCGCTCGCCGCCCTCGAGGAGCGGACGAACCTGCTCTTTTTGCGGGGGGACCTCGCGCGCGCCGTCCTGGGAGAGGAACCGCCGTGCTCGGTCCCTGAGCGCTGAGCGCCCCGAGCTAGCCGAGGGGGAGAACGGGAGCGCCGGGCTCGACCGGAGCGAATTCGGGCGTCGCGCCGCCGGCGCCCTTCATGCCATCCGGCAGCTCCTCGGCCAGGCGGAAGTCGCCGCGGTCGGGGCGGACGTTACGCGTGTAGAGCGAGATCTTCGGGTCGGTGACGAAGCGCCACGCGAGCCCCGCCCAGGACGGGTGATAGCGCAGGGTGTCGTACGCCTCGGGCGCGATGCGCTTGACGTCCGGCAGCTTGTTCCAGGGCACCGACGGGAAGTCGTGGTGCTCGTTGTGGTACCCGATGTTCAGCTGGATGCGGTTGAGCCACCCGTAGTAGTCGTTGGTCTCCTGACCCGGGAAGATCGCGTAGTGCTCCTGGATCCAGCGGGCGCCGAGCGGCGCGCCGCCGATCGAGAAGAAGAAGGAGACGAAGAGGTACGCGAGGGCCGCCGGGCCGATCAGGAAGAACACGGCAGCGTTGAAGGTCATCTGCACGATGAAGTTGATCACGACCCAGCGGTCGATCGGCTTCAGCTCCTTCAGCCTCGGCGGCCGCGTCAGCTGGACGACGGGGAAGAGAAGGAGCCAGAGCGCCTTGCGCCATGTGGAGTTGCCGACGAGCCTCGCTTCCCAGTGGTTGGGCACGTCGGCGTCGTGGTCGTACACGCCGAGGTAGGCGTGGTGCTTCATGTGGTAGCGCTGGAAGAAGACCGAGCCCCCGGGCACGACGATCGGGAAGTTGGCGAGCATGCCCCCCAGCGTGTTCGCCCTGGGCGAACGGAAGACGAGATTGTGCGTGTACTCGTGGATGATCACCCAGAGCGCATGGTCCGCGAGCGATCCGATCAGGATGCCGGCGCCGAGGACCATCCACCACGGGCTGTCGCGCAGGAGCCAGCCCATCCCGACCTGGAAGAGGACGATCCCGACCGTAATCCAAAAGGTGGTGAGGTTCCGGCCGATGAGGGTCCGCACCTCCGGGTGGTCCTGGAGGATGCGCTTCGCCCGGCCCCCATGCGGAATGGGGTTACCCGGGCGGTAGAACTCGCCGGCGCCGACGGTCGGAGATTGGCTCATTTCCAGTTAGTCTGCGCTTTTTATCGCAGTCCGTTCCAGGAGGGAAGATGCAGCGTACCGGAAAAAGGCCGTTCCGGGGGATTGATTCGAGGCCGTCGTCCGGGTACGTCGTTCCCGATTTCAGGGGCCGTAAAGCAGCAGCCCGAAGGTCTTGACGAGGAAAACGGCCATCTGACCGCGGGTATTGGGGTTCGACGGGCAGTAGTTGCCGCCGCCGCAGCCCCCCGTGATCTGTTCGGCGGCGAGCTGTTCGATCCAGTCGGCGAACGTGGACGGGCATGCCACGTCGCCGAAGACGCCCGTGCAGGTGGGTGGTACGTACGCCGAGCCGTTCTGCGCCTTCAGCAGGAACACGGCCATCTGATCGCGCCGGACGGGGTTGGTGGGGCAGTAGTTGCCGCCGCCGCAGCCCCCGGTGATGTTCTCCGCGGCGAGCTGGTTGACCCAATCGACGAACAGGCCGCCGGGGCAGGGCACGTCCGCGAAGACGGTCGCCGCGCAGGTTGGCGGCGTGTAGCCGCTTCCGTGCTCCCCCTTCAGCAGGAACACCGCCATCTGGGCTCGCGTGACGGAGTTGTCCGGGCAGTAGTTGCCACCGCCGCAGCCCCCGGTGATCCCGTTGTGGAAGAGATTCTCGACGAACTTGTAGAACTGCTGTGTGGTCGGAACGTCCGGGAACGACTCGCCCACGTGCAGCGTCCAGGTCTTCGTCGGCAGGCCGAGCGACAGCGGACGGGTCGCGGGGCTTAAGTCCTCGGAGAAAGTCGCATCCCAATGCTGGGCCGGCCGCGTTCCCGAAACGGTCACGAGGTAGCAGCCGCCGAGAGCCGTCGTGCAATCGCTCGCCGTGCCACCCGCGACCGTGCCGTAGCCGGCGAAGGCATCGTTCAACGTGTAGGTCGGTCCCGAAGGCCCCGTGAGGTTCGATGCCGAGCCGCCGAAGCTCTCGGGGATGGTCGAGGTGTTCAGCCAGACCGGGCTGACCTCGACCGTCTCGCCCGCTTCGAGAACGCCGTTGGCGTTGGAGCTCGACCCGGCGACGCTCGCGGCGTCGACCGCCATCGCCTGCGGGGCCAGTCCGGCGGGCAGCACGGCCATTCCCGGACCCAGCATGTCGGTGCCCTGGAACGAGCGAATCGGCGCCGTATCTCCGCTGTCGGTCCGATGGAAGGTCGCCACGCTGTTCCCGCTCTGGTTGGACACGACGAGCTCCTGATGGACCAGATCGACGAAGGCGGCCACGGGGTAGTTGAACCCGGTCGAGGGGCCGCCGAGAGTTCGCAGGGGAGCGGTGTCGCCGCTCGCCATGCGGGCGTAGACCGTGACGGTCGGCGTGCCGGGGCTGACGTTCGTCACGAAAACCTCGTCGTTCGTGCGATCGAGAGCGAGGCCGATCGGGCCCGCCAGCCCGGTCGAGGCGCCGCTCAGCGTGCGCAGAGGGGCGACGTTGCCGTTCGCCGTCCGGCTGAACACGGTGACCGACGGCGTCCCCGGGGGCGAGGCGCGGTCGGCCGCGTTGGCCACGAGGATCTCGCCGGCCAGGGGGTCGAGAGCGAGCATCTGGGCGTAATTCAATCCGGTCGACGATCCCGCGATGGTGCGCAGGGGCGCGACGTTGCCGTCCGCGCTGCGGCTGAAGACCGTGATGGAAGCGTTCGTCGCCGTACCCGGGTTCGAAGTGTTGGAGACGATCACCTCGTCGTTGGCGAGGTCCAGCGCAATCCCGATCGGAAAATCGAGGAGCGTGGCATCGCCGGCGATGGTGCGCAGGGGCGCGGTGTCGCCGCTCGCGGTGAGGGCGTAGACGGTCACCGAGTTGTTGGTGATGTTCGTGACGAACATCTCGCCGTGGATCAGGTCGAGCGCGATGCCTCTCGGCCCGCTCAACCCCGTCGCAGCGCCGATCAGCTCGCGCGGCGGTGGCGACACGAATCCGGTGGCGGTCCGGTCGTAGACCGTGATCGAAGCGGTCGATGCGTTGGCGACGTAGAGCTCCTGAGCTCGCGTCGGGGATGCCGCCACGGTGGGACCGAGGAACACCGGGAGAAGCAACCGAACGAGCCGTCGGCCCGAGCCGACTGGTCGCATGTCAGCCTCCTTATGCGGGCGGTGTCCGAAGAGACCGGGAGGGCCGCGGACCCGAGGTCGGCGGGAATCTAGCACACCGTCCCGGCGGCGATTTCGCCGGCAGCGACATCGAGTCAGTTCGGCTTCACGCGCATGGAGACGGTCGTGGCTTCAGCGCTCGCGCGCGGGCTGACGTACGCGGAGATCGCGAAGCGGTCTGGCATCTCGTGCCACACGGTGCACGGCCACGGGAAGGTCACGTCGAGCCCGCGCTGGAACCAGCGGACGCCCCTGGCGAGGATGCAGGCCGGCGCGTGGGCGCCGGGAGATTGGATGGCGTCCCGCGAGGGACTGACCCGGCGAACGAGGACCCGAGGGTCTCGGTGAATCGACGGCGATCGGCCGCTGACAGAGAGTGGCCGTCAGGCGGCCACGCCTGACGTTTTTTGCCCGAGCCAGGAAACTCCTCCGACTCAAATCACTGATCGAAAGAGGGTTGAGCAGCGGACCGATATGGCCTCCCATTTGCGTTCTTCTGCCGATCGGTGCACCAGGATTCGCCCGGAGGCGGGTTGGCCGTGTCCCCGGGTTTGGGTGACCGCGCCTCGGTGGAGGCGCCGGAGGGAATCCGCCTGCCGCCCGGCGCCATCCTCGGTCCTTTCACGATCGTCGATCGTCTCGGTGCCGGCGGGATGGGCGAGGTCTACCGGGCCGTCGACTCCCGGCTCGGCCGCAAGGTCGCGCTGAAGGTCCTCCCGAAGGCGCTGCTCTCGAATCACGAGGGCCTATCGCGGTTCGCGCTCGAGGCGCGCTCGGCGTCGGCGCTGAACCACCCGAACATCGTCACGATCTTCGAGGTCGGTCAGGCGGACTCCTCGCCCTACATCGCCATGGAGCTGATCGAGGGCTGGACGCTGCGGCACCTGATCGAATCGGGCCCGCTACCCGTGAAAAAGGCGCTGGAGCTCGGCACGCAGATCGCGAGCGGGCTCGCGAAGGCGCACCAGGCGGGCATCGTCCACCGCGACCTGAAGCCCGAGAACATCATGGTCACCCAGGACGGCTTCGTGAAGATCCTCGACTTCGGTCTCGCGAAGCTGCACGGTCCGCTGCGCGACGCCGCGGGCAAGGCCGCCGAGTCGCTGACGCAGGTCGGCCTCATCATCGGCACGCCGGACTACATGTCGCCGGAGCAGGCCGCCGGCCGGCCGCTCGACCTGCGCTCGGACCAGTTCTCGTTCGCCCTCGTGCTCTACGAGATGCTGACTCGCCGGTGTCTCTTCCACCGAGCGACCCCGGTCCAGACGCTGTCGGCCATCATCCAGGACGAGCTGCCCGTTCCCCTGGAGGGCCTCGGACCCACCGTGCCGCCGCCGCTCCGCTGGGTCATCGAGCGCTGCCTCGCGAAGGACCCGAGCGACCGCTATCTTTCGACGCACGAGATCGCCCGTGAGCTCAAGCAGATTCGCGACAAGCTCGGCGAGTTTCGTCCGACCGTCGAACGCGCCTCGCCGACCTCGGTGCGAGTGCCGACGCTCGACCCCACGACGCGGATCCCGACGCCGAGCGTGCCGCTCTCCTCGGTCGTCGGCCATTCCGCTCCGTCCCCGTCTTCGGCGGGCCCGCCCCCCGCGGCGAGGCGGGGCCGCGCGCGGCGCGTGCGCGACTTCGCCGTCGCGTTCGCGGTCGGGCTCGCGCTCTTCTCCGGAGGCGCGTGGGCGGGGCACTGGTTCCACCGCCAGCAGGGCGGGGCGCCGCCGCCCATCTGGAAGGGGAATCTCCTGGTCGGTCCGACGACCACGGTCATGGCTCCCCGCTGCAGTCCCGACGGGCAGACGCTCGCGTTTCTGACGCTCGTCGGCGGCCGCTCTCAAGTCGCTGTGATGAAGGCCACCTCGGGCGACTGGACCGTCCTGACGCGCCGCGCCGACGCGGGCTCCGTGTCCAAGGTCAGCTGGTCGCGCGACGGCGACAAGCTCTTCTTCGATCGCGTCAGCGACGTGCCGCGCGGCATCTTCAGCGTGCCACCGCTCGGCGGCGAGGAGAGGACGGTGCTCGAGGACGCGCAGGGTCCCGAGGCGCTGCCCGACGGGAGCCTCCTCGTCGTCAAGCGCGACGCCTCGCGCAACTTCCAGATCCACCGGTTCCGCCCGGAGACGGGCGCCCTGACGGCGGTCGGCCCCGCCGTGGTCGCCGAGAGCGGCACGTGGAGCCTGCGCGCCTTCCCCGACGGGAAGGCGGCGGTCTTCTGGGGACGGCTCGCGGGATCGGCGGACGTCGCGCGGCGCTTCTACGTGCTCGACCTCGCGACGGGGCGTGCGACGCCGTTCGCGCCGCAGCTCCCGCTCGCGCCGCCGATGGCCATCGCGCCGGACGGAAACTCCGTGTACGCGTTCGCGACGTTCGGGGACCTGCCGCAGGCGATCTCCGTCTCGCGCGACGGCGAGCAGGGCACGGCGCTGTTCCCGGTGACCGGGAAGCCGTGGGGCCTCGACGCCGGCGCGAGCGGCGATCTCTTCGTCAGCACGATGGACAGCCCGGCCGAGCTGCTGCACTTCCCGGTCGCGGGCGGAACGCCGGATCGTCTCGGCGTCATGGCGAGCGGCTTGATCACGAGCCCGGTCGAGCTCTCGGACGGCAGCCTGCTCATTCCGAGCCAGCTCCTCGGACGCCGACGTCTGCTCCGGTCCTCGCCCGACGGCGCGCCGAGGCCGTTGCTCGACCTTGCGGAGCAGGCGACGCCGCCCGCGACTCCGGTCGGAAAGAACCTCGTCGCGTTCCTCTCCGGCCGCGTCGGGGAGCCGTCGGTGCTCACGCTCGCGACGCTGCCGGAAGGGCGCATCGTGCGGCGCCTCGAGGAGACGCGCGGGATCGCGCCGCAGGGCCTCGTGGCGTCCCCCGACGGGCGGACGCTCTACTACGTCAACGCCGGGGCGCTGTATGCGATCGATGTCGAGAAGGGCGCGCCGCGGAAGATGCGGGCGGCGAACGGCGTCGCGCTCGACACGCGCGAGCCGGCCGCGCTCGTCGTGCAGGTCAACGAGCTGGACGGCGTGAAGCTCTTCCGCGTTCCGCTCGACGGCGGCTCGGAGCTGTCGATCCTCTTCGCGGGGGCGCTGCGCCTCGCGCCGCTTCCGATCTCGGGCGCGGCCGTCGGGCCGGACGGCCGCATCGCGGTGACGGTCACCGCGCCGGACCTGCTCTGGCGCGGCATCGCGCTCCTCGATCCGGCGACCGCGACGCTCGAACGGATCGCGCTCGGATACGACGGCGACGTCGAGTATCCCGTCTGGTCCCATGACGGCTCGCTCATCGCGATCGGGGTGTCGCCCCGCAGCAGCCTCTGGCGCTTCCAGCCCCAGAGTCGGCCGACCCCGTAGCCGCTCCCTTCCGGCCGTCCTTCGCCCCGACCCCTTCCCCGGCCTCAATTGATGCGTTTGAGCCTGTCCGCGGGGGGTCCCTCGCGGGGACACTCTTCGCGTGGCCGAATCCGAAAGGAGCTGACATGAGCAGGCAGAAGAGAATGCTCATCGCACTGACGGGAGTCCTCCTCGCCGCGGCGGCACTCGCCGAGGAGGGAGCCGCTCCGATCGAGCATTTCTATCGGATCAGCGAGCGGGTCGCGATCGGCGGGCAGCCGACGCCCGAACAGATCGAGGCCCTGTCCAGCGAGAAATTCAACGGCGTGATCAACCTGCGCGAGGACGCGGAGTTCAACGACGGGCCGCAGGCGCGAGCCGCCCGCGACTGGGGGATGACGTTCGTCCGGGTCCCGGTCTCGCGCGAGGCGCCTTCGGACGCGTCGGTCGAGAAGTTTCTCGAAGCGACCGACGATCCGGCGCTTTACCCGGTCTTCATCTATTGCGGGACGGGAAACCGCGCCGCGGCCTTCTGGATGATCCGTCGCGTGGTCCGGGACGGCTGGACGCTCGCCGACGCAGAGGCCGAAGCGAGCCGCGCGGGCCTGCAGGCCGGGAAGATGCTCGACTTCGCGCGCGACTACGCACAGCGCCACGGGAAGAAGGCGGCGAGCGCTTCCTGAGGCGCTTCGCCCGGGAACGGGGTGAGAAGCCTCTGCGCCTTCCGACGAGCGCGGGCTCTCGGCCCTCTTCCTTCGGCGCGGGGTAGAGCCTCTCGAATTCCGGGTCGCCGTGGAGTGGCGCGAGGTCAGGATCACGACGGGTCCACTCGGCGTCCTTGTACCCCGCATCCCAGGCCTTCCGCAGCGCGTCGATCGCGTCGGCCTTCCGGCCCAGGTTGGCGAACGTGCAGGCGGCGTTGTACAGCACGGTGGCTTCGTCGGGCCGCAGCACCATCGCCAGGTTGGCCTCGCGGACGGAATCCTCGACGCGCCCCTCCTGCGCGTACATGCCGGAGCAGAGGATCCGCGCCCTCGCGTCCTCCGGCACCTCGCGCAGATGGTTCTCGAAGGTCTGAATCAGGCGCCGGCGAACGTCGTGCCGGGCCTCTTCTCTGCCCAGCGAGCCGAGCGCGTTCATGACCGGGATGTAGACGTTGTAGTCGGTGCCGGCGGCCGCGATGGCCTCCTCGGCGAGCGCGGCGAGTTCCTCGTACTTGCCGGAAGCGAACAGGGCTCGGAGCAGCAGGTAATACGCCCCCTCGCAGTCGCGCTTGCGGGAGATCGCGGCGCGCGTCAGACGGACGGCGTCGTCGTATCTCCCGCCGGCGTAGAGGATCCAGCCCTGGGAGACGAGCACCTCGGGAATGTCCGGCGCGAGCGCCACCGCTCGGAGCGAGGCCGACTGCGCACGCTCCATGTAGGTGCCGCCGGGGCCGGACCAGTACTGAGCGTGGGCGCAGCCGTTGGCGATCGCCGCCCAGGCGAGGGCGAAGCTCGGATCGAGCGCGACCGCGTTCTCGAACATCTGAAGCGCGAAGTCCATGTCGCGCGTGGTCCGCCGGCGGGCGTAGCTGCGGCCGCGCAGGTAGAGGTCGTAGGCCTGGAGGTTCTCGGTCGGCTTGGCGGCGAGCTCGGCCTGCTCCTGGGGAGTCAGCTTGATGCGAAGCGCCTCGGCGATCTTGTGCGCGATCTCATCCTGCACCGCGAAGATGTCGGACATCTCGCGGTCGTAGCGCTCCGACCAGACCGGGAAGCCGCTCGCCGCGTCCACGAGCTGCGCATTGATCCGCAGCCGGTTCCCGGCGCGGCGCAGGCTTCCCTCGAGGGCATAGTCGGCCCGCAGCTGCCGGCTGACGTCGGCCGCGGTCGCCTTCTGGTCGCGGAAGGCGAGCATCGTCGTGCGCGGAAAGACGTTCAAGCCCTTGATCTTCGAGAGGTCGGTCAGGATGTCCTCGGTGATGCCGTCGCGGAGGTACTCGTCTTCCTTCACGCCCGAGAGATTCTCGAAGTAGAGAACGGCGATCGACCGCTCCGCGCGAGCCGCCGGCGCCTTCGAGTCGGATGCCGCCGCCGGTCCGGAGCGGCTCCCTTCGAGCTTGCGCCGGAGCCGAATGAGGTCGGTCTTGAGCTCCGTCGCGGTCTGGTACCGGAGGTCGCGATCCTTCTCGAGCGCCTTCTCCAGGATCGGTTCGAGCGCCGAAGGCATGGCCGGATTCGCCTCGGAGAGGGGCCGCGGATCGCGGTTGAGGATCGCGTCGAAGACGACGGCCTGCGTGTCGCCCTCGAACGCACGGTCGCCGGTCGCCATCTGGTAGAGGATCGCGCCGAGCGAGAAGATGTCGGTGCGCGCGTCGGTCGTCAGGCCGCGCGCCTGCTCCGGCGACATGTAGTGGACCGTGCCGAACACGGTTCCGACGGCCGTCAGGTCCGCGCCGCGGGGCGGCGCCGTAGGGCTCGTCGTCTGCGCGCTCGCCTCGTTGTGCTCGAACTTCGCCAGCCCGAAGTCGAGGATCTTCACCTGCCCGCGCGAGGTGACCATCATGTTCATCGGCTTGAGGTCGCGGTGAACGATGCCTTTCGCGTGGGCCGCCTCGAGCGCGTCGGCCATCTGGATGCCGAGATCCAGGACCTGTGCGATCGGCATGGGATTGCCGGCGACGCGGGTCGCGAGCGATTCCCCGTCGACGAGCTCCATCACGATGAACGAGCGGCCCGCGTCCTGCTCGATCGCGTGCACCGTGCAGATTCCGGGGTGGCTGAGCGCCGACGCGGCTCGGGCCTCGCGCTCGAACCGCTCGAGCATCGGCGCGTCCTGAGCGAGTGCCGTCGAGAGAAACTTCAGCGCGACGTTCCGGCGAAGGCGAGTGTCTTCGGCCTCGTAGACGACGCCCAT
>Ga0335076_10005704_pt1 | contig 12567 bp, 14 predicted proteins | sample Lox_Sample_25_FD_206717 | JGI IMG/M metagenome (GOLD analysis project Ga0335076, IMG submission 206717) | Soil microbial communities from Loxahatchee National Wildlife Refuge, Florida, United States - Lox_Sample_2.5 | ecosystem: Environmental > Terrestrial > Soil > Wetlands | place: USA...
CGGTGTGGTGGAGCTTCCCCATCTCCTCGGCCCTCTCGGCGTTCATGGCTTTTCTCTACTACCGCTTCGGCAACTGGAAGAGCGCGCACCTGCGGCCGGTCGCGGCCGCGGCGGGCGGCTGAGGCAGAAGGTGCAGCATGGGTGAGGACATCGATCAGGGCCGGCGCACCTTCCTCGGGCTTGCGACCGGCGCGGCCGTGGGCGGGGCGCTCGGCGCCGCCGCGGCGCCGCCGGCCGCCACCGCCTTCGCGCTCTCGGAGACCCTCGCCATGAGCGGCGGCGAGCTCTCGCAGGCCATCCAGGCGCGGCGCATCTCCTGCGTCGAGGTGCTGCGCGAGTACCTGAAGCACATCGAGCGCTGCAATCCCAAGGTCAACGCGCTGGTGGCGCTCGAGGACCCCGACGAGCTCCTCGGCCAGGCGCTCGAGCGCGACACGCAGCTGGCGCGCGGGCAGACACTCGGCGTGCTGCACGGCATCCCGCACGCGGTCAAGGACCTGCAGCCGGTGGCCGGCCTGCGTTTCACGCAGGGCTCGCCGCTCTTCAAGGACTTCGTGGCGCAGAACGATTCGCTCATGGTCGCGCGGCTGCGCGCCGCGGGTGCGATCTTCATCGGCAAGACCAACACCCCGGAGTTTGGCCTCGGCTCCAACACCTACAATGCCGTCTACGGCATCACCCGCAACGCCTACGATCCGGCGCGCTCGGCCGGCGGCAGCAGCGGCGGGGCGGCGGTGGCGCTGGCACTGCGCATGCTGCCCTTCGCCGACGGCTCGGACTACGGCGGCAGCCTGCGCAACCCCGCGGGCTGGAACAACGTCGTCGGCTTTCGCACCAGCATCGGCCGCACGCCCAACGATGCGCGCGATGTCTGGCTGCCCTCGATGAGCGTGGTCGGTCCCATGGCGCGCAGCGTCACCGATGCCGCGCTGCTGCTGTCGGTGCAGGCCGGCTACGATGCGCGCGCGCCGCTGTCCATCGAGGGCGAGGGCACGGCCTTCAGGCGCGTGCCCGAGGGCGCGCTCAAGGGCCGGCGCATCGCCTTCGGCGCGGACCTCTCGGGGCACGCGCCCTGTGAGCCGGGCGTGCTCGAGGTGTGCCGCGCGGCGCTGCGCACCTTCAGCGCACTCGGCTGCCACGTGGAGGAGGCGCACCCGGACTACGACCTCGAGGCGGTGTGGCAGGCACTGATCAAGCTGCGCGGCTGGCAGACAGGCTCGAACCTGCTCGGCTACTACAACGATCCGGCGAAGCGCGCGCAGCTGAAGCCCGAGGCCCTCTACGAGATCGAGACCGGACTTAAGCTGTCCGCCTATGACATCAGCGCCGCCTCGGTGGTGCGCAGCGAGTGGTACGAGGCGACGCGGCGCTTCTTCGAGCGCTACGACTTCCTCATCCTGCCGACCGCGCAGATGTTCCCGTTCCCGGCCGAGGAGCACTGGCCGCAGAGGCTCGCCGGGCGCCAGATGCGCACTTACCACGAGTGGATGAAGGGCACGCTGCTCATCACCATGACCGGCAGCCCGAGCCTCGCGGTACCGGCCGGGTTCAGCCGGGAGGGCCTGCCCATGGGGCTGCAGATCATCGCCGCCAACCGCCGCGAGCTCGATTGCCTGGCACTCGGCCACGCCTACGAGGAAGCCAGCGACTGGGTGCGGCTGCGGCCGCCGCCGCTCGTGAAGCTGCCGGTGAGCACTTAGCCTCCGGGAGAGGGGCGGGCGCGCCTCCCCCCAAATGCGTATTCGGCCCCCCCGGGGCCGGGCGCACAATCGCCCTCCCCTGAACTCACGCGGAGGGCTCGCCATGCAGATGCGCAAACTGGGTCGCGACGGCCCGAGTGTCTCGGCGCTCGGGCTCGGTTGCATGGGCATGAGCGCCTTCTACGGGCCGCGCGATGACACCGAGTCGCTCGCCACCCTCAAGTACGCCCTCGATGTGGGCGTGAACTTCCTCGACACCGCGGACGTGTACGGCCCCTACACCAACGAGGAGCTGGTGGGACGCGCCCTGCAGGGCCGCCGGCGCGATGCCTTCGTCGCCACCAAGTTCGGCTTCGTGCGCGATGCGGCCAGGCCGACCGCGATCATGGTGGATGCGCGCCCGGAGCGCGTCGCCGCGGCCTGTGCCGCGAGCCTGAAGCGCCTCGGCATCGAGCAGATCGACCTCTACTACCTGCACCGCGTCGACCCGGCGGTACCCATCGAGGAGACCGTCGGCGCCATGGCGCAGCTGGTGAAGGCCGGCCAGGTGCGCTACCTCGGGCTCTCCGAGGTCTCACCCCAGACCCTCGAGCGAGCGCACCGCGTGCATCCCATCACCGCGCTGCAGAGCGAGTACTCGTTGTGGACACGCGACCCGGAGGACGGCGTGCTCGCGGCCTGCGAGCGCCTCGGCGTGGGTTTCGTGCCCTACAGCCCGCTCGGCCGCGGCTTCCTCACCGGCGCCTTCAAGAGCTCCGAGGACTTCGCGAGCGATGACGCGCGGCGCCTGAACCCGCGCTTCCAGGGCGAGAACTTCGCCCGCAACCTCGCGCTGGTGGAGAAGGTGAAGACCCTGGCGCACGACAAGGGCTGCACCCCCGCGCAGCTCGCGCTCGCCTGGGTGCTGGCGCAGGGCGAGCACGTCGTGCCGATCCCGGGCACGCGCCACATCGCCAACCTCAAGGAGAACCTCGGCGCCCTGAACGTCGAGCTCACGAGCGTGGATCTGGCGACCATCGAGGCGGTGTTCCCCGCCGGCGCGCCGGCCGGCGCACGCTACCCCGAGGCGATGATGAAGCTGGTGCGCGCCTAGCGGCGGCGCATCAGGCGGCGCTGCGCTGCGGCGAGCGCTCGAGCTGCGCGCGCTTGATCTCGACGCGCGTCGCATCCGGCAGGGCATCGTCGATGGCCATGCACACCTCGGCGACGTCGTCGTGCATCGCCTCTTGCTCGTCGAACAGGTAACGCTCGAGTACCGAGCGCGCCCGGGTGAGAAGCGCCAGCAGCTGTTCTTGTGACATGAAACCCCCGCCTGAGAATTCCGATCGGCACCTCAGGAGACGGGGAGCAAGGATACGCCCGTGGGCCGCTCCGGCACACTATATATAGTGTGTTTCGCGCCCCAAAAGCCACCAGAACTGGGGCCTGTCCGCAGGTATTATCAGTAATATCAGCTAGTTAGACTCGCGCGGCTCGATCCACAGCGCCCTGGCCCGCCCGCACAGCTCCCCCTTGCCATCAAAGAGCGCCGTGCCGGCCTCGCGCTTGCGGCCGCTGCGCGAGAGCTCCCAGCCGATCACCGTGCAGGCCTCCCCGATGTGCACGCGGCGATCGACGTGGGCGGTGAACTCGGCGAGCAGCATCAGCCGATCATCCGGCGCCACGGCGAAGTAGCCCGGACAGTCGAGCGCCGCGGACATGAACTCGGGGCGCACCTTGCCATCGCCCGCATCGAGGGAGGCGTCCGGCACCCAGGGGGCGGCCACCAGGTTCAGCTCCGGCAGCGCGCCGGCGAAGATGCGCAGGCCATCGCCGCGCACGCGCTGCGTGCCGCACACGAAGCAGCCGGGATAAGGGTGGTAGTTGAAGCCCGCGTAGCGGCGTGAGGCCTCCACCGCCTCGAGGTAGTTCGGCGCGCGGCGCACCGCAAGATCAAGTGCCGCCGGCCCACACTCGCCGATCAGCGCCTCGCCCTCGAGGACCCGCAGCTTATCGCCCCCCTCATCGCGCACCTCGAGGGGCGTGCCGAGCGGCGGCGGCCGGCGCAGGCGCACCGTGACCGTGCCCGCGGCGCGCAGCGCCACGCAGCCGGCGAAGTAGCCGCCGTTGGCCGAGCCGATCGGCCCGCAGAAGCGCGGCGCGATGGTGAGGGTGCTCACGCGCTCCCCCGCAGGCTGCGGAGAAAGGCGCGCGGATCATCGCCGCGCTCGAGGCACTCGACCAGCGCCGAGCCCACGACCACTCCGTCGACGTGGCCGCGCAGCCGCGCCACCTGCGCGGCGCTGCGGATCCCGAACCCGGCGCACACCGGCAGATGTGCCGCGGCACGCACCGCGTCGAGGTAGCGCAGCACCTCCTCGGGGACGGCGACGTTCCTGCCGGTGGTGCCGGTCGCCGTCACCGCGTACACGAAGCCCTCGCTCCCGGCGCACAGCTGCGCGAGTCGCGCGGGCGGGGTGACCGGCGTCACCATCTGCACCAGCGCCAGCTCCTCGGCGGCGAGCGCCGCGCGCAGCCCGCTCGCCTCATCGAGCGGCAGATCCGGGACGATGAACCCCGCGACCCCGGCCGCGCGGGCCCGCGCGGCGAGGGTGGGCCCGAAGGCGAGCAGCGGGTTGAGGTAGCTCATGAGCACGAGCGGCACGCGCATCTCCCCGAGCGCGCCGAGCTCTTCCAGGATCCAGCGCAGGCTCACCCCGGCGGCGAGCGCGGCGAGGCTGGCGCGCTGGATGGTGACGCCGTCGGCCATCGGGTCGGTGAAGGGCACGCCGATCTCGACCACGTCGGCGCCGCTGGCGAGCGCGCGCACGTGCTCGGCGAAGCGCCCGCGCTCGGGGAAGCCCGCCGTGAGATAGGCGATCAGCGCCGGCTCGCCCTCGCGCGCGGCGCTGCGGATCGCAGCGCTCAGGCGCTCGCGCCCACTCATGCCGGGACCTCCCGCAGCAGCGTCTGCTGCAGGGTCGGCATGTCCTTGTCCCCCCGTCCCGAGAGACACACGATGACGGTGCCCCCGGGGTGCTCACGCGCCCAGGCGCGGGCTCCGGCGAGCGCGTGCGCGCTCTCGAGCGCCGGCAGGATGCCCTCGTAGCGCGACAGCAGCCCCACCGCCTCGAGCGCCTCGGCATCGCTCGCGGTGCGGTACTGCACCCGGCCGACGGCGGCCAGGAGTGCGTGCTCGGGTCCGACGCTCGGGTAGTCCAGGCCCGCGGACACCGAGTGGGTCTCCTGGATCTGGCCATCGGCATCCTGCAGCAGGAGCGAGTAGGTGCCGTGCAGCACCCCCGGGCGGCCGTGGGCGATGGTGGCGGCGTTCTCGCCGAGGCCCGTGCCGCGGCCGCCGGCCTCGATGCCGAGGATCTCGACGGCCTCATCCGCGACGAAGGCGTGGAAGGCCCCGATCGAGTTCGAGCCGCCGCCGACGCAGGCGATGAGAGCATCGGGCAGCGCGCCCGTGGCATCCAGGATCTGCTCACGCGCCTCGCGGCCGATCACCGCCTGCAGCTCCCGCACCAGGTAGGGATAGGGATGCGGTCCCACCACCGACCCGAGCAGGTAGTACGTGTCGAGCGGATCGCCGACCCAGTCGCGCATGGCCTCGTCGATCGCCGCGCGCAGCGTGCGATCGCCCGAGGTCACCGGCACCACCTCCGCCCCGAGCAGGCGCATGCGCCCGACGTTCGGCGCCTGGCGCTCCATGTCGATCGCACCCATGTAGACGCGGCAGGGGAGAGCCAGGCGCGCGCAGGCCGCCGCGCTCGCCACCCCGTGCTGCCCGGCGCCGGTCTCGGCGACGATGCGCTTCGCGCCGAGGCGCCGCGCGAGCAGCGCCTGGCCGACGGCATTGTTGATCTTGTGCGCGCCGGTGTGGGCGAGGTCCTCGCGCTTCAGCCACACCTCGGCGCCCCACAGCCGCGAGAGCCGCCGCGCATGGGTCAGGGCCGTCGGGCGACCGACCCAGCCGCGCAGCTCCGCGGTGAACTCCTCCTGGAAGTCGCGCGCGTGCAGGTGCTCGCGCACGCCGTGCTCGAGGCGCTCGAGCGCCGGGATCAGCATCTCCGGCACGTAGCGCCCGCCGAAGGGGCCGAAGCGGCCGCGTGCATCCGGGAAGCGTCCGGCGATCAGCTCCTGAAGCAGGCGCCGGGCATCTTCGGCCGCAGGCAAAGCGTTCATGGGACAACCTCGCTGTGATTTTGCGCCGCCGCGCGCACCGCGTGCACGAAGCACTCCATCGCGGCCGGGCTCTTCAGCCCCGGCCGCTCCTCCACCCCGCTCGAGACATCGACCCCGCAGGGCCGCACGCGCGCGATCGCCTGGGCGACGTTCGCGGCTCGCAGGCCCCCGGCGAGCACCAGCTGCGTGCGCCGTGCGAGCTGCCGCGCGGCCCGCCAGTCACTGGTGCGGCCCGAGCCGCTCACCGCGCTCTCGTACAGCAGCCGCCCCGGCAGCTCGGGCGGCACCTCCTCGCCGTCGCGCAGCACCGGCAGCCGCTCGAGCTGCGCGGGCAGCTTGAGGGTCGCGAAATCCGCCGCATCGCTCTGCAGGACGTCGGGTGCGAACACCTCGAGCACCTCCGCGAGCTCCTCGGGCTGCGGGTGGCGCATCACCGCCACGCAGCGCACGCGGCCGCGGGCCGGCGCTGCGAGCTCGAGCGCCGCCTGCGCGCTCACGCGCCGCACCGAGGGCGCAAACACGAACCCGACCGCATCCACCTGAAGCTCGAGTGCGCGTGCCACCGCCGCAGCGCTCGTCAGGCCGCAGATCTTGATCCACATGCTCAGGCACCCCGCCGCGCGCCGCGGCCCGCCGCGAGCAGCTCGCTCGCGAGCGCCTGCGGATCCCTGCCCACCATGAGCGCGCTGCCGACGAGTGCGAGCTCGTAGCCGGCCTGCGCGAGCGCGCGCGCCTCCGCCGGACCGGCAACGCCACTCTCGGCGACCCGCGGCACGGCCCGCGGCAGGCGCGCAGCGAGCTCGAGCAGCCGCCCCGGAACCACCTTGAGCGTCGCGAGGTCGCGGCAGTTCAGGCCCGCGAGCAGCTGCAGTCTGCGCGAGTACGCGCCGACGAGCTCGGCCATCAGCTCGAGGTCGCCCTCATCGAAGGCCTCCAGCAGCACGAACAGGCCGCATGCGGCGGCCGCCTGCAGCAGCGCCTCGGTGTCCGCGCGCGGCAGCAGGCGCAGGATCACGAGCACCCCGCCGGCCCCGGCGAGGCGCGCCTCGAGCACCTGATAGGGATCGACCAGGAAGTCCTTGCGCATCGCCGGCACGTTAAGCGGCGCGAGCGCGCGGGCGGCCTGCCCGAGGTGCTCGAGCGAGCCGTCGAAGCGCGTGGGCTCGGTGAGCACCGACACCGCCGCCGCGCCGGCCTGCGCGTAGGCGGTGACGCGCGCCGCCACGTCCTCGTCACGGCCGCGCAGCTGCCCCTGCGCGGGCGAGCGCAGCTTCAGCTCCGCGATGAGATCGAAGCCCTGCGCATGGCGCTTGAGCTGCGGCGCCGGCGGCAGGCCGCGCAGCGCCTGCTCGAGCTGTGCGGCGCTGCGCTGCCGCTGCGCCAGCTGCACGCGGGCACGGCTGCCGCGGGCCATTTCCTCGAGGAAGTCGCCGCTCACGGCGCCTCCTCCACGGGCGCCGCCGCGCCGCGCGCATCCAGCGCCGCGAGCAGCCGCCGCGCCGCGCCCCCGTCGATGGCCTCGGACGCCTGCGCCACGAGTGCGCGCGGCGTTCCTGTTGCGCCCGCGACCTCGAGTGCGAGCGCGGCGCCGAGCAGCAGGCAGTCGCGGTGGGCGCCATGGTCCTTACCATGCAGCACCGCACGCAGGGCGCGGGCGTTGTGAGCGGCGTCCCCGCCGGCGAGCGCCTCGGGCGCACACAGCGGCAGCCCGTAGTCTTCGGGCGTGCGCACCTCGCGGCTCACCGCCCCCGCTCGCACGTCGAACACCGTGAACGGACCGATCGGGGTCGGCTCATCCCAGCCCGCGGCGCCGTGCACGACGAAGGTGCGCTCGATGGGCAGCCCGCTGAAGGTCTCGGCGATCAGGGATGCGACCTGCGGGCTGTAGGCGCCGACCAGGTGCAGGGGCGGCTGCGCCGGGTTCACCAGGGGACCCAGGATGTTGAACACCGTGCGCACGCCCAGGGCGGCACGGATCGGGGCGAGCGCCCGGGTCGCCGGGTGATAGTGCGGCGCGAACAGGAACGTGAACCCGGTGCGCTCGAGGGTGGCGGCGGCGGCCTCGGCCTCAAGCGGCACCGGCAGGCCGAGCGCCTCGAGCACGTCCGCGCTGCCGCAGCGGCTCGAGACCGAGCGGTTGCCGTGCTTGATGACCGGCAGGCCGCAGGCGGCGGTCAAAAGCGCCGTGCCGGTGGAAATGTTGAAGCTCCCCGAGGCGTCCCCGCCGGTGCCGACGATGTCGATCGCCCGCAGGCCGGCCGGGATCGGCGGCCGGCGCGCCAGGCGGCGCATCGCCTGGGCGAAGCCGCGCACCTCATCCGCCACGACGCCCTTGGCGGCGAGCGCGGCCAGCAGCGCGCCGCCCATGGCCGCCGGCAACTCGGCATCGGTGAGCTGCCCGAGAAGCTCCTCGGCCTCAGCCTGCGTCAGGTCGCGCCGTGCCAGCAGGCGCGCGAGGAACTCACGCGGTGGCGGCACGAGTCGCTCCGCTGTCGGTGGCCTGCGCCCGCTCACCGGCGCTGAACTGCAGGAAATTGCCGAGCAGTCGCGGACCTTCGGGAGTGAGGATGCTCTCGGGATGAAACTGCACGCCCTCGACGCTCAGGGTGCGGTGGCGTACGCCCATGATCTCCCCCTCCGCGGTGCGCGCGCTCACCTCCAGCTGTGCCGGCACGCTCTGCGGGGCGGCGATGAGCGAGTGGTAGCGCCCCACCTCGCACGGCTCGGGGAGACCGGCGAACAGCGTGCGTCCGTCGTGGCGCACCAGGCTCGTCTTGCCGTGCATGAGGCGCGCGGCGCGCACCACCTTGCCGCCGAAGACCTCCACGATCGACTGGTGGCCGAGGCACACGCCGAGCACCGGGATGCTGCCGGCGAAGGCGCGGATCATGTCCATCGACACCCCGGCGTCGTAGGGGGTGCCGGGACCGGGCGAGATGCACAGGTGGGTGGGCGCGAGCGCGCGCGCGGCTTCGGGGGTCAGGGCGTCGTTGCGGTAGACGCTCACCTCGGCGCCGAGCACCAGGAAGGCCTGCACCAGGTTGTAGGTGAAGGAATCGTAGTTGTCGATCAGCAGCAGGCGCGGCTTCATAACCCCTCCTGGGCCAGCTCGAGCGCGCGCGCCATGGCGCCGCTCTTGGCCAGTACCTCTTCGTGCTCGGTCTGCGGCACGCTGTCGGCGACGATGCCGGCCCCGGCCTGGTAGCTGTACTCATCGCCGCGGAACACCAGCGTGCGGATGGTGATGGCGTGGTCCATGTCGCCGCCGGCGCCGAAGTAGCCCACGGTGCCGCCGTAGAGCCCGCGGCTCACCGGCTCGAGCTCGTCGATGATCTGCATGGCGCGCACCTTGGGCGCCCCGACCAGGGTGCCGGCCGGGAAGGTGGCGGCGAAGAGATCAAAGGCATCGCGCCCCGGGGCGAGCTCGCCGTGCACGCCGCTCACCATGTGCATGACGTGGCTGTAGCGCTCGATGGCGCGGTAGGGCTCGACCCGCACGCTGCCCGCGCCCGCCACCCGCCCGAGGTCGTTGCGCGCCAGATCCACCAGCATGACGTGCTCGGCGTTCTCCTTCGGATCGGCGAGCAGCTCGCGCTCGCGCGCGCGGTCGCTTGCCACATCAGGGCCACGCGGCCGCGTGCCGGCGATCGGGCGCAGCTGCGCGTGGCGGCCGTTGAGCTTCACCAGCGCCTCGGGCGAGGAGCCGACCACCGCCACATCGCCCAGGGCGCAGTAGTACATGTAGGGCGAGGGGTTGATGAGGCGCAGCGCGCGGTAGGCCTGGAACGGGTCGAGCTCGTGCTGGCCGGAGAAGCGGCTGGCGAGCACCAGCTGGTAAACATCCCCGGCGGCGATGTACTCCTGCGTGCGACGCACGCCCTCGAGATAGTCCGCGCGCGGAAACGCGGTGCTCGGCGGCGCGTAGCGCCCCGGGCGCGGTCCCGCGGGCAGCGCGCCGCGCAGCGCGCGCACCACTTCGCGCCGCAGCGAGCGGCGCTCTTCCTCGGAACCGGCGTGCATGAGCGCGATGCCGCGTGTCAGGTGATCGAACACCAGCACCGAGCGCGGCGCCACGTAGTGCAGCAGCGGCACCCCGCTGCCGCGCCCGTCGCGCAGCGGCAGCCGCTCGAAGTGCCGCACCACGTCGTAGGCGGCGTAGCCGACCAGGCCGCCGGCGAGCGGCACGCCGGCGATGTCGGGGGCGGGCTTGGGCGCCTGCGCGAGTGCCGCGCGCAGCCCCTCGAGGAGCTGCCCGGCATTCTCGGGCGCCGCGCGCCGCTCGGCGCCGATGGCGAAGAGCCCCTGATCGAGGCGCACCTCGAGCGCATCGCCGAAGCCGATGAAGGAGTAGCGCGCCAGGCGCTCGCCACCCTCGACGCTCTCGAGCAGGAAGCGCGGCGCGAAGGCGCCGAGCTTCATGAACGCCGAGACCGGCGTGTCGAGGTCACCGGCGATGTCGAACAGTGCTTGCACGAGGTCCTTTCCGATTTCTACAGGCAACAAAAAACCCATCCCCGGGTATTCCGGAGATGGGTTCGGGTTCTTGGGATCCTAAACTTGCGAGACGCAGCTAACCGTCAGCCCACTCCGTTATGAGCTGCGCCACCACCAAAGACGCGTGCGGGCTGCGATCCGTGACATGAGAACGAGTATCGCCGTGGGGCGCGGCGGGCGTCAAGAACTCCCCGCCCCGCCCGCGCCGCGCAACCCCTTGATCTACTTGAGGCACACCGCCTCGACGTTGTTGCCATCCGGGTCGATGAGGAACGCGGCGTAGTAGCTCGGCCCGTAATCCGCCCGCAGCCCCGGGGCCCCGTTGTCGCCGGCCCGCAGCCTCAGCCCCGCGCGGTGGAAGGCGTCCACCGCGCTGCGGCTGTTGGCTTTGAACGCGAGGTGCACCGGGGTATGGACGGCGTCATCGGCCGCGAGCCACAGAGCCGGCGCCCCCTGGGGGCCGAGCCCCGCCCCGGCGGCATCCTGCGAGGCCAGCACGTGGCCGAGCTCGCCGAGCACCGCGCTGTAGAAGCGCACGCTCGCCTGCAGATCCTTCACCTTGAGTCCGACGTGATCGTACATGGGAATACTCCTTGCCTCCTGAGTCGGCCGGCGCGCAGGCGCCCGACCGCGCGGGAGAGCCTAGGGGCGCGGCGCGAGGCGATCTTGGAGAATCTTGCGCTCCGTGCGGCTCGCGCGGCGGAACTCGCGCGGCGTGCTGCCGGCGGCCCGGCGGAAGGTGCGCACGAAGTTCGACAGGTCGCCGAAGCCGACGGCGTAGGCGATGTCGGCGATCGGGAGGGCCTCCTGCGCCAGGAGCCGCGCCGCGTGGCGCAGCCGCGAGCGCACCAGGTACTGGTGCGGGGTCACCCCCGTGACCTCAGCGAAGGTGCGCAGGAAATGGAAGGCGCTGACGCCGCCCTCGCGTGCGAGGCGCTCGAGCGTGAGCGCCTCGCTCGCATGGGCCTCGAGCCACAGCGCGACCCGCACCGCACGGCGGCGGTCGCGCACGCCGATGCGCCGCTGCGGCCGCGGCGCGCCGCACAGCCCGAGGTAGCGCGCCGCGAGCAGCGCGCCGGCCTCATCGAGCGCCAGGCCGTTATCGGCGCCGGCCGCCTGGGCGCGCTCGCCGAGTACCGCCAGCTGCGCCACGGGCGGCAGGGCGCCCGACTCCCAGCGTGCGGCCGCGATGCCGAGCGCATCGAGCCCGGCGTCACTGAAGTGAAACGACAGGCACTCATCGCCCGCGCCGTGATGCTCGTGCGTGCACACGAACTCATCCCCGCTGCGCCCGACCATGAGCGCACCGGCGATGAGCTCGTAGGCGCGCCCGCGCGTGCGGTAGCCGAAGCTGCCGCGGCGCACGTACGAGAGGCAGTAGCTGCCGTGCCGCTCGGTGAACGGGCGGTCGGCGGGACCGGCACGGCAGCGGTAGTCGATCACCCGCAGTGCGCCGTCCCTGAGCACGGTGGCCTCGGGCATGGCGCGGATCATGCGCCCGCGGCGGCACGGCCGGCAAAGCGGCGGCGGCGGCGCGCTTTTCGCTACAATGCCGGCCCCCCGCCCCCGGAGTGCTGCCGCCCGTGAGCTTCAAGGAACTGCTGGACCACTGGCGCAGCGGGGCGAGCGCCCCGCGCACCGCGCGCACCTACGCCGTGCGGCTGCCGCTGGATGACGCCGCGCGCCTCGGCGCGCTCGCCGACATGTTTCCCGGCCGCAGCAGCGAGCAGCTGATCACGGAGCTCCTCGGGGTGGCGCTGCAGGAGCTCGCGGCCGCGATGCCCTACGAGCCGGGCGCACGCGTCATCTCCACCGATGATCAGGGCGACCCGGTGTACGAGGACGTCGGCCCGACGCCACGCTTCATGGCACTGACGCGCGCGCACCGCCGGACGCTGGCGGCCGCGCGCGGCGGCGCGCCGCGCGCCCGACCCGCCAAGGGCAAGGGCAAGGGCAAGGCGCGCTGATGCCCTCCTTCGACGCCGTCTCCGAGCTCAACGCCCACGAGGTCGCCAACGCGGTCGACCAGGCCGGCCGCGAGCTCACGCAGCGCTTCGACTTCAAGGACACCGGGGCGCGCTTCGAGCTCAAGGAGTTCACGGTCACGCTGCACGCGCAGGTGGACTTTCAGCTCAAGCAGATGCTCGAGATCCTCAAGGCGCGCCTCGCCAAGCGCGGCATCGACCTCGTGTGCCTGGATATC
>Ga0335076_10005705_pt1 | contig 12566 bp, 9 predicted proteins | sample Lox_Sample_25_FD_206717 | JGI IMG/M metagenome (GOLD analysis project Ga0335076, IMG submission 206717) | Soil microbial communities from Loxahatchee National Wildlife Refuge, Florida, United States - Lox_Sample_2.5 | ecosystem: Environmental > Terrestrial > Soil > Wetlands | place: USA: Florida...
GAGGCCGAGGCGAGCGCGCCGTAGGCGCCATCCGCGTGGAACCAGAGGCCCTCGGAGGCGCAGAGGTCGGCCAGCTCGTCGAGCGGGTCGACGGCGCCCGTGTTCACGGTGCCCGCGTTGCCGACCACGATCGCCGGCCGGAGCCCGGCCCTCCGGTCGTCGGTGATCGCCCGCCTCAGCCGGTCGACGCGGATCCGGAAGCGGTCGTCGGTCGGGACCTTCCGGAGCTGCTTGCCGCCGATCCCGAGGAGGTCCACCGCCTTGTCCACGCAGTTGTGCGCCTCGTCCGACGCGTAGACGACGAGCGGCGGCGCTCCGGCGAGGCCGTCCTCGCGCACCCGGGGCGCCATCGCCCGACGCGCGGCGGCGAGCGCGGTGAGGTTCGCCATCGAGCCGCCCGAGGTCAGGATGCCCTCCGCGCCGCGCGGAAGGCCGAGGATCTCGGCGAGCCAGGCCACGACCCGCCTCTCCACGTGGATCGACGCGTGGTCGCCGCCCCAGCAGTTGCTGTTCATCGCCGAGGCGAGGTAATCGGCCACGGTCCCGACGGGGTCGGCGGTCGCGTTGATGAAAGCGAAGAAGCGGGGGTGCGAGTTGCCGAACGGGTGGGCGAGGACGAGGTCCCGGATCGACTCGAGCACGGCCTCGATCGGCTGCCCGTCCTCGGGCAGCGGCTCGTCGAAGGCGGCCGCGGCTTCGCCCACCTTGCCGAAGACCGGCCGCGCGAGGAGCCCCGCTCGGTGGTCGGCCACGAGGTCCGCCGCCCGGTAGCCGAGCCGGCGCACCGCCTCGGGGTCGAGATCGAAGTCGTCCATGCGCTCCGCCTTGAGACGAGGCCCGGGCGGAGCGTAGCATGCCGGTCGCCGTGCCCGGGTGGCCGCGGGCGCGTCCGAGAGAGGCCGGAGAGGAGAACCACGATCCGGCGGGGGTCGCGTGGGCAGCAGGGGCAGGGGCTACCGGACGGTCGAGTTCGAGGGCTTCCAGATCCTCGTCGGGAAGGCCGACGCCGACAACGACCGGCTGACGTTCGGCATCGCCGAGCCTCGCGACTTCTGGCTCCACGTGGCCGGTCCGGCGGGCAGCCACGTGATCGTCCGGAACCCGCTCGGCCTCGACGAGCTGCCCCGCTCGGTGGCCGAGCGCGCGGCCCAGCTCGCGGCCTGGCACTCGAAGGCCCGCGGGTCGCGAGGCAAGGTGGAGGTGCACCTCTGCCGCGTGGCCGACGTCCGGAAGCCGAGGGGCTTCGCCGCCGGCCAGGTCCTGCTCAAGCGCTGGGAGGCCGTGCGGGTCTACCCGAAGGGCCTCGACGAGCCCGAGGCCGGGTGAACCCGCGCGGGAACGGCGGCGTCTGGCCTTCCGAGGCGGAGAGGTGCTCCTGGATGGCGCGATCCCGGTCGGCTGGACCCCGTCGGACGGCCTCGAGGCCACCGCGGGGCGGGGCGGACCGGTGAGCCTGGACCCGGCGCTCGAGCGCGAGTTCGAGGAGCGCGTCTGCGACTCCACCACCCTGGCGTTCCGGGTGGCGATGGGGGTCCTGCGGCGGCGCGAGGACGCCGAGGACGTGGCCCAGGACGCGTTCCTCCGCGCGCACCGGGCGTTCGGGTCGTTGCGGGACCGCGACCGGTTCCGGGCCTGGCTGGTGCGGACAGCCTTCCGGCTCGCCCTCGATCGCCTCCGGAGCGAGAAGCGGAGGGCGCGGCGCCAGGACGAGCTGGTCCTGGAGCCGCGAGTTCGCGTCGCGTCGGTCGAGGACGACTTGGCGCGGCAGCAGCTTCGGGAGAAGGTGGGCGAGGCGGTCGACGCGCTACCAGAGAAGCTGCGGATCGTGACGGTGCTGGCGGCGATCCGGGAGCACGACGTGGCCTCCGTGGCGCGGCTCCTCGAGCTGCCGGAGGGGACCGTGAAGTCCCGGCTGCACCTGGCGCGGAAGGCCCTGGCGGAGAGGCTGAGATGGCTTGTGAGCGATACCGCGAAGCGCTAGCGGACGTGGCGGCTGGCGTGCCGGCCCCGGCCGCTGTCGAGGAGCACCTCGGCTCGTGCGCGGGGTGTCGGGAGGAGCTCGCGGTCCGGCGTCGGGCGCTGGCTCTCGCCGACGAGGAGCTGGCCGCGCTCCTCTCGGCCGAGCCGTCTCCGAGCTTGACTGCCCGCATCCGGCAGGAGGCGGCCAGGCCTTCGTCCGCGCCGGTGCTGCGGTTCGCCTGGCTCTGGCCGGCAACGGCCGCCGCGGCGGCCGCCGCTGCGCTTCTGGTCGCCCTGGTCGTGTGGCTGGGACGTGGCCCGTCGCCCTCGCCAGAGGCCCGCGTGGCCGTCCATGCCCCCGTCGTCCCGAGGGACTCTGCCTCGCCAGGTCGCGAAGGATCCGCCACACGCCCCATGCCGCGGGCGGCTCCCCGGCCGGCGCCCGAGGGATCCACTGGCTCGCCGTACCCCTCGCCGCCCCGCCGGCCACCGGCTGCGCGGCCCGACGTCCTTCGCGAGCCCGAAGTCCTCGTCCCGCCCGGCGGAGGAGAGGCCCTGCTGCGGCTCGTGGCCATCGTTCACCGCGAGCGCCTGTCGCCGGCCGGCCTCGCCGCCGCCGGCCAGCCTGCGCCCGAGCTCACGGAGCTGGTGCCCCTCGACATCAAGCCGCTCGAGATCGTCCCGCTCGACCCGGCCGAGACCTCAGGGACATAGCAAAGGAGAACGCCATGATCCGTCGCTTGCTTTTCCCACTCGGCACCGCGGCCGCCCTCGCCGCGCTGTCGGGGAGCGTTGGTGCGCAGGAGAATCCGAAGCCCGAGACGGCGAAGCAGGCGCCGAAGGCGGAGACCGCCAAGGAGGGGGCGGCCGAGCCGAACGGGCCACACGGCATCACCCTGCGCGTCCAGCTCGTGATCACCCGCTTCCAGGGTGAAAGGAAGGTGGCGAGCCTCCCGTACACGCTTCTGGTCACCACGGGCGGCGGCCGTGCACGCATGCGGATGGGTGTCGACACGCCCGTGGCCGTGGCGACCGCGGCGCCTGGGAGCGGCAAGCCCTTGACCACGAGCTTCGAGTATCGCAACGTCGGCACGAACATCGACTGTGCGGCGTGGGACAAGGGAGACGGCCGCTATCAGTTGAACATCGGGCTCGAGAACTCTTCGGCGTTGGCGCTCGAAAAAGGCCCATCGGGTGGCGCGAGCCCAGGCGGTCCTCCTGTGGATGCGAACCCGACCGGCAGTCCGCTCTTCCGCCGATTTGACGCGAACCTCGATCCGTGGCTGCGCGACGGCCAGAGCGTGCAGACGGTCGCCTCCACCGACCCGGTCACTGGCGAGGTGGTCAAGGTCGACGTGACGCTCAACGTGGTCAAGTGAGGGGCCGCGCCACCGGCCTCGACCCGGCCTGGACAGGGGAGGCACGCAGAAGGGAGAATCGCGCACGGTTCTCCGGCGTCCACAGTCGTCGAGGAGTGTCGCCCCATGGCGCATTCGTCCCTGAACACGCGCGTCCCGCAGCTCGAGCGCACGGCAAGGTCCTCTGGCCCTCGCGAGGGACCCGCCGCCAGCGCCCTCCTGTGGACGGCCCCGATGGTCGTCCTGATCTCCTGCCTCGTCGCCGCGATCAACGCGCAGGACTCGCAGCCTTCCGTCCGGTTCCCCGTCGGTGGCGCCGACCAACAGTGGACGGTGACTCGCGGGAAGGCCGTCCCGGATCCGAGCGCAGCTCACGCCGGGGACACGTCGCTCCGCCTGGAGGCGGCGGCCGGGATCCCGGGGGATGCGGGCGTGAGCTCGGCGCCGATGTCGCTCACCATCGGCCGGCGCTACGAGCTGAGCGGCTGGGTGCGAACCGATGGTCTGACCGTGCGGGACCTGGATCGCTCCCCCATTGGCTCGGGCGCGATGCTGACGATGGCTTCCATGCCCTTCGACGTCCACTCCGCCTCGGCCGGGGGGACACGCGACTGGACGCGCCTCGTCTTCCGCTTCGTGGCGAGCCGCGCGCAGGACGCGATCCTGCTCACCGCGGGCCAGGGCGGCGTCCTCGGCGGAAGAGCCTGGTTCGCGGGCGTGCGTCTGGACGAGGCCTCGTCTGCGGACGAGTGGCCGGCAAAGGAGGCGGTGCGGACGTTCGGGCCGGCCTACCGGTATCCCGCGCGAGGATGGATCTACCTGCACGTCGAGGGCCGTCCGTACGATCGCGGCTACCAGCACGGGTACCTCATGGCGCGCGAGATCCCCGAATACCTCGAACGCTGCGCGTACGAGCTCGGAGGCAAGGCTGACGCCCGGAGCTGGGACCCCTACCGCACCGCGGCGAGCGCCCTCTTCCTGCGCGGCTTCGACCGGGAGATCCTGGAGGAGATGCGTGGCATCGCGGAGGGCGCCAACGCGAACGGCGCCAAGTGGCTCGACCGCCCGCTCGATCTGACGGACATCGTCGTGGCGAACACGGTGGTGGAGCTGGGCGAGCTGCGGGAGGCCGTCAACGTGACCCCCACCGGGCTCGAGGGCCTCCGCTTCGATCCTCCCCCCTATGCGCGGCGGCCGCCGACGGACCGCCCTCCGGACCACTGCAGCGCCTTTGCCGCGACCGGTGAGGCGACGCGGGACGGCAAGATGGTCGTCGGCCACGTCACCTGGTGGTCCTTGACGCTCGCGGAGCAGACGAACGTGATGCTGGACATCCGGCCGGACACGGGCCACCGCCTGCTCATGCAGAGCTATCCCGGCGGCATCGAGAGCGGCACGGACTGGTATCAGAACGATGCCGGCGTCGTGCTCACGGAGACGACGATCCGACAGACGCCCTTCCACATCGAAGGCACGCCGGTGGCCTTCCGGGCGCGGCGCGCCATCCAGTACGGCGGCGACATCGATTCGGTGGTTCGCGAGCTCGGGACGCGCAACAACGGCCTCTACACCAACGAGTGGATCATCGGCGACGCGAAGACGAACGAGATCGCGATGTACGAGCTGGGCACGAGATCGTCCCGGCTCTGGCGCAGCTCGAAGAAGGAGTGGTTCGGAGAGACGCCGGGGTTCTACTGGGGCGACAACAACGCCAAGGACCTGGCGGTGAGGCTGGAGACCCAGCCCGATCCGCAGGGGACGGAGTACGTGCCCTACGTGCCGGCGGAGCGCGACCTCGCCTGGCAGGGCCTCTACCGCAGGTTCAAGGGCCGGATCGACGAGCAGTTCGCCTTCCTGGCCTTCCGATCGGCGCCTCTGGTTTCGGTGCCCACCGTGGATGCGAAGGTCACCTCCGCCGACATGGCGAGCCGGCTGATGGTCTGGGCGCAGATCGGACGCCCGAACGAGAGCGCGTGGGTGCCTCAGCCTGCCGAAGGCGGACCCAACCGCGGGCTCTATCCCGGCGGCTACCACTTGTTCGCCGGCGAGCCATCCGACGCCCTGCGCCGGGCCGTGCAGGAGAACGAGCGCGCCCGCGTGGCTGGCGGCGCCGCGGAGGCCAAGCCGCCGGGGACGACGAAGCCGGTCTCCTACAAGGACCGTCTGTGGAAGGGGTGGGTGCTTCCCGCTTCCGAGGCCGACGTCTGGCTGGCCGCCGGATCGGCGGCGTACCACCACGCGCTCGAATCCGAGGACCCGCCGCAGGCGATCGAGGCCCAGCGCATCCGCTACCGTGGCCTGCTGCTCGCGCCGGACACCGCCGCGAACCGGTTCGGCATCGAGCGGGCCAAGGGCCTTCTCTTCCTGGACGGCCTGCGGCGCAAGATGGGCGATGAAGGCTTCCTGGCCCTGATGACGGAGTATTTCGCCGCGAACGCCACGAAGGCGGTGACCGCTCGATCGTTCCTGGACAAGGCGGGTACGGCCTTCGAGGCGGTCGCGCCGGGCGACGGCCCGGCCTACCTGCCGGTCGACATCGGCCGGCGGCTGGCGTCGGCGGTGATCGTGTACGGAACCCGGAGCGAGGCGGGCGCCAACCGGTACGCGGCGGAGCTGCTGCAGAGACGCTACCGCGACGAGGAGCAGGTGGAGGTGCCGATCGCCAGGGACTTCGAGGTCACCGACCACGACCTCGAGGCGCGAGACGTAGTCTTCGTGGGCCGCCCCGAGACCAACTCCGCCGTTGCCGCGTGGGCCGCCGGGATGGGCCTGGACTACGACCTCGCCGCCTTCAGATTGGGGGGGAAGACCTACGCCTCGGAGCGCAACGCGCTCGTGTTCGCGGCGAAGAACCCCCTGGATCCGGCCCACCTGGTCCTTCTGTTCGCCGGGAACAGCCCGCTGCAGACGGTTCGTTCCCTGAACCAGGGCGACGGTCGTTCGCCGAGCCAGGTGCTCGAAGACGCGAAGCCGGTGGACGGCGGGCGTCCATAGCTCCGAGGGGAGAGGCGTGGCGCCCGGTTCCTCCGGGCGGTCGTCAGCGCCCTCCCCGCCCCGGGCGACGGATCCTCACCGGATGTAGCCGAGGCTCTTGAGCTGCTCCAGGACGTCCTGGTCGAAGTCGCTCCGGGCGGGACGGGAGGGGGTCCGGGCGCCGTACGAGTCGACGAGGCGGACAGGGTGGTCGCGGCGGAACGCCTCGGAGAAGGCCGCCTCGAGGACGTGGCCCTCGAGCTCGCGGCTCTTCGGCAGGCCCAGGAGGTGCAGAACCGTCGGCGCCACGTCGCGCTCGGAGGCCGTGCCCAGGTCCCCGGGCGCGATCGGCTCGCCGTCGAGGACCAGGAGGCCCTCGGCCGCCTGCGCTCCGCCTCGGGCGAGGCGGCCGGGGTCGGCGACGAGCACCAGCACGTCCGTCGGCCCGCGCCCGGCCGCCGCCTCGCCGATGAGCCGGTCCACGAAGCGGTAGCCCTCCCGCACCGCGGCGAGCTTCGCGTCGAGGGCCTCGAGGTCGCTCGCCGGCGCCTCGCCGAGCTGCTGCATCGTGAAGATATCGAGGCCCGGCAGGTAGAGCGCCTCGAGGTCGGGCGGCGTCCCGTCGCGGAGCGAGCGGGCGGCGGCGAGATGAAAACGGTCGAGTCGCCGCGACTGCTCCCGCTCCGACGGGTCGAGCAATGGGCGGAGGCGTTCGAAGGCCTGCTGCGGATGGACCTCTCGGTCGGTCGGGCCGCCCTTCTCCAGCTTGAAAGCGGCTCTGTCGGTCACGAGGTAGCCGTTCACGGCGTCGGCCGGCCAGGTCGCCCACCAGTTCACGACGCCGACCCGCAGGCCCTTCTCCGAGGCCACGTTCCAGAACGCCTTCACGCTGCGCAGGACGGCGCTCGGCGGCAGAGGCCGGGTCAGGCGAAGCAGATCTGTCGCCGCCCCCAGCGCGGAGGCGAAGGGGCTCCGCCCGGCGTCGAGGCTCACCGGCGTGCGGAGCCCCGTGATCCGGCGCGTGTCCGCCGACCGGATGCCGTGGGCCTCGGGGCCTCGACCCGTGGCGATCGTGGTCCAGACGATCGCCGGGACGCGCTCCGGCTCGGCCCTCAGCCGGGCGTGGGCGCCGGAGGCGAGCAGCCCCGCGAGGGCCGGCATCTCGCCCAGGGCGACGAGATGCTGCGCCATCCGGCGCTCGAGGCCGTCGATCGCGAGCACCCTCAGCCGCAACCCCGTGGGCACCACCGCGTAGTCGGGGACCGGGTCGCCCGCCGGCCGGGAGAGCCGCGGGGAAAGGGCCACGACGAGGGCGAAGAGCGCGACCGCGCCGAGGACGAGCGGGAGGATTCGGCGTCTCGAGAGGCTGGCCGGCGGCAGTTGGCTGGAGGCGCCGCCCGCAGACAGGACGGCCACCGCGGCGAGGGACGTGAAGCGCGCGAGGCCGAGGCTCAGCAGCAGGCCGAGGACGAGCGCTCCCGCCTGGCCGAGGGCGGGCGCTCCGGCGAGATGGGACCGCCACCAGAGGGCGACGTAGGCCGCGGCGAGGAGGGCCACCGAGAGGCCCACGCGGCGGGCGAGGGCGGCGCGCGGCTCCCGGCCGAGGCGCCTCGACCAGGCGGCGAGCAGGCCGCCGGCGAGGGCGAGCGAGCCGGTCAACAGGGCGAAGGCGACGACGAGGTAGACGCCCAGCACCAGCAGGTCCCGCGGCTCGCCGAGCAGCCGCCGGTCGAGGCCGGCCGCGGCGATCGTCGCCGCGAGGCCGAACAGCACGCCGCCCACCACTCCGACACGCCACGCGGCCCGGAGCGAGGCACGCAAGGGCGTGGCGTCGCCGGCCCCGCCGAGCACGAAGCGGTCGAGCGAGCTGTCGAGGTAGCCCAGTCGCCGCAGCTCCTCGCGCACCGCGTCCACGGTGGCGAGAGGCGGCCGCCCGTCTCCCATCAAGGCTGGCCGTGCCCGCTGAACCGGTAGATGAGGGACGCGAAGACGCGGTGCGTGGTCAGGGTGTTGCGGACCGGGGGCAGGGACACGGGCGGCTGGTCGAAGTCCGCGCCGCCCGTCGTGTCGCCGGCGACGAGGTAGTCGCCGAACTCGTAGATGTAGGCGACGTCCAGCAGCATCGAGCCCAGGATGATCCCGGTCCCGGCGGTGAAGCCGTTGAAGCGGGGCGTGCTCCCGCCCGGGTTCGGGATGATCTGCCGGTCGTTGAAGTAGCCGGCCCGCAGGGGGATCTTGAGCGCGCCCTTGATGACGACCCACTCCACGCCGACGCGGATCTGCTCGGAGTTCTGCTGGCTGACGAGGCGCGCGGGATCGTCGGGGTTCGTGGGATCGGGGACCGCCCCCAGGGTCGGGTACTGGAGCTGCGGGTAGACGGTCGGCGGCGGGGGAGGTGCCTTCACGCCGCCCTCGCCCGTGGGCGCGGTGGCGGCGAGCTCGAAGTAGTTCAGGATCTGGGCGTCGGACCATCCGGTGTGCGTGTAGTCGGCGGAGAGGGTCAGGGTGTCGCGGGGCCGCCAGGACAGGCCGAAGCCGAAGGAGGACGGGAACTGCAGCCGGACGTCGTCGCTGCGGGCGGCGTTCGTCGTCACCTCCGTGAGGGTGTCGATCGTCCCCCACGAGTCGCGACGCGACTTGTCGAGCCGCACGCCGGCCGTGAACGGGGTCTTGAAGACGGCGGCGACGTTGAGCTGCTCGACGGGCGACACGATCAGGCCGAGGTTGACGTTCCAGCCCCGCGGACGGAAGTCGAGGTCGAACTGGCGGAGCGGGCGCTGCGTGTCCGTGAGGACCGTCCGGGAGAGGGTCTGGGTGTACCCGTTCAGCCAGCGGTTGAGCGTGAACCCCGCCCGGACGTGGCGGCTCAGTCTCAGGCCGGAGCCGATCGCCACGACGTCGAACCCCCCGTCGCTGCTTCCGTCCTCGAACTGCTGGAGCTGCCCGCTCGCCGTGTACTGCTGGATGTGGCGCGATCCGTCGAACGAGATGGCCCTCTGGTAGCTGAACTGCACCGCGCCGCGGAGGTCCCCGAAGCCCACCGGCCAGGCGAAGGCCGCGAAGTCGATGGCGTTCCCCTTGAAGCGGTCGCTGTCGAGGCCCCGCGTGACGTCGAAGGAGTTGAACGCTCCCACGAGCGACAGCTCGGGAAGGCGCAGGTAGCTGAGGCCGGCCGGGTTCCAGGAGGCCGCGGTGGCGTCGTCGGCGCGGGCCAGGAAGGCGCCGCCCATCCCGTACGCCCGCGCCCCCGACCCGAGGGTCAGGTTCTGCCGGCCGGTGATGTCGATCCGGTCGGTCTCCAGGCGGGGGGGAGTGGCCTGCGCGGCGGCGCGGGCCGCGGCGGCCAGGAGCAGAGCCAGCGCGGCGGAGGCCGCCGCCTTCGGCGACAGCGAGAAGGAAAGCGCAAGAGGCCGGGACGACATCGAGCATCCGGAGCATAGCACGCCCCCCCGCGAAGCCCGGTCGCCGCCGTCACCGCTTATGATGGGCGCCGTGGTCACGGCTGCCCGCCGAGGCGAGATGGTCCTCCTGGCCGCCTCCGCGCTCGCGGCCCTCCTCCTCGGCGAGGGAGCGGCCCGTCTGATGGCCCGGGGACAGCACGGCACGGGCTACGCGCCCGCCCGCACGGACGGTCGGGACCGCCGGCCGATCAACGCCCTGGGCTATCGCGACCTGGAGCGGGCGGTCCCGAAGCCGGCCGGGGTCCGCCGGGTCGTCTGCATCGGCGACTCGTTCACCTGGGGCGTGAGCGTCCTCTTCGACGACGCCTGGCCGCAGAGGGTCGAGCGCACCCTCTCCCGCGAGCGCGGGGAGAGGTGGGAGGCGGTCAACCTCGCCGAGCCGGGCCTGAACTCCGAGCAGGAGGCAAGCCGCCTCGACTCCGAGGGCTTCGCCTACGGGCCGGACGTGGTCGTCGTGGGCTACGTCCTGAACGACAGCGAGGACTCCTCGGCGGCCGAGGCCCGGCGCGCCTCGGAGTGGGTCGCGGAGCGCCGTCGCGCGCCGTCGGTCTCGCTCCTCGACCGATCGGCCCTCGCCCGGCTCGTGCGGGACCGGCTGTGGGCCACGGTCGAGAACAGACGGCGGGTCGAGGACTTCCGATCGATGTACGCCGAGGACTACAGCGGCTGGGCGGCGGCCCGGCGCGCCTTGAAGGCGATGGGCGGGATGTGCCGCGAGCGGGGGGTGCCCCTGGTGGTCGCCATCTTCCCTCTCTTCGGCAACCCCCTCGACGACGGCTACCCCTTCGCCGACATCCACGCCAAGGTGACGCAGGCGGCCGCGGAAGCGGGGGCGAAGGTGGTCGACCTCCTGCCGCGCTACCGGGGGCTCGACTGGAAGCTGCTCGTCGTGAACGGCGCGGACGACGAGCACCCCAACGAGATCGCCCACCGCATCGCCGCCCAGGCCATCGTCCGCGCGGTCGACGACGTGGTGCCGCGCGCGACGGCCCCGGCTCCCCTGGGGGCGGGCTCGCCCGTGGCCGCGCGTCGGCCATGAGCAGGCGCCGCACCGCGCTCGTCGGCGCCTTCGTGGCGCTCCACGCCGGCCTCGCCGTGGACACGATGCGGGGCAGCTCGGCCACGTTCGACGAAGGCACCCATCTGCCCGCGGGCTACACCCACCTCGTCCTCGGCGACCACCGCCTGAACCCCGAGCAGCCGCCCCTCGTCAAGGTCCTCGCCGCGGCGCCCCTCCTCGCCGTGCGGCCGGTGATGAAGACCGACGACCGGGCGTGGGCCGAGTCCCGGCAGTGGGAGTTCGGCCGGCGCTTCCTGTACCGGTGGAACGACGCCGACCGCCTCCTGTTCCTGGGCCGCTTGCCGATCGTGGGCCTCGCCGCGTGCCTTCTGGTCGTCGTCTTCATCGAAGCGCGACGCCGCTTCGGCCCCGGCGCGGCCGGGGCATCGCTCGGCCTGGCCGCCCTGTCGCCCGACGTCCTCGCGCATGGAACGCTCGTCACGACCGACCTCGCCTTCGCGCTCTTCTTCTTTGTGTCGGTGGCCGCCTTCGCCCGCGTCCTCGAGCGCGCGACGCCCGCCCGCCTCGCGGCGGCCTCTCTCTCGACCGGGGCCGCCTTCGCCACCAAGTTCTCGGCGCCGGTCCTGATCCCCGTGCTGGTCCTCGGCGGCCTGCTCGCGACCCTCGGCGGGGCGCCGATCGAGACCGCGCTCCGAGGCCCGGCCGGACCCGCCGGAGGGATCGGGCCGCGGCTGCGGCGGCTGGGCTTCCTGCTGGCCGTCGTCGCCGTCGCGACTCTCGGCGTCGTCTGGGCCTCCTACGGCTTCCGCGCCGCTCTGTCGCCCGACCCCTCCGTCCGCGCCGCCCTCCGGGCGCCGCTCGAGGCTCCGGCGACGGGCCTGCTGATCCGGGCCGTGGCGCGGGCCGGAAACGCGGGCCTCCTGCCGGAGGACTACGCGCGCGGCTTCCTCTTCGTCTTGACGAACTCCGAGGCGCGGCGCGCGTTCCTGCTCGGCCAGCTGTCCGACTCCGGCTTCCCGCACTACTTCCTCGCGACCTTCCTCTTCAAGACCCCGGTGCCGCTCCTGCTCCTGACCGTGCTCGCCCTCGTCCGCATGCCGAGGCTGGGCCGGCGCGACGCCGCCTTCGTGTGGCTGCCCGTCCTCGTCTACCTCGCCTCCACGTCCGCACGCGGCCTGCAGATCGGCCATCGGCACCTCCTGCCGATCTACCCGTTCCTGTTCGTGGCCGCGGGGGAGGCCGCGGTCTGCCTCTGGTCGTGGCGCCGGCCCGCGGGCCTCGGCCTCGCCCTGCTGCTCGGCGGCTGGTACGCCGGGGGGACGCTCCGCAACCACCCGCATCACCTCGCCTACTTCAACGAGATCGCGGGAGGGCCCGCCAACGGCTGGCGGGTCCTCGTCGACTCGAACCTCGACTGGGGGCAGGACCTGAAGCGGCTGGCGGCGTGGATGCGCGAGAGGGGCGTCTCGCGGATCAAGCTCTCCTACTTCGGGAGCGCCGACCCGTCCTGGTACGGCATCGACGCGGAGGCGCTGCCCGGCTACACGGCTCCCCACGCCCCGCGGATCACCCGCGAGATCCGGGTGGGCGACCTCGTCGCGGTGAGCGCGACCAACCTCCAGGGCGTGTACCTCGAGGCCGAGGACCGGGCGCTCCTCGCGCGGTTCCGGCCGCTGGAGCCGGTGGGACGCGCCGGCTGGTCGATCCGGATCTATCGGGCGGACTTCGACTCGCCCGAGCCGGGACCTTCGGAGCGCGCTTCGCCCTGAGCCTCGACCCGGGGTCTGGCGACCC
>Ga0335076_10005706_pt1 | contig 12565 bp, 13 predicted proteins | sample Lox_Sample_25_FD_206717 | JGI IMG/M metagenome (GOLD analysis project Ga0335076, IMG submission 206717) | Soil microbial communities from Loxahatchee National Wildlife Refuge, Florida, United States - Lox_Sample_2.5 | ecosystem: Environmental > Terrestrial > Soil > Wetlands | place: USA...
TCGCCACCTGGAGCGACACGGCGCGGGCTGGGAGGCCATGCGCGACGCCGTCGGGCGGGGCTGGAGCCTCGACCACTACGCCGAGGTCGCGGCGCAGACCTGAGCCCCGCCGCCGGGCGGATCCGCCGGTACCGGGTCAGCCGATCCAGTACCGGCGGATCCCCGGCCTGCCCGGCCCGTCCTCGACCAGGGAGTCGAGCTGCCCGCCGCACGCCTCGATGACCGCGATCGAACCTAGGTTGTCGTCGTCGCAGGTCACGAGCACCGGGCCGATTCCGATCGACCGGGCGACGACCAGGCTCTGCCGCAGGATCTCGGTCGCGTAGCCGCGGCGCCGGTGCCCGGGAACAACGCCGTAGCCGATGTGGCCGCCCTTCTGCCGCAGATAGTCGGTGAGGGCGTGCCGGATCGACGTGCGGCCGACGATCTCGCCGCCGACGTCGGCGACCAGGAACGTGGCCGGAACCCGGTCCGCGGCCAGGCCAATCCCGGCCCGCTCATCGTCCAGCTTCTTGAGGTAGGCGCTCCACGACATCCCGGGCTCCAGGCCCAGGCCGAAGCTGAACCCGTCCGAGGCGGCCATCGCCCGGTGCCCCTCACGGAACGCCGCCTCGTCGCGCGGCCGCAGCGGGCGGAGCCGAAGGCCGCGGTCAGCGGTCATAGGTCCTCACCGGATCAACGTAGTCAGCCCTCCCGGGCCGGGCGAATCATTTACCCGGCGTGCCGGATCGGGCCGCGGCGTCCCGGCCAGGAAAGATGGGCCCATGATCGATCATCTCTCGATTCAGTGCGCCGACATGGCGGCGAGTGCCGCCTTCTATGACACCGTGCTCGCCCCGCTCGGCGGCCAGCGGATCATGGACTTCGGCCAGGCGATCGGCTATGGCCTGCCGCCCAGGCCGGAGTTCTGGATCGGCCGCCGCAGCACCGGCGAGGGCTTCCGCGAGTCGCACATCGCCTTCACCGCGCCGACCCGGGCGGCGGTCCGGGCGTTCTTCGACGCGGCGGTGGCCCAGGGCGCCGAGGTCCTGCACGAGCCGCGGCTGTGGCCGGAGTACCACGACACCTATTACGGCGCGTTCGTCCGCGACCCCGACGGCAACAACGTCGAGGCCGTCTGTCACGCCCCGGAGTGAGCCCGCGATCTGAACTGCCGTCTTTTACGCCCTGGCCGGGCGAGTTCTAGGATCGGGCGAATGCGGCGCGAGTCCTCCACGGTGATCGTCCTGGTCGGCGAGGTAGGCGACGGCCTGCTGGCCGGGCTGGCGCAATCGCCCGGCGTCTCGGTCGCGCGCGCGCCGGCGGCGGGGAGCGGCGACTCCGCCGCGGACCAGGACGCGGCGGCCCGGCCCGGCTGGGAGAGCGGCGCCCTGGCCCTGCGGGCGGCGGCACGGCACCGGTCGATGTACGTGATCGTGCCCGACGACCCCCTGGCCGACGTGGCCGCCGGCTGGCGGGCGATGTGGGAGGTGCCCGGTCCCGGCGCGGCGTCCTCCGCGGCGGCCGGGTTCGAGCGGCATGCCGCCGAGGCGCTGGCCGCCTGGCGCGACAAGCGGTTCGAACTGCCCGACTACTACGTGGTGATCGCCCCGGCCCGCGGCGCCGAGGCCGGCCCGGACCTGTACCTCGGGCCGCTGCGCGCCGTCCGCCCGCGCCGGGTCGCGGTCGGCGCGACCGCGGACGCCGCGGCCCAGGCGTCGGCGGTGCTGGACGCGCTCCGGTCCCTGCAGCACGGGCCGTGGTGGCCGCCGCTGGACGAGATGCTCGACGCCGCCCGCCACTTCTACGCCGGGGGCCTGGCCGAGACGCAGCAGCTCCTGCGGTAGCCGGCCCCCGCGCGGTGACAGAATCGGGAGCCATGGCCGTCGACCTCATCCGCAGCACCCGGCTCTATCCCGGGGCGCCGTACGCGTACGCCGCCATGCTCTCGCCAACCTGCGGGTCGCGCTGGAGGAGTCGGGCGTGGCGATCGCGGACGTGCTCAAGACCACGGTCTACGTCGCCAGCAGCGACCGCGGCGATCTGGTCGCCGCCTGGAACGAGGTCGCCGCCGTCTTCGGCGATCACGACGTGCCGAGCACGCTGCTCGGCGTCACCGTCCTGGGCTACCCGGGCCAGCTGGTCGAGATAGAGGCCATCGCCGCCGCGTCCCGCTGGCTCGCGCCAGGACCAGCGTGATGTCGTCATGACCGGTCAGGACGTCGTGGCCCGCTAGTCGCTGGTATCGAAGGCCAGCCGCCCGTCCCGCACGCCGACGGTGATGTCCTGGCCGGAGGCGAGCTCGCCGTTCAGCAGCATCCGGGACAGCTGGTTGTCCACGTCGCGCTGGATGGTCCGCCGCATCGGCCGCGCCCCGAACTCGGGTTGATAGCCGTGATCGGCGATCCAGTCCACGGCCTCCGGAGTGAACCGCACGGTGACGCCCTGCCCGTGCATGCGGCGCCGGGTCTCCTGCAGTAGCAACTCGGTGATCTGCTGCAGCTCGGCCCGGTCCAGCTGGCGGAAGACGATGATCTCGTCGATGCGGTTCAGGAACTCGGGCCGGAACGACTCCCGCAGCCGGCGCATCATCTGTTCCTGCAGCGCCGCATCCTGGCCCTCGGCCGAGCTCGTCCCGGGCCCGCCGAAGCCCAGCGTGGTGCCCCGCCGGGCCACCAGGTCGGAGCCCAGGTTGCTGGTCATGATGAGGACGGCGTTCTTGAAGTCGACGGTCCGCCCCTGGCCGTCGGTGAGCCGGCCGTCGTCAAGGATCTGCAGCAGGATGTTGAACACGTCCGGGTGGGCCTTCTCGATCTCGTCGAGCAGCACCACGGAGTACGGGTGCCGCCGGACCGCCTCGGTGAGCTGCCCGGCCTCCTCGTACCCGACGTAGCCGGGCGGGGCGCCGACGATGCGGCTCACCGTGTGCCGCTCCTGGAACTCGCTCATGTCCAGCCGGATCATCCGGCTGTCCGCGCCGAACAGCGCCTCGGTCAGCGCGCGGGCCAGCTCGGTCTTGCCGACGCCGGTCGGGCCGAGGAACAGGAAGCTGCCGACCGGGCGCTGCGGGTCGCCGAGCCCGGCCCGGGACCGGCGGACCGCCTCGGAGACCGCCGCGACGGCCTGGTCCTGCCCGATGACCCGCTCATGGAGGTGCTCCTCCAGGCGCAGCAGCCGGTCCTTCTCCTCCTCGGTGAGCTGCTGCACCGGAACCCCGGTGGCGCGGGAGACCACCTCGGCGATGTCGTTGACCATGACCTCGGGCACCGCGTTCTCGCCCTTGCCGAGCTCATCGATCTGGCGGCGGATCTCCCCCATCTCGTCGCGCAGCCGGGACGCCTGCTCGTACTGCTCGCTGGCCACCGCCTGGTCCTTGTCCCGCCGCAGATCGTCCGCCCGTCGCTCGAGGTCGCGCAGGTCCACGCCCGGCGTCTTGGTCCGCAGCCGGACCCGCGCCCCGGCCTGGTCGATGAGATCGATGGCCTTGTCCGGCAGGAACCGGTCGGTGATGTAGCGGTCCGACAGCTCGACGGCCGCGGCCAGCGCCTCGTCGGTGTAGCGGACCTGGTGGTGGGCCTCGTACCGGTCGCGCAGCCCGTGCAGGATCGCGAGCGTGTCGTCGACGGTCGGCTCGGGCACCAGGATGGGCTGGAACCGCCGGGCCAGCGCGGCGTCCTTCTCGATGTTCTTGCGGTACTCGTCCAGCGTGGTCGCGCCCACGACGTGCAGTTCGCCGCGGGCCAGGGCCGGCTTGACCATGTTGCCGGCGTCTATGCCGCCCTCGGTGCTGCCCCCGGCACCGACCAGGGTGTGCAGCTCGTCGATGAAGATGATGAGCTCGTCGCCGTGCTCCCGGATCTCGTCGATGATCCGCTTCAGCCGCTCCTCGAAGTCGCCCCGGTAGCGGGTGCCGGCCACCACGCCGGACAGCTCGAGCTGGACGACGCGCTTGCCGGACAGCATCTGCGGAACCTCGTCGTCCACGATGCGCTGGGCGATGCCCTCCACGATCGCGGTCTTGCCGACCCCGGCCTCCCCGATCAGGACCGGGTTGTTCTTGCCCCGGCGGGACAGCACCTCGACCGTCTGCTCGATCTCGCCATCCCGGCCGATGACCGGGTCAATCCGCCCTTCCCTGGCCATCTCGGTCAGGTCGCGGCCGTACTCGTCGAGCGTCGGGGTCTCCCCCCGGCCGCCGGGACCACCCGCCCCGGGCGGCCCGCCGCCCGCGAGCGCGGCCTGCAGCGCCTCCGGTGTCACCCGGGTGGCGGCCAGCATCCGGCCGGCCGACGACTCCGGGTTCACCGCCAGCGCGAACAGAATGTGCTCGGGGCCGATGTAGGTGGATCCCAGTGAGCGAGAGACCTGGTGTGCGTCGAGCAGCGCCCGCTTGGCTCCCGGCGTGAGCTGCGGCGCCTCACTGCTGCGCTCGCCGCCAGAGGCTTCCCGGCTCTCGACGGTGCGTGCCAGGGCGGCGGGGTCGGCCCCGGCGCGGGCCAGCAGCTGGCGGGTCGGCTCGAGGGTGGCCGCCGCCCAGAGCAGGTGCTCGGTGCCCAGGTTCGTTCCGCCCCGCTCGGCCGCGTGGGACGCCGCTGCGCCCAGCAGCTCCCGGGCCGGCCCGCTCATCAGGCGCATGATGTCCACGCGCTGGGACGGGCGCCGCTGGCCGCCCGCCCCGTAGAGGCGGGCGAGAAACTCGTCGAACGGGCTGGAGCCGGAACCCTCGGGCCCGTAGAACCCACCGCTCATCACAGTCCCCCTCCTGTGGCATCGCAGCGTTCCGTGTAGCCGTACCCGAGATCTCCGGCCGGCCACCCGCGAGTTTTCCCCGCGAAGCGGACATAGCCTGACCAACGGCGGGGGGCGCCCGCGTAAGGTGCCGGTGTGGAACACACCCGACTCGGCCGGACCGGCCTCCAGGTATCCAGGCTGTGCCTGGGCACGATGACCTTCGGACTGCAGTGCGACGAGACGACCTCGGTGTCGATCCTCGACCGGGCCGCGGAGGGAGGCATCGACTTCCTCGATTCCTCCGACGCGTACCCGCTGGGCGGGGACCTGTCCACCCGGGGCGTGACCGAGGAGATCCTCGGGCGCTGGCTGCGCGGGAAGCGCGACCGCTTCATCCTGGCCACGAAGTGCTTCGCGCCGACCGGGCCCGCTCCGTTCGACGCGGGCAATTCCCGCAAGCACATCCTCTCGGCGGTCGAGGCCTCGCTGCGGCGCCTGCAGACCGACTACATCGACCTGTACCAGCTGCACGGCTACGACCAGGCCACGCCGATCGACGAGACCCTGGGCGCGCTCGATGACCTCGTGCACCAGGGCAAGGTGCGCTACATCGGCTGCTCGAACTTCCTGACCTATCAGCTCGTGCGGGCCGTCGGCCGGACCGAGACGCTGCGGCTGGCCCGCCTCGACTGCGTCCAGCCCCGCTACAACCTGCTCTTCCGCCAGATCGAGCGGGAAATGCTGCCGTACTGCGGCGAGGAAGGCATCGGCGTCATCCCGTACAACCCGATAGCGGGCGGATTGCTGTCCGGCAAGCACGTCCGCGAGAACCCGCCGCCCGAGGGCTCCCGGTTCACCCTGGGCAACGCCGCCCGGAACTACCAGGACCGCTACTGGCACGACCGCGAGTTCGACACGGTCGAGGCCATCCGCAAGCTGGCCGGGCAGGCCGGAGCGGACATGGTCACGCTCGCGGTGGCCTGGGTGCTGGCCAACCCGGTGATCACCGCGCCGATCATCGGTGCCAGCCGTCCGGACCAGCTCGCCGCCAGCCTGGCCGCGACCGAGTTCACCCTGGACGAGGACCTCAAGCGCCGCCTGGACGAGCTCACCCACGACTACCGCATGGGCGACGCCCCCCGCTAGCCCCGCCCCCCGCTAGCCCCGCCCGCCCCCATGCCGTTAGCGCCCACTCGCAAGCCGGATATCTGCGCCGCGCAGCCGCAGTTATCTAACCGGTCGCGACCGGCCGGTCTGACGGGGCGGCTAACGAGGGACGGGTCCCCGAGGCCGGGATGGACAGATCGAAGACCGAGCCTTCGCCGACCGTGCTGCGTACCCGCACCGAACCCTGGTGGGCCTCGGCGATCGCCTTCACCACGGCCAGGCCGAGGCCGAACCCGCCGGTCTCCCGGCTGCGGCCCGTTCCCACCCGGGTGAACCGGTCGAAGATGTGACCGAGGTCGGCGGCCGGGATGCCGGAGCCGGAGTCCCTGACGCTGAGCACGACCACATCGCCCTGGCGCCGGGCGCTGAACTCGATCCGGCCGTCGGCGCCGGTGTGGTCGACCGCGTTCTCGATCAGCGCGTCCAGCGCCACGGTCAGCCGGTCCCGGTCGGCTTGCACGCGCGCGTCGGTCACGGCGCCGAGGGACCATCGCCGGGGCGTCTGGCTCCACCGGTGCAGGGTCTCCACCAGCAACTCGGCGGCGTCCACCGGGGCCAGGCGCAGGAAGTCCGGGCTGTCGGTGGAGGCCAGAAGCACCAGCCGGTTGGCCAGCCGGCGCATCCGGAGCAGTTCCTCCACGGCCACCCGGGCATCCTTGGCGATCATCTGGTCGGTGGCCGCGTGGGTGATCAGCTCGGCGTGCCCGAGGGCGATCGTGATCGGCGTGCCCAGCTCGTGGGACACGTCCTGCAGGAACCGGCGCTGCTGGTCGAGCAGGGCCAGGTTGTGCTCGGAGACCCGCTTGATCTCTTCCATCGCGGCGTTGCGCCGCCGGGCGTGCCACATCACGATCACGAACATGACCGCCAGCAGGGGGACCTCGGCGAGGTAGTCCGCGTCCTGCTCGCCGCGCAGGACCTGCCAGCCGATCAGGCCGCCGGTGGCCAGCGCCACGATCGAGACCGTGAGCACCGCTGACCCGAGCCGCCACAGCCGGAATCCGTAAACGGTGGTCAGGCTGATCCAGATGATGAGGAACGGGACCGAATTCCACGCCGGGATCAGGCGCATCGCCATGAGGTTCAGCCCGACGAAGACCGCCCAGGCGATGTCGGGCCAGTACGTGCGGCCGACCTGGCGCAGCCGCCCGCCGGGCAGCCAGGCGCGACGCACGGTGGTTTCGGCGGCCAAACTCACACCTCCCCTCGCCGGGTCCGGCGGCTACCGAATCCTACGGCTCTGGGACGGTTCGCTGGCAAGCTCCGTCATACCTGGGTATGACAATCTTCGGCGGGACGACCGCGGGGTTCGCGGCGGCCTAACCTGGCTGCGTGGACGGGTTTGCTCGGATGGTTTCGGCGGCGCGCGCGGCAGGCCGCGGCGTCGTGGTGCGGGTGTGGCCGGTGGCGCCTTGGTTGTGGCGGGGGCTGACGGGGGTGGTCGCCGGCGGCGACCCGGCCCCGGTGTGGCGCTCCCCGTGGCAGCGCCGCACGGTGTACTGGGGGCTGGGCCTGGTCACTGTGCTGCTATGCGTGGTCAGCCTGGCCAGCGTGCCCAGGCTCGGCGGGCCGGCCGGCATGTTCAGCTTCAAGCCGGCGACGGTCCCGCCGCAGGCGGCGAACGGGCTGAAGGTGCACGGGAGCGTCCCGCTGCCGCAAACGAGGCAGGTCTTCGAGAACGTGGTCGCCGCGCGCACTCTCGCGTTCAACGCGGGCGCCCCGGGGATATTCGGCACCCCCATGACCTCGGTGACGCTTGACGTGCTGGTGGCGCTGGCCGTCGTGGTGCCGCTGGCGCTGGCCGTGCGCTATCCGCTGCTCGGGTGGCGGCTGGGGTGGGCGGGATTGTCGCTGGTGCCCTGGGCGCACGTGGGCTGGCGGTGGGGCTGGGCCTGGGGCCCGGTGCTGCTGACCGGGGTGCTGGTCACGTTCGCGGTGGCCGGGACCCGGCAGCCTCGGCCGGTGTTGTGCTGGATGGGGGCGCTCACGCTGGTGCCGTGGCTCTGGCATCTCAAACCCGGCGCGACCGGGGTGGCCGGGTGCCTCGGCCTGGCCGCGGTGGCCGTGGCCGCCGACGCGATGGCGGCCCGCCGCCGGGCCCAGATGCTGGCCGCGGGGCAGGCCGAGCGGGCCGAGCTGGAGCAGGCACGACGCGCCGTGCTGGAGGAGCGGGCGCGGATCGCCCGCGAGCTGCATGACGTGGTCGCGCATCACCTGTCGTTGATCGCGGTGCGGGCCGAGTCGGCGCCCTACCGGCTGGCCGGGCTGGTCGGCCCGGTCGGCGAAGAGTTCGGCTCCCTGTCCGCCGCCGCCCGGGAAGCGCTGGCCGACATGCGGCGGCTGCTCGGGGTGCTGCGGGCCGACGAGCCGGCCGCCCGGGCGCCGCAGCCGCAGCTGGCCGACGTGCCGGACCTGGTTGCCTCGGCGCGGCGCGCCGGGGTGGCCGTGGCGCTGACTGGCCCGCAGTCCTGGGGGACGGTGCCGTCCGGGGTCGGCGTGTGTGCCTACCGGATCGTGCAGGAATCGCTGTCCAACGCCTCCCGTCACGCCCCGGGCGCCCCGGTCACGGTGACCGTGGGCCACGACCCCGGCGCGGTCTCCCTGCACGTCAGCAACGGCCCGGGCCACCCCCTGGCCACGGAAACCGGAGGGTCCGGCGACGCACCAGGGCCCGGGCACGGGCTGGCCGGGATGCGCGAGCGCGTCGCCCTGCTCGGCGGCACGCTCACGGCCGGCCCCGCGCCCGGCGGCGGGTTCATGGTCTCGGCCATCCTCCCGCTCACCCAGGCCGCATGACGACGGAACCCCCGGCCGGGGCGGGAGAAGAGGCGGCGCCGCGCGCCGGGGTGGCGGCCGGCGGGGCCGCGCCCGGCGGGCGCGACGGCATCACCCGGTGCCTGATCGCCGACGACCAGGCCATGGTCCGCGAGGGCTTCGCCGCGGTGCTGGCGGCCCAGCCGGGCATGGCCATCGCCGGGCAGGCCGCCGACGGCGCCGAGGCGATCCGCCAGGCGGCCGCGCTGCACCCGGACGTGATCCTGATGGACGTCCGGATGCCGGTCCTGGACGGCCTGACCGCCACCCGCGAGATCCTGTCCGCGCCGGGCCCGGACCATCCCAAGGTCCTCATGCTGACGACGTTCGACCTCGACGACTACGTGTACGAGGCGCTGCGCGCCGGGGCCAGCGGGTTCCTGCTCAAGGACGCCACGGCCGCCGAGCTCGTGCACGCCGTCCGGGTGGTCGCGGCCGGCGACGCGCTGCTGGCGCCGTCGATCACCCGCCGCCTGATCGAGGACTTCACCCGCACGCCGCGCGCGGTGCCGCCGCCGCCCGCCGTCCTGGACCCGCTGACCAGCCGGGAGACCGAGGTCCTGCGGCTGATCGCCCGCGGCCTGTCCAACGCCGAGATCAGCGACGCCCTGGTCATCGCCGAGCAGACGACCAAGACGCACGTCAGCCGCATCCTGGCCAAGCTCGACCTGCGCGACCGGGCCCAGGCCGTGGTGCTCGCCTACGAGTCCGGCCTGATCACCCCGGGGGGATGAGCAGCCCCGCGTCAGGCCGCGTCGTGGAACACCAGGCCCAGCGTGAACCGCCGCCCGGACCGGATCACCGACACGCCGTGCCGGACCGGCGCGGCCGACCAGCCCCGGCTCGATCGCACCGGCCGGTCACGGGTCGTGAACACCAGCCCGTGCCCCTGCGGGACCGTCACCGCCGTGCCCCGGGACTGGGCCCGCGGCCGCTGCTCCAGCAGCAGGAACTCGCCGCCGGTATGGTCGGCGCCGGGCTGGCTGAGGTTGATCACCACCTGCAGCGGGAACACCAGGTCGCCGTAGAGGTCGCGGTGCAGCGCGTTCCAGTCGCCGCGGCCGTAGCGCAGCAGGATCGCGGTGGACTTGGTCTGCCCGGCCGCGTGGCACATGGCCAGCCACTCGTCGAGCGTGTCCGGCCACGGCGCGGGGCGGCCCAGCTTGCCGTACCAGTCCCGCGCGATAGGGAGCAGTCGCGGGTACAGCGCCTGCTTGAGCCGCTCGGCCGGCTCGGGCAGCGGCCGGGCGAAGTACTTGTACTCGCCCTCGCCGAACCGGTACCGGCCCATCTCGACGACCGAGCGGAACCGCTCACCCTGGTCGTACAGGCCGGCCAGGGCCTCGCACTCGGCCGGCTCGAGCAGCAGCGGCGTCAGCGCGCAGCCGAACTCGCCGGCCTCCGCGGCGATCGCGGCCCAGTCGGCCCCGGCCACGCGTTCGGCCCAGGTATCAACGGTGGTGGTCATGCCGCCGCCTCCAGGTCGATCAGGAATCGCTTGGCCTCCGGGCCGCCGCGGTAGTTGCCGAGTTCGCCGCCGGACTTGACCACGCGGTGGCAGGGCACGACCACCGGCAGCGGATTGGTCGCGCACGCGGTCCCCACGGCCCGCAGCGCCCTCGGGCTGCCCACATCGGAGGCCACCTGGGCGTAACTTACGGTTTTCCCGTAATCGATGGCGGGCAGCCGGCCGAGCACGATGCGCCGGAAGCCGGCCGACAGCCGGTAGTCGAGCGGCAGGTCGAAGCGCCGGCGCCGCCCGGCGAAGTACTCGTCGAGCTCGCGCGCGGCGTCGTCGAGGCGCCCGGGGGCGCGCAGGATCCGCGGGCTCACCCGCGCGGCCAGGGATTCCAGCACGCGGTCGTGGCCCTCGGTCGCGAACGCGACCCGGACCAGCCCGTCCTCGGTGGCCGCGAGCAGCAGCGAGCCGACCGGCGTGTCCAGCGTCCGGTAGGCGACGTCGAGCAGGCCCGCCGCGCCCGCGTCGCGCACCAGCCGCTCGTGCAGCGCGGCCAGGTCCGCGCCGGTGACCGCGGGCAGCCCCGCGATCAGGTCTGGTTCATGGTTGCTGTTCATCAGGCTTCTCTTCTTCATCGGGTGTTACGAAGGCCGGGTAGGTCTTGCGGAGCCGGGCGATGCCGTCGGCGGCCGCCCGGCGGGCGGCGTCGGTGCTGCCGCCGGTGACGGCGGCGACCTCGGCGTAGGGGAGCCCGGCCAGGTAGTGGTAGGCCACCGCCTCCCGCTGCCGGCGCGGGAGGGCGGCCAGCGCGCCGGAGAGGTCCAGGTCGCGCCCGTCGGCCCGCTGCGCCGCCGGCCGTTCGGGAACGTCGGCGACCGGGACCGCGCGCCGCGCCGCCGCCCGGGTGACGTCGATGGCCTTGCGGTGCGCGATCGTCACCAGCCAGGCCTCGACGTTCGCGTCGCCGGGCAGCCGCGGGTACGCGCCGAGCGCGGCGAGGAACGTCTCCGACCAGGCGTCATCGGCGTCGGCCGGCCCGAGCACGGCGCGGCACACCCGCAGCACGGTCGCGCCGTGCTGGGCCACCACGGCCTCGAAGGGCGGCTTGCCGGTCACGGTCGTCACGTCAGAACAACCTCGCGGCCTTCTCCTCCAGGTCCAGCAGGAACCTCTTGCGCGCCAGCCCGCCGGCGTAGCCGGTGAGCCTGCCGTCCTTGCCGACGACGCGGTGGCACGGAACCACCACGCTCAGCGGGTTGCGGCCGACGGCGGCGCCGACGTCCTTGGGCGTGGTCCCTCCGCCGATCTCGCGGGCCAGGTCACCGTAGGTGACCGTCTGCCCGTAGGGGATCTCTCCAATCAAACCCCAAACCAGATTCTGGAACGCCCCGCCCCGTGGTTCCGCCGGCAGCTCGAAGGTCTGCCTGGCTCCGGCGAAATACTCCGCCAGTTGCGCTTCGACGTCCGCGAACCCGTCGTCGGACCGCGGCCCGAAACTCGCCCGGTCCGGCGCGTACCAGTGGTGGCGGAAGTACACGCCGGTCAGCTTGCCCTCGTCGGCCACCAGGGTCAGCTCGCCGAGCGGCGACTCGGTGATCGTGTGGCTGGTCATCGCCCTCTCCTCGTTCCGGTGCTGCTGCCATCCGGTAGACGGCCGGCCGCGCCAGAACGTGAGGTCAGCGGCGGGCCCGGTTGTCGCTGGCGGCCGCGATGAACGCGATGATGCGTTCGTTGACGGGGCCGGTCCGCTCCATGCTCGGGCTGTGCCGGGAGCCGGTCATCACCTCGGCCCGGGCGTCCGGCATCAGGCTGGCCCGGTCCTTGGCCTCGCGGGGGCTGATCAGGGGGCTGCGCCTGCCGGTCAGCAGCAGGGCGGGGATGTTGATGCGGCGCAGTTCGTCGTCGGTGAGCACGTCCGGGAACTTGGGCTCCATGCGGTAGGCCCGGATCCCGGCCCACATGAGCGCGACCATCTCGTTCTCGGCCAGGGTCGGCTCGCCGAGCCAGGCGGCCAGGCGCCGTCGCAGCGGGCGCGGGGCCAGGGCGGCCACGCCGCGGACCCAGAACCACCACCAGAAACGCTTGTCCAGCGGCGTCAGCCCGGCCGGGTCGAGCAGGGTGATGCTGGCCACCCGGCCCGGGGCGCGGCTCGCCTGGTTGAGCACGATCCACCCGCCGTAGGAGTGGCCGACCAGGTGGGCCCGGTCGGCGCCGAGCTCGCCCAGCACCTGGGCCAGCACCTCGTCCAGCCATTCGGCGCTGGCGGCCGGCTCGGCGATCGGAGCGCGCGCCACGCTGCGGTTCGGGTCGCCGGGGGTGTCGACGGCGAAAACGGGATGCTCCCGGCCGAGCGCGGCGACGTTGGGATACCACATCGAGCCGTTGAAGCCCGCGCCGTGCACGAGAACGACCGGC
>Ga0335076_10005707_pt1 | contig 12564 bp, 8 predicted proteins | sample Lox_Sample_25_FD_206717 | JGI IMG/M metagenome (GOLD analysis project Ga0335076, IMG submission 206717) | Soil microbial communities from Loxahatchee National Wildlife Refuge, Florida, United States - Lox_Sample_2.5 | ecosystem: Environmental > Terrestrial > Soil > Wetlands | place: USA: Florida...
GGACACGCTGCACGCAGCCGCCGCCGCGCTGGGCAGCCGGATTCTCCGGCAGGCCGCCGACGCCTACGACCGCGCGGCACGGGCGCCGTACGGGCGCACCCCCGCGTCCACCCCGGCCGGGGATGGACTGCGCCGGGCCGCCCGGCTGCTGTCTGCTTACGGGTACATCACCAGCGACCCATCGTTCCGGCCGGTGGTGCTAGTCATCCGGCTGGCCGTGCTCGCCGAAGCGGTCGCCGACCTGCGGCAGAGCCAGCAGCATGCCGCCCAGGCCGCCGGCGCCCTGCGCGCGGCCCAGCAGCTCCGCGCCGCCAGGGGGATCTATGCCGAGCCAGTCGCAGCCGGCCAGCGCCCGGCGCGGTCGGCAGCCACGCTGGCGGGTGCCGGGTTCCCGGTGCCGCCCGCCCCGGACCCGGCCGCGCCGCCTCCTCCAGCACCACCACCGCGAGCCCGGCCCCCATCGCCACCCAGACCCGGGCAGCAGCCACGACGCCAGTGAACAACGATCTCGAAGGAGCATCTGATGGACACCAACGATGTCTACCCCGACCTGTTCGGTGACGCGCTCAGCTACTCATCCCAGCGCCTGGCCCAGCTCGCATCGCTGGTCACCGCCGCGGCCACGGTCGAAGCCCGCCGCAAAGCGCGGCGGAACGCCGCGAAGACCATCCGCAGCGAGCGGGATCTGCGGGAACTGCAAGATCAGGAACGCGCCGCGTATGAGCTGGCACGGGCCGGCTGGGCACCGGCCCGCGATCCGCGGTTCCTGGCTCAGGCCGACCTGCTCCAGGCAGCCCGCGTGTGGAGCGCGGCAGCGGCCTACGCTGACGCCGACCCCGAAGCCGCTGATGCTGTCCGCAGATGCGAGGAACGGCTGCGTGTCCTGCACCCGTACGCGATGGCCTGGTATGACCGGCTCCGCAGCGACGGGGCCGCACCGCTCGACGCGATGCGTGAGGCACTGCCCTTGTTCGCCCGCGCCCCGCACGCACGTCCAGGCGACCCCGCCGCCGAACGACCCGGCCTGGCCGCCCCGGACGGTCCTGGCGCCGCATCCTGGGACAGCGGCGCGGACGACCCCGTGGTGGCCGAGGTCGCTGCTGATTCCGCCGTTTCCGGGCAGGCCGAGCAGCGCGGTCAGCAGATCGTGCGGGAACTGCAAGCCCGCGCCCTGGCCGAGCGCGGGTACGCACTGAACCCGGACGAACTGGTGACGACCCTGGGCGCCACCACCACGCTGCCCGGCGATGTCATCGCCCGGCTTGCCCGCGCGGACAGCCAGGACCGCGTGGCATGGGGTGCCGAGCGGACCCGCGCCGATGATCTCGGCAGCGCCTCGGCTGCCTCCGTCCCCGGCGGCATCGTGCACGGCGAGTACCTCACCGCGGCGGCGCATGCCGCTGGCGACCGCAGCGCGACCCGGCTGGCAGCCGAGAGCTTCCCGTGCACCGCCGCCGACGCGGTCACCGCAGCGGCCACAGGCGCAATCCAGGCAGCACCACCGGCCGCCCAGGCGAACACGACCGTGCAAATCCGCCGACCCGGCCGTTCGGCATGAGACAGTAAGAGTACGGAGGGACATGAACACACTTGCCCATAGCGGCGTCTTCTGGGCCGGTCTGATCGCCGGGCTCGTGCTGATCTACTTCCTGCCCACCATGATCGGGATCATCCGGAAGGTCGAGAGCCCGGGCCTGCTCATCTTCCTGAACGTGCCGCCGACCGGCGTCGGATGGTTTGCTGCGATGGTGATGGCGTTCATGCTGCCCCGCCGCGAGCCGCCGCTGACCTACATTCCCTACCAGTACCCTCCCCAGTATCAGCAGGCTCCGAGAGGCAACTGGTAACAGCAGCGCGCATGGCCGGGCCGTGACCCTGCCCGTGCGGCCTGTCGAGATAGTGGACCCGCCCCGCCAGGCCGGACGGTGATGCCCGGATGTGTATTGCGTGACGATCTTGGTTCACCTGCGGGATCGCGGTGATCCGTGCGCCTGCGTCAGGCGGCTGCCGTGACCTGGCGGCCGGGATACCACGTGCTCATCACCGTGGCGGATGGTCGCGGGCAGATGCGGGAAGCTACTTGCGGCGAGTTGCGGTGCCCGGTGCGCCGCGCGGCTGCCTGGCCGGGCGGCGTCGCGGGTGACCGCATTGGCGACTTCGGCCAGGACATCGGAGTAGTCGGTGAAGCCGAGCCGTTCTGCCACCCGCATGGTCTGGTAGGCGATGTCGGCGGGCAGGACGCGGGCGATCTCGGGGAGTTCGGCGTTCCCGACGTGCCGCATCTGCTCGTCCACCGTGGCCAGTTCCCGGTTGCCGGTGATCTGCCGGATCGCCTTGGCACTCCCGGCGGGAAGCAGACCGGCGATGACCGTGGCCGTGCTGCGCATGGCCAGCAGCGGTCCTTCGGGGTCTTGCAGCCGCCGTTCCCATGGGGCGAGGTGAGCGTCGATGACGACGGAGGAAAGCGGCTGCACCTGGTCCCGGAGAACCGTCCGCAGAGCTGCCGGACCCTCGGTTTGCAGGATCTCAGCGGGGTCTTTGCCGGACAGGACCGCTGATTGCAGTCGGCTGCTGACCGTGCGGAGGATGTCGTAGGCGCGGACGGCGGCCTTGCGGCCGGCTGGGTCGTCGTCGAACGCGACGAGGATTCCGGTGCTGTCGAGGTCAGCGGCCTGCGCGAGGATCGCGGCTTGCTTGCTGGTCAGGGCGGTGCCGCAGGGCGCCAGGCCGGCGTGGCGGCCGGGGTCTGCCACGGTGACGGCGATCGCGTCGAAGGGGCCTTCCACGATGACCGGCGTTGCGCCGCAGGCGAGCAGATCGCGCGCATGGTGGAGGCCGAACAGCAGGCTGCCTTTCTGGTAGCTGCTGGTCTCGGGACTGTTCAGGTACTTCGGGACCTCCGGGGCGGTTCCTGGGCGGGCGCGGCCGAGGAAGCCCGCGATGTTCCCGCGCTCGTCATGGACCGGGAGCATGACCCGGTCCCGGAAGTGGTCGATGAGCGTGCCGCGGGAGGAGATGCGGGCGAGCCCGGCGGCCTGGATCGCGTCGTCGTCGTGGCCGAGAGCGCGGAGGTGGCCGGTAAGCGTGGCCCATCCGCCGGGGGCATATCCGATGCGCCACTGGCGCATCGCGGCGTTACCGATGCCGCGCTCGGCGAGGTAGGCGGGTACCCAGCTCCGGGCGAGCTGGCCGTCGTAGAACTGCATGGCGTCGTTCAGGACGGCGGAGATCCGCGGGTCGGGCTCCGGAGGTGATGGCGGCGCGGTGACCTGGGATGCGGCGGGTTGCGGCTGGCGTTCGTCATGGCGTGCCGTCATAGTTGCTTCGGCTGTCGGCCGTACGGCCAGGCGGTTGCCGGCCAGGTGGTGGTCCAGCAGGCGGCTGATTTTCGCCGCGGCCGTGGTGACTCGCTCTCCGGCGGTCAGGATGGCGTCTGCGGGCTGGGCGCGCGGATCGCTGCCCGCCCACGTCTGCGGGCTGGAGAAGGTGTTCTCGACCCGGACGCCGTGCCGGGCGCAGGTGATGAACGCTACGGAGTCGGCTTCGGCTTTCCGGATGCCGTGACAGCCGGAGGTTGAGGCGCCCGGCGGGTAGCCAATCGTGTTGTGCAGGAGGACGTGGCCGAGCTGATGGGCCAGCGCCCAGGCAGCCTGCCCGCTGCTGAGACCGGGCGGGATACGGATGCTCCGCGCGGCCCAGAACGTAGTGCCGTCACCGGGGCTGCCGTCCTCCCGCTCGACCGCGAAGCCTTCCCTGCGGGCTAGCCAGCATAGGCAGTCCCACAGGCCGGGCGGCGCCTCCTCCTCCGGCGCGGGGAAGGCGGATGGGAGCGGGACGGATTGACCGGTGATCTGGGACAGATCCCAGACGTAGGCGACACGCTGGGCGTCACGCCAGCTGTGGTCCTGGCCCACCTCTTCAGTGCCGTGGCGGCCTGGTTCCTGCCGGCGCGTGCCGGAGAAGATCTCGATGCCTTTTTCATCGCGATTGACCTGCCGTCCGGCGGCGCGCCACGCCTCGTATCCCCTGACCAGGGTCGCGTCCGGGATCCGGGAGGAGATCAGCAGGACGTTTGCCCAGGTCTCGCCGTTCAGGCGGGCGGCTGCCCGCAGGTACCTGGCCCAGTCCCCCGCAGAGCTGATCTGCCCGGCCGTCTCGTGCAGGCGGATGCGCAGTGCGGCGATCCGCTGCTCACGGTCCTCGTCCTTGCCCGGCCGGGCTGCGGGTGCTGGTCTGCTGGTCCGGGTCATTACCGGCCGCCGTTAGCTCGCGTGTCAGGCTCGCCGTCCTGGCCTGCCTCCAAGCCGCTGACGGCTGCCAGCCAGCGGAGCCGGTTATTCGCGACTTTGTAACCTTCGCCACGCAGCTTCTCGGCCAGCGCGATCTGGCTCAGGCGCGTGCCGGCGTGCCTGGTGTCGGCGACGATGCGCCTGGCGGCTGCGACGAGTTCCGCGTCACGGTCGCCGGGGTCAGGATCGTCCTCCCGTCGGCTCGTTTCCGGTTCTGTCTCGGCAGCCGTGACGGCACGGGCCAGTGCGCCTCCGTCGAGCCGGTGTCCGTTGAGGCCGACTGTGTGCGCACGGTCTTCCGCGGCGATCTCTGTAGCGGTCGTGTCCCGCGCGGCTGAGTGCGCGGGATCGAGTACCGGTGCCGCGGCGGGCGTGGAGGAGATGAGGTTGGCGATGGCTGCGTGGGCAGCGTCGGCGGTGCCGTAGTCCAGCCGGGCGAGCGTTGCCGTCTGGGTCATCACCTGGACCTGGCGGAGCACCGCGAAGGCGATCAGCGGCTCGGTGAACCCGGCGCGGATCAGGGCGCCGTGGGCGCGGCGCTCGGCCCGGCGGATACGGCGCGCGGTGAGCATGCCAGGGCCGACTGCCTGCTCGTGAGCGCGGAGCAGCGCGCGGAGCTGGTACAGCCGCCTGGCTGCGGCGTCGATCCGGACCTGGCTGGTAGCTTCTTCCGCCGACACCTGCTGGTCGGCGGCCATGCAGAGCTGGACCCGGAAGCGCTCGGCCGGGCGGAGCCACCGCAGCGCGTTGAGCGTGCGGTCTGCCCGGTTAGCCGTGCGCAGCCGCATTTCCCGTAGGCAGAACTCGAACAGCAGCGCGGCGATGACTGGCATCAGCCCGAATGCCTCGGGCGCGGCCGGACGGCGGGGTGCATGCGTCCAGTTGAAGAAGCTGCTGGAGGCGACCAGGCCCCACACGGCTAGCCGGGGCGCCAGGCCCGGCTCGGCCCGCGCTGCCCGGCGCACCAGCAGCACTGCGCAGACTCCTGCTGCGCCATCCAGCGCGAAGAACAGCAGGTAAGGCCAAGGCCCGCGGAGAGCCATGTTCGAGCGGGCGAAACCTACCAGGCCCTGCGCGGAGATTCCGGCCGCGGTCGACGCGAATCCGCCGAGCAGCACATACTGGGCCGCAGACGCTACCGTCTCCCGTGCACGCGAGTGCTGGCCCGTCACGCGTCAGCCTCTCTGGAGGGCGTACGCCCGGGACGGGCCCGGCGGCGACTGCGCCGCGCAGACCCGCCAGGGGGACCGGTGCCGTCCCTGGCGCGCTGCCGGACTTGTTCGCCTCGCCTCCCGCTGCAGCCGCGGGCGCTGCCGCCTGCCGTCACCATTCACTACCTTCAAGTTGACCGATTCTATCGCTGAGATCAACTCAGGTTGATTCCAATATAGGTCCCGGGAACGAAGGACTGTCAACTTGAGTACGAGACAAGAAGCGGCGGCGTTTGATATAAGATGATGTGTAGTGCGGTCCAGGGAGGTGCAGTGATGCCGAGTGAGGCAGCGGGTAGCGCGGAGAGCACGCTTGCTCTGCGCACGCTGGCGGACAAGCTGAACTGGCTCATCGACCGGGCGCACCCTGCGGACCGGGGGCCCTACACCAACGCCGAGGTGGCTGAGCTGATCGAGAAGACCACCGGCGAGCAGGTCTCCTACACCCAGATCTGGAAACTGCGCAATGGCCAGGCGCAGAACCCGCAGATGCGCCTGATCGAGGCGATGGCCAAGACCTTCGGCGTGCCGGCCGCGTTCTTCTTCCCGGAGTTCGACGAGAAGCAGGCCGGCCTGCTGCAAGAGCAGGTCGAACTGCTGGCCATGATCCGCGATGCGCACATCGACGCCCTGCAGCTCCGCGCGATCCTCGGGCTGAGCCCGGAAGCCCGCAAGGCGATCACTGACCTCATCGCCGTGACCGCCCGCGACGAAGCCCGGCGGCGCGGCGTCCCGGGTGAAGGCGGCTGAACCATGCACCGCCGGGACACGTACCTATAGGTGACGGCCTAGCCGTCTCGCCCGCAGGGAAGCCCGGAATCCTGCTGCGGCTGCCACCCCCGGCGGCGAGTCCACCGAGCGTGTCGAGGTGAGCAGTGCGTGGTGCAGGCGGAAAGGGACGTCATACCGCTCTCGTCCGGGAACTTGACATCCCGTCACCGTTCGACCTGGGCGAGTTCGTGGCTGGCCTGGAACGCCAGCGGCACCGGCCGATCCGGCTGTGCCCGTTCAGCTCAGGCCCCGGCGTCCCGTGCGGCCTGTGGATCGGCACCGCGGATGCCGACTACATCTACCACGAGGAAGGGACGACGCCCTACCACCAGACGCATATCGCCTTGCACGAGCTGGCGCACATGCTGCTGGACCACCGCGGCGCCACCCAGGTCTGGGAAAGGCTGGTCAACATGCTGGTCCCCGATGTAGATCCGCAGCTCGTCCAGCTAGTTCTCGGCCGGAGCATGTACACGACGGAAGAGGAACGGGACGCCGAGACGCTCGCCTCGCTGATCCACGAACAGTCCGGTGACCAGCCGCAGCCATTGCCTCCTGCCGGGCCGATGACCGGTGCTTTCGTCAAACTCCTCCAGCGGGCATGGGGAGGCGGAACCTGATCTGACGGTCAGCGCTCCTGCCTTCCAGCCGACTCCGCCGCGCCATTCGCCCGCCCTGCGATGCGCGCCACGATGGGCGAGCGCCGGAACGCGCGGCAGACCAGGATCAGCCTGGCCGCCTCGGCGCGCAGATCGTTGCCCGGCACGGCGTTGATGACCCCGCCAGGCGTGCCATCACGGCGGGGCGGCTGCCCGTCGCGGCGGGCCGCGAGCGCGGTGGCGATGACCGCCGCTTCGGCTACCGCGACCGCCTTATCCGCGTCCAGCCCGGCAGAGCGCGCGGCGGCCTCAGCGCGGCCGGGGACCTCCGGCGACGAGTACGCCCGCAGCGCCAGCTCCGCGTCCCGGATCTCAATCACGCGCCGGTCCACGCGGTACCGGATATTCAGCCGTACGCCGGGCGGGCGCGGCAGCGTGACCTCGGGGATGACCTGCCGCAGCGCGGCCCACAGCGGGCGCAGCCGCCAGTAGGCGGACCACAGCCACGCCTGCCGCGCCAGGCGGGACAGCGGCGGGTACCAGGCGGAGGCCGTTGTCCCCGCGACGATCGAGATCACAGCCACCCCCTGCGCCGCCGCGATAGCCGTCGCCGCGCGCCCGGCTGCCTCATCGCCGACCGCGTAGCTGCCGATCATGGCTGCCCTGGCCAGGATCAGGACAAGTACGACCGCCGCGCCTGCAGCGACCGCGCGCATTCCCCAGCGGATATGCCAGACCCGGACCCGGCAGGAGAACCGCCAAGCGATGACGGTGATCTGTCCCTCAGCGGGCAAATAGCATGCTCCCAGGAAGAACTGGCTGGCCAGGGCGGAGACGCTCCACGCATCATGCGCTGGGCCGACCGCCCAGGCGTGCGGCACCCCGGCCTGGATCAGTCCTCCCGCAGTGGCTACCGCGAGCGGCACTGCCACCAGTGCGAGCGGGCGGGCGGTCTGGCCGGTGACGGCGGCGAGCACGCCCAGGAAGGTCCAGGCTGCCAGCAGGCCCAGCGACGCCAGAAGCCATGCGATAACCGGGTGAGCAGGCTCAGCCCACAGCAGCTCCGGCCAGGCGGCGGCGACCCCCATCGCGGCGGCCGCGGATGCCATGCACAGCGAGGACGTCACCACCAGGGCCGACCTGTCGCGCCGCAGCCGGACTGCCGTGTACCCGGCCCACATCAGGGCCAGGACCGCAGCGGTCCAGTACAGGCCGGTCATCGCCTGCTGGACCCCCGGAAATGCCGCACCATCCTTCGCCCCTGAAGCCCGGTGAAACTAATCATTTACCTGCCTACACCATTACCCCCGATTCATGTCAAAGTGGTTAGCTCGCGAGGGAAGGAGCCAGGAACGTGAACCAGTACGCTGGCGTCCTTGCGCCGCATCTCCCACAGGGGGTCGACCGAACCAGTTCCGGATCTGGTCTAAGTGCCCGATGTCGCTGCAGGTCGTGCCTGGACTCGGGAAGCTCGATCTGCACAGCCGTGGCGCCCGATGCCGTCTTCACCGTCCGGACACAACGACACCGAGTCGCTTTGGACCCGATTACAGCGAGCCGCCCACCTTTCGGACCGCCAATCCTGTCACAGGTCGCAAACGCAGCTAGCGCTGCCGCCGCCATGGTCGACGCGCGCGAGCAAGGCCAACATCCCTAGGTCCATTCGGTGATTCACGTGGTGAACGTCGCTTCATCGCCTGGTTCCTCCTCGCTGAGCGCAGCGCTTTGCTCTTCCATGAAGACGGTTCTCCGGTACTCGGGGTGATCGCGGTCCATCTGCATGGCAAGGTGCAGGGGCGCGGGGTATTGAGTTCGGCCGTCCCAGGAAATCGCGTGGTCACATAGGCGAGCGGCGGCGACGCCGTATTTTCTCGAACCTTCGGTCGCGCCGCAGACGAGGATCTCGGTGGCGGTGTGCTGGTACCAGTTCAGCGGCTGCTCATCTTGTGTGGCCGTCCAGCGGGAGTGCTGGGCGCCGACCCTGCGATGGCGGCCGTCGCCGTCGTACTGCCGTGGCACGTTGGCCAGCAAGAAGACCCGATCTCTGCCTAGTTCATCGAGCTGGAGGAGGGCCTTGGTTGTCCTTACCGCGCTCCCGCTGCTGCGCACTATGTGCGGTACAGGCCGGGGGACTTCTCCGCTGTCGCTCGGCGTCACCCGGACGACAGCGGCAGGCCTACGACCGGCGCAGCCAGGAAAAGGCTGCTTACTGTCGATCAGACCGTCAGGCCCTGGGAGCCGTTCGAGGTGCTTGTTCGCCAGCCCTGGCCAGATGGTCCGGCATGCCTCGCCTGATATGAACACGACGTAGGGGATTCCCTGAAAGCGGCTTTCGAGCTGGCTAAAGCGCCACGTCTATGAGCTGCGGGATTCCGTTGTCCCACATGGTGTGGCGGGCGGAGGCGAGGAGGTTCCCGGCACGGTATGTCACGTTGGCGTCAGCGTAGGGCTGCCATCCCGTCTTGCCGGTAACGGGGTGAGGTTCCCAGCAGTAGCCCCAGGCGCCCCACTGGTCTCCATCGGGGGCCAGGGCGGCGAGTGTGCAGGAGAGCTTGTTCTTGTTTTTCTTCTGCTGCCGCAGGTGGATCCCGACGTAGATGTGCGGGTTCGTTATCCCGTCGGTTCCGAAGACGAGCGCATCCCCTAGGCGTGCGTGGACAAGCCCGGCTGTCCTGAGCAGATCCCCGATGGCGCCGTGCCCGGCATAGTCCCCGGAGACTGCTGCGGTGAGGTCACCCATCGTGGCTATCGCGGTGCCGCTGGATTCGTCGCTTGGCTTCTTAGTCGCGATGAACTGGGATGCGACACCATCTTTGGCGAGGAGCTTGTTGACTGGATGCTTGGCATCTGCCTCGTCAGGGTCAGTGGCGGTCTTGTCGATGCGCGCCTTGATGCGCCGCTCAGCCCATTCGCGTTCGTCGTATTCGGTTTCGCAGAGCGCGGCAATGCGGGTCCCGTCCTGCGGGATCAGCGCTGAGTATCCGGCGAGCAGGAACTTCCGTTGCCCGTGCTCTCCGTGTTTGAGCAAGTCCCGTGCCTCGCAGAAGACTGCTGTCACGCAATCGCCGCTCAGCGCTGTCTCGGTGCTGTCCGGGATCTGCTTGGTGGCGAAGCCGGCGTCCTCGAAGTGGTACGCGAGCAGGTTCTGGATACGGCGCCGGGTATGGGGGTACTGGTACAGGACGACGATGCGCAGCCGGGCCGTACCCGAGGCGCGGATGGTAGTGCCGAGGGTTTCCCGGTCGAGCAGTTCAGTATCACGGCCCTTCTCGCGGCCGGGACGCTTCGGGAACCGGTGACCGGCGACCCTGGATGCCGTCAGTGACGGGGTACCGAGAACGTCGGCCGCGTGGGCGGCGAATTCTCGTAGGGTATGCATGCCGAGGCCGCGCCCAACCGGGTACCTGACAGGCACTGGTATCACCGGCCGGAGCCGCCCCGGCTGGCCGTTTTCCTCGACATCGGATGTTTCCGGGGGCTGCTCACCCCGCAGCCGTGACCATATGGCGAGTGCTGTCCGGGTGTAGGGATCGACGGCCATCTGGCCGTAGCGGCCGTTGAGCTTCAAGACCAGGAGGGGAGCGGCCGGGTCATTGGGTGCCAGCCATGCCGTACGAGCGTTCCTGAGGCGATTAGCGATCCAGAAGACCGACGGCTTAAGCATCAGGACCGGATCGTTCATCCACGGCAGCGTCTTCATCGCCAGGCGAATCTGAGCTGCTGCGAAGCGCGGCGGGTACCCGCGCCAGCTGTGCGACCAGAGCAGGTTGTTATCCCAGACGAGCAGGTCCCCGTTCGTGTCCATCCGGAAAGTGATCTGCATGCCGTCGATCGGCCAGGGCCGGGCAGAGAGCTGCTCGGCTGCGTGCCAGCTGGAGACGTCGAAGACCCAGCCGGGCGCATCCGGTTGTGTGCCTATCCGGCGCACTTCGTCGCTGAGCTGCGTGTGCACAGGAGTCACGGTGCTGATGATGTCTGCAAGTCTGCTGTTGTAGGAGAAGCGGATGGAGCTGTCCTCCGCGCCGAGGATGACCTGCTCCCAAAGGCAGATCGCGTCGCGGAGGTCTGCGGTATCTAGCGCCCGCGCCGCGACCAGCATCTGCGGAGGCTCATCCTTGACGGTCGGATAGATGTTGACTCTGGTCCGGCATGCGGAGCGCAGAACGTTCGTCAGGGCGGCGGTGGGGAGGTTCCCGACCGAGCCGGTCCGCTCGCGGAACCGGCCCATCAACTCGGTCCAAGTCTCCTGTGCTCGTGGCGGAAGCGCGTATGTGGCGACGGTGCCGAGCAGCGGCCCGGAGAAGGGGAAGGCGAGCAGATCGACGCGATCAGGCCCGGTTGCCATTGCTGCCGTCCTAACCGGGAACGCCCGCGTACTCAAGCAGTGCGGTTAGCATGCCGCCGTAGACGCGCTTCATCGCCGCCTGCTCGTCCTCGTCGAGGTTCTCGTAGTGATACCGGACGAGTGAGGGCAGGTCGCTGGACAGCCGCGGATCGTGGAAAGCGCCGTCCACGAGGAACAGGTCGACGGGCGTGCCGCCACGGCGTGCGCGCCCGGCAAGCTGGATCAGGTCGACGAGCATCCCGGCGACTACTTCCGATTTCAGCTTGCGCGGCAGCAAGCTGAAGCGGCGGTCGCAGGACAAGATCCAGTAGAGGCGGTTGTGAGCTGCTGTCCGCTGCTGTGCGAGTAGGGCAGCCGGGTCTGCGGAGGCCGATCCCTTGCCGATTGCTGCCGAGTTGACGCTGGCGAACAGTTCGGCTGGTTCGTGGACCTGGGCAACCGGCCGGACACAGACCCATATCGAAGCGATGGCCGAGATCTGCTGGCCCGGCACGAGAATGTTCAGTCCTCTCGCGACCCTGCTGAGCGGGGCAATCAAGACCCGGCCGACAGGGCCGTGCCCGAATGACTCGAACTGGTCAGCGGTCAGGGATTCGGCTCCAGGCGGGAGCGCGAGGTAGACCGGCCCGTTATTCGCGCTGACGGCTATGGCCAGCCTGCGCGGGTCGGTCATCGCGGCGATGCCGCGTCCCAGCAGGCCAGCTTGCCGGTAGGAGTTCCCCACAATCAGGGCGCGAGCTCGGTCATGGCGTTCATCGGTCAGCGCGGTCTCCAGGTACGGACCCAGCCGGTCGCTCCACAGGCGCTTGCCCAGCTCGATGAGAACGTCGTCCTTGGCGGGGCCGTCGGACAGGCCGGCGATCCGGATTGGCTGCATTCCGGCCAGGATCGTCCCGGCGTTCGCCTTCACCCCTCCGGGAGCGGTGTCCGTCATCGCCCACGTGACGGGCACATGGATGTGCTCGCGCGCTGCTCCAGGGAAGAAGGCGGTCGCAGACAGCCCGATGACGATTCGCTCGAACCCGCAGGCAGCGAGCGCGACCACCCCGGCAAGCTGCGCGGTCGTCGTGTGCGGGTCGCCGCCGATCGCCTGAACGCTCAGCTCACCTGCAGACGCGGCATCTCGGACCGTGTGACCCTGAACCCGAACAGCAGATAACCGAGAGGCCCGTATGGGATGGCCGCCTGCCGGACGAACACGCCGAGCTTTTCCGCGAGCTGGCGAGCCCCCTGGAGTTTCGCACTTTTGAGGGTGGGCGGGACTCGACTGACATCTGAGCGTCAGCAGGCGGGTGGCTGGTGCGACACGGCCTGGTTTGTGTGGCTTTGGTGCGTGATCTGGCGGGTTG
>Ga0335076_10005709_pt1 | contig 12562 bp, 8 predicted proteins | sample Lox_Sample_25_FD_206717 | JGI IMG/M metagenome (GOLD analysis project Ga0335076, IMG submission 206717) | Soil microbial communities from Loxahatchee National Wildlife Refuge, Florida, United States - Lox_Sample_2.5 | ecosystem: Environmental > Terrestrial > Soil > Wetlands | place: USA: Florida...
CGATGTAGGGCAAGCCCTCGTGAGTGCCGACGTCATGAACGGCCAGGATGCTGGGGTGGTTCAGAGCGGCGGCGGCTCTCGCCTCCCGCTCGAAACGCTTCAGACGCTCCGGGTCGCTCGACGCCGACTCCGGCAGCACCTTGATCGCCACGTCGCGACCCAGGCGCGCATCGTGGGCTCGGTAGACCTCGCCCATCCCTCCGGACCCCAGGGAGGACCGGATCTCGTACGGCCCGAGGTGCGCCCCGGGCAGCAGTCGCATCGCTGGCTCGCGTCGATTCTAGCCCAGGTCCCAGGCGTCGCTCTGCCGGCCCGAAGCCTGGAACTTTGGGCGCCTGCTCCGTCATCGGCACGGGACGGGCACGCCGAGGGGCCTGCAGGGCCGGTCCGGCCGCTTCGCGCTCGTTCTGCTGCGCCTAAATCGACTCGAGGCCTCATCTACGGCCGCACGTCACGGGCTGCTAGCCGCACGCCGGGCCAGGCTTCCAGCCGAGCCGCGGATCGCTGTTCGCCCGGTCAGCCGTGGTGTGCGGCCTCGGGGGGCGCGGACGGACGGACGACCCTCTTCACCGGGACGGCGCGGAACCGCGGGTCGCCCTCGCGGATCTCGACCCGCTGCCGCATCGGCACGTCGCGGAAGATCTGCGGCGGCAGGCCCCCGGCCGGCCACCGCACCAGGACGGAGCGGATCCGCTTGGCGAGGCCGAGCCCCACGTGCTGGGCGAGGGGAGAGGATCCGAACGACCCCCCGCTCGTGACGACGCGGTGGATCGTGCGCACGGATCCCTCCCGGCCCTCGACGGTCACCGCGATCCGTGCCCCGAGCGCGCCGCGGTTTGTCCGCGTGCCGGTGAGGTGGAGCACCACCCAGTCGTTCGCGTTGCCGGGGTTCTCGAAGACGATCTTGTTGTAGGCGTCGCCGGCCACGAAGCCCCCGATGTTCGTGATCACGTCCTCGTCGCCGTCCCCGTCGAGGTCGGCGAACGAGACCCCGTGCCCCTTCTGCAGGTGGCCGGTGCCCGTGGCCGTCGTGACGTCCACGAAGCTCCGGCCTTCGCGGTTGCGGAACATCCGGTTCGGCATCAGGGCCGCGTACGAGGGGGCGCCGGTGCCGACGTAGAAGTCCAGCCAGCCGTCGTTGTCGATGTCGCCGAAGTTCGCGCCCATCGACACGAGGACGTGGGCGAGACCCACCCGCTCGGTCACGTCCTCGAAGCCTCTGCCGGTGTTGTGGTAGAGGCGCATCGTCTCCGCCTTCGGCCGCAGGCGCAGGTAGTCGCGGGCCACCTCGCTCACGGAGTTCACGAAGGAGCCGACGAAGAGGTCGAGGCGGCCGTCGTTGTCGTAGTCGAAGAACCAGGCCGGGAAGCTCATGAGGGGCCCCTCGACGCCCATCTCCCGGGCCACGTCCCGGAAGCTGCCGCTCCTCTCGTTGTGATAGAGGAAGTTCTCCGAGGCGAGGTTCGAGACGTAGAGGTCCGGCCAGCCGTCGTCGTCGTAGTCGCCCCAGGCCACGGCCTTGGTGAACGCCGTCCGCCCGACCCCGGCTTTCGCCGACACGTCCTCGAACGTGCCGTCCCCGCGGTTCCGGAAGAGCGTGCTCGGCGCCTCCTCGTGGCCGACGTAGAGGTCGAGCCAGCCGTCCCCGTCGTAGTCGGCGAACGCCGCGGACTGCGTCCTGTAGACCTGCTCGACCCCGGCCTGCCGCGTGACGTCCGTGAAGGTACCGTCCGGGTTCTGGCGCAGCAGGGAGTTGCGCATCGGCCGCTGCCACCCGCCCCGCATGACGTAGAGGTCCACGAGGCCGTCGTTGTCGAAGTCGGCCTGGGTGAGGTTGATCCCGCCGAGCTGGCCGGAGAGGCTGGCCTGCTCCGTCGCCTGCTCGAACGTCCCGTCGCCGCGGTTGCGGTAGTACTTGATGGGAGAGCAGGTGTCGACCGAGGTGAAGAGCACGTCCAGGTAGCCGTTTTCGTTCATGTCCTCGACGACGCTGCCACCGGCGAGGTCCGGCGCGTCGAGGCCCCAGAGAGGCGCCGTGTCGACGAAGCGGCCGGGGTCGTCGGCCGACGCGTACGACTCCGGCGGGATGAGCTGCGCCTCCGGCACCCGGTCCGGGTACTGCCCGAGGGTCATGTAGGCCACGTTGAGGAGCCACCGGACCTCGAGGTTCTGAGGCTCCGTGGAGAGGACACGGCTGAAGTGCTCGATCACGGCCGTGGCGCCCGAGGGCAGGTCGTGGCGTCCGCCGCCCCGGATCGGGAAGAGGCAGCGGTCGGGGTTGTAGAGGTGGACGCAGTTCTCGAGCTCGCCGCGGCGCAGGTGGGCGACGCCGATCGCGGTCTCGAGGTAGCTCCGGAGGGTGTCGATCCCGGGCTGCCCGGCGAGCCTCGCCGTCGCGATCCGCAGCGCCTCCTCGAAGTGACGAGCCGACTCGGCCATCTGCCCCTCGGACGAGTACGCCTGCCCGAGCTCGTGGTGGGCCTGGGCGATCGCCATGAGGTCCCTGCCTTCGGCCTCCAGCTTCTCCAGGTAGGCGGTGAGCCCGGGGATCATCAGCTCGCGGGCCTCACGGCGCACGTCGCACGTGGCCTGGAGGCTGCGCGGGTCGGAAGGCTCGGCCAGGAAGCGCGTGAGCTCGAGCCGTCCCGAGATCTCGACCGCGGTCTCGTAGGTCGAGCCCGGGGCGCGCCGGTTCCAGGGGCTGTCGTCGGTGCGGCCGGCCCGCTGGCCCTCGCCGACGGATCCCCCGAGCAGGAGGACGAGAACGAGGCCGCCCGCACCGACGAGACGGACGCACGTCGGGGGACGGAGTCGGTGGCGCGGAGGCCGCGAGCACGGGGTCGCGGAGGGGCCGGTCACGACGGGGGACGCTCGGACCAGTCGAGCAGGGCGGCGAAGACTCCCTGCAGGAGAGCGGTGTCGGACGCGAGGAGGCCGAGGAGGGCCTCCGCCTCGAGGCGGAGAGCGAAGCCCTTCGCCCCGGCGCGGGCGCGGCCTCCCCGGATCCCGGCGAGCGACTCGAGCACGCCCAGCGTGTCGCCGGGCCCCACGGGAACGGGAGGCGCGCCCTCGGTCTCGATCCGCGCCTCCCCGCTCGCCACGACGTGGAGCGCGGCCGGATCCGCCTCGTCGAAGAACGTCGAGCCCGGGTCGAGGGGCACCGCGCGGGCGATCCGCGCGAGCTGCAGGAGCTGGTCGGGCGTCGCGCGCGCGAAGAGGGGGCTCGCTTCGAGGACGTGCACCGCCTCCAGGACCTGCGCGCCCGCCGGCTCCGCCGTGTTGATCCGTCGTCGGGACGGCAGGGAGCGGGCGTCGACGAGACCGCCTTCGAGGATCGCCCGGAAGATCCGTCGCGCGAAGGGCATCTCCTCGGACAGGAGCCCCAGGAAGTCACGGGCCCCGATCGACAGGCACACGACCCCCTCGCCGGCACGGATGCTCTCCCGCTGACGCTCCCCGCCGAGGACCGCCTCCAGGCCGAGGGCGAGCGGGGCCTCGCGCTCGGATGGCGGGGCGCCGCCGTCCTGCACCTTGACGGACCCTTCGAGGACGAGGCCGACGTCCGAGGCCACGGAGCCCTGCTGCGTCAGGGGCCGGCCGGCCTCCGGCCGGACCGTGCGGCCGGCGCCCGCCACGCGCAGGAGCTGTCCCACCGACGCGAAGCGGAGGAGCGGGACCCGGCGCAGGCGGTCGGCGGCCACCACCGCCGGCAGCGGCTCGCGCCAGCGGGCGCGGCGGGTCTCGGGGGGCATGCGCTGCGCAGCGAGCGCCCAGGACGCGGCCTCGAAGACGAGCCAGTCCCGGGCGGCGCGGTGCTCGAGCACGTGCTCCAGGTCGTCGGCGAGGCGCGACAGGCCCTTCTCCTCCACGCGGAGGACGGCCGCGGCGGCGAGCGCCTCGTCGTCGTCGTGGACGAGCTGGGCGAGCGTGTCCTCGGGGTCCCGCAGCCGGGTGTGGAGGAGAGCGTTGGCCTTGGCCGCCTTCTCGTCCAGGGGCGCGTCCTCGAGGAGCGGCATGAGCCAGCGCCGCAGCGGTCCCCCGAGCACGTTGTCGAGATACTCGGCCGCCCGGGCGTGGGCCCGCGCGTCGCCCTCCATCCCCATGCGCGCCACCGCCACGTCGCGCCAGGGATAGGAGAGGCCGAGGAGGAGGTAGACGCGGTCGACCGAGCGCTCGCACCGTTCGTCGAGCGCCCGGTCGAGCAGCGACCCCCGGCCGTTGTCGCGGAGGAGGTTGAAGCGCAGGCTCAGGTAGCGGAGGGCCTGCCGCGCCTCGGCGACCGCCCTCTCGTCGACCACGCCCCGGGCGAAGGCGAGATCCGACCGCTCCCGGCGCAGCGCGGTGAGCGCGGCGAGGGCCCGGTCGCGCAGCCTCTCGTCCCCCTGGCCCAGGCTCGAGAGCAGGAGCTCCACCGAGCGCGCCGAGGGGATGCGGGCGAGGGTCGCCGGGATCCGGCGCCGCACCTCCACGTCCTCCCCCTCGTCGGCCAGGAAGTGCCCGAGGGCCTCGAGGACCCTCTCGCCCGCGCCCACGAGCACGTCGCCCGCCGCGTCGTGGAGCGAGGGGTGACGGAGCTGCGACACGAGCGGCGGGACGAGCAGGTCCTCCGGCCCTCCGCTCCGCCCGGCGCTGCGGATCGCCTCCCGCGCCACGGCGGGGTCGGGATCGAAGATCAGGGGGACGAGGCGGGAGCGGAAGCGGGGGCCGCCGATCGACCCGAGGGCGGTCGCGACGAGGCGCCGGCCCTCGGCCGCCGTCTCGCGCGTGTCCGCGGCCAGACGGTCGAGCGCCGCCTCGGCGGCGCCTTTGTCCTGCTCCCGCGAGCTCGCGGCCAGTGTCGCGGCGGCGGTCGTGGCCACACGGGGATCGCCGTCGCCGAGGTAGTCGCGCATCACCTCGGCCGCCGCCTCCCCCCGGATCGCGGCGAGGGCGTGCACCGCGGCCGCCCGCACCTCGGCGCTCGGGTCCTTGAGGTGCTGCTCGACGGCGGCCGCCCAGCGCTCCCGCAGCTCCGGCCGGGCCTCCTCGAGGGCCCGGAGAGCCCGCACCCGCACCTTCTCGGACTCGTGGTGCAGGAGGAGGGGCGTCACGAGGCGGCGCCTGTTCAACGCCTCGAGGAGGTCGACGGCGTAGAGCACCCGTTCCTCGTCCGGGAAGGCGAGCTCCTCGACGAGGGCCTCGACCGTGGCCGGGTCGGCGAGCTCCGGCCGCGCCGCCTCCGCCTCCACCTGCCGGCGCTCGATGCTGCGGCGGAAGGTGTCGAGGTACTCCCCGCGGGCGCGGATCGCCGTCACCACCCAGAGAGCCATCACGGTGAGGCTCGCGTAGCTGATCTGCTGCCAGTTGAACCCCAGCCCCCACGGCTTGATGAGGAAGAGAGCCAGGAGAGCGGCCATCCCCTTGGCGAAGCGGTCGACCGTCACGTCGACGAACGGCTTCGCCCGGTACTTGAGCTGCGTGGGCAGGGGAAGGAAGAGGACCTCCCGTGTCGTCTTGTCGAGCGTGTAGCGGAGCGAGGTGTCGAGGACGCGGGCGAGGGCGGGAGCCCAGAGCGCCGCGTTCAGGAGCATGACGACGCCGGTCACGCCGAGGCTCGTCGGCAGGACGAGGAGCGCGAAGCCCACCCCGAGCGAGCGGTGGATCCGGCTCGTGAGCGCGACCTGGATGAAGAAGCCGATGGCCGACAGGTAGAGCGTGACCCGGGCCAGGAACGCGGTCAGGCTGTCCGTGGCCTCGCGGCCCTTGAACGCCTCGGCCGCCATGTTGAGCTGCTGCTCGATGAGGCCGGCCCCGATCGCGGCGAAGGCGATCACGAGCGCGATGATCTGCAGGTGGCGCGACTCGCTCAGGAGGCGGATCGCCTCCTTTCCCGAAACCCCTTCGTCATCGGTGACCGCGCCGCTGCCCCTCCCGGCCGCCCCTTCCCGCCGGACGATCAGCGCCACGAGGCCGGCGCACAGGAGGAGGATGCCCGCGCTGCAGAGCAGCAGGTTCTCCGTCCCCACCTGGCTGACCGCGACCGCGGTCAGGCCGGCCCCGGTCATTCCGCCCAGGCTCGACCCGCCGCCGATGAAGCCGAAGAGCCGCTTGGCCTGCCGGGCGTCGTAGATGTCGTTGGCGAGCGTCCAGAACTGGCTGATCAGCAGGATGCCCAGGACGAGGCCGAGGAGGTAGAAGCCGACCGAGACCCAGTCTCCCGCCGTCCGGAAGAGGAACCAGAAGGCGACGAGGAGGGCGGACATCCCGGCGAGGGTCAGGGGGGCCACGTACCGGCGGGGCAACCGGGCCACGAGCATGCTGTAGCCCTGCATCAGGACGCCGATCAGCAGGCCCGCGGCGAGCTGGACGTACGGGAGGTTGTCGGCGCCGAGGCTGGAGATGAACTTCGAGCGCGTGATCGGCTTGATGACGTTGTACGCCGTCATGGCCAGGAACGAGTAGGCGAACATCATCAGGCCCGTGGCGAGCTCGCCCTCGCGGAGCTGAACGAGCGGGGTGAGGGCGCGGCGGAGCCAGTTCCTGCCCATGGTCGAGGCGACGAACGCTCGGAGTCTAGTGAGGGTCGCCCGGGGAGTCCAGGGGCCCTCGAGGAGGGGCAGAGCCTCTCATCGACCCGCGACGGACCGCCCCGCCGTCCGCCGTCCGAGAGCCCGAGGACGCCTCACCGGCCCGCCGACCACAGGATCGCGTTCCTGACCAGGTCGCGGTACGCCTGGCTCCGGTGGGCCGGCTCACCGTGGCCGAGCTGGATCGCCACGACCCGTGAGGGCTGGTAGGGGCTGACCCAGGCCACGGTGCGGTCGGCGTCCGCGTGGGAGGTCTCGAGGAGGGGCGTGACCATCGGAGAGATCCTCATCCCCTTGTACGCCTCGTCCACGAGCTGCAGCGGGCCGACCGAGTCCACGATCGGGTGGGATCCGACGGGCTTCACGAACAGCTCCACGTCGTGCCGGTAGGTCGAAGCCTTCCGCTCCCCCTGGTCGCTCGTCAGGTATCGGCCTCCGGCCATCTCCTCGAACCACGGCCAGTCCTGGTAGTCGCAGAGGGCGTGGTGGAGAACGACGATCCCCTTGCCCGCCTCCGCGAACGCCCGCAGGTGGCCCTTCCCCTCCTCGCCGAGCTTCTGCGAGAAGTCGTAGAGGACGAGCACGTCGAAGCGGGACGCGATCTCGCGGGCGAAGGCCTCCTCGCTCGAGACGGCGTGCGTCCAGCGCCATTCCGGGCGGCCCTCGAACAGCGTGTAGAAGCTCGTCGGGTAGTCGTGGCCGCCGGTCACGACCAGCACCCGGAGCGCGTCGGGCCGGGGCTTCACCCCCGCATCGGGAGGCAGCGTCACCGCGCCGGTGGCCGCCCACTCGGCTCCCCGCAGGAAGGCCGCTTCGAAGCCGGCGTTCTGCATGGCCGCGACCTCGTGGCCGAGGGCGGTGAAGTACGCCCGGCCACGGCCGAAGCTGTCGACCCACAGCATCGGCTCGTCCCGGCCGGTCCCGCCGGTGGCGGGGTCGCTCCAGGCGGTGGCGAGGACGTGCGCCGAGGGCTGCAGCGTCATCTGGTGGTAGAGCTCGTCGGTCGCGACGAAGGAACCGCCGAGGCCCTTCGAGACCGGGTGCTCCCGGTCCACGAAGCGCACCTCGAAGGAGTGCCGGGCCCCGTGGAACTGCTTCGACGGAGGCGAGGGCCAGGAGCCGCCGACCATCTCCGCCCACTCCTTCCACGGCGGCTCCGTGATCCCGGTACGGACGTGACGGTCGGCCAGCACGTCGTGACCCGAGAAGCCGTAGGCCGCGCCGTGCACGGCCACGAGCCCCTTGCCCCCCCGCACGAAGTCCACGAGGGCCTGCTCGGTCGAGGCCCCCCACCGCGGCCCGCAGTAGTCGGAGACGACGAGGTCGTAGACGCCGAGCGTCTGCGCGGTGAGCCCGGCCGGCTCCTCGATCACCCGGACGTCGAATCGTCCGGTACCGACGAGGAGCTGCCGGAGGAACGGCGTCGTCGAGCGCCAGTCGTGGTTGTTCCGGCCGGAGAGGAGGAGAACGCGCGCCGCGTCGTTCCGGAAGAAGCGGGACCGGACGTCGGGGACAGGCTCGGACGCCCCGTCGGCCCTGGGCGTCACCGGACCAGCGGCGAGGAGCGGGACCGCGAGCAGGACGAGGCCGAACCGGCGGAGCATGGTCACCTCCCTGCAACGGGCGGGAGCCTACGCCCGCGCCTCAGCCGACGTCAACGCGCAGTGCCACGAGTCCGGGAGCTACAATCGGCTCCCCCGGGCCCCTGACACCCGGGGACCAACCGGAAGGGCGCGATGAGCGAATCGCCGCCAGGGTCACCGCCCCCCACGAGCTCGTCCTGCTGGATTGCTGAAGAGGAGGGAGCCAATGTCTCGATCGGCCTCCCGCGGCGCGGGAATGACCTCCCGCGAGCGACTCCTCGCCGCGCTCGAGGGGGGCGAGCCCGACCGCGTCCCGCGGGCCCTGAGCTTCTACCCGGTCGAGATCGAGGCGATCGCACCCCGGGGAACGCGTCACGACGAGCTCGTCGACGTCGTCTTCCTGCGCCCCCCGGTGTCGCCCGAGGAGAGGGAGCTGGAGCGGCGGGCCCTCCCCTACGCGGGCGACACCCGCCTCGGTCATCCTGCCCAGGCGAGGAACTACGCGCGGTGGCGCTACCACCCGGAGGCGCCGGAGAGGACCAATCCCCTGTCCGGCGCCCGCTCGCTCGAGGAGCTGCAGCGGTTCCCGTTTCCGGACCTGAGCGTCCCCTACGCGGCCCCCGGCCTCGCCCGCCAGGTGGACGAGCTGCACCGCCGCGGCCTCGCCGCCGGGGGCAACCCTCCGCATCTCGGCGGCGAGCTGTTCGAGGCGGCGTGGCGCCTGCGGGGACTCGAGAGCTTCCTGACCGACCTCGTCGAACGGCCCGACTGGGCGCACTTCATCCTCGACCGGCTTGCGGCGCTCGCCCGCCGCAACGCCCTCACCCTGGCCGAGTCTGGAGTCGACGTCCTGGCCCTCGCCGACGACGTGGGGATGCCCGGCCGGATGATGATCAGGCCCGCGACGTGGCGAGAGTTCTTCCGGCCCCGCCTGTCGGAGATCGTCCGTGCGGCGCGGGCGGCGCGGCCCGACCTCCGCGTCCTCTACCACAGCGACGGCCACATCGAGCCGATCCTGGACGACCTCGTCGAGATCGGCGTCGACGCGATCAACCCCGTCCAACCGGAGCACATGGACGCCCGGCGCATCCGCCGGCGCTTTGGCCGGCGGCTTGCGCTCTGGGGAACGGTCGGCCGCCAGACGACGTTCGCCTTCGCCTCGCCGGACGAGATACGCGCCGAGGTGCGGGAGCGAATCGAGACGCTCGGCCGGGCGGGCCTCGTCCTGTGCCCCGCCTACGACGTCGACGAGCCGGACGTGCCGTGGGCCAACGTCGCCGCCTTCCTCGACGCGGCCGCGACCTACGGCTCCGCCGACGCGGATCCTGTCGTGGATCCCGGGTAACGGCGCGGCCGACTCGGCCCGGACGACCGTTGTGCCTGCGGGACCACCTGGGGGAGAATCACCCCGCGCGCGGCCACGAGGCCGCGGCGCACCTTCTCCACAACCGATCGCCGGGAGGAACACATGGGCTGGATCGTCACCATCGTCGTGGGCGGGATCGTCGGCTGGCTGGCCAGCCTGCTGATGAAGACCGACAAGCAGATGGGCATCGTCGCCAACGTCCTGGTCGGGATCGTCGGGTCGAGCCTCGGGTTCTGGCTGGCCGCGGTGGCCGGCCTCGCGGCCTACGGCGTGATCGCCCAGTGGGCGGTGGCCGTCGCCGGGGCCGCCCTCCTCATCTACGTCCTGAAGGCTCTCGGCGTCTTCAAGTAGGCGACCGTGGGGGATCCGCAGGGACGGAGGGCCGCGGCGCGGCTGTTCACGGTCACGCCCCCGCGAAGTACGCAGGCTCGTTGCCCGGCCTCCACTTGATGTTGCAGCCGATGGAGGGCCGCTGGTCCTCAGGCGAGGGCCGGCCGGCGAGCAGGGCGTCGAGCGCCGCACGCAGGTCCTTTCCCGTGACCGGCACCGGGTTGCCGGGCCGGCTGCCGTCCATCTGGCCCCGGTAGAAGAGCCGCCGCTGGCGGTCGAAGACGAAGAAGTCCGGCGTGCAGGCCGCGCCGTAGGCCTTGGCCACGTCCTGCGTCTCGTCGAACAGGTAGGGGAACGTGTAGCCGGCCTCCTTGGCCTCCGCGGTCATCCCCTCCGGGCCATCCTCGGGATACGCCTGCGCGTCGTTCGCGGCGATCGCCACCACCGCCACCCCGCGCCTCTGGTACTCCGCGGCGAGCGACGCGAAGCCGGAGCGCACGTGCTTCACGAACGGGCAGTGATTGCAGATGAAGGCTACGAGCAGCGCCTCGGACCGCTCGAAGCCGGCCAGGGACCACCTTCGGCCCGCGGGATCGGGCAGGTCGAACGCGGGCGCCGGTGCGCCCAGCGGCAGCATCATCGTCGACGGGGTCTGCGCCATGGGTTCCTCCTCGGGCGGCCTCAGGAAAGCGTACCCAAAGGCCGGGCCCCAGACCAGCCCGGGAGCGGCGGCGACAGCGCGACGACGAGAAGTCCACGTTCTCGCCCGTGTTCGTGGACCGGTTCTCGATCAGGATCCGGTCGCGCGACACGCCCATCCCCGCCGCCACGTCGGCGAAGACCTCCGCCTCAGAGCGCGTCCACGTCCGGCTCGTCAGGCTCCCCAGGTGCCCCGAGAAGACGACGAGCGGCGCCCAGCCGGCGACGAGGAGCTCCGCCCCCCGCTCCGCCACCCGGGTGTCGTGGCTCCCGAGGACGATGAGGCAGTCGGCCGTCTCGAGCGCGTGGCCGACGTGGTGGTAGTCCCAGAGCGTACGCGCGCAGTCGTCCACGCCCACGCGCGCCATCATGGTGGAGGCCGGGGGCGATCGCAACCGGAGGGCCGAGGGCGCAGCGCGGCACGGGTCGAGGACGCGCAGCGCGAACAGGGGCCGGCAGAGTATGCTGCGCGCATGGCGCGAAGGATCGAGAAGCCGACCATCGTCCAGGCGGCCGGAACCAAGCCGAAGCGGATCGAGGAGTTCTTCGGCCTCGTGAACTCCGGGACCGCGGGCGTGAGCGTGGCCCGCATGTCGAGCCCGCCGGGCTGGGTCGAGCCCGGGCAGACGCCGGAGTTCGACGAGTACACGCTCGTCCTGCGGGGTGCGCTCCGCGTCGAGACGCGGCAGGGCGGTCTCGACGTTGCGGCCGGCCAGGCCGTGCACGCCCTGCGCGGGGAATGGGTCCGGTACAGCACGCCCGAGGGCGCCGAGTACGTCGCGGTCTGCGTACCCGCCTTCTCGCCGGGGACCGTCCACCGCGACGCGGAGTAGCTCCTCTTCCTACGGTTCGAACTGACCCTTCACCACGAGGCCGATCGCCCTCTCGCCCTGGGCCGTCCTCAGCTTGACGTGGAAGACCTCGTGCCCGTACTCGTCCTTCGCGACCGCCGGGTAGTCCTTCCTCTCCGCGACGGCGGCCAGGTTCAAGGGGGCGGGATGGTTGGCGCCGATCGTCTTCGCGCTCATCTTGGCGAGCGTCGCGAAGTCCGGGAGTGCGGAGGCGTCCTTGTCGTCGGCGAGCGGGCTGAGGAGCAGGAAGTCGGTGGTCGGGGCCACGCCCATGTGGTTCCCGTCGCTCGGCATCACCGCGTAGCGCAGGGTGTAGGAGCCGGCCTTCACCGGCTGGCCCCGGAAGTCGTTGCTCGCCTGCGGAAACGAGAGCACGGCGACGAGGGCCGAGGGTACGAGGCCGGGCAGGTCCTTGCGAAACCAGACGTCGCACGCCACCGTGCCGTCGGCGAGCCGGACGCGGTACCCGCCGGGCTCGAGCGCGGCGAGGACGGACGGCGCGGCCGGCCCCGTGAAGGCGCCGATCGTCTCCACCTTGCCCTGGGCGCGGGCGGGCGGGGCGACCGACTGGGCCGCGGCGAGGCCGAGCAGCAGGAGGCCGAGTCTCATCGGCCTAGCGCGCGAAGCTCCCCACGAACGCGTTGCGCTTGTCGTGCGTCGTCCAGACGACGCCGAGGCCGGGACCGTGATAGCCGTCGACCACGGACACGGCGGGGGCGGCCTCCGTCGTCGGCGTGAGGGGCGGGTAGTACGTCGACTCGTTGCCGCAGTGACGGTCGCGGTCGGCGAGAGTCCGGGTCTCGATCCGGGCCAAGTCGCCCACCTCGAGCCGCGTCCGGCGCTCGGAGGCGTCGTCCCCCTGGACGTCCATGCGGATCGGAGCCGAGGCGGTCTCGACGACGTCGCCGAAGAGGTCTCCGCCCATCGCGCGGGCGAGGGCGAGGAGCGCGGTCCTCTGGGCCGGAGTCGCCCTCTCGTCGACGATGAGCACCGAGCGGACGGGGAGGGGGCTCGCGAACGGGTCCCCGAGCGTCGCGCTTGCCCTCACCACCCCGACGACGCTGAGACCGACCAGGGGGACGCCGCTCCATCCGCCCTCGCGCACGCGCCAGGCGAGGATCGCCTCCTGGCCGGCGAGGCCCATCTCCGCGTTCGCGAAGCAGGGCC
>Ga0335076_10005712_pt1 | contig 12561 bp, 11 predicted proteins | sample Lox_Sample_25_FD_206717 | JGI IMG/M metagenome (GOLD analysis project Ga0335076, IMG submission 206717) | Soil microbial communities from Loxahatchee National Wildlife Refuge, Florida, United States - Lox_Sample_2.5 | ecosystem: Environmental > Terrestrial > Soil > Wetlands | place: USA...
CGCGCCGGCCGCGCCTCTTGCTGCTCGACGAGCCGACGACGGGCCTCGACCCGGTCGCGCGCTACGAAATCTTGCGCGAGCTCACCGACGTGATGGGCGACGACCGGCGCTCGATCCTGTTCTCGTCGCAGAACACGCAAGACGTCGAGCAGATCTCCGATCAGATCACGTTCCTCGATCGAGGCCGGATCATCGAGTCGAGCGACAAGGAGACGTTCCTCGAGCGTTGGCGGCGGCTGCAGCTCGACGTGCCGCCCGGAGTCGCGTTGCCGTCGCTGCCGGAGATCACCGAGATCAGCGCGAGCGGCCGAGTCGCGACCGCGACGGTCAAGGCCTACACGGACGAGATCGCCGCCGCGTTCACGAGCGCGGGCGCGACCGTGCGCGAGGTTCAGCGGATGTCGCTCGAGGAAATCTTCGTGGCCAACGTGATGTTGAGCCGCAAGGAGGCACGCGCGTGACCGACTCCATCGTCTGGCAACTCGTGATGAAGGACCTACGCGTCGCGTGGCCGCTCGCGTTGGGCGCGCTCGTGCTCGGCGTGCTGTCGCTCGCGCTGAGCCCGTGGAGCGCCGCAGCTTTCTTCGTCGGCGGCAGCGTGCTGATCGTCTCGCTCGTGCTCCTGAACGTGATGCTCGTGAGCATGAGCATCGTCGGCGAGCGGAAAGACAAGGTCCGGCTGTTCATGTTGAGCATGCCGGTGTCGACGACGCAGTACAACGTGTCGAAGCTGCTGTCGTCGCTGATCGCGTACGTCGTGCCGGCCGCGCTGCTGACGTTCGCCGGTGTGGGACTGCTTCTCGCGACGCCGCTGCCGGACGCCTTCATTCCGCTCTTCGTCGCGACGTCGGTCCATTGCTTCCTCTACTTCTGCGTCTTCCTCGCGGTCGCGCTCGTGACGGACTCGCAGGGCTGGATCACCACCGTGATCGTCTGCGGAAACGTGTCGATCTCGTTCGTGATCCCCGGCCTGATCAACTTCACGTCGCTGCGCGGCACATTGGACGCGGAGGCCGTGGTCTGGGCGCCGGACGTCGTCGCCTTCATCGCGATCGAGCTCGTGCTTGCCGCCGCCGCGCTTGCGATCTCGTTCGCCGTCAATTCGAGAAAAACCGAGTTCGTTTGAGGAATTCCTCCATGTCGAATCAAAAATGTTTACACGCGCTCGACGCCGGGGCTCCGCTCGCCGAGCTCGTCGGCGCGATCAAGCGCTACGGCAAGACCGTCGCGCTCGCCGGCGTGGACTTGGACGTGCGTCGCGGCGAGGTGCTCGCCTTGCTCGGCCCGAACGGCGCGGGCAAATCGACCGCGATCTCGTTGTGGCTAGGCCTGCTCCAGCCCGACGAAGGCGAGGCGCGGCTCATGGGCCGCTCGCCGCTCGCCGTCGAGAGCCGGCGCCAAGTGGGCATGATGATGCAGGAGGTCGCGCTCGAGCCGCTGCTGCGCGTGCGCGAGCTCGTCGATCTCGCCGCGAGCTACTACGCCAATCCATTGTCCGTGAGCGAGACGCTCGCGCTGACGCGCGCGACCGAGCTCGGCGACCAGCGCTACGCAAAGCTCTCGGCGGGGCAGAAGCGCAAAGCGCAGTTCGCGACGGCAATCGTCGGCCGGCCGAAGCTCTTGTTCCTCGACGAGCCGACCGTCGGCCTCGACGTTGAGGCGCGCGAGGCGATGTGGAGCGCGATTCGCGACCTCGTCGCGCGCGGCAGCTCCGTCGTGCTCACGACGCATTACCTCGAGGAGGCGGAGGCGCTCGCCGACCGCGTCGTCGTGCTCGCGAAGGGTCGCGTGATCGCTCAAGGAAGCGTCGACGAGATTCGCTCGATCGTGAGCCGCACGCACATCAGCTGCGCGAGCGCGCTGCCCGCGGACGAGGTGCGCCGCTGGCCGAGCGTGCTCGACGCCGGCCGCGACGCGCAGAAGCTCTCGATCACGGCCGTCGACGGGGAGTCGGTCGTGCGGCGGCTGCTCGCGGCCGATGACGGCCTGCGCCACCTCGAGGTTCGCCCGGCGGCGCTCGCCGACGCATTCACCGAGCTCACCAAGGAGGCGGCCTGAGGCCGCGTGAAGTCATGACCATCACAACGAAGAATTTTCGTCTACCGGCGGTTCGACTCGTCGAGCTTCTGGGGGCGGTTGGCGTCGTTGGCGCCGCGGCCGCTCAACAGGCGCCGCAAGATCCGTTCCTCGCTCCCTATCGCGAAAACTGCAGCGTCTGCCACGGGGAGAAGCTCGAGGGCGCCGCGCAAGGCACGCCGCTCGCGGGCGTCCCGCTCAAGCACGGCGATTCGATCGAGGAGATCGCGCAGAGCATCGCCACCGGCTATCCGCAGGCCGGGATGCCGGCATGGTCCGCGACGCTCGACGACACCAAGGTCCGCCGTCTCGCGATCTTCATCTCCGAGGCGCGCGCGAAGTACACGTACACCGATTTCAACGTCGGCGAGCCGCCGCCGGTTCCGACGGGCAAGATCGACAGCGAGGAACAGGCGTTTCGCATCGAGACCGTCGCGACCGGCATCGACCGGCTGCCTTACTCGATTGCGCCGCTGCCCGATGGGCGCATCTTGCTGACCGAGAAGGCGCGCGGGCTGCGCATCGTGTCGCGCAGCGGCGAGCTCTCCGAGCCGATCCGCGGCACGCCGCAAGCCTACGACGACGGCTTCACGATGCCGGGGCTCAAGATCGTCTACGGCATGGGCTACCTGCTCGACGTCGCGCTCGCGCCGGACTACGCAAAGAGCGGCTGGATCTATCTCTCGTACACGGATCGCTGCAGCGACTGCAACGCGGCGAGCAAGCAGTCCAAGCGCCCCGTGTCGATGAACGCGCTCGTTCGCGGCCGCATCAAGGACGGCGCGTGGGTGGATCAGCAGACGATCTGGAAGACGGACCTCGACAACTACACGGGCATGCCGGACATGGCCGCGGGCGGCCGGATCGCGTTCGACGGCAAGGGCCACGTGTTCTTGAGCGTCGGCATCAAAGGCGGCTCCGAGTTCGCGGGCGTGCAGGATTTGAAGGTCCCGTACGGCAAGATCCTGCGCCTCAACGAGGACGGCTCGATCCCGAAGGACAACCCGTTCGTCGGCGTCGCGGGCACGCTGCCGGCGATCTGGACCTACGGCCACCGTAGCCCCGAGGGGCTCGAGTTCGACCGTCGCACCGGCAAGCTCTGGGAGACGGAGATGGGGCAGCGCGGCGGCGACGAGGTCAACCTGCTCAAGGCCGGCAGAAATTACGGCTGGCCGCTCGTCTCGAAGGGCTTGAAGTACGACGGCACGCCGGTCGACTACGGCAAGGATCTCAACATCCAGTTCGACATCAACACGCTGCAGGGGCCCGTCGTCGACCTGACCCCGTCGCCAGCCGTGTCGAGCTTCGTGATCTACGACGGCAAAGCGTTCCCGCGCTGGCGCGGAAATCTGATCGTCGGAACGCTGAAGGCGACCGAGCTCTACCGCATGGTCGTCGATGGCGATCGCGTCGTGCACCGCGAGACGCTGCTCACGGGGCTCGGGCGAATTCGCGACGTTGCGGTAGGACCCGACGGCGACGTCTATCTGCTGCTCGAGCACGCATCGGGCGGGCGAATCCTACGGCTCGTGCCGGCGGCTTGATCGTTCCAACTCAACGCAATCATCAACGGAGAACAACCATGCGTATCACGGCGGTATTGACGTTCCTCCTTGTCGCGGGCCTCGCGGCGCCCGCATTCGGCCAATCCTTCGTCGGGACTTGGACCGCGACGGCCGATTCCGCGGCCGGCAAGGTTTCCGAGACCGTCAAATGCGTGAAGACTAACGACGGCTTCGCGATCACCGCGAAACTCGTCGGCGCGCCCGAGGACATGCCGCAGGCCGGGCTGGGCACGGACATCGTGGTGAACGGCGACAGCTTCTCGTACAAGCGGACGCTGAGCACGCCGCAGGGCGATCTCGTCATCAGCTACAGCGGCGTGGTGTCCGGCGACGCGTTTATGGGCATGGCGCAGATCGGCGACTTCAAGGTGCCTTACAACGGCGTACGCGTGACCGGCGGCAAGTAGGCGCCGGCTCGCGCCAATTGACACGCGATCGAAGACGGCAGGGAGACGATCCAATGAACGTCGCAACGCATGACCTCCGCCTGGCTACGGCCCACGCGCCGATGCGGCTCAATCGGGTGCTATACGCGTACTTCAACGAGGCGCGCTATCAGTTCGTTCAGGCGCTTCGCGCGCCCGCGTTCGCGCTCCCGTTCCTGCTGCTGCCCGTGCCGCTGTATCTGTTCTTCGGGGTCGTTCTCGTCGGCAATGCTCCCGAGGTCCAGGCGCATCCCGAGCTCGCCAACTACGCGTTCTCAGGGTGGTGCTGCGTCGCCGTGATGGGGCCCGCGATCTTCGGTATCGGCATCGGAATCGCGATGGAGCGCGATGCGAACCTGCTCAAGCTCAAACGTGCGCTGCCTCTTCCTCCGGGTTCCTACCTCGTCGCGAAGCTGCTGATGTCGAGCGCGTTCGCCGCGCTCGCGGTCGTCACCGTGACCGTCACCGCGCTCGCAGCGGGCAAGCTCACGCTGTCGGCCGGCGCGCTGCTCGCGATGGACGGCGTGCTGGTCTTGGGCGCCTTGCCGTTCTGCGCGGTCGGGCTTTTCGTCGGCGCGCATTCGAGCGGCAACGCCGCGCCCGCGTTCGCGAACCTCGTCTACCTGCCCGGCATGTGGCTGTCCGGAATGTTCTTCCCGCTGCCGAAGGTCATGCAGCCGTGGGAGGTGATCTGGCCCGCGTATCACCTCAATCAAACGGCGCTCGCGGCCGCCGGTATGCGGGTTGAATCCAACCCGCTCGTCACGAGCGCCGTGCTCGTCGGCATCACGTTGCTGTTCGGCGGGCTCGCGATCCGGCGTCTGGCACTCTCGGGCTAGAAAGATCGCCGCATCCGGCCGTCTTGATCGGTCATGAGAAAGTTGCGAGCATCGAGCGCTTACGACCACTTTGCGCGCGCCGGAGCGACAAGGAATGACAAGGATGACGACCCGCCGAGAATGTCTCAGTCTCGCGGCGACCGCGGGCGCGCTCTGGGCACTCGGGCCGCGCCTTGCGGCCGCGCAGCAGAGCGGCCCGCTGATCACGCGGCCGATCCCGTCAACCGGAGAGCGGTTGCCCATCATCGGTCTAGGGAGCTCGACCAGCTTCAGCGAAGCCGCCGAAGACGATACCGAGGCCGTGCGCAGCGTGCTCGCGAAGATGATCGAGCTCGGCGGCAAGGTGTTCGACACCGCGCCCGCGTACGGCGCGTCCGAGCAGGTCGCGGGCAAGATCGTGAAGGAGATCGACACGAAGCACGAGATCTTCTGGGCGACGAAGCTCAACGCCGCTGGCTGGGGCGGGCGCACGGCGGACCCGAATGCCGCGCGCGCGCAAGTCGCCGCGTCGTTCGACCGGCTCGGCCGCGACAAGATCGATCTGATCCAGGTGCACAACGTCGCTGACCTCGAGGGCCAGTTCCCGATCCTGCGCGAGCTCAAGCAGCAAGGCCGCGTGCGTTACATCGGCACGACGTCGACGTTCAAGGGGCAGTACGACGTGCTCGAGCGCTTCATGAGGTCGACGAACGACTGCGACTTCATCGGCATCGACTATTCCGTCGACAACCGGAGCGCGGAGGAGCGGATATTGCCGCTCGCCCGGGAGAAGAACATCGCGGTGCTCGGCTACATGCCGACGGGCCGCAAGCGCTTGTTCGAAATCGTCAAGGGGCACGACGTGCCGGACTGGGCGCACGAGTTCGGCGCGCAGACCTGGGGGCAGTTCATCTTGAAATTCGCAGCGTCGCATCCGGCGATGACCGTGGTGACACCGGCGACCAGCAAGCCCGAGCACATGGTCGACAACATGGGCGCCGCGCATGGCCGCCTGCCGACCGACGCCGAGCGCAAGCGCATGGTCGATTTCGTTTCGAAGCTGCCGGGCTGATTCTTGGGAGACGCATGAAGACGGCGATCTCGGTGGACCTCGGCGGCGCGTCCTATCCGCTCGATCAGGACGCCTTTCTCGCGCTGCATGCGTACCTCGCTCGCGCCGCGGATCGGCTCGGCGAGCATCCGGATCGAGACGAGGTGCTCGCGGGCCTCGAGCGCTCGGTCGGCGGAAAGCTCGCGCGCGGCGGCGAGCGTAGCGCGCCGATCGGCGCAGCCGAGATGACGGCCGTGCTCAAGGAAGTCGGCAAGGTCGACGGGCCGCGACTCGGGCCGGAGCGTGCCGACGCGCGCCCGGGGTTCGACAGCGACCCCAGCGGCGTGCGCGCGACCTTCGATGCCGGTCGCGCGGCACGCGCGCCCGTCGACCTCGACGCCACGGGTGGCCGCGCGGACTTCGACCCCGACTCGCACGTCTATGCCTATGCCTATGACGCTTCCCCCGGTCCGCGACCGCGGCGGCTCTATCGGCTCGAGGAAGGCAAGAAGATCGCCGGCGTCTGCACGGGGATCGCGGCCTATGCGGATCTCGACGTCGGGCTCGTGCGCGCGCTCGTGGTCCTGGCGGCCTTCTTCACGGGCTTCTTCCTGGTCATTGCCCTGTATGTCGGGCTGATGTTCCTCGTGCCGCTCGCGCGCACGTCGACCGAGATCGCGGCCGCGCACGGCGCTCTGCGCTCGGCCTAGCTCCGACCGACGCAAAGGACGACGCGTGTCAGCGACGCAAGCGGCGGTCGAACTGCGCGGAGTGACGAAGACGTTCGGCGGCACGACGGCCGTCGCGAATCTCGATCTCACGGTTCCGCGCGGCGCGCTCTACGGCTTCATCGGGCCGAACGGCGCCGGCAAGACGACGTCGATCAGAATGATCATGTCGATCCTGTTCCCCGACACCGGAGAGCTCAAGGTGCTCGGCCGCCACTCCGCGCTCGACGCGAAGGACAAGATCGGCTATCTGCCCGAGGAGCGCGGCGTCTACCGCAAGATGCGCGTTGCCGCGTACCTCATGTATATCGCCCGTCTCAAGGGCATGCCGGAGAAGGGGCTCGCCGAGCGCGTGAGCGCCTACGTCGCGCGCGTCGGCCTCGCGGGCGTCGAAGGCAAGCGCTGCGAGGAGCTCTCGAAGGGCATGCTGCAGAAGATCCAGTTCGTGGCCGCGATCATCCACGAGCCGGATCTCGTGATCCTCGACGAGCCATTCAGCGGGCTCGATCCGGTGAGCATGCGGCTGCTGCGCGAGCAGATCCTCGCCGAGCACGCGCGCGGCGCGACGATTCTGTTCTCGACGCACGTGATGCAGCAGGCCGAGGAGATCTGCGACCACGTCGTGATGATCCACCGCGGCCGCAAGGTGCTCGACGATCCGGTGAGCTCGATCCGCAGCCGCTACGACCCGCGCGCGCTCGTGCTGGAGCCGCTGGAGGCGAACGCGGACGTCGCACGCGTGCGCACGCTCGCCGACGTGGAGAGCTGCGAGAGGAACGAAGGCGCGTACCACGTCGAGCTCAAGCCGGGCGTCGACATCGCCGGCGCGATCTCGCGAATCGCCGCCGTGTTGCCGGTCGCGCGCATCGAGGTGAAGCGGCCGCGCCTCGAGGACGTGTTCGTGCAGATCGTTTCGGAGCGTGCCGACTCGGCCGACTCGGCGCGCGAGTTGCGCGCCGAGCTCGCGGGCCAAAGCGCTGAGGCGCCGACATGAAGAAAGTGCTGCAAATAGCGGCGCGCGAGTTCGTCGCGACGGTCTTCACGAAGGCGTTCGTCATTGGCCTGCTCGTGTTTCCCGCGATCGTCGGCGTGATGTCGATCGTCGGCCCAAAGCTGTTCGGGCCAGACCGGAGCTTCGCGATCGCAGGCCAGCTCGCGGTCGTCGATCCGACGGGCGAGGTCATTCCGCAGCTGCGCTCCGCGCTCACGAAGGGCACGCCGGCCGCCGACCTCGCGGACGTGATCCGTATCGCGCGCGGTGAAGCGATCGGCGGCAACGTTCTCGAGGCGCTCGGGGTTGCGCCGAAGCTCACGCTCGTCGAGCGGCCGGCCACCGCGGACGTCGAGCACGAGAAGGCGTGGCTGCGCGTCGCGGACAAGGACTCGCCGCACCTCGCGCTCGCGGTGATCCACGCCAACGCGGTCGAGCCGAAGGCGGGCGAGACCGCGCTCGGTAGCTACGATCTCTACGTACCCCCGAAGCAGGACGCGCGCGTCGAGATCGGCGTCCAGGAAGCCGTGCGCGAGGCGATCGTCGGCGCCCGGTTCAAGGCGCGCAACCTCGACCGCGCGCAGGTGAACGACCTCACGTCCGTGCCGCGGGTGCGCTCGGTCACCGTCTCCGACACCGCCGATCGCGGGACCGTCGGCGGGTTCCAGTTCGTGCTGCCGCTCGCGTTCATGTTCCTACTCTTCATGGGAGTGATGGGCAGCGGCCAGGGCTTGCTCACCACGACGATCGAGGAGAAGTCGAGCCGCGTGATCGAGGTGCTGCTCTCGGCCGTGTCGCCGATGCAGCTCATGGCCGGCAAGCTGCTCGGCCACATGGCGATCAGCTTGCTCGGGATGAGCCTCTACATCGCGATGGGTCTGGCGGTGCTCACGTCGTTCTCGCTGTTCGGCTTGCTGAACTTTGCGCTCATTCCGTATCTGCTCGTGTTCTTCGTGCTCGCGTTCTTCACGATCGGCTCGCTGATGATGGCCATCGGCTCGGCCGTGAACGATCTGCGCGAGGCGCAATCGCTGATGTTGCCGATGACGCTGCTGCTCATCGTGCCTTGGTTCTTGTGGATGCCGATCTCGCGCGACCCGGACTCCACGCTTTCGGTCGTCGTGAGCTTCCTGCCGCCCGTGAACTCCTTCGGCATGTTGCTGCGGCTCGCGTCGGCGCACCCGCCGCCGGCGTGGCAGGTGTGGCTGTCGGTCGCGATCGGCGTCGCCGGCGTGGTCGGCGCCGTCTGGTTCGCGTCGAAGGTCTTCCGCATCGGCCTGCTGATGTTCGGCAAGCCGCCGAATTTCACGACTCTGGTTCGGTGGGTCCGCGACGCCTGATCCCGACGTCGTTGCCCGTGGTGTCGCGCGCCCGAGCGCCGAACATCCTTCCCGAGACACGCCGGAAATCCCATCCCTGGGGCTCTGTTCGCACATCCCTGTGCTCACAAGGTCTCGGGAAGGACGCTCGGTGCGCGCGAGTCGGTCAGCGCGTCGGGATCAGCTTCGTTAGGCGCTTGTTGACGACGTCGGTGATGTAGATCGAGCCGTCGCGCGCGACCGCGAGGTCGTGGGCCTCGCCGTACTCGTTCGGGCCGTCGCCGGAGCGGCCGGTCACGCCGAGCACGCGGCCGTTCGCGTCGAGTTTCGCGATCTGGCCGTCGAAGCCGGACGTCATGTAGAGCACGCCGTCGGGCCCGAATGCGAGGCTGCAGACGAGGCTACGGTAGACCCAGCCCTTCACGAACTCGCCGTTCTGGTCGAACACGACGATCCGACGATTCTCGCGGTCGGCGACGTAGAGCAGGCCGGCCGAATCGATCGCGATCGAGTGCGCGACCTCGAATTGCCACGGCAGCGCGCCGCGTCCGCCCCACTGCTTCACGAAGCGGCCGTCGGCGTCGAACTTCAGCACCTTGGGCTCGCCGCGTGTGTGGCCCTGCGTCACGAAGAAGCTGCCGTCGCGCGCGAACGCGACGTCGGTCGGCTCGTTGAGGAGACGCGTGCCCGCGGCCTCGTCCCAATCGCCTGCCTTGCCGCTCGTGCCGAGCGTGCGCACGACGGCGCCCTTTGCGTCGAGCTCGAGCACGACGTGCGCGACCACGTCCGTGATCCAGAAGTGGCCGCGCGCGTCGATCGTGAGGCTGTGCGCGCGTTGGAATAGCCCCGCGCCGAACGAGCGGACGAACGCGCCGCGGTCGTCGAACTCGAGCACCGCTTCCTTGCCGCGATTCAGCAGCAGCAAATGGCCGCGCGAGTCGATCGCGACGGACGCGAGCTGGTCGACCTCGATCCCGGCCGGCCACCGGATCGCGTCGCGCTGCGCGACGACGGTGACTGCGAGCGGCGGGCCTGCGATCGTCTGCGGCGGGATCGACGGGCGCTGCGCGAAGGCGGGCGAGGCGAGCAGCACGCATACGAGGCCGAGCACCTGCGGCGCTCGCCGCCAGCGCGCGGGACGGTAGAGGCCGAGCACGAGCAGCATCCCGGCCGTCACGACGACCACGCCGACGACCTGCAGCCGAGTCGGGATCTCGCCGAGGATCGGAATCAGCAACAGCAGCGAGAAGCTCGGCACGAGCGCGCCGAACACGGCTCCGCGCGCGGCGCCGAGCAGTGCGACCGAGCGCGTGTAGAACACGAGCGCGACGACGGCCGAGAGCACGCCCTGGAACAGCGCCTGAATCGCGATCTCCTTCCACGGAGCCGCGGCGAGATGCGAGCCGCCCACCGCCGCGTATAACGGCACGTAGCCGAGCATCGAGAGCACCGCGACGACGACGGTTGCCTGGAGCGGCGGCACGCCCCACGTGCGCGTCGCGAGCGTATAGCTCGCCCAGAAGACGCCGCCGAGCAGGAACATCGCGTCGCCGAGCAACACGTTCGAGCCGGGGCTCGAGAGGCCGTCCCAGCCGAGCATCAGGATGCCGGCGACGATCGTGAGCACGCCCGCGACGCCGCCGGCGTCCGGCTTGCCGCCGAGCAGAGTCCAGCTGCCGACCGTCGAGACGAGCAGCATGCAGCTCGGCGTGATCACGCCCATGTGAGCGGCCGGCGCGAACGCGAGGCCGCCCGCCGTCAGCAGCACGTACGGCGCGCCGGCGCCGACAGCGAGCAGAACGGCGCGTTTCCAGCCCAACGCGCCGAGGCCTTGGCGCGCGAACAGCGGCAGCATGAGGAGCCCCGCGGTCGCGAAGCGCAGAGCGGTGACGTCCCACGCGGTCAGCGTGTGGGCCGCCATCGACCCCTGGGTGATCGCCGGGAAGCCCGCCCAGATCAGCGCCGCGAGCACCCCATAGGCCGCTCCCGCGACGGAGGATTCAGACGTTTCGGCGGACATCGCGCGGGCATCGTACCCGATCGCGCGCGGCGCGGCGCCTTCGCTGGACGTCAGATCGCGATTCGCCCGCGCGCGACGCTGCGCTCGAAGCGGCGCCACTCCGCCGGGAACTCGCGGCGCACGTCGCGGGCTCGCTGCCGCTCCGCTTCCGCGAGCCGATCGAGCGCCGCCGGCATCGGCGCGCCCGCGTGCTTGCGAAGCGAGCGCGCGTAGCGCTCGAGCCTCTCCGACGCGGTGCACGCGTCCTGATGCTCGCCGAGCAGGTCCTGCAGCGCTTTGGCCTCGAGCGCCGCCTTGTCGAGCGACTTGTATGCGAACGCGAAGAACTCGAGCTCGTAGCGGAGCCGCTTGGCGCGGATACGCAAGCGGTGCAGGTCCTTCGCGTGCGCCTCGTCCCCGACCTTGCGGCCGAGCTTGAGCACGCGCTTGAGGCTCTTCTTCAAATACTTGTCGACGCCGTCCGAGACCTTGAACGAGTGCCAGCGGCGCACGGCGCCCGGGCTCGGCGCGTTCTCGAGCAGCGCGCCGAAGGAGTCCAGCAGCTCGTCGTAGCGATCGTCGCCGAACCGCTCGACCATCCTCGCGCGAGCTTCCGTGCGCTCCCGGCGCAGGTGCAGCTCGTAGCCGCCGAGATCGGCGAGACTCTCGGCGGGAACCGTCTGCGCATACGTGCGAAACACGTCGGCGTGCACGTCGAGATCGCGCGTGTCGCTGAGCGCGCGTGCGAAGGCGCGCAGGCCCTTGCGAAATTCTTTCGCTTCCCGCGGCAGCATGCGCCTGAACAAGCGCAGCGCCACGCGCAGGCGGCGCATCGCGATTCGCATCCGATGCACGTCGTCGGTGCTCGGCGGCTTGTCGTCGGCGGGCCGCCGCGCCGCGAGGTCCTCGAACTCCCGGCGCAAGCACTCGTACGCGAACACGATCATCGGGTCGCTGGGCCGCACGCGCCTCTTCTCCTTCGGCGCTTCCTCCGCCGCGGCTTCCACGTCCGGCGCCGCGACCTCGCTCGGCGTGGGCGTCACCTGCGTTTCGGTCTCCGGCCGGGTCGGAGGCGAGGGCGGCGATGACTCGACCGCGTTCACGGGCGGAGCCGTGACCGATGGAACTTCGTGCAGCGACGAAATAATCGACTGTGCTGAGTCGTCCATGGGGTGGTGCGGGCTTGCGCGAGCCACGCGACTGTGACAATAGTGAGACGAAATAGCGGTGTCAACGCGTCCAAGAACGGCGTCAACCGCAGACTTAGGCCCGCGAATTCTCAGGGGTCGACACTTTCGGTCGCTAGGCCATGGAAATCATTGCCGTTTACAACGTCAAAGGCGGAGTAGGCAAGACCACCACCGCGGTCAACCTCGCGTACCGCTCCGCGGCGGACGGCTGGCCGACGCTTCTGTGGGATCTCGATCCCCAGGCCGCGGCGACCTACATCATGCGCCGCGAGCCTTTCGTCGAGGGCGGCTCCAAGAATCTCGTGCGCGGCGAGTCGGAGCTCTCCGAGCTCGTGACGCCGACCGATCACCCGGGGCTCGATCTGCTGCCCGCGGATTTTTCGTACCGGCGCATGGACG
>Ga0335076_10005713_pt1 | contig 12559 bp, 13 predicted proteins | sample Lox_Sample_25_FD_206717 | JGI IMG/M metagenome (GOLD analysis project Ga0335076, IMG submission 206717) | Soil microbial communities from Loxahatchee National Wildlife Refuge, Florida, United States - Lox_Sample_2.5 | ecosystem: Environmental > Terrestrial > Soil > Wetlands | place: USA...
TGCCACAGACGTAAACTGCATCTCCCGGTGTAATCTACTCATCTGAAAAGTAGTTACGAAGCTCTCCCCTTTTGGCCAGTGAGCAGACAATTCGCAACCCCGTCGAGTGCAGCGGGGTTGGCCTGCACAGCGGGGCGCCGGTAAATGTGCGCATCCTTCCCGCCCCCGCCGGCACCGGCATCCTCTTCCGCCGGGTTGATCTGGATGGCTTCATCATTGAAGCCAACAGCCGCAACATAGCCAAGGTCAGCTACGCCACCAGCTTGATGAAGAAGGGCGTGCTCATCAGCACCACCGAACACGTATTGTCAGCCCTGGTCGGGGTCGGCATCGACAATGCCATCATCGAACTCGACAACCTCGAGCTGCCGATTCTCGACGGCAGCGCACGGCCTTTCGTAGAGATGATCCTTCGCGCCGGCATCAAGCGGCAGCGCCGCCCCCGTGTCCTGCTGCGCATTCGGCGCGAGCTCGAACTTCGCGAAGGCGACAAGTTCATCGCCGTCTATCCTGCGCCCGCATACTCCGTCGCTTATTCCATCAACTTTCCTCATCCGCTCATTGGGCGCGAAACCTTCGAAGTCGAGCTCTCCAACGATCACTACGAGCGCGAGATTGCCCCTGCCCGCACCTTCGGTTTCCTGGAGGATGAGCGCGCCATGCGGAATTCAGGGTTGATCCGCGGCGCCTCGTATCAGAACTGCATTGTTCTGACTCGCGATGGTGTCACCAACGGCCCGCTGCGCTATCCCGACGAATTCGTCCGCCACAAGGTCCTGGACCTCATTGGCGACCTGGCGCTGCTCGGGCGGCGGATTCTGGGCCGCGTAGTGGCCAATCGCGCCGGTCACGCCATGCACACCGCGCTGGTGTCACGCCTCATCCGCGACCGCTCGCTCTGGGACGAGACCATCGAAGACCACTCACAAGGCGGTGAGTACATCTCCGCGTCGGAAGTGACCAACCAGCCTGCCTGACCGCTTCAAGCCTTGGCTCCGAGCGTGAGGGGTGTCGTGCAATGCGCGCAGCGGCGCGCGTCGATCGGAATTTCGCTGAGGCATTCGGGACACTTCTTGGTGGTGGGATCGGCCGGTGGTTCCTTGTGATACCGCTGCACCAGCGCGTTCATCGGCGTAACCACAAAGAAGTAAACCGCCGCCGCCACCAGAACGAACGAAACCACCGCATTCACGAACTCGCCGTACAGGAACCGGCTGCCGTTCACATCGAAGAAAAACGACGAGAAATCCGGCTTGCCCACCACGGCGGCAATCAGCGGCGTAAGCAGGTCCTTCACGAAGGCCGCAACCACCGCCCCAAAAGCGGCGCCCACCACCACGCCCACAGCCAGGTCCACGACGTTTCCGCGCAGTAAGAATTGCTTGAAGCCCTTCATGGCACTCCTCCGGAGCCAGCGAATCTAGTGCACGCAGGCAGCAGCGTCAATTGCCCTAGGGTTACGAGTTCCCAATCCCGCTCTCCGAGGCGTATCCTCGTTGCGCACCTGTGGGAGGATGGCATGAGAGTCTCTGCATTCGTATTGCTTCTAGTGATGTCCTCGGCGGCCGGCTTCGGGCAGTCTGCCGGCTCACAAAACCCCGTCACCGACGTCACCAAGAACATGGTGGCGCGCTATTCGCGGAACATCATCGCGGCGGCCGAAGAGATGCCCGCCGACAAGTACGGCTTCAGGCCGACCCCCGCCCAGCAGAGCTTCGGCCACATCCTGGCGCACATCGCCGGATCGAACTTCACGCTGTGCTCCGCCTTCAGCGGCATGACCAACCCGCAGACCAAGGTCAGCGAAACCGACCCCAAGGACACGATCGTCAAAGCGGTGAAGGACTCCTTCGACTTCTGCAACCAGGCGCTGGCCAAGTTCAGCGACTCGCAACTGGGCGAGGAAGTCACGCTCTTTGGCGGTCGCAAGGGTCCCAAGGCGCAGGCTGTGATCTCGCTCAATATCGATTTCGGCGACCACTACTCCGCTCTGGCGCAGTACCTGCGCTTGAACGGCCTGTTGCCGCCGAGCGCCGCCGGATCGGGTCAGGCTGAAAAGCCGGGCGAGAAGAAGTAGCGGAAGCCCCTCTCTTGAACAACTCGAAACCGACAGCAGCAATCACGGGCGCGGCGCAGGGAATCGGCCGCCGCACCGCCGAAGTATTGGCGGAGCGCGGCTATCGAGTGGCGCTCACCGATCTGCGCTCGCCTGAAGAAACGCTGCGCTCCATTCAATCCAGCGGCGGAGAAGCTATCGACTACGTCGGAAATGTGGTCGAGGAAGCCACCGCCGAAGGCTTAGCGCGCAAGATCGAAGACACCTGGGGACGGCTCGATGTGCTGGTGAATAACGCCGGCATCAGTTGCATCACCCCCGCAGAGAAAACTACCCGCGACGAGTTTCGTCGCGTACTCGACGTGAACCTTGTCGGGCCATTCCTGCTTTGCAAAGCCTTCGGGGCACGGATGCTTGCGGCCAAGCGGGGCAGCATCATCAATGTGGCTTCAATCGCGGGGCTGGTCGGCGTGGCCGATCGCGCGGCGTACAACGCCTCAAAGCATGGATTGGTCGGGCTGACTCGCACGCTGGCCGCTGAGTGGGGCGGACGCGGCGTGCGAGTGAATGCGGTGTGTCCGGGCTGGGTCAAAACCGATATGGACGACACCGCCCAGGCCAGCGGGCTCTATTCCGATGCGGACATCACCGGGCGTGTCCCCATGGGCCGCTTCGCCACCCCCGACGACATCGCGCGAGCCATCGCATTTCTCGGTGATCCCAACCAAAGCAGCTTCGTGAACGGCCACACGCTGGTGGTGGACGGTGGCTGGACGGCCGACGGCAGTTGGGAGTCGCTGCGGATGCAACATCGCTAGAGAGGCTCGGCTCCGAGGCTGAGAAAGCCCACCTCCGCTCGCTCCCCATCCGTACCGTTCAACCCTGCTTTCCGCCCGCACACCTCTTAATCCTGCCCAAACGCCCGTAACTATGCTTAAATACACGGTTTAGTAACGATGCCCCGGCCTAGTATAAGAATCCGGCGCAAGTTGAAGGCGATGCACCGCCGCACCCGCGAGTGGCGCATGATCGCCAAGGGACTGCTCTCCACCAAGCACCCAGTGCTGGCGCACATCATTCCCATGCGGCGCTGCAACTTGGCCTGCGCCTATTGCAACGAGTACGACGACGTCTCCAAGCCGGTGGCCATCGAGGAGATGTTCCGGCGCATCGACAAGCTGGCGGCGCTGGGCACGACCATCATCACCATCAGCGGCGGCGAGCCCCTGCTCCACCCCGAGCTCGACGACGTGATCGGCCGCATTCGCCACCACGGCATGATTGCCGGCCTCATCACCAACGGCTACCTGCTGACCGCCGAGCGCATTCAGCGCCTGAACCGCGCCGGGCTGGAGCATCTGCAGATCTCGATCGACAACGTCATGCCCGACGAGGTCTCGAAGAAGAGCCTGAAGGTGCTCGACAAGAAGCTGCAGCTGCTGGCCGAACACGCCGACTTCCACGTGAACATCAACTCCGTGGTGGGCGGCGGCATTCGCAATCCGCACGACGCGCTGGTGGTCGGACGACGTGCCGTCGAACTTGGCTTCACCTCGACCGTGGGCATCATTCACAACGGTGACGGCCAACTGCAGCCGCTGAGCGGCGACGAGCGCGAGATCTACCACGCCATGAAGGCGATGGAAAAGGGCAGCTACGCGCGGGTGAACGGCTTCCAGGACAACATCGCCAACGCGCGCCCCAACAACTGGCGCTGCCGCGCAGGCGGGCGCTATCTCTATATTTGCGAGGACGGGCTGGTTCACTATTGCTCGCAGCAGCGCGGCTACCCAGGCAAGCCGCTGGCGCAGTACACCCGCGAAGACGTCCGCCGCGAGTACTACAACGAGAAGGGATGCGCCCCGCACTGCACCGTCTCGTGCGTGCACCAGATCTCCTACATTGATTTCTGGCGCGACCCGCAAACCGCCCAGCCGATTCCTCCCTCTACGGATGCGGGCGAGTTGGTGCAGATCCAAAGCGATTAATTCTGTAAAAGCCAACCGCGGATTAAGACGGATCTGCGCGGATCGGAACGTTGTCACCAAAGCTTTTCTTTGATCGCCGGGAAGTTCTGTTCGGAGAACGCCGAGTTGAGTTGCTCCAGATGCGAGTCCAACAGGTTAGCGGCGTCACGCAAACCGTCGATTCTGTAGCGGTCTGAAAAATGCTTGTTCTCAAGAGCTGCAATTAGGGGACCCAGTTCGTAAGAGACGCTGGGAGCATGTACTGGGGAAACGAGTACGTTCACCTCTTCGCGTCCTCGCGTGAACGACAGCAGCAGGTTCTCCCAAACCACTTCCACCGATGCGTAGTCGAACGGAAGGACTCTGATTCGGGGCTGTTTGGCTACTCGGCCAACGGGAAAAAGAAATGGCAAATTAAAACGCACGTCCTCAGTTAACGACTGGTTCGCCTTTTTCTGGAGCCGCGGATCCAGCCACCAGCCAAAGAAGGTCATGTAAACCGCTTTTGCAACGAACCCCGCGGCAAGGATCGGCGGACGAATTAATTCAGCGATCAACTCCTGGCGTCGTTTCCCCATAGCCTCTTGCCTATTAGTTTACGGCCCTTCTTGTATGCCCCAAAAGTCCCATTCATTTCGCTTTGCCTGGCACACCTGCGGCAACCTTCCAATTCTTGTCGCCCTGAGCGAGGCGCCTTGCGCCGAGTCGAAGGGCCTTGTGGTTGGACGTGAAAACACAAGGTATTTCGACTGCGCCTTGCTCCCCTTCGACTACGCTCAGGGTCGCTGTGGCTCCGCTCAACACGACAAATGCCTCCAATGGAATCTCAGAATGCCCGCAAGCCACAGTAGCGATCGGACAGTAGAGCGGCTCCTTCGACTCGGGCCTCCTGCCCTCGCTCAGGATAACGATGCAAGCGGTGACCCTCCGCCGACCACCCGGCAAAACCGACAGCCGATAGACCGATAGCCGACGGACGCCTTTGTTGTACACTTCCCTCCCGCATTCATTTTGTCTTGCCCGGGAGCGAAGCATGCAGCGTCGGCTCGGTGTATCTCTTTGCGCCATTCTTCTCCTATCGCAGATTTGCCTGGCCCAGGCGCCCGCCACATCGTCGCAGTCCGACGATCTCACCATCGAAAAGATCTTCAAGGAAGGCGGCGTTACTGGCCGCGGACCCGAGACCCTGAAGTGGTCCCCCGACGGCACCAAGCTCTCCTATGTCCAGCGCGACGATGCCGGCGAGCACGGCGAACTCTGGTACATCGACACCGCCAGCGGCAACAAGGCCGTGCTGGTGGCGGAGCAAAAGCTGCAATCGCTGGCGCCTCCCGCCAGCAGCATCAGCGACGAGCGCCAGAAAGAGTGGGCGACGCGCTACTCGGTGGCCGCATACCAGTGGGCGCCCGACTCCAAGCACCTGCTCTTCGACTCTCACGGCCAGCTCTGGTACTACAGCCTCGACAACGGGATTGGTGTGCAGATCACCACCTCGGCCGACGCCAGCAGCGACCCCAAGTTCTCCCCCGACGGCAAGGAGATCGCCTACGTCCGCAAGCACGACATTTGGATCCATCCCCTCAACGACAACGAAAACGAGCATCAGCTCACCACCAAGGGCGACGAGAATCTGCTGAACGGCGAGGTCGATTGGGTTTACGCCGAAGAACTGGCGGTTCGCAGCAACTACTTCTGGTCTCCCGACAGCCGCCAGATCGCTTTTCTCCAGATGAACCAAAAGCAGGTCCCGACCTATCCCATCACCGACTGGATGCCGGTGCATGCCAAGGTCGAGGAGCAGAAGTATCCCCAGCCCGGCGATCCCAATCCCGAGGTGCGTGTCGGCGTAGTCGAACTGGGCGGGCGCGTGCACTGGATCAACGCCGGCGATCCGAAAGACAAAGACATCTATATCCCGCGCTTCGGCTGGGTGCGCGACGGTCTGCTCTACATCCAGGTGCTCAATCGCGCGCAGGACAAGCTGCAGCTCTACTTTGCCGACGTCGCCACCGGCCGCTCTAAGCTGGTGCTGACCGAGACCAGCGACGCCTGGGTGGACGTCCGGCACGACTTCAAGATTCTGAAATCGGGTGACCAATTTCTCTGGTCGAGCTGGCGCGACGGCCACACCCATCTTTACCTGTACAGTTTCGACAAGAGAAACCCGCTCGGCGCGGAAGCCAAGCTGGTTACCCAGCTCACCAAGGGCCACTTCGAAGTGCTCGACGTGGCCACGATTGATGAGGACGCGGGGCTGGTTTATTTCAGCGCCAATGCCGATGATCCGCGCGAGGCGCAGACCTACAGCGTCAAGCTCGACGGCAGCGGCATGCAGAAGGTCACCACTGGCGCCGGTTCGCACCGGGCCAACTTCGCCCCCAGCGCAAAGTACTTCGCCGACGACTACTCTGCGGTGCTGAGTCCTCCGCACCTCTCGTTCTGCACGGTGGCGGGAAGCTGCCAAGTGGTGTGGGAATCGCGAAGCCTGGAAGGCTACAGCCTCATCGCTCCGCAGCAGATCGAACTCAAAGCCGCCGACGGAAAGACCACGCTCTATGGTTCGCTGCTGCTGCCGCCCGGCGCCGAACACGGGCAGGTGAGGCAGTATCCGTTGATCCTGAATCCCTACGGTGGCCCCGGCGGAATGTCGGTGCACAACGCCTGGGGCGGCACGACCTTTCTATTCCACCAGATTATGGCCCGGCGCGGCTTCGCCATCCTGACGGTGGACAATCGCGGTATGGGAAACCGCGGCAAAGACTTCGCCGCCGCGTTGAAGCACAAATTCGGCACGGTCGAACTTGACGACCAGCTCGCCGCCCTCGATCAGGTTCTGCAGCGCTATCCCATGCTCGACCCGAATCGCCTCGGGTGGTGGGGATGGAGCTACGGCGGCTTCATGACCCTTACGGCGCTCACTCACTCCGATCGCTTCAAAGCGGGAGTGTCGGTCGCGCCCGTTACCGATTGGCGGCTCTACGACTCCATCTACACCGAGCGCTATATGGGCTTGCCGAAAGACAATGAGCAGGGCTACAAGAACGGCTCACCCGTAAACTTCGCGGCGAACCTTCATGGCCGTTTGCTCGAAGTCCATGGCACCAGTGATGACAATGTGCACATGCAGAACACCATTCAAATGGTGCGCCACCTGGTGAACGCCGGCAAGCAGTTCGACCTGGCCCTGTATCCCAACAAGACGCACGGGATCTCAGGCTTCAAAGATCGTATGCAGTTGTTTCATCGCATTCAGGATCAGTTCGAGCGCTGGCTGCTGAATGCGCAGGAGTAACGGATTTGCCGGCTTCGTTCGGCTGGGTTTCTACGTTGGGTTTGGTAAGGGCACAACTTCAGTTATCGCCGAGGTTCAACATGCGCATCCTGCTTGCCGTCGTTTTGACTTGCTCTTTCGCCGCCGCCCAGCTTTCACCCGGCCCTGCCAAGACAGGGCCCGCCGCCACGTCCACATCCGTCACCGTCATCAAAGCCGGTACTGTGATCGACGGCCGCTCCGATGCGCCCCGGCAGAACCAGGTGATCGTAATCCGGGGCAACAAAATCGAGAGCATCAGCGATGCCGCCGGCGCACGCGTCCCCTCAGGCGCCACAGTCATCGACCTCTCCCGCGCCACCGTGCTGCCAGGATTGATCGACACTCACACTCACATCTTTCTGCAAGGCGAGGACCCGGCTGAGGGCGGCTACGACATCAACATCCTTAAGTACCCACTGGCCTATCGTGCTGCCCGCGCGACGGTTTCCGCAAGGCGCGCGCTGGAGCAGGGCTTCACCACCCTGCGCGATCTGGAGACCGAAGGCGCCGGCTTCGGCGACATCGGCATTCGCGACGCCATCAACGACGGCTCCATTCCCGGCCCGCGCATGTTCGTAGTGACCAAGGCCATCTCCACCACCGGCGGCTATCCGCTGGAGGGCTATGCTCCCGAGCTCACCATGCCCAAGGGGGCGCAGCTTATAGACGGCCCGGTGGAAGCGCGCAAGGCCGCCCGTGAACAGCTCGATGCCGGCGCCGACTGGATCAAGGTCTACATGACGCATCGGTCTTGGGTGGGCAAGAATGGCGAGTTGATTTCGCAGCCCACGCTCACCGTCGAAGAGCTCAAAGCTATCACCGACGAAGTTCACGGCTGGGGCAAGAAAGTCGCGTGCCACGCCTACAGCGGAATCGGCCTGCACCGCGCGCTCGACGGCGGCTGCGACTCCATCGAGCACGGCCTCGATCTCGACGACGCCGCTATCCATCAAATGAAGGCGCAAGGCACGTGGTACGTGCCCACGCTCTCCGTGTATTACCTGGATTGGGGTCCGGGAAACACGCCTGATGGCCAACGCGACCGCTTGCGCGCGGCAGTGCACGAGCCTTCATTCAAAAAGGCCATGGCTGCGGGTCTGAAAATCGCCTTCGGCACCGACATGGGCGGCATTCCCTGGACGCAGCCCATCGCACAGGAGTTCGGCAGGATGGTCGAGTTCGGCATGTCGCCGATGGAAGCCATCAAGTGCGCTACCTCGCACGCCGCCGAACTGCTCGACATGCAGGGCCAGATCGGCGTGCTGGCGCCGGGCGCCTACGCCGACGTGGTGGCCGTTCAGGGCGACCCTCTGCGTGACGTGAATCTGCTGAAGAACGTCAGTTTCGTAATGAAGGACGGGAAAGTCTACAAGGGCGCCACGCCCTAGCGGCTATTTGATTTTCAGATTAATGATCGCGACCTGGCGCGAATCGAACGAGCTCAGCGTCTTGCTGTCGCTCTTGCGCCCGTGGTACTCGGCGTAAACGTCGTAGTCGACGTTGGGAGACAGCGCATTGAAGTGGTAGGCACCGTCTTTCTCCGAAATGTATGTCTTGACCGCCATATTCTTCCGGTTTTTCAGATAGACAACCGCCTCCGCGATCGGATTCTCGCTCCGGTCCAAAACCCGCCCCTCCAACGCCCGGCTGATGGGTTCGTCGGCCGGGCCGATGCCGACGCCGCCCTGCGCCAGAACCCCGCCGGTTAGAACCATCGCCAGCAAAAGCAACAAGCAGCTCCTTCTCACACTCCCACCTCGCTCCGGCCTGAAAACCGGAAAGTCTCACTTGGTACATTCGGCGGAACACCTACTCTGTTAGATGCACAGCGATGTCGGTACGCTCATCATTGTCGATGTGGACCTTCGTCTCCGGGCGGGGCTTGCCTTTGGGCGCTTTGACATCGGCCCAGACCACATAGTCGGCCGTGCCCGCCGGCACTCTCTGGGCAAACTCTCCATTGTGATCGGAGACCTGCTCCCAGCGCGCCTTCTTTTCGTTGGCCCGGCGAATCTTGACCCGCACCCCGTAGGCGGGAACCTTGTCTTTCCACACCGTCCCAAAAATCAAGGCGTATGGCGCATCGGGCCTTCTGGACTGGGCAGCTGTGCTGAGGATTCGCGTGCCCGCTGCCACCGTGATGAGCAGTACGGCCGCCGCAGTGAACCCTCTGCTCCTCGGCCGAGCGCTTAGCAGGACCGCTTTACGAGTAATCACCGTCTTCGTTTTCCTCTTCTTCCGACTCTTCTTCGTCGTCCTCCTCGTCCTCGCCTACCTTACTGAGTTCCAGGGGTTCGACGGTCACAACTTCGAAGTCGGCGCCGCACTCAGGGCAGGAGACAATCTCCCCCTCATCTACTTCATCTTCTTCGATGTCCAGATCGCTTTCGCATTCAGGACAAAGCACCATGATGTTGTGCCTCACTTTCTAGTGGAACTAACGCTGATAATATTTAGAATTTCTACCCGGTTACGGTCAAAGAATTTTTTGGGACATCCCTCAAAAGGACTCGCACGCGATGCCTAGAACTCCTCTGACACTGTTGGGTGCACTTCTGATGTTGGCAGTTGCAGCCGTACTTGTCCAGCCTGCCATGGCCTGGCAGGCGGCGCAACCAGCTGCTTCTCCGGCGCGAGCACACTCCGTGGTCGATCCCGCCATCGCCGCGGCGTTGAAGGACGTCTCCGCTGCCCACATCAAGGCTACCATCGAGAAACTGGTCAGCTTTGGCACTCGCCTGACCATCTCGCCGGCAGACGAAAACGCCATCCAATCCGGCCGCGGTGTGGGCGCCGCCCGCGAATGGATCAAAGCGGAGTTCGAGCGCTACTCGCAGGCCTGCGGAGGATGTCTGGAGGTGAAGACCGACTCCTATGTGCAGGGCGTCGCTCGTCGCGTTCCGCAGGAAACAGAGATCGTCAACGTGTACGCGATCCTGCGTGGCACCGATCCTGAAGCGGCTAAGCGCATCTATCTGGTCACCGGCCACTACGACTCTCGTCCCAGCGACGATCAGGACAGCAAGGCCGATGCCCCCGGCGCCAACGACGACGGCAGCGGTACCGCTGTCAGCCTGGAATGTGCGCGCGTGCTCAGCAAGCACAAGTTTCCCGCCACTCTCATCTTTTTGACCGTCGCCGGCGAGGAGCAGGGCCTGCTGGGTGCCGCTCATTTCGCCAAAATGGCCCGCGAACAGAATTGGGAGATTCAGGCAGTCCTCAACAACGATATCGTCGGCGGCGACAAGTCTCCCGGACAGGATCCCAAGGTCGTCCGCGTGTTCTCCGAAGGTATTCCTGACCCCGCGGTTGGCAAGGAACAGGAGATTCGCGCCATACGCAATCTAGGCGAAGAGAGCGATTCTCCCTCGCGCCAGTTGGCCCGCTACATCCGCGAAACTGACCATGAGTATCTGACCGGCGGCTTCGGCCCCAAGATGGTATTTCGTCCCGACCGCTACCTGCGTGGCGGTGATCACACTGCCTTCAACCAGCAGGGCTTTGCGGCGGTGCGATTTACCGAGTACCGCGAAAATTTCAAGCACCAGCACCAGACACCGCGCACTGAAAACGGCATCGAATACGGTGATTTGCTTAAGTTCGTGGATTTCGAGTACGTTGCCAATGTGGCCCGCTTGAATGCGGCGGTCCTGGCCTCCCTCGCTTCAGCCCCGGCCCCTCCGGCCAATGTGCGTTTGGAGACCAAGAGCCTGGAGAACAGTTCCACCCTGATGTGGGACCCGTCGCCCGGAGGGCTGGCTAAAGGATATGAGGTGGTTTGGCGCCCCACGACCTCGCCGGAGTGGGAGAATGTAGATCAGGCAGGCAGCGTCACGCAGGTTACCCTGGATCGCTCCAAGGACAACGTCTTCTTCGCGGTCCGCGCCGTGGACGCCAAGGGGCATCGCAGCCTGCCGGTAGTGCCGAAACCGGAGCGTTGATTGGCTAATTATCGTTCTCGCAGCAGCGTGTACGGCGGCGGTGGTCGCGGTGGCTTCAATACCATGGGCCTCGCCTTCCCGCCCTTCACCCCCGCGGTGAAGTGGCTGGTGATCGCCAATGTGGCCGTGTACCTGCTGATGCTGATCCTGGGTGTCACTCTGCCAGGCTGGCAGCACAGTCTGCTTGGCTGGTTCCAGCTATTGCCGGTCGCCGTGGTGCATGGATGGATCTGGCAAGTCGTGAGTTACAGCTTCCTCCACGCTGGGCTCTTCCACATCCTGTTCAATATGCTGGCGCTCTGGATGTTCGGCTCGCAACTCGAGATCGACTGGAGCCGCCAGAAGTTCTACGAGTTCTACTTCCTCTGCGTCGTCGGCGCGGCCCTGACCACCATCGGAATCGGCTACCTCGGTGTGGGCCTGGCACATGCTTTCGGAGACGGCGTGCCTGCCCTGGTTCGGATCTTCGAAAACATCGCCTACGTTGGCACCATCGGCTCCTCCGGCGGCGTCTTCGGAATCTTCATGGCCTACGCCATGCTCCACGGCGACAACCAGATCATGCTCTTCCCCATCCCCATCACCATTCGCGCCAAGTACATGGTCGCGATCTGGGGATTTATCGCACTGGTGGGAGCCATCTCCAACGTCGGCGGTGTAGCCAACTTCGCCCACCTTGGCGGTCTGCTGTTCGGCTGGTTGTATGTCCGCTATCTGCCGCGCCGCGGCCTGATGTTCGCTACTTCAGAGCGATACTTCGGCGTCCGCAACGCCTACTACCGCTGGAAGCGCCGGCGCGCCGCCAAGAAATTCGAGGTTTACATGCGCAAGCATGACCGCGGCGACTACTTCGACGAATACGGCAACTACCGCGATCCCGACTCCCGCCGCGACAAGCCCAACGGCGAAACCCGCCCGCCCTGGGTGAATTGAAGATTCCTACCCCATGGTTCACAGCCCACTTCCGTATACCCGTCAAAATAGGGTGACGAAACGCCTTTGCGGTGTGTCTAACGGGAGCGGCGAGAATTCGCAATCCCTTGCGTCACTTTGACTTCTCGTAAAACGTGAACAACACGGGAGTGGATGATGAGAGCTCTACTGCACGTCCTGAGGTGCTTCTCCCTGGGTATGCTGATTCTTCTGTCGTCCTCGCCTGCCCTCGCCCAAACTCCGGCTGAGCCCACCGCCCTACTGCCACCAGACCGGGACGGCTCGCACGACTTCGACTTCCTCATCGGCAACTGGAAGGCTCACGTACGCAGGCTGCCGGACCGCCTTC
>Ga0335076_10005714_pt1 | contig 12554 bp, 12 predicted proteins | sample Lox_Sample_25_FD_206717 | JGI IMG/M metagenome (GOLD analysis project Ga0335076, IMG submission 206717) | Soil microbial communities from Loxahatchee National Wildlife Refuge, Florida, United States - Lox_Sample_2.5 | ecosystem: Environmental > Terrestrial > Soil > Wetlands | place: USA...
TTGGGCGAGACCCATCTCGGCGCTTATGCGCAGAAGGCGCGCGTCAAAGGCGATTGGCTCGTCGCCCTGCCCAAGACCATGAGCGCGCGCGACGCCATGGCGATCGGCACGGCCGGCTATACCGCGATGCTTTCGGTGCTGGCGCTGGAACATGCCGGCCTTGTTCCCGCGCGCGGCCCGGTGATCGTGACCGGCGCGGCGGGCGGCGTCGGCTCTGTCGCCGTCGCGCTGCTCGCCAAGCTTGGCTACACCGTTGCCGCGTCAACCGGCCGGCCCCAGGAGGCCGATTACCTGAAAGGGCTCGGCGCCAGCGAGATCATCGAACGCAAGGAATTGAGCGGACCGGCGCGCCCGCTCGGCAAGGAACGCTGGGCCGGCGGCATCGACTCGGTGGGCTCGACCACGCTGGCCAATGTGCTGTCGATGACGCGGTATGGCGGTGCGGTCGCGGCCTGTGGACTGGCCGGCGGAATGGACTTGCCGACTTCGGTGGCGCCGTTCATTCTGCGCGGCGTTTCGCTCCTGGGCATCGACTCCGTCATGTGTCCGTTGCCATTGCGCCGGAAGGCCTGGCAACGTCTGGAGACGGACCTCGACAAGTCGAAAATCGCCGCCATGGTGAGCGAAATCGGCCTCGCCGACGTTATTGCGGCAGGCCGTCGCATCGTCGAAGGGCAGGTGCGCGGTAGGATCGTGGTAAAATTAGGGTAAGCGGTTCAGAATTTGGCTACCAATTTTCGCCACACTGCGAGGGCGCTATGGTAAGGGGACGGTTAAGAAGTTTTGTTAACGTCCTGTTCCGCAAGCCATTGCCGTGTAGAGCGTCGAGAGTGGAGTTGCCGATGTTGGTCCGTGTTGGCGTTGTCAGTGCGTGCATTCTGGGTTTGTTCGGGATCAGTGCAGCCGCCGCGGAAGACCTCACCCCGGAACAGGCCCGCGCCTTCGTGGTTGGCAAGTTGTTCTCCTATACCTGCTTCGACGGCACCGCCGGCCAGGGCCGCATTTTTCCGGACGGCTCGGTGGTCGGCACGATCCGGATGCGTGGCGCCGGCGAGCCGCGCTTTGCCGCCTTGCCGGCAGGCACCATCCGTGTCGACAGCACCTCGGTCTGCGCGCATCTTGCCGGCCTGCCGATCTCGCCCTGTTTTCGCGTGCAGAAGATCAACTATCGCAGTTTCCGCGGCTCCGTTTCCGGCATGGGCTTCGCTTATTGCGATTTCTACCAGCACAATCCGCGCTCGCAGTTGATCAGCAGCCCGACCGAAACGCCGGCGGCGACCCCGATCGCGAATATGCGGCCGTCGTTGCGGCCGTCGCTCGACCGCTGACATTCAGTTTTCTGGTGTGATTGCGACAGGCGCTCAGCCGCCTTCGCGCGCCGCCGCGGCTTGCGGATAGAGCACGCGCTGATACAGCCAGCCGATGCCGAGCAGCACGACGCCGAGGCCGATCGCCGATAGCGCGCGGTAGATGCCGGCGATATTGGCGGTGTCGTAGAGAAACACCTTGGCGATGGTCAAAATGATGACGCCGAGCGCCAGGAGCCGCGCCGGCTGCGAGCGCAGCACAAAGCCCGCCGCCAAAAGCGCAATGCCGTAGACCAGCCATACCGTCGAATAGGCATATTGCTCGGCATCGCCGGTCGGCCCCGCCAGGACCGGGCCGTGAAACAGCCGCCGCGTTTCGAGCGTCAGATAAAACAGAGCGAGCAGCACGGCGGCGATCGCGGCGACGGTGCGATAGGATATCGGCCGCGTCGTGCGCGCGATCAGCGCCAGCGTGACGGCGAGGACGGCTGGCAGGCCGAAGCCGAGCATGATCTCATTGATGAAGGCGCCGCCCGGCAGCGGCGTCGCGATGAATTGCAGGCTCGAGCCGACGATCAGATCCGCAAGCACGGCGGCAAATGTCAGCGCCGCCATGATCAGGGCGGCGGCATTGTGAATGAAGCTGCCGGTGCGGGCCCGGATATGTTCGAGGCCGATCGTCATCGCGAGCGCGACATTGGCGTAGAGCATGATCTCGGTCGGCCCGCGCATCGGCGCGTAGATGTTGCCGCCGGTCACGTAGTGGCGGATTTCCATCACGGCGAGCAGCACCGTGAACAGGATGGCGCCGGCGTCGACCACATGCGCCGGCAGGTCGTCGGCGCGTTTGCGCAGGAGCCAGCCGGCGAGCCAGAACGACGCGGCCGGGATGCCGTAGCCATAGAGCAGCCAATTGAAGATCGGCGTCGTGCCGAGATCGTCGCCGACGATACGCGGCTCATGGGCGATGCGCGCGGCGACCACGCCCACCAAAATTGCGGCAAGCCAGCGCAGCCAGGGCAGGGGACGTTCGCCGGCGACCCAGGCGGTGCCCGGCACCATCAAGGCCAATGCGACGGTGAGCCAGCCCTTTTCCAGCGCAAAGGTCAGCGTCAGCGCGAGCGCGGCGAGCGTGCCGGTGGCGAACATGGCGCTCGCTTCCAAGCGGCCGGGTTCTGGGTGTCCTGGCCGTTGTTCCCGCCGGACCAGCGCCTCCGTCGCCACGCCGTAGAGCGCGGCGAGAAGGAGCGCCAGGGCGGCAAACGGCAGCGAGCGGTCGAGCGCGGCAATCCGGTAATAGAGCGCGATCAGCATCGCGAGCGGCAGGACCACGCCCGAAGCAGCCCACAGCATCGGCACAAGCGCGCGCGAAGATCGGCCTTGCGCCAGAAATCCGCCGCCGCCGAACAACGCCGCCCATAAAGCCGCAAGCGCAAAATGGGAGCCGTAATCGAAGCGGCCGGGCTCGGGGATCGCCGGCGCGGTCGGGCCCGATGGGCCGAGCAGCGCGTTGGGCTGCATATGCACGGCCCAATGCGCCATGACCGTTGTGCACAGCAGCGCCGCGACCGGCACGGCCGCGGTCGCGGCTTCGGTGCGCCAGGCAATGGCGACGGCCGCGATCGTGAGCACGACAAAGGCCAGCAGCGCGGTTGCGTCGTGACGGCTCGCCAGCACCAGGATCGTCGCGACCAGGAGATAAACCGCCAGCGCGAAGCCGGAGACGTGATCGATCTCGCCCGGCGCCGACGGCGGTCCGTAGAACAAGCCGCAGACCAGAAACATCGCGACCAGCGCGAAGCCCGTCACGGCGTGGAAAACATGCGCTCCAAGCGCGGCGATTGTGCCGAAACCGGCGTCGATCCCCGGCAGCGCCCATAGCGCGCCGAGCACGAGCGCGCTGAGCGCGAGCCAGCGCCACAGCCGATAGCGCGCCAGCGCAAAGGCGGCGGCATTGACCACGGCGATGTAGATGTAGAGCGACCAGTAATCGGGCTCGGTCGACGCCACCAGCATCGGCGCGAGATAGGCGCCGACGATGCCAAGGCCCGCCAGTGCGGGTCCGTGCAGCAGCGCCGCCGCAAGACACAGCAAGGCAACCGCGCCGAGCAGCAGAAACGCGACCGGCGGCGGCAGGAATCCGTAGATGGCATAAGCCGCGTAGACGGTTGCGTAGGCGACCGTCGTGCCGGCGGCGGTCAGGATGGCCGGAATGTCCGCCGTCGGCAGGCTCGGCAGTTCCAGCGCGCGTTCGCTGCGCCGCTGCCATTCGCCCGCCGCGACCAAAACAAGCGCCAGCAAGGCGCCGAGCATGATGCGCACGCGCGGACCGATCAGATCCTGCTCGATCGCATAGCGCACCAGAAAAATGCCGCCGAGCGCCAGCGCAATGCCGCCGACCCACACCACCCAGCGCGTGCCGAAGCGCTCTTCAAAGCTGATATCGCGCGGCGCTGCCGCCGGCGCACTTGGTGCAGCGCGCGGCGCGGCGCTCGATACCGGCGGGACCGAAGCGCTCACCGGTTGCGGCGCGGGCTGCGCCGGAGGCGATGGCGTCTGTAACTGCGGTTCTGCCGCAACCGCGGGAGCAGGTGGAGCGGCGGCCGGTTGCGGCGGGGACACCGCCGCTTGCGCCGGCGCGGCCGCGGCGGGCTTGCTCTCAAGCGCCGCCATGCGCCTTTCGAGACGGTAGAGGCGGTCGTTGACGCCGCTCGTTTTAGCCAGCGCGATAATGGCGAGGATCGGCGCGGCAAGCACCAAGAGAACAAGCAAAACGATTAAGCTGAAAAAATCGCCCATCGCAGCCCCCGGACGAAATCGGCGCCGGGAGTGTAGGCGGTGGCCGTGACCGGTGAAAGGCTCAGCCGGTCACCACGACACGCTTGTCCTCAGTCGAGGTCGAGGCGGAACGGCTCGGCCTCCGTATTCGTCATGACGCCGCGGCCGATGGTTTCGATCGCGGCGATCATACGGCCGTCGCGGCGCAGAAGCTTGTCGGCGAGCGAGACGATGCGGATATTCGGCGTCGCGGTCGGTGAAGCGCGCCGCAGGGCCTGCGCGATGCTCAATTCGTCGCGGTACGGATTGAGCGCGCAGACGCTGGCGTAAGCGCTCGCGGTCGAGCGGCTGATCCCCATATAGCAATGCACCACAAGCGGCGCCTTGCGGTCCCAGTTGCGCACGAAATCCAGGAGCGTCGCGACATGCTCCTCACCCGGCATGATATAGCCGTCGAGCGGCGCCGAGATGTCGTGCAGGCACAGCCAAAGATGATTCTCCGGTGTCACGCCCTGCGGGCGCTGCAGACGCGCTTCGTCGCCGATCAGCGACACGACATGGCGCGCGCCGGAATCTTCGACGGTTTCTTGCAGGCGCGACAGCGAGCAGACGTGGATCATGCGTTTAATTCTGGCGTTGCCGGAGTTCCTTGGCGGGCGGCGTTCGACCGTTTGCAAGGGGAGAGGGGATAATCAAAATAACGGCCAGCGCAAGTGCGATAGCGGCCTATTCGACGAGCAGTTTTTTGATCCGCTCGGTATAGCGCGCCTCGGCCAGTTCCGCGGGCCAGGGCTTGAGATAATCGCGTTCCATCGCCGCGGAGAAGACCGGCGGGCGGCCGAAAAATTTGCGCGCTTCGGCGGCCTCGAAGCCGGCCAGCCGCGTCGCCTCGAGATAGGCGGCCTGCTGGTCGGCGGTTTTGGTCAAAGTTTCGATGTCCGGCGCGGCTTTCGCCGGCAAGCCGAAGCGCAGATGGATGGCGGTCAGCAGCCTGCGCTCGATCGCCTTATAGGCATCGCCGATCACCGCCTTGAACGGTGAGATCATGTCGCCAATCACGTATTCCGGCGCATCGTGCAGCAGCACGATGAGCCGGCGCTTGGCGTCAAGCCGCGGCACGCGCGCCCGCGCCAAGGCCTCGACCAGGAGGCAATGTTGCGCGACGGAGAAAATATGCGCGCCGCTGGTCTGTCCGTTCCAGCGCGCCACGCGCGCGAGGCCATGCGCAATGTCGTCAAGCTCGATGTCGAGCGGCGAGGGGTCGAGCAGGTCGAGCCGCCGCCCCGACAACATGCGCTGCCAGGCACGCGCGCCTGACGCCGATCGCGGCTTGACCGGCCGCGCGCCGGCCGGCGCGGCGCCTTTTTCAGCCACGGCCGCTTTGTCAGCCATGACCCTTGTGCCCGAGCTTGCTGCAGGCCTCATGGCGATGACAGCTGACCAGATGATCATTGACCATGCCGACCGCCTGCATGAAGGCATAAACGATGGTCGGGCCGCAGAACTTGAAGCCGCGCTTGGCCAACTCCTTCGACATCGCCTGCGAAATCTTGGTCTCGGCCGGCACCTGGCCCCGGCTCTTGAAGTGGTTCTCTTTCGGCCGGCCGTCGAGAAAGTCCCAGAGCAATTTGGAGAAGCCCGGGCCCTTGTCCATGATGTCGAGCCAGGCGCGCGCCGAGAGCACCGTGCCCTCGATCTTGGCGCGATTGCGCACGATGCCGGCGTCCTGCATCAGCTTCTCGATCTTGGCCGGCCGGTAGCGCACGATCTTTTCCGGCTCGAAGCCGTCGAAGGCGCGGCGGAAATTTTCGCGCTTGCGCAGGATGGTGATCCAGGACAGGCCGGCCTGGAAGCCGTCGAGCACGAGCTTCTCGAACAGCGCGCGGTCGTCATATTCCGGCACGCCCCATTCCTGGTCGTGATAGGCGATGTAAAGCGCGTCCTCGCCGGGCCACGGACAGCGTTTGAGGTCGGGATCTGCGATCTGCTGGGTCATCGGATCAGTCACTTGCCGGCCTTGTCGCCGGGAAAGGGGAAGCGCGCCCAATCCGGCTTGATCAGATGAACCGGCACCGTGCCGGCGGCGAGCGTGCCGCCTTCGGCCAGCGCTTCGCCGACGCGGTCGAGGCGAAGCAGCGCAATGCCGCGACCTCCGTCGGCCGAGCCCAGCGTGCCGACCGGCCGGCCGCCGGCCGTGATGGCTGTGCCCGACTCGGGAGCGGTACCGTCGAACCGCACCGGAACCGCGCGGGTGCGCGCGGTGCCGCGATGTTGCATGCGCGACACCACTTCCTGGCCGACAAAGCAGCCTTTGCTGAAATCGACACCGCCGAGCTGGTCCATGTCGGTCTCGTGCGGGAAAGCGTCGCTATAGGCGAAATCGACGCCGCCGCGCGGCACCCCGAGCGCGATCCGATGCGCTTCATAGGCACGGGCATCGGTCAGATCGGCGCCCAGCTCAGCCGCGGCTTCCGCCGCGCGCTGTGCCGGAATGATGGCGCGCAGGCCGAGCGCCGGCAGACGCGGATCGGCGAAGCAGAGCCCAAGCTTCATCATGCCGGCCGGTCTGGGGCCTCGCGCACCGCCCCCGTTCAAGCTTTCGTCCCACGCCGCCAGCACGCCGAGCCCGGCCGACATGTCCTCGACCGTCACTTTGGCGCGCAGCTTATAGAGATTGAGCCGCTCGATCAGCGTTGCGCCTTGGGCACGCGGCGCATCAAGGAAAAAACCGCTGCCAGGCTCGCCGTGTCGCGCCGGCGCTCCCTCGGTCACAAAGAAATCGGCAATGATCTTGCCCTGCGGCGTGAGCAGTGCACAGAACCGCGCCGCCTCGGGCGCGAGCGCGAGCATGTCGGCGGTCACCAGGCCGTGCAGAAAGTTTCGTGCGTCGTCGCCTGCGACTTTGATCACGCCGCGGTCGGGAAGAAGGGCAGCTTTCATGGGGCAAATGCCTAAGCCCGCCGTGTTCCCGCCGCAAGGCCCCTGGCAAGTTTCTGGAAAACCTCCAATCAATCAGGTGTTCGAAGCCGGTGCGATCGTCCGCAAGCCCACGATCGTCGAGGAGGCCAAATGGCTCCTGGAGCGTTCGCTTCAGCTGCGGCTGACCACCCGCGTGCTGGTCGTTGATGGTGCGGCGAGCATCCGCCGATTGATCGTGAAGGAACACGCTGTCGGCGACCCGGCTTGCCTTTGAGATCGGCGAGGCGGTTGACGGGTTGGAGGCGCTTCGGCTGATCCGACCTCGAAAATGCGCTGTCACCACCTACGGCGTTATTGCCGCGAGATCTTGATCGAGAATTCGCCGTTGCGGATCTTGGTCGGCAGATTTTCGGAGAATTTGGCGGTGGCCTCTTCGCCGTAGGTCGCGACCAATTCGGCCAGGGCCAAAAACAGCGAGGTTTGCGCCAGACAATCGGCGTCGACGCCCTCATGGAAGGCCTCCGCCCACGCGTCCTGGAGACGAACCAGCGCCAAGCGCTTCTGCTCGAAGTCAGATGTCTCGCGCGCAGCGAGATTTGGCGTCGCTGTGTTCATTACCGACACATGTCGCCGCTGACCGGCGGCGTCCCTACCCGCCAAATTGTTAGCACGGCTGACGGGTTTTGAAAGCGAACCTTTACACACGGTTAACGCGCAAGCACGGCCCGTCGCGCGGGCCCGAAATGCTGGATTTTGCGTTGGAGCATGATTGTTTCGGGAAACCGGCGCCCATTTTCCGGACCGTGCGCTAATTCGCGTAGCGTGCGGTGATATCGCGGGCCAATTTGGCGCCTTCTTCGAGGTAGCGGCGGATGACGGTATCGGCCGCCGGCGTGCAGCTGCGGTAGCTCTGCTGAAAGCCGCGATAACCGCGATTGAAGCTCGCGATCATCTGATCGTGGCGCGTCCCGGTCGGCGCTTCGGCATCGATCAAGGTCTGCGCCTCGTCGCGCCATTTCTGGCCTTCATTGCTGCCGCAAATGCCGCGCAGGAAATGCAGCGCGCCGAGAATTTCGGCAAGCCGCTGCAAGTCCTTGTCGTAGGGCGCGGGCTGGTCCTGCGCCGGCGGTGTCGTCGGTCCCGTGGTGGTGGGCAATTTGGGCAAGGCCGGAACTTGCGGCTGCGGTTTCGGCGCCGGCCTCTGCTGAGGCTGGTAGCCGCCGAACGGCATCCAGAATTGCGCCTGTGCCGGACCGGCCGCGGCAAGGAGCGAAAGCGAAAGTGTGAGGGCCCGGAGCATCGGAGTGAACATAGGCGCCGCACCCGTCCGGCGGCAAGGATTGGGGCAAGGACGCGGGCGGGAATCAGCGCAAGGCGGCAAGTCGAGCTTCGGCCGCGGCCACGACCTCGGCCAGGCCCTCGGTCGTCTTCAGGGCGCCGAGTGCTGAAGGATCGCGCCAATCGGCCTCCGTCAGTTCCTCGTTGAGCGCGAGTTCGCCGCCGATATAGCGCGCGGCAAAGGGCAAAATGACGAAATGCCGCTCGACCCGGCCGGTGGCGTCGCGGGCGATGGCTTGGCGGAAGCCGACCAGTTCGACCGGCTCGATCTCAAGCGCAGTCTCCTCGCGGATTTCGCGGATGACCGCCTGTTCCAGCGTTTCGCCGAGTTCGACGCCGCCGCCGGGCAGCGTATAGACCCCCTGGGCCGGCGGTCGCCCGCGCCGCACGATCAGGATCTTGCCATCGCGGAAGATTGCGGCGCTGACCGCGAGATAGGGCCGCGTGGGATAAGTCCGTCCGTCGGTCGCGTGCGTCATTACAGTCGGGTCCGTTTCGCTCTATATCGCCTAATCATGTGCGGACGTTATGTCATCATCTCCACGCCCGAGGCGATCCGGAAGCTGTTCGGCTATGCCGAACAGCCGAATTTCCCGCCACGCTACAATGTGGCGCCCACCCAGCCGATTCCGATCGTGCGGCTCGCCGACGGCAAGCGCTCCTTCGCGCTGATGCGCTGGGGCTTCCTGCCCGCCTGGGTGAAGGATCCGAAGACCTTTCCGCTCCTGATCAATGCGCGCGGCGAATCTGTGCTGGAGAAGCCGGCGTTCCGCAATGCCATGCGGCGGCGGCGCTGTCTCATTCCGACCGACGGCTTTTACGAGTGGCAGGCGGGGGAGGCGCGCGGCCCGAAACGGCCCTATCTCGTCCGCGCCAGACGTGATGCCGCAGGTGAAGCTCCGCCGCTTGCCTTTGCCGGCCTGTTCGAAACCTGGACCGGTCCCAACGGTGAGGAACTGGATACCGTCGCCATTGTCACCACGGCAGCCAATCGCATCTTGGCGCCGCTGCACGACCGCATGCCGGTTTTCATCGCGCCTGAAGCTTTCGACCTGTGGCTCGATTGCGCCCATGTCGAAGCGGAAGCGGCCGCGGCGCTGATCAGGCCGGCCGACGAGAACCTGCTTGAAGCCTATCCGGTCTCCGCGGCGGTCAATCGCGTGGCCAACGATTCCGCGGCGCTTCTCGTGCCGGAGCCGCACGAGGCTGTCCCGGAGACGATGCCGCAAGCGCTCGCAGCCAGAGCGGCAAAGCCGCGGCCGAAAAAGGTCGAAGAGCCGGACGGCCAAGCATCGCTGTTCTAGCGCATGCGCCATTCTTTGGACATGCGCGGGCGCGATGCCTGCCACGGTCGATCGGCCTGAATGTTGTGCTGCTCGCAATCCGGCATAGAATTCAGGCGAAGGTCGCTCAATGGCTGAAAGTGAGATCGTCGCGCCAGACATGTCTCCGCTCGCTCGCATCGTTACCCGCGCGACCTATGGCATGAGCCAATTGCCGCGCGTCGCCTGGTATGTCGGCCACGGTATTGCCTTGCGCCGGCTGTCGGCAGCCGCGCGACGCCAGGAGGGCGCCACGACGCGGCCGCGCGCCAAAACCGGCGCGTCCGTTCCGGACCGCAACAGCCTCTACGCCGATATGGCGCGGCTGTTCATGGCAGACCTCGCCAATGTGGAGGCCGGAATCTATCCGCTTCCCGCCGATCACGACGGCTCGTGGCTGCGGTTGTTGCGGCGCTCGCGGCTGTTCTTCGCCGATCTTCCCGACATTCATCAGCGCCGCGAGCGGCGCGTCCATGACGAGGTGCTCAACGACGCCACCCGCGGTACGCGGCCGCGCTACTATCTGCAGAATTTTCATTTCCAGTCCGGCGGCTGGATGACCGACGAATCCGCCGAACGCTACGACACCCAGGTCGAGGTGCTGTTCAACGGCAGCGCCAATGCGATACGGCGCCAGGCGCTGCCACAGCTTCACGAGGCCTTTGCCGGCCGCGATCAGCGCAAGCTTGCGCTGCTCGACATCGGCTGCGGCACCGGGCGGTTTCTCGACTTTGTCAAACAGGCCTGGCCGCGGTTGCGCGTCCACGGCCTCGACATGTCGGAAGCCTATATCCGCCACGCGCGGCGACACATGCACGGCCGCTCGCACATGAGCTTTGCCGTCGGCAAGGCCGAGGCGCTTCCGCTGCCCGACAACAGCCAGGACGCCGTCACCAGCATCTTTTTGTTTCACGAATTGCCGCCGAAGGTGCGGCGCGAGGCGCTCGGCGAATTCGCCCGCGTGCTCAGGCCGGGCGGACGCCTGGTGCTTGTCGACTCGCTGCAGCGCGGCGACCGGCCGGATTATGAAGGGCTGTTGGATCTGTTCCCGCAGAATTATCACGAGCCCTATTATTCAAGCTATCTCGGCGAAGATTTCGCCGCGCTCGGCCGCAATTGCGGTCTCGATCACATCCGCAACGTCAATGCTTTCATTTCGAAGGTAATGGTGTTCGACAAGCCGCGCCGCTAGCGCATGATCCCGAAAAGTGGATGCCGGTTTGCGGAAAGGACCATGCTCAAGAATTTTATGCCGCGGCTTCGATCTTGCCGCCGGCGTCATGGACTTGATCGAAATCGATCTCGCAGGCCGGTCCCGGCCGCTTGAACAGATAGCCCTGCAGCGAGGTGACGCCGGCGAGCCGCAGGATGCGGTACTGATCCACCGTTTCCACGCCCTCGGCGGTGGTCGCGATATTGAGACTTTGCGCCAGCGTCAGCGTCGCCGAAATGATCGCGGCGCATTCGCTGCGCTTGGTCAGGTTCTGCGTGAACGACTTGTCGATCTTGATCTTGTCGAACGGGAACATCGCCAGCTGGCTGAGCGAGGAATAGCCGGTGCCGAAATCGTCGAGCACGATAGTGATGCCGATATTCTTGAAGTGGCGTAGCGCGGGCAGACATTCGGCCGCCGATTCGATCAGTGCCGTTTCGGTGATTTCGAGCTCGAGCCGCTCCGGCGACAGGCCGGAGGCGGCCAGCGCGCGCATCACCGTGCCGGACAGATCCGCCTTGCGGAACTGGACCAGCGAAAGATTGACGGCGACTTTGATGTCGTCCGGCCATTTGACCGCTTCGGCGCAGGCGGCGTTGAGCACCCATTCGCCGATCTGGGTGATCAGACCGGTTTCCTCGGCGAGGGGGATGAACTTGTCGGGGAAGATCAGGCCCTTGGTCGGGTGCCGCCAGCGCACCAGCGCTTCGGCGCCACAGGTCTTGCGCGACTTGGTGTCGATGATCGGCTGATAATGCAGTTCGAGCTCGCTCTGCTGGATGGCGCGCCGCAGCTCCACTTCGGTTTCGTGGCGCGCGCTGGCGAGCTCGCTCATCTCGGGATCGAAGAAGCGGTAGCTGCCGCCGCCGCCGGACTTCGCCCGATAGAGCGCAAGATCGGCCATCTTCAACAGATTGTCGGAGCTGGTGCCGTGTTCCGGCGCGAGCGCGATGCCGATGCTGGCGCCGACATTGATGTCGGCGCCTTCGATGTCGAACGGCCGGCTCAACGCCTCGATGATGCGGTTGGCGAGCCCGGAGGCCGCCTCGCGCTGGTGGGCTTCGCCGGCCTGGACGATGGCGAATTCGTCGCCGCCGAGCCGCGCCAGCACGTCGGTCTCGCGCACCAGGTTGCTGAGGCGCGCGGCCACGTCGGTGAGCAGCCTATCGCCGGCGGGATGGCCGAGCGTGTCGTTGACCTGCTTGAAACGGTCGAGGTCGAGCAGCAATACGCTGAACGGCTCGCCGCGGCGGCGTTGCCGCGCGGCGGCCTCTTCGATCTTCTGCGTCAAGGCGGCGCGATTGGCGAGCCCGGTCAGCGCGTCGTGATGGGCGAGGAAAGCGATGCGTTGGTCGGTCTTGCGCCGCTCGGTGATATCGTCGATGACGACGATCAGATATTGCGCTTCGCCTTCGCTGTCGCGCAGCACGATGCGGCTGGTCGCCTGAATCCGCGTGCCGCGCTTGAGCGATTCCACTTCCTGCTCCTGAAAGACGACGCCGTCGGGAGCGGCGAGCGCCTCGACGTCGTTCTTGTGGATGCGCGCCGCGTCGGCCTGCCTGAAGGCCTGGAACGAGGTGTGGCCAAGCAGCCGCGAGCGCGGCATGTCGTGCATGGCCTCGAAGGCGCGATTGACCAGGACGAATTCGAGCGTCTTGGCGTCCTTGACGATCACCG
>Ga0335076_10005715_pt1 | contig 12552 bp, 11 predicted proteins | sample Lox_Sample_25_FD_206717 | JGI IMG/M metagenome (GOLD analysis project Ga0335076, IMG submission 206717) | Soil microbial communities from Loxahatchee National Wildlife Refuge, Florida, United States - Lox_Sample_2.5 | ecosystem: Environmental > Terrestrial > Soil > Wetlands | place: USA...
CCTGCGGCGGCACCTGCTGCTGCGGCGAGCCCGGCGGCGCGGGCGGCGGCGACTGCCGGAAGATGTCGGACGGGCCGCTCGAGCCCGGCGAGAGGTTGATCGGCGGCGCTCCGGCCGGCGGCAGCGCGCGCGGCTGCGGCGGCTGGGGCTTGCCGGCCGCCGGCTGCCCCTCGAACGGGCCCTGGTCCCGCGTCGGGTTCTCGACGCGGGGACCGCCCTGGTACGAGATGTTCGCGTCGGTGCCGACGAAGTACGGCGTGATGTCCTCCTCGGTCACGTCGGGGATCCGGATGATGTGCGGCGTGAGCGTGAGGACGAGGTCGGTCGTCTTGTTGTCGGTGTTGTTGTGGGTGAAGAGCAGGCCGACGACCGGGATGTCGCTGATGAACGGAATGAGATTCTGCGTCCGCGCCTTGTCCGTCCGATACAGACCGGCGAGGAAGTTCGTCTCGCCGTCCTTCAAACGGATGTTCGACGAGATCGTGCGCGTGCCGATGATGGGCTGCGTGACGCCGCCGTTGCTCACGCTGCCGTTGATGTTCGACACCTCGGTCATCAGCTTCAGCGTGACCTCCTTGTTGTGGTGCACGCGGGGCTCGACCTCGATCTTGATGCCGACGTCCTGGTACTGGTACGAGGTCGCCGGCACGACGTTGCCGCCGCTGATGTTCGACGTGGAGAAGCTCGTGACGGGAATCGGCACCTTGTCGCCGATCAGGAGCTGCGCCTTCTGTCCCTCGGCGATGCGGAGCTGGGGCTTGGCGAGCAGCTCGGCGTCGATGTTGTCCTTGATGAACGTCAGCGTCGCCGAAGGAATGGTGAAACCGAAGGAGTTGATGTTGAGCTGCTTCAGCTGGCTCCAGGAGAACTGACCCGCGCCGAGCGCCCCGCCGATGTTCGTCGTGCCGCCCGGCGCCGGAACGGTCGCCGAGATCTGCCGCGGCGTCAGCGTCAGCCCGAGGTCGATCATCTTGTCGGTATTGACCTGCAGGAGCTCGACGTCCACGACGACCTCGGCGACCTGCTTGTCGTTCTGCTCGACGATGCGCTCGGCCACGGCGACCTTGTCGGCCGTGTCCCGCAGCGTCACCGAGTTCTCGGCCTTGTTGACCGAGATGCGCGTGGTCTGGAGGAGCGCCCGCAGCGCGTTCGCGACCTCCGTGACGTCGGCGTTCGACAGGAAGAACGTGCGGATGACGAGGTCCTCGTAGGTCTTGCGGTTCTGCGGCGTGTCGGCGGCGATCAGGATCGTGTGCTCGTCGATGATCTTGTAGAAGTGGTTCTCCTGCCGGAGCAGCGTCTCGAGCGCCTTCTGGAACTCGATGTTCGAGAGCACGATCGAGACGTTGTCGTCCTTCAGCTGCGGGTCGAAGATGACGTTGATGCCAGCCGCGTCGGCGAGCGCGCGGTAGATCTGCTTGACCGGCTTCGGCTGCGGGAAATTCAGGTTGATGGGCTTGTCGCTCGAGGGTTCGAGCAGGACCGTCGTCGCTCGCGCGCCCCTCGTCTTCTTCTTGAGCTTCTCGATCTTCGACTCGGCGTTGCGCTCCTCGTCCTCCTTCGCCTTGTCCTCGCGCGCGTGCTTCAGCTCGGTCGCCGCGTAGTCGTTGGTGCCGTCGAGGAGGACCGACTGCTCGAGCTCGACGACCGCGAGGTCGTACCGCCCGGAGTTCCGGTACATCTTGCCCTTCTCGAAGTGGAACTGCGACGCCTTCACGCGCGCGCGGGCGAGGTTCGCCTTGTACTGCGCGCTCGTGGGATCGAGCTCGAGCGCTTTCGCATAGTCCATCACCGCGAGGTCGTAGTGGCCGACGGCCTCCTCGTCCTTCGCCTGCTGGTAGACGCGCGCCCCGGCGCATCCGACGGCGGCGACCACGAGCACGAGCGCGGATGACCGCATCCAGAACTTCATCGACGGTGTCCCCTTCTGTCGTCGTGGCGCGGCGCTCACGGGGTGATCCCCAGGCGCCGCGTCTCGGATTCCGGAAATCCCACGAACCCCACGTCGATGGATTCGTAGCCCACCTTCTTGAGAACGAACTTGCCGAACAGCTTGTCGCCGGAGCGGACGTTGAGGACCTGGTCGCCCTGCTGCACGACCGCGATCGGATGCTCCTTCGGCCCGAAGGTCCCGATGAACTTGAAGCTGATGTCGGGCGGCTTCGGCGTCGGCGTCGGCGGCGGCAGCGGCATCGGGCCGACGAAGCGGACGTCCCCGGGCGCCGGCGGCGGCGGCGTGGCCGTCGGCGGCGGCGGCTTCGTCGGGTCCCGCAGCTCGAACAGATCCCGCCCGCCGTCCGCGCCGGGACCGGAGGGCGGCGCGAAGTCCGACACCTGCAGCGGCGGCACGTCGTCGGGGTTCAACTCCTTGACCACCGCCCGGCGGCTGCGGAAGGCCGGGGACCCGTCGTCGCCCGCGGCGTCGCCGCCGGCGCGGGCCGCCCCCGCCGCGCGCGCCGGGGGCCCCGCCGGGGCCGGTCGGGAGGCCGGCGTGTCCCCGCCCGGCCGCCACCGCACGACCGCGAGCAGCAGCACCACGGCGAGCGCGCCGAGCAGGATCGCCTGGCGGCGGGAGCCGAGCTTCGCGGGGATGCCGGCCATCACCCGCTCCTCCGCGCCGCCGCCGCCGCCCGCGCCGGCTTCTCCTTCGCGGCGCTCTCCCGCGGCCCGGCCTGCGGCTTGTCCGGCGATCCGCCCGCATCGCTGAAGTACGTCACGAGGCCGAGCTGCACCTGGACGGAGCCCGGCCGCTCGAAGTCGCGCGCGATCCCGACGTCGCGGATGGCGAGCCATTTCGGGCTCGTCTCGAACTCCCTCAGCAGCCGCTTGAAACGCGGGTAGTCGCAGCGCACGGTGAAGGTGATGCGCATCGCGGACAGCGGCAGTTTCTGCACCGGCGCGGTCCCGTACGAGATCTGCGGCGCCGCGACACCGACCTCGTCGAGGATCGCGTGGATCTCGGCGACCACGGGCGCGAGCGTGTCGCGCTCGGAGCCGATGCGGTGACCGTAGAACTCGTCGATGGCCGCCGAAACGCCGCCGAGCCGTTCCTTCTGACCCTCGACCCGCGTGGCCTCCTTCTCCGCCGTCTCGACGGTCTTCTGGAGCGCGTCGCGCCTCGCCTCGAGCGCCGCGCGGCGCTCGGCGAACCCCGACCGGTACGTCAGGAAGAACGCGACGTTCGCGCCCGCGAACACGAGTGCGGCGGCGACGAGCGGCAGCCGGCTGCCCTTGATCGACGGCACCTTCACTCGATCACCTCCGCCGGGGGGCGCGGCGCCGGCGCGGGGTTGAGCCGTCCGCGGGGCGCCGGGTGGCGCGAGGTCGGCACGCGCGCGGCGAGCGGATTCGGTGTGATCGCGGGCGACGGCGCCGCGGCCGAGGCGGGCGGCCGAACGGCGGCCTGCCGGGATGCGGCCGAGCTCCGGTCCGACTTCCGGCGCTCTCCGGACTTCTCGCCGGTCCTCCCGGCGACCGGCCCCGCTTCGGCGGCCGCAGCGGGGTCGTACCGGCTCGTGAGCAGGAACTGGAAGGGCTCGGCCGTCGTGCCCTCCGGCTGCGACTCGGTGCGCAGCTCGATCGACGAGAATGCCGGGTCCCTCGCGAGCGCCGCGAGCGTGGGCACGACCGCCTCCCGGCTCTTTCCGGCGAGCTGCATGTCGAGCGCGACGTCCCCATCCTTGCCGAACAGCGGCTGGAGGCGGAGGATCCCGACGTCCCACGGCAGCGTCCGCTCGAGGCGGGCGAGGAGGCCCGTCCACGAGAAGCGCCGCTCGGCCACGACGCGGGCGAGCTCGCGGCTCTCCTCCGCGAGCGCCGAGAGGCGGTACGACGAGAGCGAAGCCTTCGTCTCGTTGCCGCGCGTCTCGGCGGCGCGCTGGCGCGTCTCGAGCGCGGCGATCTCGCCGGTCACGTCGGAGACGCCGCGGCGGTACGCGGTGTAGAGACGGACGTTGACCGCGAGCAGCACGGCGCCGGCGAAGAAGAGGGCGGCCGCCGCGGCATACGCCGGCCGGTCGTCCCGAAACGGCCGGCGCGCGTAGTTCCAGCTGGCTCTCACGCGCGCCCCCGCGCCGCGGCGTATCCCGCCAGGAGCTCGGGCCGCGCGCGCACCCGCTCGTCGAAGCCCGCGTCCGCGCCGAGGAGCCGGCCCGTCACCGCGACGGGTGTGACCGGGAAAGCCGCGGCGCCCGCGAGCGGGCCTTCCGATTCCTCGTCATGCACGAACACCGCCCGAAGGCCCGGCCCCTTGAGGCGCTCCGCGTAATACGAAAGAGAGAGGCGGGCCTCCTGCTCGTGGTCCTCGGCGTCGCCGGACGGGCGTTGCCGGAAGAAAATGGGTTCGGCGCCTCGGCCGATGAAGAACGCGAGACCGCCGCCCGAACGGTGAAGGAGCGCCCAGTCTCCCGCGGCGGCCGCGGAGAGCGCGGGCGCGAGCCCCTCGAACAGCGCGAGCGAGGACGGCGCGAGGTAGCCGACGCGCACGCCGAGATCCTCGAAGGCGTGCTCGATCGCCTCGACCGCCGCGCGCGGCGTCGCCGCGGCGAGCACCCGCTTCTCCTCGCCGAGGACCGGCATCGGCGCGTACACCAGAGCGACGTCCGCCGGCAGCGTGGGCAGCAGCTTCCGCAGCTTCCAGAGCACCATCTCGACGCCCGACGCGGGGTCCGTCGGCATCGTCTCGAGCTCGACGGGCACGATCCGCGCCCAGGCGTCCGGGTAGACGACCGACGCCCGCGCCAGGCGCCCGCCGGCGAGCGCGCGCGCCGCCTTGACGGCCTCGGCGAGGGCTTCCCGCGTGACGAGCGGCGCGCCGCCGGAGGGACCGCCGAGCGAGCCCGACGGATACTTGAAGTGGCGCGCCTCGACGAATCCCTCCGGCGACTCGTCGCGCACGCGCGCGTACGTGACTCCCTCGGCGACGAGGCAGAACACGTGCGGGGGCACGACGGGCTTCAGGAAGGGGATCTTGAGCTTCCGCATCAGTCGACGAACGTCACCTTGTTGATCTCCTTCAGCGTGGTCGTTCCCTCGAACACCTTCGAGAGCGCCGAGTCGCGGAGGAAGATCATTCCCTCCTCCTTCGCCGCCTTCTTGATCTCCGACGCGGGCCGCCGCTCGAGAATGAGCCCGCGGATCCGATCGGAGAGGTCGAGCAGCTCGGCGATCGCCATCCGGCCGTGGAAGCCGGTGCCGTCGCACTCGAGGCAGCCCTTCCCCTCGAACAGCGTCTTGCCCTTCAGCTGCTCGGGCTCGACGCCGAACTCCCGCATCTGCTCGGGTGTGAACGTCACCGGCGCCTTGCAGTGGGGGCAGATCTTCCGGACGAGCCGCTGCGCGAGCACGCAGTTCAAGGCCGAGACGAAGTTGTAGAGCTCGACCTTCATGTTGAGGAACCGGCCGAGCACGTCCACGACGTTGTTCGCGTGCACGGTCGTAAACACGAGGTGGCCGGTGAGCGCCGACTGGACCGCGATCTGGGCGGTCTCCTCGTCGCGGATCTCGCCGACCATGATCTTGTCGGGGTCGTGGCGCAGGATCGAGCGGAGTCCTCGCGCGAACGTCAGGCCCTTCTTCTCGTTGACCGGAATCTGCGTGATGCCGCGCAGCTGGTACTCGACCGGGTCCTCGATCGTGACGATCTTGTCCTCGACGGACTGGATCTCGGAGAGGCAGGCGTAGAGCGTCGTCGTCTTGCCGGAGCCCGTCGGGCCGGTGACGAGCACCATCCCGTACGGCTCGCGGATGAACTTGCGCAGCTTCTTCTTCGTCTCGACGTCGAAGCCGACGACCTCGAGGTTCAGGCTCTTGAACTCGGCGTTGGCCGACTCCTTGTCGAGGATGCGGATGACCGAGTCCTCGCCGTGGACCGTCGGCATGATCGAGACGCGGAAGTCGATCGTGCGCCCGCGCACGCGCAGCTTGAAGCGGCCGTCCTGCGGCACGCGCTTCTCCGCGATGTCCAGCTCCGACATGACCTTGATGCGGGAAATGATCGTGCCGTGGTGGCGCTTGTCGATCGGGTCCATCGCCTGGTAGAGCACGCCGTCGATGCGGTACTTGATGATGACGACGTTCTCCTGCGTCTCGATGTGAATGTCCGAGGCGCGGCGCTGGATCGCGTTGAAGACGACCGAGTCGACGAGCTTGATGATCGGCGAGCTGTCCTGCGCGATCCGGTCGATCGTCAGGGTCTCCTCGCCCTCCTCGTCCTCCTGGACCAGCTGCATCCGAAAGTCCTCGGTGGCCTCGTCGAGGACCCGCTGCGACGACTCGCTCTTCTGGAGGATGTCGGCGATCGCGGCGCGGCTGCCGACCTTCACGCGCAGCGGGACGCCGAGGAGGAGCTCGAGCTCGTCGAGGCGCACGACGTCGGTCGGGTCGGCGCAGATGATCGTCATCGACTTCTCGTTCCGCACCTCGGGGACGAAGGTGTAGCGCAGCATCCACTCGACCGGGATCGAGCGGAAGAGGTCGGCGTCGATGCGGAACGAGGCGAGGTCCACGAAGGGCAGCGCGAGCCGCTCCGAGAGCGCCAGCGCCTGCGCTTCCTCCTCGGCCCGGGACGAGAACTTGACGGCGTCCGCGACCAGCTTGCCGTTGCTCACCTGTTTGGCCATCTAGGACCTCACGACTTGATCGCCGACATGAGCCGGAACATCGGGAGATAGACGGAGAGGAGGATCGTCACGATGACGCCTCCCATCATGACGAGGATGACGGGCTCGACGAAGGAGATGACGCGAGCCAGCAGCAGATCGATCTCCTCGTCGTAGAACTCGGAGACGGAGGACAGCATCTCCTCGAGCGCGCCCGACGACTCGCCGACCTTGATCATTTCGATGGTCAGGTCGGTGAAGATGCCGGTCTCTTCCAGCGTCTTCCAGAGCTCGCGGCCCTCCCGGACCCTCGGAACGACGTCGCGCACGCGCCGCGACACGGACCGGTTGCCCACCGCGTCCGCGGCGTTCTCGAGCGCCGGCACGAGCGGCGTGCCGCCGCCGAGCAGCGTCCCGAGGCTGCGCGTGAACTGCGTGATCGCGAACCGCCGGAAGATGCCGCCGACGATCGGGACCTTCAGGATCACGCCGTCGAACCACTCCCGGCCGCGGGTGGTCTTCAGCCACCGCGAGGCGAGATATCCGCCGCCACCGATCGACGCCGCGAGGATGAGGATGTGCGTCCGGAGGAACGTCGCGACGCCGAGGACGACCACCGTCAGCAGCGGCAGGTCCGCGTTGAAGTCCGAGAAGAACTCGGTGAACCGCGGGATGACGTAGGTCATCAGGATTGTGATGAGGCCGATCGACAGGAGGATCAGGATCGCCGGATAGACCATCGTCGAGACGACCTTGCGCGTCAGCGCCACGACCGTCTTCTGGTACTTCAGGTACCGGCGCAGGACCGCCTCGATCTCGCCCGACTTCTCGCCGGCCTTGAGCGACGTCCAGTAGAGACGCGGGAAGAGGTCGCCCTCCTCGGCGAAGGCCTCGGAGATCGACATGCCCGAGTTGACGCGCTCGCGCACGTCCGTGAGGACGCGGCGCAGCGTCGGGTTCTTCTGCCGCTCGAGCAGGATCTCGAAGGACCGGACGACCGGAAGACCGGCCTTCAGCAGCGCGATGAGCTCCTGGTTGAAGATCAGGAACTCGTTCATCTTGACGCGTCCGCGCTTGGCCCTCGAGGCGGCGAGCGAGAAGCCCTTGCGCTTGACCTCGAAGACGTGGCCGCCGCGCCGCTCGACCTCGAGGCGCGCGGCGCCGCCGTCGAGCGCCATCACCGACTGCTCCGCGACGGAGCCGTCCGGCCAGCCCACCTTGACGCGGAACTCCGTCACTTCTTCTTCTCCGCGGCCTTCGCGCCGGCCGTCCCCTTTTCGGCGTCGGCGCGCGGCGCCTCCTCCGCGAGCACGACGAGGATCAGCGCGCTCTTCGACGACTCCTCGCGCGACGCGCCGAGCACCAGGGTCTGACTCAGGGTGATGGGCACGGACGTCCGGTAGAGCGGCTTCAGGAAGGTGGCCTCCCCCGGCTTGTTCCAGACGCGCGAGAGCGTGAGTCCCGACAGGAGAATCTCGTGCGCATCCGCCGCGACGGGATGGATCGCGAAGCTCAGGTAGTAGTCGGGGCCGAGCTGGTAGCGGAGGCTCCCGCCCTCGACCCCCCGCAGCACGACGGAGTCGATGAGCGCATAGTCGTTGAACTGGAAGAGCGACTTCAGCTTCGCGCCGAGGCCGCCGATCTCGCTCGCGATCGAGCCGGAAGGCACGTCGGCCCGCGCGCGCACGAGCTTGACCGCGAAGTCGTAGCCTCGCGGCGGCACGTCGAAGGACGCGAGGATCTTGCCGATCAGGTCGAGCTTCTCGGGGCGCGCCGTCACCGTCATCGCGTTCAGTTTCTGCGCGAGCGTGACCGACGAGGCCTCGGAGAGCGCCGGCCGCACGAGCAGCAGCGCCTCCTCCACCCGCTTGTACTTCAGCACGTACACGCGCACCGCGACGTCGTCGGCGGCGCGGAGCACGGCGGCGGCGAACAGAGTGGCGACGAGGAGGAGAAGCGTCTTCTTTTTCACGCGAATGAAAGTCCCCGGTCCCGTCCGGAAACGGCCCGGTCGGCGGAGCGGCACCCGGTCCCGCTAAATATCGAGCCCCCGATCCACGATCCAGACGACCCGCGGCTCTTCCCGGCCCGATCCGGGGTTCAGTTCGTACACGGTCGCGCTCGAGTCCGGGGCGGCCGCCTCGGGCGGCGCCGCGGCCGGCTCGATGCCTCCCGCCGGGACCGCCCTGCCGGCCGTCGCCGTCACCCGGATGCCGGCGTTCGCCACCGCCGCCGGGGCGCCGGTCCCGCGGCGCGACGAGACGGCCGGGGCGAGCAGCGCGGCAAGCGCGATCGCCGCCGCGACCGCCGCCGCCCGGCGTCCCCCGCGCGGCCGGCGCAGCCGCCGCTCCGCCTCGATGTGCGCGACTCCCGTGCGGACCGACGCGAGCACGTCCGCGACCTCGTCGGCGCCCACGGTCTCCTCGACCCGGCGCGCGAAGACGAGCGAGGCGTCGCGCGCGGCTGCGGCGCCGCGGCACTCCGCGCAGGCCGCGAGGTGGTCGCGGAGGATCCGCCGTTGAGGCGCGGGCAACGCATCCGACAGGTAGTCGTCGAATCCCGCGCGCACGATCCCGCAGATCGCGCTCACGCGAGCGTCCTGCCGCGGAGAAACTCCGGGTACAGGCGGGCGATCTCCTTGCGGAGGATGCGCCGCGCGTTGAAGAGGTGGTTGCGCACCGTGGACTCGCCGCAGCCGAGGATCTCGGCGATGTCGCGCGTGTCGCAGTCCTCCATCTCGCGGAGGACGAACGCCGCCTTCTGCTTTTCGGACAGCCGTCCCGACACCGCCTCGAAGAGACGGGCGAGGTCGCGGTCTTCCGCCGTGCGGGTCGCCCCGCCGGCCGAGGACTCCTCGCGCTCGCGCACGAGGTGGAGCGTCGCGCCGTGCGCGCGCTCGCGGCTGCGGGAGCTGCGCAGGAAGTCGATCGAGAGATTCGTGGCGATGCGGTAGAGCCAGGTGTTCACGGAATAGCGCTCGTCGTAGCGGTGGATCTCCTTCCACACGCGGAGGAAGACCATCTGCGCAACGTCGCGCGCGTCCTCGGCGTTGCCCACGATGCGTCGGGCGAGCGACACCACCACGGGCGTCTTGCGCGAGACGAGGACCTCGAAGGAGACCATGTCGCCGCCGCGGGCCTGCAGCGCGAGCTCGCGGTCGGAGAGCTCCCCGGCGGCCTGCCGCTCCCGGTTCTGGCTATAGACGAGTTCCATGAAGTCCGACAGGTCTCCTCCTGCGGGTTATACGGATCAGCCCCGCCGGCCGTTGGGGCCCTTTTTGGAGCCCTAAGCCATTGAATCTTAAATCTTTGGTGCCTCGCGGGCAAGCAAAGCGGGGATAATCGGGCTGCTTTGCTCCTCTATCGGGCCGCCGCGGCCGCCGCCCTCGCCGCCTACGCTCCCTACGCCGCGCTCCGGTCCGTCTCGGGAGGCCGGCGCCTCGGCGACGTGCGCGGCCGTCTGGGCTGGAGAAAGTGGCCCGATCTCGGCGGCGGGACCTGGATCCACGGCGTCTCGGTCGGCGAGGTCGGCGTCGCCCGGACGCTCCTCGGCGCGCTCGAGCGGGTGCGGCCGGGCTCCCGCTTCGGCGTCTCCGCGACCACGGAGGCGGGCCGCGCGCTCGCCGAACGCGCCCTCGCCGGACGGGCGGAGGTGTTCCCGTTCCCGTTCGATCTCGCGGGCGCGGTCGAGAAGGCGCTCCGGGAGACGCGAGCGGGGCTGGTCGTCCTCGTCGAGACCGAGATCTGGCCGCTGTTCCTCGAGCGGGCCGAGCGACGGGGCGTCCCGGTCGTCCTCGCCAACGGCCGGCTGTCCGAGCGGTCGTTCCGCCGCTATCGCCGGGCGGGCCGCTTCGTGCGGCGGACGCTCTCGCGGCTCGCGCTCCTCGCGATGCAGTCCCGGGACGACGCCGACCGGGCGCTCGCGCTCGGCGCGCCGGCCGAGCGCGTGGTCGTGACCGGCAATCTGAAGTTCGACCCGCCCGAGGCCGGTCCCTTTCCCGACGCGGCGCGGCTGCGGGAGGCCGCCGCGGGGCGCCCGGTCCTCGCCGCCGGCTCGACCGCGGAGGGCGAGGACGAGGTCGTGCTCGCGGCCTGGCTCACGCTCCCGCAGCGGCCGCTCCTCTTCCTCGCGCCGCGCCGTCCCGAGCGCTTCGACCCGGTCGCGCGGCTGTGCGAGTCCCGGGGGCTGACGGTGCTCCGCCGGACCCGGCCCTCGACGGCCGCCGCGATTCCCGACGTCTATCTCCTCGATTCGATCGGCGAGCTCGCCCCGGCGTACCGGGAGGCGTCCCTCGCCTTCATCGGCGGAAGCCTCGTGCCGCACGGAGGACAGAACCCGATCGAGGCGTGGGCCGCGGGCGTGGCGACGTTCGCGGGACCGCACATGGAGAACTTCCGCGACGTCGCGGCGGCCGGGGAGGCGCGCGGCGTCCTCGAGCGGGTCGAGGACGGCGCCGCCCTCGGTCGGCGTCTCGCCGCGGCGCTGACGGACCTCGAGACGACGCGGCGTCTCGGCCGCGAGGCGGCGCGCCTCGCCGGCGAGAACCGCGGCGCGGCCGACCGGACCGCGGCCGCCGTCGCGCGCTGGCTCCCCGAGCCCGCGCGCGGAGCGGCGTCGTGATCGGCGCGCTCTACGGCCGCGCCGCGAGCCAGCGGGCGCGCTGGTACGCCACGGGCCGGCTCGCGGCGGAGACGCTGCCGCGGCCGACGATCTCGGTCGGCAACATCACGCTCGGCGGCACGGGCAAGACGCCCTTCGTCGAGTTCCTCGCCCGACGCCTGCGCTTCGAGGGCTGGCGTCCCGCGATCCTGTCGCGCGGATACGGCCGCCGGTCGCGCGGCGTGGTCGTGGTCGGCGAGGGCGCCGGCCCCCTCGTGTCGCCCGAGGAGGGCGGCGACGAGCCCGTCGCGCTCGCTCGAGCGGCCGCCCCGGGGGTCTGCGTGGTGGTCGGCGAGCGGCGCAGCGCGGCCGCGGCGCGCGCCCTCGCGCTCGGCGCCGACCTGTTCCTCCTCGACGACGGATTCCAGCACCTCGCGGTGCGCCGGGAGATCGACCTGCTGCTCCTCGACGCGCGGGACCCCTTCGGGGGCGGACGGCTGCCGCCGCGCGGCCGCCTCCGCGAGCCGCTCGACGCGATCGCCCGGGCGGACGCCGTCGTCTTCACCCGCGCCGACCGCGGGGCCCCGCGCCCCGACGCGCTCGAGACGCTCGCTCGCCTCGCGCCCGGCAAGCCCGTCTTCCGGGCGCGCCTCCGAGCCGCCGCCCTTCACGACGAGTCGGACGCGCCGATCCCGGCCGCCGCGATCGCCGAGCGGCGCCTGCTCTCGGTCTGCGGTATCGCGAATCCGTCCTCGTTCGCCGCCAGCCTCTCCGCGCTCGGACTCGCCGCCGAGGAGCGCCTCGAGTTCCGCGACCACCAGCGCTACGGGCCGCGCGAGCTCGCCCGCATCCGCGACGCCGCGGCTCGGACGGGGGCGAGCCTGGTGGTGACGACCGAGAAGGATGCGGTCAAGCTCGCCGGCCGCGCCGGCCTGCCGCTCATCGCCGTGCGGCTCTCGGTCGAGATCGAGGAGCCGGGGTTCTTTCCATTTCTCGCCGCGCGGCTGCCGCGCCCGTCGGCGCCGTGACGGCGGACCCGGCGCCCGGCGCGCCGCCGCGGCGCCCGCGTTCGGCGGTCCGCGACGCGCTCGAGCTCGCGGCGTTCCGCGGACTGACCGGCGGGCTCTCGCTCCTGCCCCGGCGCGCCGCCGCGGGTCTCGGTGGCGCGCTCCTGCGTGCGTACGCGCGGCTCGCTCCCTCGCGCCGCCGCATCCTCGCCAAGAACCTCCGGGCCGCGTTCCCGGAGGCGGCGGACGGCGAGATCGCCCGGCTCGCGTCGGAATCCGCGGGATGGCTCGGCATCGCGATCGTCGAGTTCCTCCAGGTGTCGGGGATGTCCGAGGCGGAGATCCGG
>Ga0335076_10005716_pt1 | contig 12551 bp, 11 predicted proteins | sample Lox_Sample_25_FD_206717 | JGI IMG/M metagenome (GOLD analysis project Ga0335076, IMG submission 206717) | Soil microbial communities from Loxahatchee National Wildlife Refuge, Florida, United States - Lox_Sample_2.5 | ecosystem: Environmental > Terrestrial > Soil > Wetlands | place: USA...
CGGCCCGGCGGCGTGGAGGCGCCTCGTGCGCCGCTACGTGACCCGGCACCCGTCGCGCAGCTACACGCTCAACGAGCTCGGCCGCAAGCTGCCCGACTTCGTCGGGCGCTCACGGCTGCAGCGCGCGGCGTTCTGCCGCGACCTGGCCCAGCTCGAGCGGGCGGTGAGCGACGTGTTCGACGAGCGCGAGACGCCGCCGCTGGCCGAGGCCGCCTTCGCCCGGCTGCGCCCGCACCAGCTCGCACGCGCGCGGCTCGTGCCCGTGGCGGCGCTCCGGCTCGTGAGCCTGCGTCACGACGCGAGCGCCTACTTCGACAGCCTGAAGGGCGACCAACACCAGCACCCACCCGTGCGCCGCGTCCGCCAGCGCGTCGTCGTCTACCGGCGCGACTACACCGTGATGCGGCGCGTGCAGCCCGAGGCCGCGTTCGCCCTGCTCTCCGACCTCGTCGAAGGGATGCCGGTCGGGCGGGCGCTCGAGCGCGCGCTCCGGCGCCGGGGCGCGGCGAAGCTGGCCGGAGCCGACGCCGCCTTCCGCCTCTTCCGCGAGTGGGCGGCGATGGGGATCTTCCGGGCGGTCGAAACGGGTGCGCGAATCGCTGGCCGGCGAAGGGTCCGCGAGGCGCACCCCGGGTCTCAGCGAGGCATCGGCATCGCGGCGCGCGCGACGTCGTCCATCGAATAGCGTTCGACGTCGTCGACACGCGCGAGCAGCGCCTGGTGGGTCGCGAGGTCGATGCCTTCCGGGGGATCCGGCACGCGGGCCCGCATCTCCTGCGCCAGCCGCTCCAGGCGGGAGCGCAGCGGGCCGGGCTTCTCGCGCCGCGCCGCAGCCTCCACCTCGACTGCCGCCGCGCGCACGGCGGCCGGATACGTCCCCGCCCGGCGCAGAGCGCTGCGCCAGCGCGTGTAGACCAGCCGCTCGATCCAGTGGTACTCCGCCGGCGTCATGCCCTCCGCGACGAACGCGTCCACCTCGGCCCCGACCACGCCGCTCACGCCCTCGAGCGCGTCGGGCACGTGTTTCAGCTCCTCCAGACCGCGCACGCGCCTCCTGGGCAGCGAGTCGAAGGCTCCTTCCGCCCCGCGCACGGCCTGGTCGATCCGCTTGCGCAGCGCCAGGAAGGTGTCCAGCCGACCTGCTGAGAGCGTGTCCCGCTCCGGGCGTTTCCAGGCCGCCTTCTCGACCATCGCATCGAGCGCGGCCTGCTTGCCTCTCATGCGCTGGATCGGCGCGGCGAAGCGCGACACCTCGCGCACGAGCGTCGGCCCCACGACGGCGAGGCCGACGCTCGCGACTGCGGCGACCGCCCCGCAGCCGATACCGACCTTCGCGAGCGTCCTCACGATCCCTTCACAGGTTCTCTCCGCCGCTCGCCGACTGCGGGCCGCCCTGCCCTCGCCAGGCCTGCCGGAGCCTCTCCCGCTCCTCGGGTGTCATTGTCGCCCAGCGCTCGGCCCAGCGTCGGCCCCACGGCGAGCCCCGGCCTCCACCGTGGAGTCGCAGCCCGCCGAAGAGAATCCGGCAGAGCACCAGCAGCCCGAGCGCCTGCCAGAAGCCGATCTCGTGCCAGCCGAAGAGCGGTGGCAAGAGCCCGTTCCACAGCAGCTTCACCAGCGTTCCGCCCAGGGCGACGAACAGCGCCATTCCCAGGAGCGCCAGCGGCGCGATCCAAAACAGCTTCTTCCTCATGCGTCTCATGCTCAACCTCATGCTTTCGTGAATTCGTCGTAGAGCTCCGAGAGCCGCTCGCGCAGACGCAGGACCGCATAGCGCTTTCGCGAGAGCAGCGTGTTCACGTTCACGCCGGTCTCGGCGGCCAGATCCTTGAAGCTCTTCCCCTCGAGCTCGTGCGCCACGAACACCTCGCGCTGCTCGGCCGGGAGCTCGTCCACCGCCAGCTCGAGCTCCTCGAGCAGAACGCTGCGGGCGTAGAGCGCGTCCGGCCCGGCCTCGGGCGAGGGCAGGAGGTCTTCGAGCTGCAGCCGCTCGCCGTCCTCGTCGACGATGCCGGCGTCGCCCAGTCGCACGGGCTTCACCTTGCGGAAGAGGTCGGTGATGCGGTTGCGCGCCACGCGGAACAGCCAGGCGCCGACATGGTCGATCGGCATCAACAGCCGGTTCGCTTCCACGAGCGCTTCGAAGACGTCCTGCAGCACGTCCTCGGCGTCGAGCGGGTCGCCCACGCGGCGCCGGATGAAGCCGAGCAGCCGGGAGCGCTCCCGCTCGACGACTTCGACGATCCGCTGGTCTTGCTCGCCGGCCATCTGCTCGAGGCTCGCCGCCCGCTCCATCTACCTTGGTAGACGAACGAGCGGCCGAAAAATTGTCGCCGCCGGCCCCGCGCTACGGCTCCAGGGAGACCACGGTCACGGACTTCGGCTCCAGCTTCAGCGTCAGCTTGCCGCCCTGGCCCTTGGCCGAGAAGGGCTTCGGCGCGACCGCGCGAGGCGCCTCGAAGCTGTTGACGCTGTCGACCCGCTCGGCGCTCAGCGTCTCACCGACCGCCGACTCGAGCGCCGCGTCTTTCAGGCTGACCTCCACCTCGATGGGCTGGCTGGGGTCGAGGTGCGCGAGGGCGAGCCACAGCTTGCCGGCCGTGTCCTTCGCGGCGACGGCGTCCACGCGCGGCAGACGGATCTCGCCGTGGGTATAGGCGCCGGCGTCGAAGGCGACGGGCACGAAGGTCGCGTCCTGGAAGGGCACGTACATCCTGAAGACGTGGTAGGTCGGCGTCAGGACCATCCGCTCCTTGTCCGTCATCACCATCGCCTGCAGCACGTTCACCATCTGGGCGATGTTGGCCATCCGAACGCGGTCGGCGTGGCGCGCGAAGATGTTCAGGTTGAGAGCCGCCAGCACGGCGTCGCGCAGGCTGTTCTGCTGCACCAGGAAGCCGGGGTTCGACCCGGCGAGCGGCGCGTACCAGGCGCCCCACTCGTCGACGACGAGAGCGACCTTCTTCTGCGGGTCGTACTTGTCCATGATTGCCGAGTGGGTGGCGATGAGGCGGTCCATCTCGAGCGTGGAGCTCAGGATCTGGGCGTACTCGGCCTCGCCGAACCCGCTGGACTTGTAGGCGGGCGGCCACTTCACCACGGTGTAGTTGTGCATCGACAGGCCGTCGATGTCCCAGCTCCACGTGTGGCCCTGCCAGGCCTTCATGACGGTCTCGGTCCACTCCGTCCAGCGCGGCCCGTCGCCGCCGGGGCCGACCGCGATCTTGAGCATCCGCCGCTCGTCCTGCTGAGCCGGATCGAAGTTGCGGACGAAGCGGCTGTAGATCTTGAGCTGGCTCAGGTAGTACTCCGGCGTCATGTTGCCGCCGCAGTCCCAGCTCTCGTTGCCGATCCCCAGGTAGGGGACCGGGTACGGAGCCGCGTGGCCGTTGGCGGCGCGCTCGGCTGCGAGCGTCGTCTCCTGGGCGGCGGTCAGGTACTCCAGCCACTCGGCCGCTTCCTGCGGAGTGCCCGAGCCGACGTTGATCGACAGGTACGCGCGGCTGCCGATCTGGTCGAGGAAGTCCATGAACTCGTGCGTACCGAAGCCGTTCGGCTCCGTGACGCCGCCCCAGTTGGGATTGAGGGTGACCGTCCGGCGCGGACCGATGCCTTTGCGCCAGTGATACTCGTCCGCGAAGCAGCCGCCCGGCCAGCGGACGTTCGGGACCTTGAGCGCCTTGAGCGCGGCGACGACGTCGTTGCGGATCCCACGGGTGTTGGGGATCGCGGAGCCCGGTCCCACCCAGACGCCTTCGTAGATGCCGTGGCCGAGATGTTCGGCGAACTGGCCGAAGATGTTGCGATCGATCTTCGCGCCGGCCTGGGAAGGATCGATCGACAGCGAAACACCCAACACGACGAGCGCGACAGGAGTCATCATTCTCCTCCGATGCTGGACGCGGCCGCAGTCTAGCAGCGTGACGACCACGAGGAGGGGTCCCTTGTCGAGACGGATTCTGAGTAAGCGGCATGCTGCTCGCGCTGGCGGCCGTCCGACGCTCGAGCTGCTCACGAACGACGAAGTGATCGCCGTCGACCAGCGGAGCGACGGCAATCGGCCGCTCTTCGAGAAGGACGGCTTCGTCGCCTGGACCGCGAACGTCCCTGGCTCCCGCGACCGCTACCTCGCCCTCTTCAACACGCGCGACCGCCCTCCGCTCGACGCACCGCCGCCGGCCGGCTCAGCGGATCTCGCCGGCGCAGAGGTCCGCGTCGCTCTGGCCGAGCTCGGGCTCCCGGCCCGCTGCCGAGGGCGCGATCTCTGGACTCACGACACGCTTTCTTCCGCCGAGCGCGAGCTGGTTGCGGTCGTCCCGTGGCACGGCGCGCGGCTCTATCGTCTGTCTCCCGAGGGGTGAAACCATGGAGCCGTTCCGCTTCCACGTCTACGTCTGCGACCAGAAGAAGCCCGAGGGAGCGCCCTCGTGCACGGCCCGCGGGTCGGGCGCCGTCATCGAGGCCCTGCGGCGCGAGATCGCCGCCCAGGGCGTGTCGGACACCGTTCAGCTCACGACCTGCGGCTCGCTCGGCCTCTGCGAGCGGGGGCCGAACCTCGTCGTCTACCCCGAGGGCTACTGGTACTCGGGCGTGCGGCCGGAGGACGTGCCCGAGATCGTGCGCGAGCACTTCCGGAACCGCAGCCCGGTCGCGCGCCTCGCGAGCGGCGAGCCGGCGGCCCTCGCCGCCGAGATCGCGGCGAGCCGGGAGAAAGCCCGCGCGGCGGCCGCGGCACGGGAGGCTTCCGGCGTCGTGCCGGACGAGATCCAATTGCCGCTGCGCGGCTTCATGGAGAGCCGCGTGCTGCTGACCGCGCTGGAGCTGGACGTCTTCAGCGCGATCGGCGCGGGAGCTCCGGCCTCGGCGGTGGCCTCGGCGCGCGGCGGGGCGGCCGATGCCACCGGACACCTTCTCGACGCCCTGGTGGCGCTCGGCTTCCTCGAGAAGCGGAACGACGTCTACGCCAACGCGCCGCTCGCCGCCCGGTTCCTGGCCGCCGGCTCCGCCGACGACGCCCGCGACGCCCTCAAGCACAACCTCAGCCTGTGGCGGCGCTGGTCCACGCTCACCGACGCGGTGCGGGCGGGCCACGCGGTCGACGTCCCGGAGATGGCGAGCCGCGGCGACGACTGGACGGTGCCCTTCATCGCCGCCATGCACAGGGGCGCCGCGCAGCGCGCCCCCCTGGTCGTGCAGGCGGTGGGCGCCCAGGGCGTACGCCGCATGCTCGACGTGGGGGGAGGGTCGGGCGCCTACTCGATCGCATTCGCGCGCGCGAGCGCGTCGCTGCGGGCGGAGATCCTCGACCTCCCCAGCGTCCTGCCGATCGCGGAAGCGCATGTCCGCGAGGCGGGCCTCGTCGATCGCGTCACGACGCGGGCGGGCGACCTGCGCACCGACGACCTCGGGGCGGGCTACGACCTCGTCCTGCTCTCGTCGATCTGCCACATGCTCGGGCCCGACGAGAACCGCGACCTGCTGTCCCGGGCCGCGCGCGCACTGGCTCCCGGAGGCCGCGCGGTGGTCTCCGACTTCATCCTCGACGAGGACGGCACGTCCCCGCGGCAGGCAGTGCTCTTCTCGATCAACATGCTCGTGGGGACGCCGTCCGGACGCTCGTACCGCGAGTCCGACTACCGGGCGTTCCTGGGCGGTGCGGCGCTCGGCGAGATCAGCCGCGTACGCCTGCCCGGCCCGGCCCACCTGATGATCGGCCGCAAGCCCGCCTAGCAGAGCCCCAGTACCGCCGCCAGCACCTTCTCCAGGAACTCACGGTTTCGCGCGCGGAGTCGATCGACCTCGAGCTCTTGGCGCCAGCGGCGCGCTGACCGCCGTCACCGGCAGACCGCGGCGAAGCAGAGGCTCTTGGCGAAGAACGGCAGCACGTGGTTCTGGAAGCGGTCCGCCACGCGGCTCGTGTGGGTGCCCGGATAGACCTCGAAGCCGTTGGCGATCCCGTACTTGTCGAGAGCCTCGTGAAGCCGGACCGTGTCGGCTCGCAGGCCGTCCTGGTCGCCCACGTCGATCGCGATTGCCCGGTATTGCTTGAGGTTGCCGACGTACTGGTCCAGGAACGCGAGCGGCGCGTTCGCGGCCCACTTCGCGAGGACGTCCGGCTGCGGCTGGCCGTCCTTCGTCGGCAGGTCGAGATAGAGCGGCGGGTTCTGCGGGTTCGGCGACCAGGCCGCGGCCGTCGCGAGCTGCGCTCGCGTGAAGAACGGCAGGCCGGCGCCGTCGGCGGGCGTCTTCATGGCCGCGGCCGCCTTCTCGAGATCGGCGTTCGGCGGTCCGGCGGCGCGCGGCGCGAGGCAGCAGGGGCTCATGACGTAGAGGCTGCCGAACACGTCCGGGTGCTTCATCCCGATCCGGGCGGCGCCGTAGCCGCCCATCGAGTGGCCGACGAGTCCGCGGCTCGTGCGCTCGGGGATCGTCCGGTAGTGCGCGTCGACGTAGGCGACCACGTCGTGGGAGATGAAGCGCTCGAAGTCGCCCGTCGTCACCGAGCTCGAGTACATCGAGCCGTTGTGCGCCGTCTTCGAGTCCGGCAGCACCACGATCATCTCCGCGGAGCCCAGGGCGAAGGCGCCTTCGATCGTCTGCGGCACGTGGATCTCGCCGGTCCACTGCTCGGCGCCGATCGAGTAGCCGTGCAGAGCGTAGACGACCGGATAGCGTCGGCCCCGGTCCACCGAATAGCTCGGCGGCAGGAACACGAAGACGTCGCGATCGACGGCGTCGCCTTCGAGGTTGCCTTCGAGAGCGGCGCCGTGGACCTTGACGCGCTCGAGCGTCACCAGCTTCGCGCCGGCCACGACCGGCGGCACTTCGGTCTGCACCTGGGCCGCGAGCCGCGGGCTCGTCAGGACGCCCGCCGCGAGCGCGATACCGAGAATTCGCCGCGGCGTCATCGCCGGCCCGCCTTGATCTCGGCGAGCCGCTTCGCCAGGTAGTCCTCGTACTCCTTCTTGAGCGCGGGGTCAGTGGGCGAGCCGTAGATCTCGCTCGACTTCCACTTGCCTTCGGCGAACTTCTTCTTCGTCCACTCGTCGTGGACGTGCGTGACGTCGGCCTGGTCGAGGATCGTCTCGACGAGCGAGGGCGGGATGAAGTAGACGCCCTCGCGGTCGCCGAAGACCAGGTCGCCGGGGTTGACCGTGGCCTCGCCGATGCGGATCGGGACGTTGATGCCGGTGAGCATCACGTCGCGGATCGGCGTCGGGTCGGCATGGCGGAAGTAGGCCGGCATCTTGATCTCGACCAGCCCCTCGAGGTCGCGCACCGAGCCGTCCACGACGAGGCCGGCGGATCCCGTCGCCTTCATTATGTAGTAGAAGAGGTTGTCGCCCACGATCGGCCCGTCGTTCTTCTTCCCGAACATGTCGGCCACGAAGACGTCGCCCGGCTGGAGCTGGTCGAGCGCGTACTGGTGGGTGTAGCGCGCGATTCCCGCCTTGGTGGCGTTCGCGGTCAGCGCGTTCATGATGTCGGGGCGCGCGGGCATGAACTGGGCCGTGAACGCGCGGCCGACGAGCTTCAGGCCCGGATGCAGGATCTGGAAGCCGTCCGCCCACTGGTACTTGTAGCCCTTGCCGGGAAGCACGGCCCACACCTCTTCCGCGGAGAGGTCCCTGGCGCGCTGCATCAGGGCCTCAGGGACCTTCGGACGCCCGTCGGGAAACCGCTCGAACGGGTTGTCGGCCGTGATCTCGACGAGCTGCTCGCGTGTGAGCTTGAAGAGCTGCGCGTGGCAGGGCGCGGCGAGGGCCACGAGCAGGGCGGCGGCCAGGACGTGGCGGACAAGTCGGATCATCGTCGGCTCCTTTGATCTCAGCTATGCTCTCGACGCAGCGGGAGCTTAGCACCGGCTGGCTCCGCTTCCGCGACGAACGTCCGTCGAGCCCCGACCTCGACCGCTTCGAAAAGGAGAGGAAGAGCAGGCCATGAGATTGCCGATCCCTCGTCGTGCGATGCTTCTGGCGGCCGCGGTGATCGCGGCGCCGGCCGTGATCGTGACCGCGGTCGCCGACAAGAAGGCGCCCGCCGCGCCGGACGACCCGCTGATCGCCGGCTACAAGGCGACATACCCCGCATCGGTCTCCGACGCCGTAGAGATCGTGACCGGCAAGAGCGGCACGATGCGCCACGACATGAAGCTGGTGACGGGCAAGGCCATGGTCGGGCGCGCGGTGACCTCGCTCGCGAGGCCTGCGCCGCCCGAGGCGGCGACGCCCGCGCTCTCGACCAAGCACTCGGTCGAGATGATCGACGAGGCCAAGCCCGGCGAGGTCGGCGTGATCGTGATGGAGGGGACGCTCGACATCGCCGCCATGGGCAACCTGATGGGCACGACGGCCACCGTGCGCGGGATGGCCGGGATGGTGCTCGACGGCGCGATCCGCGACATCTGGGACATCCGCCGTATGGGACTCACTGTCTACGCGCGCTCGTCCACTCCCTCCACGGCCGTCGGCCATTACGCCACGGTGGCGAGGAACATCCCGGTGGAGTGCGCCGGGGTGACGGTCCGCCCCGGCGACATCATCGTCGCCGACGAGGACGGGGTCGTGGTCGTCCCGATCGAGCGCGCCGAGGAGGTCTTGAAGAAGGCCAAGGAGATCGACGACCGCGAGAGCGGGATGTTCCCGTTCATCCGGCGAGAGAAATCGCTCCGCAAGGCGATCGAGCTCTACGGCCGCATCTGACCGAAGCCCGGCGCCACGACATGATCCCCCCAGGTCGCTGCGAACGGCCCGCTCGGGGCGTGCTTCTCTTTGGCGCGCTCCTGGCGGCACTCGGCCTTCTCGCTGGCGCCCGCGGCGCGCTCGCCGAGGACAAGCCGCTCGTCATCAACGCCCAGCAGTACTTCGAGAAGCGCGGGCTCGACGTCCGCGTCTTCACGGGCGAGTACAACGGAATGTTCTTCGACGAGAAAACGGCGGGCGTCGAGCTCATCCACCACGGCGTCCGCACGGCCACCGGCGGCGCGGTCCGCCTGAGCCCCACGCCCGAGCAGTGGGACCAGATCCCGAAGCTCGCGGCCCGCAAGGTCGACCCGGAGACCGCCACGATCGAGGTGACGCTCCGCTACGAGGCGTTCGACTTCGAATCGCGCATCGCGGTCACGGCGGACGGCGCGGGCTTCCGGATCGCGGTGCTCCTCGACAAGCCCCTGCCGGCCGCGCTCGAGGGCCGCGCGGGGCTCAACCTCGAGTTCCGGCCCTCGCTGTACTGGGAGCACAGCTACCTGGTGGACGGCCATCCCGGGATCTTCCCGCGCTACCCCGCCGGCCCCACGACGCCGCTGCCGCCCGCGAAGAAGATCCGGCAGTTCGAGGGCTTCTCCACGTTCGACCTCCACGGGCACGAGGACTACGTCGAAGCGCTGCCGGTCGCCGCCGGCAAGACGCTCGTGATGGCGCCCGAAGACCCGGAACGGCGCGTCACGATCCGCTGCCTGTCGGGCGAGCTGTCGCTCTTCGACGGCCGCAACCTCGCGCAGAACGGCTGGTATGTCGTCTGCACGCTGCTCGCCGCCAAGGCAACCGGCAAGGTCGCCGAGTGGTACGTGGAACCGCACACCATCCCGGGCTGGACGCGCACGCCGGTGATCGGCTTTTCGCAGGTCGGCTACCACCCGTCGCAGCCGAAGCGCGCCGTGATCGAGCTCGACGCCAACGACACCCCGCTCGAGTCGGCCTCGCTCTTCGAGATTCGGCCGGACGGCCAGGAGGTCGAGAAGCTCCGTGCCAAGGCCCAGCCGTGGGGCAAGTACCTCCGCTACAACTACCTCGTCGCCGACTTCTCCTCGGTCAGGGAACCGGGCCTCTACCGGATCCAGTACGGCGCGCAGACGACCGGCGCCTTCCCGATCGCGGCCGACGTCTACGCGCGGGTCTGGCAGCCGACGCTCGACGTGTTCTTCCCGGTCCAGATGGACCACATGTTCGTCAACGAGGCCTACCGCGTGTGGCACGGCGCCGCCCACCTCGACGACGCGCTGCAGGCGCCGCTCGACGAGCAGCACTTCGACGGCTACAAGACGGGCGCCGTGACCAACACGCCCTACAAGCCGGGGGAGCGCATTCCGGGCCTGGCGGTCGGCGGCTGGTTCGACGCGGGCGACTTCGACATCGAGGGCCGCTCGCACGCGGCCGTAGTCTCGAGTCTCGCGGCGACCTGGGAGGCCTTCCACCCGCAGCACGACCAGACGCTCGTCGACCAGGCGCTGCGCTTCGTGGACATCCACCGGCCGGACGGCAAGCCCGACCTGCTGCAGCAGATCGAGCAGGGAGCGCTGCAGCTCGCGGCCGAATACCGCGCGATCGGCCGCCTGGTGCGCGGCATCGTGGACGGCGAGCTGCACCGCTATCACCACCTCGGCGACGGCTCGACGCAGACCGACAATCTGGTCTACGACCCGTCGCTCAAGCCTTTCGAGTCCAAGGATGGACGCAGCGGAACTCCCGACGACCGCTGGGTCTACACGGAAGCCACGCCGTCCTCGAACTACGCGGGCATCGGAGCGCTCGCCGCGGCCAGCAGTGCGCTGCGCGGCTTCAACGACCCGCTGGCGGCCGAGTGCCTGGCGCTCGCGAGGAAGGCGTACGCCGAAGAGCGCGCCCGGCCCGCTCCCGCGGCGCCGGCCGCCGGCTTCAGCGCGGCATTCGGCCCGCTCGCGGAGCTCTCGGCGGTCCAGCAGCTCGCGGCCGCCACTCGGGAGAAGGAGTACGCCGACCGCTTCGGCGAGCTCGTCTGGCCGGCGCTCGACCGCACCCCGGGCTTCGCGCTGCAGACCGCGGTTCGCGCGATCCCCGTGATGGACGCCGCGTACGCGGCCAGGCTGCGGCGGTACGTCGAGAAGTACAAGACCGAGCTCGACGGCATGCTGAAGCAGAACCCGTACGGCGTGCCGATCGGCACCGGCGGCTGGGCCGGCAACGCCCAGGTCATCGGCTGGGCCACTACCAACTACTACCTGAACAAGGCCTACCCGGACCTCGTGGATACCGGCCTCGTCACCCGCGGGCTCGACTACCTCTTCGGCACGCACCCGGTGCACAACTACTCGTTCGTCTCTGCGGTCGGGAACCGCTCCAAGCACCTCGCCTACGGCAACAACCGCGCGGACTTCTCCTTCATCGCGGGAGGCGTCGTTCCGGGCGTGCTCGTGCTGAAGCCCGACTACCCGGAGAACATGGACGACTGGCCCTTCCTCTGGGGTGAGAACGAGTACACGATCGGCGCCGCCGCGAGCTACCTCTTCCTCGCAAACGCCGCACAAGAGCTGCTCGGAAGGTGAGACCCTTCGCGAGCGCCCCTACTTGGAGGTCCTGATGAGTCGGCCACACGCTTCCCGCAGACTCGCCTTGCTGCTCGTCGCCCTCTCGTGCGCCGCGCCCCCGCGGCTCCACGCGCAGCCGGCGGCGCTCCCTTTCCAGGACCCGACGCTGCCGATCGACAGGCGCGTCGACGACCTGGTCTCGCGCATGACGCTCGAAGAGAAGGCCTCGCAGCTCGTCAACCGCACGCGCGCCATCCCGCGCCTCGGCGTCCCCGAGTACAACATCTGGTCCGAGGCGCTGCACGGCGTGGCCGGCGGCGGGTTCGCGACGGTGTTCCCGCAGGCGATCGGCCTCGCGGCGACCTTCGACGCCGACGCGCTCCACGAGATGGCGGTGGCCATCGGGCGCGAGGCCCGCGTGAAATACAACCAGGCCGCGAAGGCCGGCCGCGCCGGCCGCATGATGGGCGGCCTGACGTTCTTCTCCCCGAACATCAACATCTTCCGCGACCCCCGCTGGGGCCGCGGGCAGGAGACCTACGGCGAGGACCCGTTCCTCACGGGCCGGCTCGGCGTGGCGTTCATCACGGGCCTGCAGGGCGACGACCCGGAGCATCCGGTGGTGACGGCGACCGCGAAGCACTACGCGGTGCACTCGGGGCCCGAGCCGCTGCGGCACGGCTTCGACGCCCAGGCGTCGGCGCACGACCTCGAGGACACGTACCTGCCCGCCTTCCGCGCCGCGGTCGTGGAGGGCAAGGTGAAGTCGGTGATGTGCGTCTACAACGCCGTCAACGGCGTGCCGGGCTGCGCCAGCGAGTTCCTGCTCGACGGCACGCTGCGCGAGCAGTGGAAGTTCCAGGGCTTCGTCACCGGCGACTGCGACGCCGTGCGCGACATCGAGACCGGCCACAAGTACGCGAAGACTGCGGCGGAGGCGGGCGCCTTTGCGATCAAGGCGGGCCTCGACAACGACTGCACCACGAGCGGGCTCTTCGACCAGGGCGGCGCTCCCGACTTCCAGCGCTACATCGACGCGGTCAAGCAGGGGCTGCTCACCGAGGCCGAGGTCGACACCGCGCTCAAGCGCATGCTGCGTGTCCGCTTCGAGGTGGGGCTCTTCGACCCGCTCGAGCGTGTGAAGGCGGCGCAGCTCCCGGACGGCGAGCTCGACAGCCCGGCGCACCGGGAGCTGGCGCTCAAGCTCGCGCGCGAGTCGATCGTGCTGCTGAAGAACGACGGGGTGCTGCCGGCCGCGAAGCCGCCCGCG
>Ga0335076_10005717_pt1 | contig 12551 bp, 9 predicted proteins | sample Lox_Sample_25_FD_206717 | JGI IMG/M metagenome (GOLD analysis project Ga0335076, IMG submission 206717) | Soil microbial communities from Loxahatchee National Wildlife Refuge, Florida, United States - Lox_Sample_2.5 | ecosystem: Environmental > Terrestrial > Soil > Wetlands | place: USA: Florida...
GAGGATGTGCCAATCATTTGTCTTGCCAGTCCCAACATCCTGGTGAGCGCTAGAAATAAGGTAGGCAATTTCAAGCCAGCTCTGCTCGATCCACACACTCTTTGGAATTCAGAAGCCCTGTTCCTTTCCAATTCGGAGGGACCTCGGCGGCCATGACCACAGCTCCAGGCAAGGCGAAAACCCGGAGCGCCAGTCATTTTGCCGATTCTCGCCTCGTCAAGGAATGCCTGCATGGCAACCAATCTGCATGGTCCGAACTCGTTGACAAATACAAGAATCTGATCTTTTCGATTCCAATACGTTATGGATTTTCCGAGGACGAGTCTGCTGATATCTTTCAGGAAGTCTGCATCGATTTGCTCAACGAACTGCCGCGTCTTCGCGAGCCCAACGCGTTAGCTGGCTGGCTGATTCGTGTCGCACGAAACAAGTGCTACCACAGAAAACAGTCGCAGCAGCGTCTTGCCCTGCAGCAGGACGATCCGGATGAACTTGAGGTCGCCGCCTCCCTTGAGGAACCGGAAGGCGCGATCACACAGACCCAACAGGAGCAAATGCTGCGTGAGGCGCTGCTCGACCTTTCTCCTCGCTGTCGGAAGCTTGTGCAAATGCTTTTCTTCGAGACGCCGGCGCGTCCCTATCAGCAAGTCGCTGGCGAACTTGAACTCGCACTAGGTTCAGTCGGCTTCATCCGCCGTCGTTGCCTCGAAAAGCTGCGCAAGCGGCTGGAACAGATGGGTATATAGAGTCGTGGCGACGACTCGCGCTCTCGCCAGCAGAACCGACCTCGATCCGCTTTACAAAATGTCGCGCATCAAAAGTAAGCACGCGCGCGATAGATTCTTAGACAAGCACTCCGAACTTATCAACCAGGCAACTGTCGTGCGCCTCGGGGACCTTGTCCGCGAAAAGGCAAAGACCGACGTAGCCCAAGTCATTCCTCTGGCCGAAACTGCAATTGCAATCGCCCTCAGGACGCGAGACCGGGAAGCTCTCGCTCACAGTCTTCGTACCAAGGGAAATGCACTCTATCTTTGCGGTCAAAACCGGCCGGCGGCCCAGTCTCACCAGAAGGCCGCCGAGATGTTCGCAAAACTCGGCAATGCCAGCGAACGCGCGCGCACACTGAGTGCATCCATTCAACCTCTTATATTGATGGGACAATACGACCGCGCCTTTGCCGCGGCAGAACAGGCGCGCAAGATTTTTGCGGCAGAGGGTAACCAATGGCGGCTGGCAAGACTAGAACTGAATACCGGAAACATTTTTCATCGACAGGACCGGTTTAGCGAGGCCCTCGACCACTACCAGCGCGCTTACCGCTTCCTTGCTACCAGTCCTGAGAAAGACACGGAAGCACTCGGCGTTGCGTCGCACAACGTCGCCATGTGTCTCGTGGGCCTGAACGATTTCCCCGGCGCTCTCGCGGCCCACGAAGAAGCCCGCCGGTTTGCCTTGGAACATGGCATGCACGCATTGGTGGGACAGGCGGATTACAACATCGCTTCTCTTTACTATCTGCGCGGTGAGCATAGTCGTGCGATCGAGATGCTGCGCTCCACTCTCGAAACCTGCCGCAAAGCCAACGATCAGTACCACGTCGCACTTTGCCATCTGGACTTATCCGAGATCTATCTTGAACTCAACCAGGGCAAAGAAGCCGCGCAGATAGCGCAACAAGCCGAGGAAGACTTTCGCCGCCTTGAAATGGGATATGAAGCCGGCAAGGCGCTCGGAAATCTGGCCTTAGCGATGTGGCAACAAGATCAAACTAAATCTGCATTGCAACTCTTCGATAAAGCCCGCAAGATATTTGTCAAAGAAAAGAATCGCGTCTGGCCGTCTCGGATCGACCTTTACCGTGCCACGATCCTGTTACACCAACGGCAGTATCGCAAAGCGCTCTTCCTCTGCTTTGCGGCGCTCAAGGCTTTTCAGTCATCGAAAATTCCGTACAGCCTGATCGTGTGCCGCCTGCTCATTGCCCACTTGCATCTGCAAAGAGGAAAGACGGCCCTCGCCCTGCGCCACGCGAACGCAGCATATAAGACTGTGCAACCCCTGGAGCTTCCCACGCTTCTTTCCCAAACCCAGCTTCTTATGGGCCGAATACGCGCGAAGATGGGCCAGCAATCTGTGGCGTACGACTGCTACCAATCCGCTCGGGAGATTCTTGAGGCGCAGCGCACCGGCCTCAGCCGCGAAGAGCTAAGAACCTCCTTCATGAGGAACCGCTTGGAAGTCTACGAAGGTTTAGTGGAGTTGTGCCTCGCGTGGAAACCGGAGCGTCGCCTCGGGGAAGCTTTTGAGCATATCGAGCAATCAAAGTCTCGGAGCCTGCGGGACCTGATGCAAAAGTCCGGATCGGAGTTTCACCTGACCTCCGACCTTGACCCCAAACTCACTCGCAAGATCGAAGATCTCCGCGCAGAAATCAGCTGGTATTCCCATAAGTACGAGGCCGAGCAGCGCGAGGCGAAGGAGCACCCGGAACGACTCGCCCACATCCAGTCGGAGATTCGAAAACGGGAAGACGACCTTCTCCGGGCGGTACGCGAAATGCCTTTTCGAGTGGCAGAGTCCGCCGGATTGGTAACACCAAAAGCCGTTACAGTCGACCAGATCCGCTCTTTCCTGCCGCCTGGTTCCACGCTTCTGGAATATTTCCAACTTCGCGATCAATTCGCCGCAGTTGTTCTGAGCCGCGATTCGCTTGAAATCCTTCCCCTCGCGCCAGTCTCCCTTGTCAAAGATGCTGTGACACGTCTGCATTTCCAGCTTTCCAAGTTCCACTTAGGCCCAGAGTATGTTCACCAATTTGATAGGTCCTCAATGGAGAGCACTCTGCGCCACCTCAGCGATCTGCACGACGCACTGGTCGCTCCCATTCGAACCCGGCTCAAGGGAAATCGCCTCTTCGTCGCGCCACATGGCATCCTCCACTCTCTCCCCTTCCAGGCACTGTTCGATGGCCGGCAGTATCTCATCGACTCGTTCGGCATTTCCTACGCACCGAGTGCCACGATTCTCAGTTTGTGTAGCACCCGCACCACGAGCGCAACCGACTTCGCACTCGTGCTGGGCATCCCGGATGCTGCGGCTCCTTTAGTTCTTGACGAAGTTAAGACCGTTGCAGGCACGCTTCCAGAATCAGGCTTGTTCCTGGGGGAACTGGCAACCGCAAAACTGCTGCGCGACAAAGGACAGCGTAGCCGGTTCATTCACATTGCAACCCACGGCTATTTCCGGCAGGACAATCCCATGTTTTCCGGCATCCGGTTAGGAGATGGCGTTTTGAGCGTTTACGACCTCTACCAAATGAAGCTTCCGGCCGAACTCATTACGCTCAGCGGATGTGCAACCGGCCTGAGTGTAGTCGCCGACGGCGACGAACAACTGGGACTATTGCGCGGTCTGATATACGCAGGAGCAAAATCGGCGATGCTCACTCTTTGGGACGTTCAGGATCGCAGCACAGCCGACTTCATGGCTTCCTTTTATAGTCTTTTGTCTCGCGGAGAAGAAAAAACGGCCGCCTTGCGATTGGCTGCTTTAAAGCTCCGGCAAACCCACCCTCACCCTTACTACTGGGCCCCATTTGCCTTGTTCGGAGAGTAACCTCCCCGTGGTTACCATAGCTGGTTATTCTTTGGCACCCCTATATTTTTGACCCCTCCCGTTACCCTTCTTAGTCGAGATACTTACTCCCATTACGGTAGGCGAAATCTATGAAGCACTTCTCGATCGACGACTGGGTTGACTTTGCCAGGCTGCTTAGCAGCACTGAGCAGAGAGCCAGCATGCAGCAGCACTTGGACGCAGGTTGTACCCAATGTTCGAAAACACTGGATTTATGGAGGCACGTCGTGAATTTTGCCATCCGCGAACGTAGTTACGAGCCACCTCTTTGGGCGGTCCGGGCCGTAAACGCCAGCTTTGCCGTCAGCAAGTTGATAGCGCCGGCCAGCAAGCTGGAGATCGCCAAACTGCTTTTTGACAGCGCGCTTCAGCCTGTAACAGCGGGCGTGCGCGGTACTGCCGCTGTCGCAAGGCAACTTCTTTACAGGTCCGGCAGCGTATGTATCGACATGCGCATGCAGGCCAAGCCGGGGTCAGATTCGGTCGTCCTGATCGGGCAGCTCTTGGACTCCGCCAAACCCGACCATGGAATCAGCGGAGTCCCTGTGACCCTGCTTTCCAATGGGGAGACGATGTTGCGTCGTAAGACAAACGAGGTCGGCGAATTTGATTTGGGCATCGCCGCTATGAGCCAGATGCAACTCGTTTTCGGGATCAGCAAGGGCAAAACGATTGTCGTGCCCGTTCCCGACAGCGAAGGGTATGAACACGTTCAAGCATGACTTAGGTAACACGTTCGATTAACAGTTCGTAATCTTGAGGGGGCACCTTGGTGGTGTTGAAATTTTAAACATCAGGCAAGGCTGCCCGTTAAACGTGGGGATTTGGGGGTTTTATGAGAGCTTACCGCTGGGTACTGTTCTTGATCCTGCTCGTGGCTGCTGTTCCGCCGGCATCGGCTCAACAGCGTTTGATCGTGCGCGACAAGCTTGGAGCGGGCGCGCTCAAACTCACCTGCCTGATCTTGGATTGCAAAGTGGGCCTGAACCTCGGCGATCCATCCGGTGAGCTCTTCACGATCACGATCGACGACTCGGTGAACCTGCAATCATTCCTCACGCTCTTGTTGCACCAGGTCGGCGTCGCCGACGTGGAAATTGATCAGCAGGTGTATTTGATTGGAGCTACAGCCGGCCCGGTTCCGGAATCGCTCCTCGACAACACACCTGCACCTTACTACGGATCCCTCGTTTGGGATGGCTATGTCAATCAGCCAGCCGCTCAGATTGTCCGGGTGCAGCAAGCCCAGCGCACATTTCACGTGACTGGATCTGGCATCGTCGCCATGATCGATACCGGGGTTGATACCCACCACCCGGCCCTGATTCCGGTTTTAGTGCCGGGTTACAACTTCATCAATAACACGCCCAACGGTGACGAAACTGGCAACGTCAATCAATCCTCAGCGGCGGTACTCGATGGAGGACCTGAGCCTACTTATTTGAATTCATCGACGATAGCAGTGGTCAGTCAATCTTCCGCCGCAGTGCTGGACGGCGGCGGGGATGCCGCATTCGGTCATGGCACCATGACCGCCGGAATCGTCCACTTGGTGGCGCCGACTGCGAAGATCATGCCGCTCAAGGCCTTTTCTGAGGATGGCAGCGGCTACGTCTCCAACGTCATCAGCGCTACCTACTACGCGGCACAGCATGGGGCCAAGATCCTCAGCATGAGCTTCAGCTTTAATCCTTCATCTGGAGAAATGGCGAAAGCAATCAACTATGCGCATAGCAAGGGAATGATCTGCGTTGCCTCCGCCGGAAACGACGGCCAGGATGAGTTGGTCTATCCTGCCGCGTTGCCCCATGTGATGGGCGTCGCGTCCACTTCGAACTACGACACGCGTTCCAGCTTCTCCAACTATGGGCCTGACGTCTGGGTCGCAGCTCCTGGAGAAAACATTGTTACGACCTATCCGTACGGTACGTATGCCGCCGGTTCGGGCACTTCCTTTAGCGCACCATTCGTGTCAGGGACGGCAGCACTCTTGGTGAGCATTTCGCCAACTGTGAATGAGCAGAGCGCAGCGGCGGCAATCGCCCATGCCAAGGCGGTCGGCAGCGATCTGGGCAACGGACGCCTTGATACTTACATGGCCGTCCAGTCGTGGGCCGCGCTCAACGGACGCTAGTAATCGAAGGGAACCAGGATCTTGAGTAGATTGGCTTCACCGTGTGTTTCGATGGCCCGCGATCCTGGGCGCGGCCATCGTCTGATAAACGATGGCCAGCGCTCTCTGAAAGTATTGGTGGTCGAGGACGAAAGCGCCAGCCTTGAACTAATCACCGAACTGCTTCAACAACTCAAAGTTGAGGTTCGCGCACTAGCCGACAGCCGGGACGCCGCTGGCTTGATCGCCCGCCAAGGTTTTGATGCGATCTTCCTCGACTTGGCGATGCCTGTCTTGAGCGGCTTCGATCTGGCGAAACTGACTCGCGAGTCCACCCACAACCAGAACGCTCCCATCGTTGTGGTGACCAGTTGCAGCGAGCAAGACGTGATGCACTCGTCTTTCTCCGTGGGCGCCACGTACTTCCTTTCGAAACCCATCAGTCGGGAACGGTTGGTTACGCTGCTCGATAAGATTCGCGCCCCGCGACCCGAGAACCGCCGCCGTTCCGTTCGCGTTCCTCTGGAAGCAAAGGTCACGTGCACATTGGAGTCGAGAAATCTTGATGGCTTGATATGGAACGTCAGCCAAGGTGGCATTCAATTGGAGGTGAACGGCCTGCAGAGAGGAGATGCTATCGGCATCTCCTTTTTGCTGCCAGAGCCCGCCGCCGTCATCAAGGCCCACGGAGTCGTGGCCTGGGTTCAGGATGAACGGCAAGGAGTCTACTTCACTGAGATGAGTATCGAAGGCCAGGAGGCGCTCCGCGCCTACATTCGAAGTTGTTCTTGATCGATAAAGCACAAATTCATTCCCCGACAGCGAGCCTCTGATTCCGAAAACATCTCGTAGAGTGTGACCGACCGCAGTTGTGCCGGGCCGCTCCCGTTTGCTAGTTTGGCATAGATGCCGCCGCCGGTGCCCGAACAACTCAGCAGGACCATCGAAACTCTTTACCGGTCAGAATCGGGCCGGGTTCTGGCGACGCTTGTGCGCCTCCTCGGAGATCTCGACGTCGCCGAAGAGGCTATGCATGAGGCCTTCGCCGCGGCTCTCGAGTCCTGGCCTCAGACCGGTATCCCCGACAAGCCGCGCCCCTGGCTGATTTCAACCGCACGATTCAAGGCCATCGATGGCATGCGCCGGCGCGCGCGCTTCGATGGTTTGCAGAAAGATTTCGCGCTCTACACCGATTCGCACATCAACGATCCTTCACGCGATCTCGGTAAAGACGACTCAGACATCGAAGACGATCGCCTCCGCCTGATCTTCACCTGCTGCCATCCCGCCCTCCCTCCGGAGGGACAGGTCGCGCTCACTCTGCGCGAAGTCTGCGGTCTGACCACCGAGGAGATCGCCCGCGCATTTCTGGTGACGCCGGCGACACTCGCTCAACGCATCGTGCGCGCGAAAGCTGTCATCCGCGATAAGGCAATTCCCTATCAAGTGCCGGCCTCCCACGAACTATCGTCCCGGTTGGGAGCTGTTCTCCTCGTCGTATATCTGATCTTCAACGAGGGATACTCGGCTGTGACAACAGGCGCCGAACCCAGCGCCGCACTAAGCAACGAAGCCATCCGTCTGGGCAGACTCCTTCTCGACCTGCTGAAGAAAGACCCGCTCCAGCCAGACTCAATTGAACCCGAAGTGATGGGGTTATTGGGGCTCATGCTGCTGCATGAGTCGCGCCGCGCCGCCCGCCTCTCTCCCGAAGGAGACTTGATCCTGCTCGCCGAGCAGGATCGCTCCTTGTGGAACCGCGACCAGATCGCCGAAGGAATCTCGCTCACCGAACGCGCTCTGCGCTCGCGCCGCTTCGGTGCCTACACGCTGCAGGCGGCCATTGCAGCCGTTCACGCCGAGAGTTCCTCCGCGGCATCCACCGACTGGCGCGAGATCAGGCTGCTCTACGACCGGTTGCTGCGCATTCAGCCCTCGCCGGTGATCGAACTGAACGGGCAGTGGCCGTTGCCATGTGCGAAGGCCCGGAACAGGGTCTTCGACTAATCGATCGCCTTCTGATTCGAGACCAACACGCCCGCGATCAACTTTCCGACTATCACCTCGCGCACTCCGCCCGTGCCGACCTCTGTCGCAGATTGGGAAGAATTCCGGAAGCCCGCGCTTCCTACGAAAAGGCGCTCGCCCTGGCGCAGAAGGAATCAGACCGCCGTTTTCTCGCAAAGCGGCTCGAGGAATTGAAACAATAAAGAGTTGGCGCTCGATCTTCCTGCGTAAACGACTCCGGGCGTCATCCCGAAAGGCCCGCGTTTTTCACCAGCGAGGTGCGTGCTGCTACCCTTTCGGACAAAACGCGAAAGGATGAGGCAACCAATTTTGAAGTCACAGCAGGTTCCTCACCCGCGCTTTGCGTGGGTTCCGGAATGACATGGGGGAACAGCAGGTTCCTCACCCGCGCTTTGCGCGGGTTCGGAATGACATGGGGGAATGTGGGACGAGCGAAACATTTCCCCCACTTTTTTCGGGTGGATCTTTCTTTGTCACGTGCTGCTTGACGTCCCTCTGCCCGCAACTTCTCGTTTTTTGCTCAATTTTCGCAAAATATTGATTGCATGAGAGTTGCGGGATTTTGGTTCTATTCGCGCCACGCAAAATATTGGAAACAGAAGACTTAAATATCAAAATATTGATTTCAAAGAACTTAAGTAGCCTTGAGTCCCGAGTCCTGAGTCCCGAGGACTGTCCGTCTTGAACGGATGTTGGCACTTTCTACGCCATACGCCTGGGCGATGATGGATGGTTAAGGCTGTGGAGCGCAAGGTCAGATGTCACAAGATTCTGGGCTGGACTGTGGATATCTGTGCGACTTGAGTTCACAGCAGGTTCCTCACCCGCGCTTTGCGCGGGTTCGGAATGACATGGGGGAATATGCGGGACGAGCGAAACATTTCCCCACAACGTTCACCAATTTCCAGCTTTCCCGGCGAAAAGTGTGGAGACCCTCGGGCGGAAATGAATTTGGGAGGATTAGCCGTCCAGCTTCATGCGCCGTAACAATTTGGCGAAACGCTGGTCGCCGCGCAGAGGATCGTAGAATGGATCGGTGGCAATCAACAGGGAGTATACGTTCCGCTCTTCGCAGGCCAGCATGAGCCACTTCAAGGCTTCTTCCCGGTGACCGGCCCGCAAATGTTGGCGCGCAAATCTGATTGCCGGTACGTAAGCGCCACTCTTCCGGTGACGTTGCAACCGGCCGAGTCTTTGCACAGCTACAGCACGCACACCCTCGTCGCGTGAGCGTTTCGTGCTATGCGTGCCGAGAGTGCGGACAAGCTCGCGATCGTCGGCCAAAAGCATGGCCTTTTTCCAGTGTTCCACTGCTTTTCCAGGCTCGCCATTCCTCTCATAGGTGTCGCCGAGTGCTTCACAGACGCCGGCGTCGTCGGGATCGAGTTCCAGCGCTTTCCGGTATTGCCGGATTGCCTCATCGTAGTTGCGCGCGCAGTACAACGTATAGCCCAAGTGCTGGCTGATTCGAACCGAAAGCGGGTTGCACGCTAATGCGCGCTTGCCTTCTGCCACGGCTTCGCGGAAGCGGCGCATCACCACCAGGAAAAAAGAGTAGGCGTAATGTATTTCGTCAAATCCCGGATTTAAATCGATCGCGCGCTTCGTCTCTCTTTCTGCACCAGCCCAGTCCAGGGAGTAAACCATCCTGAGTGCAGCCAGATCGAGATGAGCTTCGGCGAGTTGGTCGTCAAGTTCGAGCGCTTTCGTAACCGCCCACTCCGCCTTCGGCCAGCCTTCGTTCGGCGGCAGGAAGCCCCAGGCCGCTCCGTAACCATAGAAGCTATTCAGGCCACAGTAGCCGAGTGCATAAGAAGGGTCTTCTTCAACTGCGCGATGAAAATAGTCGCGGCTCTTCTTGAATTCTTCCGGCGAATTCTTCCACCAGTAATACCTCCCTTTCATGTAGAGCTGGTAAGCTTTCGGACTTTGTGTATGGTGCTTGACGAGGCGCGTCTTATCTTCTCTGCTGAGTTCGACTGACAGTGCGTGGGCCACATGCTCGGAGATATGGTCTTGCAGAGCAAAGATGTCGTTCAGTTCCTCATCGAAGGTGCCAGTCCACAACGCGGCGCCACTCGACACAGTCAGCAAGCGGACTGTGATCCGGACCCGGTTGGCCTGGCGTTGCAGGGTTCCTTCCATGACCGACTCAACGCCCAGTTCCCGCCCCGCTGCAAGTACATCTAACTTGGACTGGGCATACTTGCGAACCGAGCTCATCGGACGCACGACCAGGTCCCGGATCCCGCTGAGCCTGGCGATCAGCGTGTCCGCCATCCCGAGTTCCAAGGATTCATCCCGGTTTTTTCGGGTGAGGGGCTGGAAAGGAAGCACGGCAATGCTTGCGATGGGTTCAGCGCTACTTGCGATTGCAGGCTTGCGCCTCGTCACCGCTGCGACGAACCGGTAGCCGCGTCCGGGAACGGTAGCGATGTAACGGTGCTCGGCTCGGGTCTCGCCGAGCACGCGCCGCAGCGCAGAGATGCATTGGTTCAAGTTGTTTTCTTCGACCGCAGTGTCGGCCCAGATCGCCCTCATCAGTGTCTCTTTGCCGAGAACTACATCGGAATTCTGGACCAGATAAATCAACGCGTCGAAGGCCTTTGGAGTCACGGGGAGCGGAAGCCCATCTCGCCCAAGTAACAAACGTCTCCCAGCGTCAGCGCGGAAATTGCCGAATTCGTAGATATAGGTCTGAGGGCGGTCCATGCGGCTTTCAGAACTCTTCAGAAAATTTCAGAACATTCTAAGGACTCTGGCTCCGATTTCAAAGACACTTCGAAAGACAGGAGGAGCGGCGTCATGACACAAAAGAGGTCTTTGAAGACTACGGGAGTTGTCATAGCATTCGCGGCGATCGTTGCTGCAGGAATCGTGAGCAGTGCGAGAGTTGCCCGAGCCCACGACGAACTTGGTGAAGAGACTGAGGAGGCAAAGATTCGTCGCGGCTTTGCCATCGCCCCCGTTCAGCTCAAAATGGAAGGCAAGGACTGGCAATTGGTAGGCTTGGGAAGCTATTTGGTCAACGCCGCGGCCGACTGCAATGGTTGTCACAGCGCGGGGCCGGCCACAGAATATATCGTCCCCACGGGAAACCCGTATTTTCTTTCGCCGCCCTTCAGCGGGAAACAACAGATCAACCCAGCAACCTATTTGGGTGGCGGCCGAGACTTCGGTCCGTTTCCAGGTCCACCGTTCCCCTCCATTCCACATCTCTATTCGCGCAACCTGACGCCCGACCATACCGGCCTGCCCATAGGAGGCCATACTTTTGACGAGTTCCGACACATCATGAGACATGGCACCGATTTCGATCACGTTCACCCGAACTGCATCACCGGTCCCGGCGACCCATCCAACTGTGTAGTCGCTCCTTTCAACGGCGATCTTCTGCAGGTTATGCCTTGGCCGGTCTACCAGAACATGACCAACCACGATCTCCGCGCCATTTACGAGTACCTGAAGGCCCTTCCATGCAATCCGGGACCGAACATCGACGGCGCTCCTTACTTGCAAAACGTTTGTAACTGAAAAGCAGTTGGCGCGCGACTTCCGTGCGGTTCACACTCACAGGATCGTGCCACTTGAGATCCCTCCGCCCGCTGGTGAAAACGCGGGCGTTCGGGATGACGCTGTGAGTGGATACAGGAAACTCTGGCTGAAGACTCCGGAATAGGCGGAGCGCTCCCACAATTTTAGAAGTTGGAAATTGGCATGCGTTCCGTCTGTCCTTACTTTTTCCCGTGCCCCCAGTTTTTCTGGTGCGGTTCACACTCCAGGATCGTGCCACTTGAGATCCCTCCGCCCGCTGGTGAAAACGCGGGCGTTCGGGATGACGCTGTGAGTGAATACAGGAAACTCTGGCGGAAGACTCCGGAATAGGCGGAGCGCTCAGCAATTTTAGAAGTTGGAAATTGGCGTGGCGTTCCGTCTGTCCTTACTTTTTCTCGTCCCCCCAGTTTTTCTGGTGCGGTTCACACTCCAGGATCGTGCCACTTGAGATCCCTCCGCCCGCTGGTGAAAACGCGGGCGTTCGGGAGGACGCTGTGAGTGGATACAGGAAACTCTGGCGGAAGACTCTGGAACAGGCGGCGCGCTCCGCAATTCTAGAAAGTTGGAAATTGGCGCGCGTTCCGTCTGTCCTTACTTTTTCTCGTCCCCACTTCTCCCGCCCAGGTTGAAGTTACAGCAGGTTCCTCACCCGCGCTTTACGCGGGTTCGGAATGACATCAACCGTGGACTCTCATCCCCCTGCCTCGTTTACTCCGTTCGCAATGCCTGCATTGGGTCGGTTCGCGACGCTTTCCACGCGGGAACCAGGCAGGCCAACGCTGCTACTCCCAGTAGGGTTGCCGCTACTAATGCGAAGACCAGTGGATCGAGCGGTCTGGTTCCGTAGAGCATCGACTGAACCAGCCGTACCGCTCCGATACTGCCGACGAGGCCTAGCACAAGCCCGTAGAACGCTGGACGCAAGCCTTCGCCCAGCATCAGCCGAAGAACTTGCCCGCGCTCCGCGCCCAGCGCCATGCGAACGCCGATCTCTCCTGTGCGCTGCACCGTCAGGTAGGAGAGGACTCCGTACAATCCAACGGACGCCAGGATCAGCGACATCATCGCGAAGCCAAGCACTAAGCCGGCGCTCAAGCCGGCATTGCCTAATGACTGCTCGATGATCTGATCCATGGTGAGTACATCGGAGACCGGAAGCTGCGGATCGAGTTCCGCGATCAGCTTCTGGACTGGAATTGAAATTGTCAGCGGATCG